>Ga0302187_10002905_pt1 | contig 14004 bp, 11 predicted proteins | sample II_Bog_E1_3_FD_202120 | JGI IMG/M metagenome (GOLD analysis project Ga0302187, IMG submission 202120) | Peat permafrost microbial communities from Stordalen Mire near Abisko, Sweden - II_Bog_E1_3 | ecosystem: Environmental > Terrestrial > Soil > Wetlands > Peat | place: Sweden: Abisko...
AGCATGTAGATACCGAAGTACGCCAGGCCCGCCAGCGGGTTGTGGCCGATGTAGGACACAGGCCTCCATCGCAGGAACGAGTAGTACGTCGCCACCTTGAAGATGCCGCGCAGGCGCTCCTTGGTGGTGGGCACATACTGGTCGATCGTCACGTATCTGTTGCCGAAGAAGAACCAGAAGATCCGCATGGCGATGCAGATGGTGAATGCAAATGCCGAGAGGATGTGGATGAAGCGCATATCGCCCATCACCCAGTCGCCATAGTGATGCGCGCTGATGTAAGGCGCGTGCATGTAGTAGCCCGTGATGGAGAGCGAGCAGATGCTCACCGCCATCATCCAGTGCGCCACGCGCACTGGAAGCTCCCAGATGTATACGCGCACCTGGTCGTACGCCGGTTCTTTCCCGGCCGGTACGGTCCGGGTCATGTTTGCTGCGGCCATCATGCGCCTCCGATCTGATGTGTCCCAACGCGTGCTTCCACGCGCATGCTCCGAACAGCTGCTCGTAAACGGACTATTGCAAGCTGTCGCGATTCTCAGGCGGCGTCGGCTTGTCCGGCGGACGGACCTTGTCGCGCACCATGTTGGCGCCAACCTGCACCACCGTTGCCGCGGCCACGAGACCAACTGCGGTCCAGCCAATCTCCTCGGCCTTCACATCGACACCGAAGCCGGGAACCTTGGGCAGTCTGTTGTAGAACGGCGAACGCGTATCCCAGAACTTCGGCGCCGCGCAGCCGATGCATCCATGGCCCGCCTTAATAGGCCAGCTCGCCGCATCGTTGTAGCGCACCACCGGGCAGTTAAAGGTGGACTCAGGACCCTTGCAGCCCATCTTGTACAGGCACCAACCCTTGCGGGCACCTTCATCACCCCATTCGTCGACATAGCGACCTGCGTCAAAGTGCGCGCGGCGCTCGCATTGCTCATGGATCAGGTTGCCGTACGCAAACAGCGGACGGTTGAACTGGTCCAGCGCCGGCAACTCGCCAAAGGTGAGATAGTGCACCAGCGCCGCGGCCGTATTCTGCGGGTTATGCGGGCAGCCGCCGAGGTTTACAAGGTGCTTGATCCCTGGGACCGCCTGCTCCACGCCGACAGCGCCAGTCGGATTGATGCCGGCGCCAACGATGCCGCCGTCCCAGGCGCAGGCTCCTACCGCGAATACGGCTGCCGCCTTGGGCAGCACCTCCCGTGCGATATCCAGCGCAGTACGTCCGCCGATGGTGCAGTACACACCGCCATCGCCCATCGGGATGGAGCCTTCGACGACGGCGATGAACTTGCCATCGTAATCCTTCATCACGCGATCGAGGGCATCCTGGGCGTGTTTGCCGCTGCCCGCCATGATGGTCTCGTGATACTCCAGCGAGAGCACCTCGAGCACAATCTCCGCAATGCCTGGGTCACTCACGCGCAGCATGGCTTCCGTGTTGCCCGTGCAGTCCTGAAACTCAAGCCACACCATGACTGGCCGCTTGGTCTTCTCCAACGACTGTGCAATGACGCTGGTGTAGCGCGAAGGCAACGCCATCGTGGCGGCCATCACGCTGCAGAACTTCATGAATTTGCGCCGCGAGACACCGCGCGCTTCCAACGCTGTTCGTAGATCGAATTCGGGTGCCGTGCTCATACGCTCGCCATCCTGGGCTGAGTTGCAGTGCGCTGGACGCGCTCCGCCGCCGCGCTAAAGGACAAACGCCCTTCGCGAAGCTGCGAGCAAGTATTGGCGTCTGCCCATACAAGCGGATGTGACATGCATCACGTCCGCAGGTGTAAACCAGCCGCTAGGGTTGATCTCGGAGGAATTCACTATGAGCGCCGGGTGTTCAGGGAAATGTCCAGGTTGTAAGAAGCGTCAGGCCGAGGAGAGCAAAGCGGCCTCACTGATCCAGGTTGTGGCCGACAAACTCAAGGGGAGCAACGAGAGCTCCGAAGTTGGCGAGGAAAACCATGCGCGCGGCCTGATGGTCGCTGACATCCTCGCCCACGCCACCAGCTTCGTGGTGTAACGGGCACTTCGCAGCGCACACCGCGCTATGTACCGAGCAGTGTGACTCTCATCACCGTCGACCGTATGCGGCAGAACGTAGCGTTCTGGCCGGGACACACGGTGCGATTTTCGACCTCGATGCAGAGGTCCGCGACACACCGCACGAGCCAGGCAGCGTGATGGAGGCTGAGCACAGCCAGCCTGCCGGCCGAAAAGGAGAAAACAGCCATGGCACGTGTGGTAATCGATCCTGTCACGCGTATTGAAGGTCACCTTCGCATTGAGGTGGAGGTACAAGGCAACCGCGTCGTCGATGCGTGGAGCTCCGGCACCATGTTCCGCGGCATCGAAAAGATCGTCCGCGGCCGCGACCCGCGCGAAGCCTGGATCTGGGCCCAGCGTATCTGCGGTGTCTGCACCACGGTCCACGCGCTGGCTTCGGTTCGCGCTGTTGAAGATGCTCTCGGCATCGAGGTGCCGGAGAACGCAAAGCTGGTGCGCAACATCATCGCCGGCACGCAGAACATCCACGACCACATCGTGCACTTCTATCACCTGCATGCGCTGGACTGGGTGGACGTCACGCTCGCGCTCAAGGCCGATCCCGCCAAGACCTCCCAGCTCGCGCAGTCCATCTCCGACTGGCCCAAGTCTTCAACTGCATACTTCAAGACCGTGCAGGACCGCGTGAAGACGCTGGTCGCGAGCGGTCAGCTCAGCCTCTTTTCCAGCGGCGACTGGGGCCACTCGGCCTACATCCTCCCGCCCGAGGTCAATCTTCTCGCTGTCGCGCACTATATTGAGGCGCTTGAACTGCAGCGCGAGGTCGTGCGTATCCACGCTGTGCTCGGCGGAAAGAATCCGCACCTGCAGACCTACCTGGTCGGCGGTATGGCCTCTGGCATGGATCCGGATGAGCCGGGCGCTGCCATCAACTCCGAGACCGTGATGCTGCTCAACCAGCTCGCGAAGAACGCGGAGACCTTCGTCAAGCAGGTCTATCTGCCGGACGTTGTGGCCATCGCCGGCTTCTACAAGGATTGGTTCTCGATCGGCGAAGGTATAGGCAACTACATGGCCTATGGCGATCTGACCCTGGGCAGCCAGAAGGATCCTTCGGGCTTCTTCTTCCCGCGTGGCATCATCCTCGGCCGCGACCTTTCCACCGTGCACTCGCTCGACCCCAGCAAGATCGCGGAGTATGTGGCACACAGCTACTACGACTACGAGGGCGGCGAGGCTGGCCTGCATCCTTCCAAGGGCCAGACCAACCCCAACTACACGGGGCCCAAGCCTCCGTTCGAGCACCTCAACACGGACGGCAAGTATTCGTGGGTGAAGTCGCCCCGCTATGACAACCATGCGATGGAGGTGGGCCCGCTTGCGCGCACGCTGATCGCCTATGCGAGTGGTCGCCAGAACGTGAAGCAGCAGGTGGATGCAACACTCACCAAGCTGAACCTTCCCGCCACAGCCCTGTTCTCGACCATGGGCCGCATCGCGGCGCGTGCCATCGAGGCCGGCATCATCGTCGGAGAGCTGGAGCTTTGGATCAACAAGCTCGAAGACAACCTTGGCCATGGCAACCTCAGAATCCACGAGGGCGCCATGTGGAATCCGGACAACTGGCCGAAGTCCTGCGCGGGCTTTGGGCTGGAAGAGGCGCCCCGCGGCTCTCTCGGCCATTGGATCGAGATCGAGGACAAGAAGATCGCCAACTACCAGGCGGTTGTGCCCTCGACCTGGAATGCCGGTCCTCGCGACGGTACGGGCCAGCGCGGAGCGTATGAGCAGTCGCTGCTCAATACCCCCATCGCCGATCCTGAGCGGCCGCTTGAGGTGTTGCGCACCGTGCATTCGTTCGATCCCTGCATGGCGTGCGCGGTCCATGTTGTACAGCCAAACGGTCAGCTTTATAGCACAGTACAGGTGGAGGCCATGGCCTCTGCCGCAGCCAGCGGAGCGCTTTGCCTCGACAAATAGCGAGACAGAGCCAAATTTGAACTTCAGAGCTACAAAGTCGTCGCAACTACCGGGAGCGTTATGACTGATCTATCCTCTGCTACCCGAGGCGTCCTTGGCCTCGGCAACCTGATGCGCACGGATGATGCCGTGGGGATGCTCGCGCTCGATGAGCTCGAAGCATCCCCGCTGCTCCCGCGCAATGTGCGGCTGATCGAGGGCGGCACGCTCGGGCTGGAAATTCTCGGCCGCATCGACGGCCTCACCCACATCGTGGCGCTGGACGCGGTGGACGTCGGAGCCGAACCTGGCACCATCGTTCGCTTCGCGGGCCGCCAGCTCGACACGCTTCCGATATCCAAGAGCGTCCACCTGCTTGGCTTTGCCGACCTGCTCGCTGCGCTGCAGCTTCTCGGCTCATCGCCCACGGAGATTGTTCTCCTGGGCGTGCAACCGGCCTCCACCGACTGGGGAACGGTCCTCACGCCGCCGGTTCGATTTGCGATGCCGGCGCTGCTGGATCGCACGCTCGAGCAGCTCGCGGACTGGGAGAAGGTCTCCAGCGCGACTAACTCTTCTCGCGTCATGGCTCCCGTGCTCGCTTAAGCCTGATATATGCGCTGCACCGATGCACTGCTCTTTCGCTCGATCTTGCTTCAGTCCTGAAATGAAACGCGTCCTTCGCACGGACGATCTGGAACTCGCAAGCCGTCCGGTGAACGGACAGATGATGTAGGAAGCCTCGAAGCTCTGTTTTGCCGCCGTGAATTCCATCAATCTCAATGAGTTATGCGGTGGCTTTGAATCTCTTGTATTGGCGCGGGTCTAAACGATGCTTGACGCCTTTGAACAAAGCAATCTTGTGGGTTCGGTAAAAGAACACTTGTGCGGTAAGCGCCATCGAAGAAAAATGACGCACATGCGCTCGTGACGTCTGTCACAACCACTTCCGGTTGTTACTCCCTACTCTTTAGCAGAACAGAAAAGTCCTGGCGCACGTTAGGCCAGGCTGAATGAGCGGACGTATGCACCTTTTGCGAGTCGCAATTTGGAAGCGAGGCTGGACGCTGGGTCTGCTGTCGTCGTTGGCGGTGTTTTTGTTGACCGCCACGATGTCGACAGCGACGGCACAGGATGCGAAGCATTCTGCCTCGGATTTCGTTGGGTCAGAGACGTGCGCGACATGCCATGAAGATGTCGCGAAGAAGTTGGGAAACAACCCGCACAGCCGCATCGAAGCGATGCACGGCAAGGCTGGAGCGTCATGTGAAAGCTGCCACGGACCAGGAAAAGCACACGTCGAGAGTGGCGGCGATGTGACCAAGATCATCAACCCCGCCACGGCGAATCCGAAACAGATCAGTGCAACCTGCCTCACCTGTCACGCCGGAGCACATCCGAACTTCGCGCAATCGAACCACGCCAAGGCGGGGGTCAGCTGCGTAAGTTGTCACAGCGTGCACGCGGCGAAGGTTGAGAAGTCATTGCTCAAGGCTCCGCAGCCGGCACTTTGCTTGAACTGCCATGCGGACCAGAAGGCAAGCTTCAATCAGCTCTTTCACCACAAAGTGGAAGAGGGCCTGATCAAGTGCAGCGACTGCCATGACTCGCACGGTACGTTCGAGGACAAGCAGCTGCGCACGACGGCAGACAAGAATGCGATCTGCACCAAGTGCCACACCGAGACGCGTGGACCGTTTGTCTACGAGCACGCCCCGGTCAAGGCCGAAGGTTGCATGGCTTGTCACACGCCCCACGGCTCGCAGAATGCGCGGCTCTTGAACGTTCCGAATGTCAACCAGCTCTGCAACCAGTGTCACAGTGCCGTCGCAGCGGGCACCGTACATGGCCAGGGTGCCGGTTCGTCGGATCAACCGCCCTGCATTGGTTGCCATAACTTCATCCACGGTTCGAACGCCAACGTTGCGTTCATCCGGTAACGTCCGGTGCGGCGTCTGCCCGGGAACAGACGCCGCAGCCCAATCGATGGCCTGCGTACGCGCGGCCTGATGGATGGACTTCATAAGTGTTTAGAAGAAGAGGCTTGAGATGACGAACACCGAAAGGTTTTCTCGGCTGCCCGATGGGTCTCCGTATCAAAGTAGATACTGTGGGATCTCCAAGAGCATCGCGATTGCCACTTTGCTGATGACGGCATGTGCCGTAACAGCGCAGGAGCCGGTCAAGACGACCACCTCCGAAACCGTGGCCCCCGAAGGCTACACTCTGCACCAGACCGCCGACCTAGGCGGGCACATGGCTGGAATCTCCGGCAGTGGAGCCATGTACGACACTCTGGTCAACATTCACCCCGGGCCGCGGGTGCTGGGACAGACGTTTACCCTGCATGCTTTGCCCGGATCCAAGCACGGGATCTTCGATTCGCTCACGGCGAGCAGCAACGGCTTTGGTGGCGACCCCATCAACGTAGCCAAGCTCGATGTCTCGAAGGGAAAGCTGTACGAGTTCAACGCCATGTTCCGGCGCGATCGTCAGTACTTTGACTACGATCTTCTCGGCAACCCGTCGGTTCCGGCGCAGTCGATCCCTTACGGTATGGCCGGTGGCGTCGCCACCTCGGCCAGCCTCGCCCGGAATTCGATCCAGGTGTCGCCGGTCATGTTCAATACCGTGCGCCGCATGACGGACACGCACCTCACCATTACGCCGCTGGCTTCAGTGGTCTATCGGTTTGGCTACTCGCAGAACATCTTCCAGGGTCCGTCGACCACGCCGAACCGGTCGATCGGTAAGAATGATGCGTTGCTCCAGGAGTACCAGCGCAACAGCAACGACGACTTCAACGCTTCCCTCGAGTGGAAGCCGGGAGAGCAGACGCGGCTGACGTTCGAGGAGCAGGTCGACCACTACAAGGGCGATTCCTACTTCACGATCGCTCCCAGTCAGTTCAACGCTCAGCTGCCTGACGGCACACCGGTCGCACTGGGCAACTGGGACGCGACGGCAAGTCCGTACACCATCTCGATGTGCAACACCGCGAGCATGGGAACGGGCTACACGAGCGCCACCACGTACACCATCTTCACGGCGCCGACCAACGGCAGCACCTTGCCGGTCGTCAACCCTGGCTGCGCCGTCACCACGAAGTTCCTTCGCACGCAGCCGACCCGGGCACTGATCCCCACCGAGATGGTGCGGTTCCAGAGCTCGAGCATCAAGAATATCGAGCTGACCGGCGACGCACGCTACACCATCGCCAACAGCACGATGAACTACAACGAAACCTGGGCGGGCCTGGACGGCATCATCCGTGGCTACACCCAGCTCGAGAACTCCTCGGTTCAGCGTCGCGTGGTGAGCTTCGACTTCGGCATCGTTTGGAATGCCACGAAGACCCTCACTCTGTCGGACCAGGTGGACTTCTCCAACATCCACCAGCCTGGCAGCGTCAACGGAACGCCTGGCGTCACGTTGAACACACCCGCCCTGACCACGGGCAATGCCAACCTGAACTACAACGGTCCACTGGTCTCCGGCACTGCCTTCAGCGTCACGGGCAATGCTTCGGGAACGGCTCTGTATGGCTACTTTGGCCAGCGGATCATGAACAACAACGCCACGGCCAGCTGGGACCCGAGTTCGCGGGCTTCCATGAGTCTCACCTATCGCTACAGAACCCGCATGATCCTGCAGGGTGCAGGCTCCGGCTCGGCAGCGACCCTGGTGGGAATCGACAGCAATACGGGTATCTTCAACCTGAACCTCCGGCCCGTGAAGAACTGGACGGTCAATGGTTCGGTGGAGATCGGGTATGACAACAACGCGCTCGTACCGGTATCTCCCCGTCAGCTGAAGCACTACCGTGTACATACGCTGTATCACATCAAGCCGTGGGCCACGCTCTCCGCTGCGTATAACGACATCGAGCGCCACAACAACACCAACAACGTGGGGCCGTCAGCCGATGGTCCGATCCAGCACGTGGATTACAACCGCAACGTCAGTATGGGCCTGAACATGGCGCCGAACGAGCACTACGCGTTCGACATCAACTACTCCTACAACGACAACTACTACTCCACCAACGCCTGCTATTCGAGTGGCGCCACCGCAACGTTGCTGGGAACAGCCTCGTACAACGCGGCCGGCGGTCCGAATATCTGCCCGTCAAGCGCTTCCATCTGGGGCCCGGTCAAGGACTTCATGAGCGCGCCTTCGCAGTATGGCTCCGCTGGCGTCGTTCTGACCCCGAACAAGAAGGTTCGCGCTGGAATGGGTTACCGCATCAGCAAAGTCGACGGCAATCAGTTCTTCGCCGACGCACAACAGGTCAACGGTTCCTTGAGCTCGAAATATCAGACGCCCTATGTGAACATTGCCCTCTCGCTGAGACCGCAGTGGATCTGGAAGGCAGAGTATAACTACTACGGCTATGGTGAAGGTGGTCCTTCGGGTCCGCAGTACTGTAGCACCAGCACTTCTGCTACAGCAACCGTCATTCCATGCGCGTCTTCCACGCTGCCCAGCGGCTTAACAGAGCCGACGTCTGGACTGAGCGCCTCGCGCGAATTCCACGCCAACATTGTGACCCTCTCCATGCACTACGAGTTCTAGTGCATGGGGGTCACCCTCATCAACGCAGTTCAACCGGAACGAGGAGAGATGGCATGAACAAGATGATTCGTATCGGCGCGGTTGCAGTGCTGGCCCTTTCGGCCAGCGCGGCAATGGCACAAGCCGGAGCAGATACCTTCAAGTCGAAGTGTGCGATGTGCCACGGGGTCGATGGTCTGGCTCAGACTGGCGCAGGCAAGGCGATGAAGGTTCCTTCGGTGAAGGAGTTCAAGGCCGGAGATGATCTCGTTGCGATCACCACCGACGGCAAGGGCAAGATGCCTGCGTACAAGGGCAAGCTCACCGACCCCCAGATCAAGGAAGTCGTTGGCTACCTGAAGTCGCTCGGTAAGTAACAGCATCTCGAACGGCGCCGCCGCCTCCGCGGCGCCACCGTAGGGAGGGCGCGCTGACGCGAACGGGCCATTGGCTCGCCAGCTGAAGCGCGTCCTCAATGCGCCTCCCGGCCTATGACGGACGCGAAAGGAACACAGTACGATGGCTGACTCTCAAAGCTTCAGGAAGAATTGGATCCGGCCATTCTTCTTCTATGGCAATAACCGGCTAAGTCTCATTGGCGGCGCGCTGACCAGCGCTTCCGCGCTGGTCCTCATCGGCTTCTGGGTCATCGACGTCTTCGGACACGGGGGCAGCAGCAACCCGTACATCGGCATCATCGTCGACTTCGCGTTGCCTGGCCTCTTCGTGCTGGGCCTCGTCATGATCGCAGTCGGCCTGCTTCTGCGGCAGCGTTCGCTGAAGTCCGCGGGCAAGATCCCGTCGGTCTTTCCAGCGATTGACATGCGCGATCCAGTCTTCCGTCACGGCATTGAGTTTGTGGCTCTGGCTACGGCGATCAACTTTGTCATCGTGGGGACTGCGGCTTACCGCGGCGTCGCATACATGGATACGCCGAGCTTCTGCGGCCAGGCCTGCCATGTGATGGACCCTGAGTTTCAGGCGTACCACATGTCTTCGCACCGCGCTGTACCTTGCACGGACTGCCATATTGCTCCGGGTGTCGGCGGTTTTGTCCACGCGAAGATGAACGGCACCAAGCAGCTCGCGAATGTTCTGCTGCACCGTTGGCCCACGCCGATCATGCAGGAGAACAAGATCCCCACGGCTGATAAGACCTGCCTCAACTGCCACAACCCCGAGCGCAACATCGGTGACCGCATCCACATCACCAACACCTTTGGCGATGACGAGAAGAACTCGCTAACGCACACCGTGGCCGTGCTGCACGTCGGTGGCGGCAATGTGCTGGGACAGATGAGCGGCATCCACGGCGCGCACTCGGCGCACATCGAGTACATCGCCACGGATAGCGGATCGCAGACGATCCCGTATGTTGCGTACACGAACCCCGATGGCTCCGTGACGGAGTATCTTTCCAGCGATGCCAAGGGAACTCCGGCAGGTGCCCGGCGGACGATGGACTGCATCGACTGCCATAACCGCGCGGCGCACTCCTTCGACACGGCAGAGCAGGCGCTCGACCGCTTCATGGTTGCGGGTGCACCCAACGCGTCACTGCCGTTCGTGCACAAGCAGGGAATGGCGCTGCTGAAGACCGAGTATAGGACGCAGCAGGATGCGGAGACAGGCATTACCAGGGGACTCGAGCAGTTCTACAGCTCGCAGTATCCGCAGGTGTATTCCTCGCAGCGCGCGCAGGTGGAAGCGGCTGCGAAGGCGTTGACCTCGATCTATGACCACAACATCTTCCCTGCGATGAAGGTGACGTGGGGAACGCATCCCAACAACCTGGGCCACAATGACTACCCCGGCTGCTTCCGTTGCCATGATGGCAGCCACACGTCGAAGAGCGGTAAGACGATCAACAACGATTGCACGACCTGCCATAACCTGGCGGCGACCGATGAGGCCGCGCCCAAGGCGATGACGGAGCTGGGCATTCCGTAGAGCATTGCCCATCGAAAGCAAAGAGAGCGCGGGCCTTGGCCCGCGCTCTCTTTGTTGCTCGAAATCTATGTCCTGCGTTGGGAGAGAAGAGTTGAAACGCGCAACGAATGCGTTCCTGCAGCAAGCCAGCCGAATCAGATCGTGGCGCCTTCAGATTCAGTGATCAGCGAACCGTCCTGGCTGGCCAGCATGCTGCCCGAGAGGACGATCAGCTCCGCACCGACGAGGCAGAGATACAGGTTGATGCTCCACGCCGCGAAGCCATGGCCAAGCCATGCGCTGCCCAGCAGAATGGACGCTGCGATCAGGGAGATCGCCGCGGAGAGATAGCAGCCTGAAGCGCGCTGCCTGGCCGCGGGGCAAGCGGCTGTGGCAAGTGCCGTCATCGCGGAGGCGAGGGCCGGCACGGAGGCGATGCCCAGCAGCCATGTTGTCGAGACATGTGTGGCCAGCATGGTCAAAAGCGATGCGGCAACAACTCCGCCAAGCACCGATTGTCCACGCATCACCGCGCGCTGATGCCGCGATCCACCGGCCTGCCATGCTGTCGCCCCTACGATTGCAGCGTCGATGACGAGGAACGACGCGAGGCAGACGGTCGAGGTCGAAAGCGGACTCGCAGTCGTCGCGGTGCTCGCAATCGAAGGAAGGAACAAGGTGCCGGTGCCGGCAAGCACAGCAGCGGTGCCGCGAAACAGTCCTGCAGCCCAGTAGCGCGTGGTCTCAGTCATAGCGATGGGTCTCCGGTTGCAGCGTCGGCACGGTGCGAAGCGTGATCGGCGCAGGATGCGATGGCCAGGCCACCGCCCGCCCCGGCGGGAAGCCATGGGCGAGTACCGGACTATCTTCGGCGCTGAACAGCCCTTCGCGGCGTGATATCGGTCACACGGCTGTGCCGGTTGAGCCCCGTTTTGAGCCCTTTGATGATGCTCGATAGCGAGCCGTGACCTCTATCACCGTGCGGCGATGGGATACGCGTTCGAATGGTGGGGATTCGAGGGAGAGTTGCTGCTCACACGGCACCCCCATGGAGGTCAACATGCCCGTCATTGGAACTCGTCCGGCGCTGAATGTGGAGCGCATCCTGATGGCAACCGACTTTTCGCAGGCGTCGCACATCGCGACAGCCTATGCTACCGCATTGGGTCTGCGCTTCGGTTCCAAGATTGACGTTGTCCACGTCTACGATCCGGCCCAGAACCGTACCTATGAAGAGGGTCTGCTCGCCCCGCTTGACGGAGTTCGTATGGGGATGCGCCGGGATCGGCTGGATATTGTCGAGCACAAGATGTTGTCGCTCGGGCTTGATGCCCGCGCCATTAGCGTCGAAGGCCATCCTCCTGCGCGGAAGCTCCTTTCGATGATTGATGAGCTACAAGCAGATCTGGTGGTCCTGGGGACCAGCTGCCGGACAGGCCTGGACCGGCTGCTGCTTGGCTCGACGGCCGAGACGGTGCTGCGCGAGACATGCCATCCTGTGCTCACGGTGGGTCCGCAGTGCGAGCCACCTGCCCTCGGTCCTCTCACCTTCCGCAGCATCGTCTATGCGACGGACTTTTCCCCCCACGCAGCCCACGCGGCGGCCTTTGCCTTGTCGTTCGCGGAGGATAGTGCGGCGGAAATCTACTACAGCTACGCCGCAGGACCGGATGAGACGCTGACCGAGGAGAAGGAAGCGAGTTTCCGCGCCGAGTTGCGGCGTCTGGTTCCCGATTGCTCTTCGGAGTGGTGCACACCGCATACCGTCGTCACCCAGGGACAGCCGGTGGAGGCTATCCTCGAACTGGCCGAGCGAGTGAACGCCGACCTTATCGTTCTGGGGGCTCGCCGCTCGACATTTTCGCTGCGCCACCTGGAGCGCGGAGTGACCCCGCAGGTGCTGGCCGAAGCGCGATGCCCGGTCCTCACCGTCTGCTAGCGCGTCGCTGCAGCACCGATCCAGCGGCCGCTGCGCCGCGCCAAGGAGAAGAACGATGAGCTGGGAAGAGGAATATCGCACGAAGCTTATGGACGCGGACAGCGCAGTCCGCTCGATCGAAAGTGGAGACCGACTCGTCGTAGGCCAGGCGATCTCGCAGCCGCCCGCGTTGATGCATGCGCTCGCGCGTCGCGCCGAGGCCGGTGAGATCGACCAGGTGCGCGTGTACTACTACCACTCCGAGCGCCACATGCGTGAGTCCATCCTGCGTTATGAGTTGATGGGCCGCATCCTGCCGCACTGCATGTTCTGGCAGGCCGGTGAGCGCGAGCTGGAAAAGCGTGGCCTCGCTGATGGTGGTCGCAAGGTCGTCTACTATGTGCCGAACTCCTTCAGCCAGGCGACGCGATTTCTCACCGACGAGGTGAACGTCGACACGCTGCTCATCACCGTCTCTCCGATGGATAAGGACGGCTACTTCACCTTCGGCACGAACAACGACTACAGCTCCACTGTGGCCCGGCGAGTGAAGCGGCTCCTGGTGGAGGTTAACCCCGCGATGCCGCGTGTCTTCGGACGCTCGCAGCTCCATGTGTCGGAGGTGCATGCCATCGTCGAGAATCATGTGCCACTGCTGGAGCACAAGCCACGCATGGTGCAACCGGATGAGCTGGTGATCGCTAAGCATATTGCGGGCCTCGTGCCGGATCATGCTTGCCTGCAGTTCGGTGTCGGTGGCCTTCCCAATGCCGTGTGCGATGCTCTGCGCGAGCGCAAGCACCTTGGCGTGCACACCGAGGTCCTTACGCCGGGCATCGCGAAGCTGATCCAGAGTGGCGCGGTGACCAATCGCTACAAGGCCGTCAACACCGGCAAGAGCGTCTTCACCTTCGCCCTCGGCGACCGTGAGATGTACGACTTCCTGGATGGGAACATCGGGTTGGAGAGCCACCCGGTGGACTACGTGAACGATCCTTCTGTGATCGCGAAGAACGATAACGTCGTCAGCGTGAACTCCACCATTGAGATGGATCTTACCGGTGCCTGCAACTCCGAACACGTGAACGGACATCAGTTCACCGCGACGGGGGGCCAGCTCGACTTTGTCCGTGGAGCCTATGCCTCCCACGGCGGCAAGTCGATCCTCGCCTTCCAGTCCTCCTGCAAGAGCGGAACGATCAGCAAGATTGTGCCGAGGCTCTCCGGCCCGGTCACCACGCCGCGTACGGATGTCCATTATGTAGTGACGGAGAACGGCTTCGCCAATCTCAAGGGAATGTCCTCGACCGAGCGGGCGACCGCATTGATCGGCCTTGCGGCCCCGCAGTTTCGCGAGGAACTGACCCGCGAGGCCCACGAGCGGTTCCTCATTTAGGGGCGCACCACTCGCAAAATCGCCCATTTGTGAATAGGCCTTTACAATATTGGATATGCCTTTGCCTGTGCGGTCCGTGGATCTTGTCGGAGTCGGTTTGAACGCCACGGATACGGTCATCGTCGTCGATCATTACCCCGAGCGCGGCTCGAAGATTGGCTACCGCGATGAGACCGTTATGCCTGGCGGACAGGTTGCCTCCACGGTGGTGGCCTGCGCGAAGTGGGGCCTGAGTGCCCGCTACGTCGGA
>Ga0302187_10002923_pt1 | contig 13956 bp, 9 predicted proteins | sample II_Bog_E1_3_FD_202120 | JGI IMG/M metagenome (GOLD analysis project Ga0302187, IMG submission 202120) | Peat permafrost microbial communities from Stordalen Mire near Abisko, Sweden - II_Bog_E1_3 | ecosystem: Environmental > Terrestrial > Soil > Wetlands > Peat | place: Sweden: Abisko, Stordalen...
AGTTTGGGATTGAGGCCGATGGCCACGCCGACGGGAATCGTCCACGCGGCAGAGAGCAGTAGCGCAACGTTTACGCGCAAAAAGGTTGCACCCGCGCCCTCAAGCAACAGGCGCAGGTCGGCCCACGTGACGTCCCTGAGCATGAGCACGGCCTGTGCAGCGGCCCAGCAAACGGCCATCGCGCCCGCCAGTGCCAACGCCCACAGAAGCGGAGAAACTTTGCCGGACTTCGTTTCGTCGAGAGGCTTTACCACGCGGCATTCCTTGCTTTGCGCGAGACGCCGGCAGACCGGCTCCTCCACACTGTTCCAGATGCGGCCGGGAAGGGTCTGACAGATTTTAGAGCGGCGAAGAAGTTCAAGAATCGGCGATTTGACCTGGTCGGCGGATTCCACCTGCTCGAATTTAAATTTGTCGCTCCAGGCGATGAGCGGACGCCACACCAACTGATCGGTGGCAACGACAATCAGAATCACGGTTACGATGCCGGCGAGCAATGCGCGTACATCGCCTGCGTAGGTTGCGGTTTGGATGTAGCTGCCCAGGCCGGGGAGCTGGAAGTTGCGATCGCCCATGGTGAAGGTTTCGCAAAAGATGAGCGCGAACCAGCCACCGGCCACGGAGACGATCGAGTTCCACACCAGGCCGATGGTGGAAAAGGGCATTTCGAGCTGCCAGAAGCGTTGCCAGCCGGAATAGCGATAGATGCGCGACGCCTCCAGCATCTCGTGCGGTATGGTTTTGAGCGAGGAATAGAAGCTGAAGGCTAGATTCCACACCTGGCCGGTAAAGATGAGCAGAATCACCGCCATCTCAATTCCAAGTTGATGGCCGGGAACAAGCGAAACCATGGCCAGCACCACGGGCGGCAGAAAACTGAGGACCGGAATCGACTGTAGAATGTCGAGGACCGCGACCATCCAAGGCTCGACGCGCGCGTTGTAGGCGGCGATATATCCGTAGGTGACGGCGAAGGCCAGGCTGAGAAAGTACGCAATGGTCATGCGCACGATGGAGTAGAAGGCGTAGAGCGGCAGAGCGCCGATGGAACTTGAAATGTGCACCACCGGAATCGGCTTCTGGAACCAATAGACGCCGGTCGAGACGACGGCGAAGAACACTGCTAACGCGCAGGCCGCCACGCCCAGATCGATGATGAAAGGCGTGCTGCGTGCGATGACGTGAGTGCGTGCGAGCGGGCGCTGGAAATTCACTTCTTGTCCTCGCTCGGAGCAATCTCCTCTTCCAGCGCATCGGGCAGCACAAAGCGGCGGCGCGCGGCATCGAAGTCAAACAGTTCCGCGTAACGGCCCCACGTGACGGCGGTTTCAATTTGCCGCTGGCCTTCCTCCTCGCTGAACTGCTCGTCGAGCATGTCGAGGAAGAAATCTTCGCGCACGGCGTGGTCGCTTTTGGTGTCGAGAGCGCGGCGAATCTGCCGCAACAGCAGCACATTCTCGGTCGCCGCGTTGCGGAAGAGTTCCTTCTGGCGAAGAATTTCGGAGTTGGCAAACTCTTCGCCGGTGGGAGTGATCACGGCGTCGCCCTCCTCGACCTTGAGGAAGCCCAGCAACTGTGCGGCGTCGACAATGGGCAGCAAGTCATCGATCTCGAAGGTCAGATCGTCGGCCATACGGTAGATGTCATCGCGTCCGCCCTTGTCGAGAAGCAATTCGAGCAAGCCGGCGATGCCGCCGGGCCGCGCGTGGGGCAGCATCTGGTAGTGCATCTGGCGCTGGTCGCGCACGGCACGCGTAATTTGCTGGCCAGGCGCTTCTGCCGGCACTGTGTCGGGCCGGGTGAGGACCTTGTAAATGTAGTCCACCAGTTGCGTGAATGCCTCCGACTTGCGCTCGCGCGGCTGGGCGAGCTGCACGCGAAAGTCGGTGCGGATGTGGCCGGGATTGCGCCCCAGCACGATGATGCGGTCGGCCAGCAGCACGGCCTCTTCAATATTGTGCGTGACCAGGAAGATCGCCTTGGTGGGCATGGTCTTCTTCGCCCACAGCTCCAGCAGTTCGCTGCGCAGGTTCTCGGCCGTCAGCACATCGAGCGCGGAAAAAGGCTCGTCCATAAAGAGCACTTCAGGCTCAACCACCAGGGCGCGGGCAAAACCGACGCGTTGCCGCATGCCGCCAGAGAGTTCTTTGGGATAGGCCGCTTCAAAACCGTCGAGACCAACCGTGTCGAGCATCTTCATACTGCGTTCGCGTCGCACTGCGGGCGTCTCGCCGCGTGCCTGCAACGGTGCTTCAACATTCTCGAGCACAGTGAGCCAGGGAAAAAGCGCGAAGCTCTGGAATACGATCGAGACGTTGATTTCGGATTCGGCGATAGGCTTGCCGTGCCAATAGACTTGTCCCGCCGTCGGCGCGGAAAGTCCGGTGAGCATGCGCAGCATCGTGGATTTACCCGATCCGGACGGGCCGAGCAAGGCAAGTATCTCTCCGGGCACGATGCTCAAATCTGTCGCCGAGATTACCTGAATGCGATTCTGGCTGGGCTGTGCGTAGTACTTCTCGATCCCGACGGCGCGAATGATCGCGTCATCGACTGTTTGGGGGATCGCTTGGGGGGCCGCAGGAGGCGCGGCGTCGAGGGCCGGGTTCGGGGTAATCGCTTCCTGCATTTCCGGTTCTCCGGTGGGAAACTGCTGGCCCGTTCGCGGCCAGACGTTGCCAGTATAAGGATGAATAGTTGATGCGAAGTGAATGCGCCTCCGGAAGCCAGGGAACTGCGGCGCATGGCTCCCGCGATTCCCCCATGGCTCTCGACGGGCTCGCGACGCACAGGGGGTCGCAGTGCATTACACTATTCAAGCGTACCATTCCTGCTGTAGGCAAAATGCATGGCGGGGAGGGTCGCAAGCTGGCGCGGGAGACCGTGATGCGGCAGAACTGCTCGTCATGATTTCCCATCCCCGGCGCCGAGGAGAGTATGCCCACGACCACCCAAAAACCGAGGATTCTGGTGGCCGATGACGAGCGCGTCATCGCCGATACATTGGCCATGATCCTGAACCAGAGCGGCTTTGAGGCGCGCGCCGTTTATTCCGGCGAGGGAGCCCTGGAACTTGCCGAATCGTTTCAGCCGGACATGCTGATCTCCGACGTGATCATGGCCGACCTGAACGGCATCGATGCGGCGATACGCATTCGCGCATTGCTGCCGGGAATCAAGATTCTACTTTTTTCCGGCCAGGCCGCCACGGCCGACCTGCTGGAAAAGGCGCGCAAAGAAGGCTACGAGTTCGACATCCTCGCGAAACCCGTCCATCCGCAGGATCTGCTTGCCCGATTGCGGAAATAGCTCGAACAATTGCAACAGGATTTCGCGCACAACTGCATATCCGACAAAACGCGCACGGAGCGTGGCCCGTGCGCACCGTCGCCATTTGCACTTTTCTGATGCGTATCAGTTTTTGATTTGAGCGTGAGCCAGATCGCTGGATTCGTCTGCGACGCGACTCATGGCGGCCTTGTCCCAGGTTCGGACGCGCAATCCATCTTCGGCAATCCGGTATGGAACCGACGCGCCGCGATGCGATGCTTCCTGACCGAGCGCCACGCGCAACTCTGCGGCCGCTTCAGGATCGCGCGCCAGCAGCATGAGAAATCCGCCGCCACCGGCGCCTGCCAGCTTGGCTCCGTAAATAAATGGCCGCGCACGGTCCAGCAGCGCGTTGATGGGCGCGTTGGTGGTATGCGGATCAAGCACCTGGTTCAACTGCCAATGCCGGTCGAGCAATTCGCCCAGGTGCTTCCAATCGCCTTCCGCCGCGGCATACGACATCTCCACGGCCAGCGTCTTGATGCTGTGCAGCACCTGCACGGTGGCCGTCTCGCGCGCCAGGTAACGCGATACCACCTGGCGCAGCAGATCCTTTGCCATGCGCTGTAAGCCGGTGTTGTAGAGCACCATGTGCGCGCAGAACTCATCGCGCCGCGGCTCGCTCCACGGCACCGGCTGCACGCGAATGCGCTGATGCAGGCCTGGCCCGGTGATGAGCAACTTGGCGCCGGGAAAGATGCCGCCCGCCTGATCCTGCCATCCGCCGCCCGTGGTCATGTGCTGCTCCAACTGGATCACTGCTTCAGAGAGCGCATGATCGTCAAGTTCCCTTCCCGAGAGGACGGCGAGCGCGCGCACAACAGTTGCCGCGAGAATGCTGCTGGTTCCGAGGCCGGAGCCAATGGGCAACTGCACGCGGCAGCAGATTTCGAGACCGCCTCCGAGCCGGCGCAGCGTGTCTTTGAGCGGCTCGCCCGCAACCGGAATGCCGTGAAGGTGCAAAGCCGCTCGCGGAATGGAATACACCGACCCCGGCTCGCAAGGCTCGCGCAGTTCCTCGGCGAGGCGATATTCAGCCGGCGTCTCTTCGCCGCCTGCAATGCATCGAATGATGGGCTCATCGATGCGCCGAATCTCGGTTTCGATCGGATAAGTTCCGTCGATTTCGAGGGCGCAGTTGAGCACCGTGCCGCCCCAGTCAAAACAAAAGGGCGGAGTGTCGGACCAGCCGCCACCAAGATCGATGCGCGGCGGTGCGGAAACTTGTACGCGTTCGAACTGCCACGGCGACGGCGCCTGTTCGGCGCTTTCGGTAGAGCCCGCACGCACCGCGTCCTGGATGCAAATGAAGGCATCCGCCTCGGCTGAAGCGGCCTCCGCTTCACGCCCTGCGCGGCTGAGCAAGCGCGCGGCCTGCATCAGATGGCTGGCGGCAAGCGTGAATTGATCGGCCGAACCCGTGCGCAGTTCATCGGCATGCGCACGCAGCGCGCGACCGGCAGCCGCGGCGGGCCCCAGGCCGGGCAGATTCGCAAGCAGCGGGCGCAAGTCCGATCCTGCCTTGGCCAGATCCACTGCCGTCTCCTGCCAAATTCCCTGCAAGCGGTGATTGCGCGCGTCGGCCAGCGCTTTTCCGTCGGCGCAGCGCGCACTCTCGGCGAGGGATGCGCGGGGCCGCTGGCGCCACTCGTCGGCGCCGAAGCTGCTCGCGTAGCCCATCATCCAGCGCGCACATGCCCAAGCTGCATCCGGTATGGTCACGGGAAAAAGCGTAGCGTTCCAAAGATTGCGCGGCTCGCCCGCCTTCCAAATCTCTTCGCTGCGCAGTCCAAGCCTTTCGAGCGTCTCCGTCATCGGCCGGTTGAACCAGGTTGCGTTTTCGAAGAGCTGCTTGGGATCGTCTTCGACGCCATAGACGCGAATCACCCAGCCCACGCCGCATTCCCCTTCCACCGGAAGCTGGTGGACGACAGTATCTTCGGGAACCTCAATGGATCCGGCGAGGCCGGTGAGTCCGTGCAGAATCGCTCCGCGGCTGGCGTAGACCGGCCCTTCGAGATCGCATTCCAGAACCACGGCTTCGTGCCCGACCTTGCACTCAAGCGCAATGGTACTGTCGAGGATTCCACCCGAGCCCGATGCCAGCGCGCGGAAAGAGTGCGTGGTTCCGGCATGGATGAACTCACCCTCTACCACCGAGCAATGAAACTCCACGGGCTGCTCGGCGCCGCGCAAAATCCTTTCAAGCTCGCGCCAGAAGAGTCCCGCTCCCGGCTCCGGCCTCCACTGCCCCGTGAGCATACGCGTCATCTGGTCGTAAACATCGACGGCCGGCAGGCTCTTGAATCCAGCCAGCTCCGTCAGCGCCGCCTTCAGGCCGGCATCAAAGCGCAACAGTCCGATATCGACAGCAACCCGGCCATCGTCCAGCAAGCCTCCCGCGGCTTTCACCTCTGCGGGCGACGGTTTTTGCAGGAAGGTATACACCTGATCGCCGGCGCCCACTGCGTACACGCCGTGATGCACAGCCTGCTCCATTTCGAGCCGCATGGCAACGCCGGTAACGCCGGAGCGATCCCATTGCACCTGGCCGGCGTCAAAGCGCAGCACCACATCGCCTGAAGCCACCAGGAGTCCGCTGCGCATTTTCTCTGCCCACGCCGACGAAAGCGACATGGTTTCATCGAACACCGTCGTAGTGGCGCGGGGTTGCGTGCGTGAAGGCAGGATGCCGAAGAGCTTTCCACCCGGAGAATATTGCGGCAGCCGCCGCGAATCGCCGCCGGAGTGCACGAGGAGCGCGCGATGCTCGCTCCACCACGCACGGTCTTTGCCCAAGATGCCCAGTGCATTGATGGTCGCGCCGCCGCTGCCCACTCTCTGGCCGCCGGGATCGGGTACGACGAGAAACTTCGTCTCGGTGGGCAAAAGTCCCGATGAGTTCCGCCGCTGAATCTCCTCGCGGTAAAGCTCCGCTTGCCGCTCCGACGAGGCCGTAATGATCACAACGTCCCAGAAACTCACCGAGCTCGCTCCCCCAGGGCGTGAAGGCGCCCGCGCCTTCTCAAGTGCCGGTCCCGCGATCGCCGGAAATTCTTGCCCTTGCTATCCGCATCCCTCAACGGCGAAAGTAATCAAAGCATGACAAAAGCACTTCGTTCCACGCGCGTCTTGACGCCGGAAGGCATCGCACCCGCCGCAGTGATTGTAGACCACGAGCGGATCGTTGCGCTCAGCGGCTGGAATGAAGCGCCGGCGGACGCGGAGCTCTTTGATTTCGGCGACCTCGTGCTGCTCCCCGGCCTGGTGGATTCGCACGTGCACATCAATGAACCCGGACGCACGGAGTGGGAAGGATTTGAGACTGCGACGCAAGCCGCGGCCTCCGGCGGCGTTACCACGCTGGTCGATATGCCGCTAAACTGCGTTCCTGAAACCATCGATGTGCCGGCGCTCGATGCCAAGCGCAGTGCGGCGCAAGGCAAAGCGTGGGTGGACTGGGCGGCGTGGGGAGGCGTGGTGCGCGGCAACGCCGATTCATTGCCATCGCTGGCACGCGCGGGTGTTCCCGGATTCAAATGCTTCCTCATTCACTCTGGAATCGACGGCTTTCAATGGGTGGATGAAACCGACCTCCGCACGGCATTGGAGAAGCTGCGAGGCAACTGGCTGCCGCTATTGGCGCACGCCGAGGTAGCCGGCCCCGTCGAGATCGCAAGCGAGGCCATCGCGGGCGCAGATTTGGATTGGCGTCAGTACTCAACTTACTTCTCTTCGCGGCCCGACCTGGCAGAAGTATTCGCCGTCGATTTGCTCATCCGGCTGGCCGAAGAGTTCCAGACCCCGATCCACATCGTGCATCTTTCGAGCGCCCAGGCGCTGCCGCTGCTCCGCGATGCGCGCGAACGCGGCGTGCCCGTCACCGTGGAAACCTGCGCGCACTATCTGTGGTTCACTGCCGAGGAAATTCCCGATGGAGCCACTGAATACAAGTGCGCGCCGCCGATTCGCGCCGCTGCAAATCGCGAGGCGCTGTGGGCTGCGCTCAACGAAGGACTAATTCAGATGGTGATCACCGATCACTCCCCTTGCCTGCCGGAGTTGAAGCAGCGCGACGTAGGCCGGTGGGATCAGGCATGGGGCGGGATTGCAAGTCTCGGCCTCGCGTTGCCGGTGCTTTGGACGGGCATGTATAAGCGCGGCATCACGCTGGAACCGATTGGTGAATGGATGGCTGCGGCGCCGGCAAAACTCGCCGGAATGAGCGGACGCAAAGGAGTAATTGCGCCGGGGGCCGATGCGGACTTTGCGGTCTTCGATCCTGAGGCGAAGTGGACGGTTGCGCCTGGCGATCTCCATTTCCGGCATAAGATTTCGCCGTACCTGGGCGCTGAGTTGCGCGGACGCGTGCTGGAAACATGGCTGCGCGGTGAGCCGGTTTTCCGGGCAGGTGAATTCGTTGGCCAGGTACGCGGCAGAGAGCAGGTGCGCGGATGAGCGACCGCGCAATGCCACAGCGCGCTCAGCGCGCCATCGCCGAATGCCGCCGTATCGCTGGCATGAGCGAGGAAGTTGGCGGCACGACGCGCAGATTCTTGACACCACCCGTGCGTGAAGTGCACGCGTTGTTGCACGGGCGCATGGAAGCCATTGGAATGAATGTGAGCGTCGATGCAGCCGGTAATCTTCGCGGGCGCTGGCACCCGCCCGCCGGGCGCAGCAAGCGGCTGATCATCGGCTCGCACATCGACACCGTGCCCAATGCCGGCGCCTTTGACGGCATCCTCGGCGTCACGCTGGCGCTCGAATGCGCAGAGATCGCGCAGGAACTCAAGCTGCCGCTGCCTATTGAAATCATTGCCTTCAGCGAAGAAGAAGGCGTGCGCTTTGGCGTTCCGTTCATCGGCAGCCGCGCGGCAGCCGGGCGTTTCGACCCTGCCCTGCTCAAGCTGAAAGACGCCGACGGCGCTACGCTCGATGACGCGATCCGCGCCTTCGGGCTCGATCCCGGAGGGATCGAAAAGGCAGCAATCGACGAAGACGCGTTGGGCTTCCTGGAGGTACACATCGAACAGGGCCCGGTGCTTGAGGCGGAGGGTCTGCAAGTTGCAGCTGTGACTGCCATCGTGGGCCAGACGCGGCACATTCTCACATGGACCGGACACGCCAATCATGCCGGCACCACTCCCATGCATCTGCGCCGCGACGCGCTGGCCGGCGCGGCGGAGTGGATTGTCGCCGTGGAATCACTCGCGCAACGCACGGATGGACTGGTCGCCACAGTGGGCCATGTAGATGTGGAACCGAATGCGGGCAACGTGATCGCAGGCGCGGTGCGTGTGAGCCTCGACGTGCGCCACGCTGACGACGCTGCGCGCAAGTCCGCTGTGGACGCACTGCTTGCGCAGGCCGAAACCATTGCTGCGCGGCGCGGACTGGCTTTGCAATGCGCACGCCAGATGGACCAACCGGCGGTGCCCATGGATGAACGGCTGACGGCATTTCTCGCAGAAGCGACCGAAGCCGCAGGATTGCCCGTGAAACTCATGCCGAGCGGCGCTGGTCATGACGCCATGGTGATGGCCTCACGCGTACCAACGGCGATGCTTTTTTTGCGCAGCCCGGGCGGCCTCAGCCACCACCCCGATGAAACCGTTCTCGAAGAGGACGTCGCGGCTGCTCTGGGAGTGTGCCGCAAATTTCTGGAGCGGCTGGCCGCCGAGGTCGGATAAAATCGGGCAGCGGGTCTGGGGGATTTGCTCGGACTCATTCTCCCGATTTCCCGATTGAAAGAGGTCGCAAGTGCATCACTTAGGATCGACACGCAGCAGCGTGAAGACAGATCATCTGCTGCAAACTCCAGACACATTCGTTCGTTCGCCGCTGCCGGGTGCGGAGGGCGTGGAGTTCATTATTCACGCCGCGCCGCAACTGGGCGCGCGCTTTACGCAGATGACGGCGGAGTTTGTCGCCGGAGGATCGCTTGGCCCCGCGCCGGCGCAGCGCTTCCTCTACGTTCTCGACGGCAAGATCGAGCTCAAAGCTGGCGGAAAGCGGCACGTTCTCAAGCCGGGCGGCTATGCGTACCTGCCGCAAGGGGCTCCGCACGCGGTGCGCGCGCCGGGCATTGCGCGCGTCGCGGTGATCGAGAAGCCCTACGAGCCATTGCATGGAGCAGCCGTTCCAGAGATTGTGGTCGGAGAAGAGGGCGACGTAACTCCGGTCGCGCTCCAAGGCGACCGTGCTCTCCGCGTGCGCTCGCTCATGCCCGACGGCCCTCCCTACGACTTTGCCGTGAACACTATGACCTACGACCCCGGCGCATCGCTCAGCATGGTGGAAGTTCACTCGATGGAACACGGCCTGCTGATGCTCGAGGGCGGCGGCATTTACCGTCTCGGCGACTCGTGGTACCCGGTGCATGCCGGCGACTTTATCTGGATGCGCGCCTATTGTCCGCAGTGGTTCGGCGCGCTGGGCAAGAAGCCGGCGAAATACCTGATCTACAAAGATTGGCGCCGGCATCCGCTGGGAGAGGGCGCATGACGGCAGATCGGCCCAATTTATCGATCGACGGCCTGATGGGCGAGCTGATGGCGCTGGCGCAAATTTCCGAAGCCGAGCCGCCAGTGGTGACGCGCGTCGTCTTTGGCGAGGCGGACATGCGCGCCCGCGCGTACGTGAAGGGCCTGTGCGCGGAAGCAGGGCTTATTGTGCGCGAAGACGCAGTCGGCAACACCTTTGCGCGCTGGGAAGGCAGCGATCCCACGCTCGCTCCGATCGGCACCGGCTCGCACATCGACGCGATTCCCAATGCCGGTCTCTACGACGGATGCGTCGGCGTGCTGGGGGGCCTCGAAGCGATTCGCGTTCTCAAGAAACTTGGATTCAAGCCGCGCCGCTCCATCGAACTTGTAATTTTTACAGCCGAGGAACCCACGCGCTTCGGCATCGGTTGCCTGGGCAGCCGCATGATGGCCAGCGTGCTCACTCCCAAGCAAGCGCTCGCCCTGCGCGACAAGGAAGGCCGTGGCCTCGAAGAGTGGCGCGCGCAGGCCGGGTTCACCGGTCCGCTTGAATCGGTCGCGGTGCCTAATGGCCGCTTCCATCAGTTCGTTGAGTTGCACATCGAACAGGGACCGTACCTCGAGCAGGAAGGACTCGATGTGGGCCTGGTAACGCACATTGCTGCGCCAGCCAGCCAGCGCATTGTCATCGAAGGTGAAGGCGGCCACGCCGGCGGCAAATTGATGCCCGGTCGCAAAGATGCGCTCGCCGCGGCAGCGGAATTAATTCTGGCTCTTGAATCGGCGGCGAAATCTACAGGCGCCATCGATACTGTTGGCACCGTGGGCATTTGCGACGTCTTTCCCGGCGCGGTGAACAGCGTTCCTTCCCGTGTGGTCATCACTACCGACGTGCGCGACATCGACGGCGCGCGCCGCGACCGCGTTTTGGATGCGCTCGCCCGAGCAGCCGACGAAGTGAGCGCACGCCGCGGCGTGAAGATCACCACGGAATTGATTAACGCCGATCCACCGACCACATGCGATGCGGCGATTCTTGCGGCCCTTGAAGAGTCGGCCATCGCTGCCGGCAAGACATACAAAAGAATGGTGGCGCGCGCCTATCACGATTCATCCTTCGTCTCGTGCATTGCGCCTGTGGCCATGTTATTTATTCCCTGTCGCGGCGGCGTGAGCCATCGGCCCGACGAATACGCTTCTCCCGAGTGGATCGGCAGCGGCGTGCATGTGCTGTCGTGCACCCTGGCGCGTTTGGCGGAGTAGGGCGCGCTTTCACAACTTCGCTGCGCCGTTGTATGCTATCCCTCAACCCGTACGGCACTGTCGGCACCCATGAACACGCATGCGACAACCCGCATCGTTGGCGCACCCGTTCCCCGAAAAGAGGGCGTGGACAAGCTGGTAGGCCGCGCCTGCTACGTCGACGACATAGAACGCGAGGGCATGTGGTACGGAGCCACGGTGCGCAGCACGATTCCGCGCGGGCTCATCCGCTCCATCGCTTTCGACCGCCTCATTGAGTGGAGTGAATTCACGGTCGTAACCGCTGCCGACATCCCTGGCGAAAACATCATTCAACTCATCATTGCCGATCAACCCTGCCTCGCCGACGGCAAGGTAAATCATTGCGAGGAGCCGATTCTTCTCCTCGCGCATCCCGATAAGCACAAATTGCGCGAAGCGCTCAGCGGGGTGAAGATCGAGTACGATCCGCTGCCGCCCGTCTTCACCATCGAAGAAAGTGAGCGGCAGGATCAGATCGTTTGGGGCGCGGACAATCTGATCAAAAGTTTTTTATTGGAAAAGGGCGATGTGGACTCCGCGTGGGCCGGCGCCGCGCATATTGTCGAAGGCGAGTACCGCACCGGCGCGCAGGAACATCTTTATATCGAGAACCAGGGCATCATCGCCGAGTACAGCGCCGAAGAAGGAGTCACGGTGTGGGGCTCGCTGCAATGCCCTTACTACGTTTTTAAAGCGTTGCGCGGCGTCTTCGATCTCCCTGACGACAAGGTCCGTGTGGTCCAGACAGAAACCGGAGGCGCGTTCGGCGGCAAAGAGGATTATCCGTCCATTCTTGCGAGCCACGCAGCACTCCTCGCCAAAAAGAGCGGCCACCCGGTAAAGATGGTCTACGACCGCATGGAAGATCTGGCGGCCACCACCAAGCGCCATCCCGCGCGCGTGCGCCATCGCACCGCGCTCGATAAGGATGGCAAGCTGCTGGCGATCGAAATCCATCTCGACACCGACGGCGGCGCCTACGCCACACTTTCTTCCACGGTGCTCTCGCGTGCCACGCTGCACTCTACGGGTCCGTATATCTGCCCCAATGTGCGCGTGCGCGCGCATTCCTGGGCGACCAATCACGTCCCCTACGGCGCCTTTCGCGGCTTCGGAGCACCGCAAGCGGTCTTCGCGATGGAGCGGCACATGGACGAGATTGCCGCGACGCTCGGCATGGATCCAATCGAATTGCGTCGAAAGAATTTCCTGCATGAGGGCGATGCCAACGCGACCGAACAATTGATGCGCGAACCAATCATCCTCGATAAGCTACTGGATCGCGCGTTGCAAGAGAGCGATTATCACGCCAAGCGTTTGCAATTCGCGCGTGAGAATGGCCGGAATCCCATCAAGCGCGGCATGGGGATCGCGGCGTTTTATCACGGCTCAGGGTTCACCGGCTCCGGCGAGTTATATCTGAATTCGCTGGGCGGCGTGGACGTTACGCCGGAGGGTAAAGTACGGGTTCTCGTGTCAAACACGGAATTCGGCCAGGGCACGAACACGATTCTCACGCAGATCGCCTCCGAAGTGTTGGGCATCGAGTACAGCGACGTAGCCATGGCCGCGCCAGACACCGATATGGTTCCGAACAGCGGACCTACGGTGGCTTCGCGCACCTCGATGGTGGTGGGCCGCTTGATTGAGCGCGCTTGCCTGCAGCTTATCTCCATGCTGCGCGAGCAGGCTAGCCTCGGCGCGACGCACACCCGCGAGGAATTTTTTGCCGCGTGCGAGCGCTATCGCGCCGCGCATGGTGAAGTTTCATCGATGTGCCGTTACGAAGCGCCGCCGGGAATCTATTGGGACGATCAGAAATATCACGGCGAGGCCTACGGCGCGTATGCGTGGGCGATTTACGTGGCACAGGTCGCCGTGGACACTGTGACTTACTCGGCCGAGGTGGAAGATTTCTGGGCTGTGCAGGAAGTGGGCCGGGTGCTGCACCCAGTGATGGCCGCGGGACAAATAGAAGGCGGCATCGCGCAAGGCATCGGCTACGCGCTCTACGAAAAGGTTGTCCTTGATGGTGGCCGCATGACCAACAACCAGATGACAAACTACATCATGCCCACCGCCGCGGATGTGCCGCCGATACACGTGTACTTCGAGGAGATTCCCTTCCGCTACGGAGGATTCGGCGCCAAGGGCCTCGGCGAATTGCCGCACGACGGGCCCGCGCCCGCGATTCTGAATGCCATTCGCGACGCCACGGGTGTGAATTTCAACTCTATTCCACTTCTTCCCGAGGATCTTTACGCGGGGCTCGCCGCGAGCCAGCCGGTGGAGGAGCCGGCCTTGCCATGAACGCTTACGAAAAGGCCAACACGGACGCACACTGGCCCGCGATCCGTTTCACGGTGAATGGCGAGAGCCGCACGGTAAATGTGCCACCCATGAAGCGGCTGCTCGACGTGCTGCGCGAGGACCTGCATCTGAATGGCACCAAGGAAGGCTGTGGCGAGGGCGAATGCGGTTCGTGCTCGGTGCGCTTGAATGATGAATTGGTGAACAGTTGCCTTGTGCCCGTGCTGCAGGCCGAGGGCGCCGAGATTCAAACTGTGGAGGGACTGGCGCTCGATGGAGAGCTTCATCCCCTGCAGCAAGCATTTCTCGAGAACGGCGGAGCGCAGTGCGGCATTTGTACGCCAGGTATGTTGATGGCCGCTGCACAGCTTCTCGCGCATCGCCCGCATCCCAGCGACGCGGAAATTCGCGAAGGGCTTGCCGGCAATTTGTGCCGCTGCACGGGATTCACGCGCATCATCGAGTCTGTCGCGGCCGCGGCACGCGCAACGGAATCGAACCCGGCAACGGAACCGGCGTTGGAGCAGACAAACCATGCGCGGTA
>Ga0302187_10002926_pt1 | contig 13949 bp, 6 predicted proteins | sample II_Bog_E1_3_FD_202120 | JGI IMG/M metagenome (GOLD analysis project Ga0302187, IMG submission 202120) | Peat permafrost microbial communities from Stordalen Mire near Abisko, Sweden - II_Bog_E1_3 | ecosystem: Environmental > Terrestrial > Soil > Wetlands > Peat | place: Sweden: Abisko, Stordalen...
TTACCGGCAGGCACGCCTCTGGCCTTGTGCCTTTTGTCGGCAGGAGTGCAGGCCCCATCAGGCCCAGATCGGATGGGGAAACCGATTGCGCGGAAGTCGGAAGGACCGCATCCCGCTCATCTGATCTCGGTTTGGATTTGCGCCGCTCCATCTCTGGAGAGCGACTGTAAACGCCAGTTTCACGCGCAAAGAGCCTTCGAGCGGAGTCGATTTCCTCATACGCGGCAGGCAGGCGTTTACTAGACGACTTCCACGGCAGAAGCTAGTTTGCGATGGCTACTTCCACGCACAAGAAATCAACAAAGGCATTGACACGTCGTGTGGCTGAACTCGAAAGACGGCTTGCTGAGGTCGAAACGCAACTGGCTGTCATGTCGAATCAGCGTCCGCACATTGAGGCATGGGACTCGGACTACCGCCATGCCGTCAGCGAACCAGCCGCAGCGACACATCGGAAGGAGCCACGCCGCACGAAGATCGGCAGGCCACCACGAATCTCTGACGATTGCCTCATCGACAACCGCGACAAGCTCTACACGCTCGTACACACCTTCAAGTCGGACTTCGAACAGATCGTATTGAAGGCGAGATCTCAGCTCCACCTAACGAAGTTGCTCACAACGCTCCGTCCTGGCGGCCAGGACGATGGGCGGCTCACGCATCTGTTGCGCCACGCCGATCTCTTATGGAAGTTCCTTCAATCGCCACGTTTCGCAAACGATGTGTACAGGATCTCTGAAGCCATGGCGGGAGTTCCCGCGATCAGCTGCCGAACGTCTACGGACAGGTGTGGCAATCTTCGCCGCCCAAGACGAATCAATCGAGTCGATTCCCGCATTCTCCAGTCGTGAGGTTCCTTACCTCGTTTGCAGACGGGTTAGCGATGACGCCTATCTCTCACCGCGCCGTCGCTGGCCTCGCTGATGCCGCTCGATGGCTCCGCAGTCGCCCGGTTCTCTTTGAGAACGGAGGAGCAGACATGCTCCTCATGACCAGCAACACCCGCAGCAGAGGCGGCGGTCAACGCCACGCAGTGCCGCGCCAGCGGTCGAAGCGCAGCGGAGAGCCTTGACGGGCGCTGGAGCGGAGGGTACTCCCGCCACCGATGCCCCAGGCTTTGCTTTCAACACGTTTACGTGCAGCAACCGCCGTGTTTACGCAGAGCAACCACGCCACACACGTTTTCGCTGAGTAGCTCATTCCATTCACGTTCACGCACAGCGACCCACGGTTGCTCCGCAGTTCCCATTTGGGGGTGGTGTGTCAACATTCACCCCCATGCGCAGCATGGCCCCGGTCGCAGCGACGGTTTCCATGGAGGGCGAGGACACTTCTGCGGCGGCTTTAGCGCGGCGTAGGAGCGCCCGAGGGCCGTGCGATGACGCTGGAAGCCCGTCAGCGCGTCTACAGGCTTTTTAGATGAGGAAAAGGTGCCGCGAAGGAAGCGGTTCAACACAGGTACTCATGCGCTCTTGCATGCGATGTTCTTCCAGTAGATGACCGCTACCGCGTATTTTTCACTGTGTTCTTCGCCATACATGATGAGTGAGACGTTTTGATACATAACATGCGTCGCTCGCGTTCCGCCGTCAACCTCAGTGAACTCTGACCCCTCAGGCAACTTCCATCCAGGATCACCTCGTTCCTCCCTCGGCACGAGGTAATCGAACAGTGAGAGTATTTCATCCTTCGAGATGGTCGGCTTCACGCTAACGCGGTCGTCGTGATAAGCGCGTCTCTCGATGCTGATTTCACAAACAGCCCCCTTCTCTGAGTAAGTAGGAAGGATTTGAATTCCGGTTTCGGTTTCGTAGGAGGCCAGCGGTTTGTACCGATCAAAGCGACCACTCGGTGCAAAGAATAGAACTGCAAGTGCGACAAGTGAACCGGCCAACTTCATCATTTAGACCTCCCAAAATGCTCGCTGCATACTTCCATCGAACCACAGCTTCTCATTTGACCTACGTCGTTGGAGTCTTGGGATTAGGTGGCGGCTTTGCTGGCGTTGCTTGCTGTGTGGCGGGTGACGTGAGTTTGATCTTGTAGTCATCGGTAGGCCCTCCCCTCGAATCTGCATTCGTAAGGGTTCGGGTCTCTGTAACAGAGCACGAGGAACCGGTAGGCGTTTGGAAGGTAAGTGTTTGCGTCGTGTCCTTTGAGAAGACACTGGTTTCCATCGTGCCTTCAGCGCCGCCAAACGGGAGAGTAATACTGATGCTGCTCGTGTCCGGTATCGTGCCCGGCGCGTTTCCGTTTGCCGGGCCAGTGGGACCGTCGCTGGTAGTGAGTGTGGCCTTCTCCGGGACTCCGTCGCGAGAACTCTTGTTTGAAATATCCTCATGAATCTGGGTGTTCGTTAGAGGCTTTCCGTCATATGTGAACTTGTATTGCACCGTTCCCTCCACTGTCGCAGTTCGTCCGCCATTGGAAGTGGTCAATGGTGCATTCCCCGACGTTGTTGCAGTCACGGTAACTTTCCCGCAGTCTTGTCCCGGCGGGCAATGCCCATCTGGATCGGCCATGCTCAGCGGGTTGTTACGCACATATCCGTAGAGATTCAGAGTCTGTGGGTCGTCCAGTTTCGCGTACGGAACCGGGTCTTCTTTGGCACTCCAGTCGGGGCTCATCCATCGGCCCATGTTGCTGGCGTAGTACCTAGCACCGAAGTAGTCGAGACCTGATTCGGCGTCCCGTTCTTTGCCGGTGAACTTGTAGCGGTTGTTCGAGCCGTCAGGCGTCACCTGGCCCTGGATGATCTGCTCTCCCCCGTTGATGATCTCCTGTCCGAACGGCGTGAACCATCCCTGCCACAGCACCGAGCCATCCGCGCCGAGTTCCATCTGCGTCGTGCCAACTTGGTCGGCGAGGTAGAACTTCGTCTGCGAGGCCAAAACGGCTGAAGAACCGATGCTGTAAGTCTGCGAGCTGCCGGTGATATCCCATTGACCGACCTGCACTCCGTCGACCAACACCTGCATGTGGGGATAGGCACCGGCGTCCGGCGAGCCATACGCCGTCACCTGAATCGGCCCCGACACCGGCATCTGTATCGTCATGTCTCCATTGCATAGCATCGTGCCATTTGAGTTGCATGACGTGCTGTTGGTGGCCGACGTCAGATCTACAGCGACTCCATTCACTGCGATTCCCGTCACATACAGATTACGATCCTGGTAGGGCGACTGGTTAGTGCAAGCCGTGCAGGAGTCGTTGGAGAAGCGGATTGTGACACTTCCTGCCGCGCTGACGGACGGTGCTTGCGCGATACGGGTGCCGTTGGCGTAGATGTGGTCCGTCCACACGCCGTTGTTGTCTAGCTCTGCCATCGGCCGGCCGTTGAGATACACGAGCTCGAACCAGACCGGCGTCACGTTCAGTGACCGCACGTGAAGCGTGCGCTCCCCGAATGAGTTGTAAATATAACTGCCGTTATTGCAGCTATCGACGCAGCGAAGATAACCCTCGCCGGTCCACATGTAGGAGTGATATCCGCCCAGGCCGTCCGGTGACGCTGCGAGCGTGCCGTTAGCGTTGTATCGAAGATCGCCAGTGTTCAGGTCGCCATTGAGGGTGAGGCGGTTCGTGGCCGAGTCGATTCCATAGTTTTGAGCGGTATGCACCTGGTCGACGATCCGCATGTTGCCGAACGAATCGTTATTGTAAATCTGATGGTAGGTTGACACCGTTGGTCTACTCAGGGAGTACGCTTCATGGAGGCGATTGAGACCATCGTACGTAAACGTCTCCGACGTCATGTCGAGTCCATTTATTGCAACATGGATGTTGCCGTTATTCGAGGTCGCCACACCACAGTTTGTTTCCGCAGGGAAGCTGTAATAGAGCTGGTGGTCCAGAAAGTTGCTGCCGCCCGCCGACAACAGCGAAGAGGACGCCGTCTGGCGGCAAGGCTGCAAGCGACTATTCAGGCTGACTGACTGCGTGACAGTGCCATTGGCGAGAGACTCGGTCTCCAACGCGCCAGAGGGCCCGTATTGCATTCCGCTCGCATAATACGTTCCAGTTCCCGACGTGCCCTCCTGGATCGAACTGAGCCGCCCTGCGCCATCCCAGACTTGGGAAACCGACCGGCCGTCCGGGTACGTGAGTTGCGTAACGTTGCCCGCCAGATCATATGAAACCTGCATGCCGGCCTGCCACTGGCCCGTGACAAAGTTGATCCACTGAGTGGAAGTCGTCCTGCCTAACGCGTCGTACTGGAATCCTGTACCGGATGTGACCTGGGCCGACGTGCCCGCAGTATCTTGCTCTTTGGAGAGACGCCCTATTCCGTTAGCCCCCTGATCGTAGGTGAAACTGTAGTTCGTAGCCCAATCTCCAGGGGTCGTCTTGGTCAACATCCGATTCAAGGCGTCATAGCTATACGAAACTAGTACGCCGGAGCCATCTGTCTTGGAGAGGAGATTGCCGTGGGCGTCATAGCCGCTCTGACAGTTTCCTCCGTTCAACTGGCCATAGCAGACCGTTCCAGTCTCCGGATTCATCGCGGTAAGAAGCCTGGAGAGCGAATCGTAAGTAAACGACCTCAACCGGGGCGTCTCATTCAGCGCGGCGTTACCAACCTGATTGACGGTGAGAAGATTGCCGAAGCCGTCGTATCCATAGTGAGTCGGCAGGTTTCCCGGCTCGACCACGGAGGTGAGCCGCCCGAGCGCGTCAGCAGTCCTGCTCCACTGAGAGCTCGCCTCATCTGTGAACGTCGTGGTGTTGTCCGAGTATGACCACGATTGCGTATTGCCATCTTGAAGGGTGATAGCAATGGGGCGACTAAGCGCGTCGTAACCCGTCGTCGCTAAACCACCTGCCGTTGAGGCGTGGTAGGTGGTTGCGTCAGGGGTTGAGCAGTATGGATTCGTTTGAGAGTACACACGGTCCATCAGATCGTAAGACGTGTCCGCCAGAATGGGACCACCGCCGGAGCAGCCGTTGAGGAGTTGGGACTCGCTTGGACGACCAAGGCCATCAAACAGGCTGTGGCTGGACACCCAGGTAGAACCATCCTGCTTGACGCTCTTGTCCACCTCATTGGAACTCGGATAGCTGTAGTCGGTCTCGCCTCGATTACCGTTACTGTCTGGTGGGTTGACGATGCTCGCAAGTCGACTATCAGAGGTGTAGCTAATGTTTGTAGTCGCATTGTTCGGGTCAGTCTTCGATGTCAGCCGCAACATCGCGTCGTAGCCGTACGTTTGGGTGTGGGTCAGCGAATCCGTGACAGAAGCAAGTAGCCCTTGCTGAGACCCCGGCGAATACGTGAACGTTGTAGTCGTATCGGGATTCGGAACGTTGGATGGCAATTTGAGCGATGCCATCATGCCTGTGTCGAAATACGTCATCTGCGTGGTGAGGTTGCTATTCGACGTGTCGAGGAAGCGGGATACCTTTGTCAGGTTTCCGTGAACGCTTCCGTTAACCGCAGACCAATAAGGAGCCCCCACACCCGCACTGGTGAGGCTGAAATCATCGTACGAATAGGTGGTGGCGTGCTGCTTCGAAGTCGCGCCGTCGGTCACGACCTCTTGCGACGGAAGCAGGATCAAGTTATCGGCGAACGGCGTACTTCCATTCGATGCCCAGTAGCTCGTTGTCTTCTTGCGAAGGAGCGGCCCCGCAGAGCCAGACCCGAAATCGTAAACGGACTCTGACGTCTCCCGGCCTAGGCTCACAAGTGCCGGGTTCAGGTAGACATCGGTTGACGTGAATCCCAGGTCATAGGTGTAGTCGACACGGTCTTGGAGTCCATCGGGCCAGATCGTGGCTTTGCTCGATGGTGCGACGCCCGATTGCAGTGCGCTCGACCCGCTTCCCATATAAAAGGACAGGAGATCGAGGGGAGCCAGAAGCTGGTACGTCATCGTCTCCGTCTTGATCAGATTCTGAGAAGCATCCGAGTATGCGACTGATGTGGGATAAAACCCGCAGCCCAGCTGAACCTGGAGCGTGTATGTGGTCTTGTTTTGGTATGGATCGGTCACGGTCGACGTAATAGGAGAGGCTGTTTGCGGTGCTGGCTTCCCTGAGTAAAGCCATTGTGCAGGTGAAGTACTGCCCGAGGACGCGTAGATGTCTCTCTCCGTCACATACGCTCTCGCAGTGCTGGCGGAGGGATGCACCCCGCAGATGTTCGCTGTATATCGCGATACGTAGTGAATTCGACCGCCGGTTGGTAGGGTAATGTCTGTCAATGCTCCGTAAGCGGTGCCCGTCTGGTTCGCAGCCAATGAATCGTATTGAAAGCCCCATCGATCACCGGAAGGAAGAATGACCGAACCAATCGAGCCGACACTTCCTTGCGCCTCGATGTAATCCTGCGATAGGCTCGGCGGAATTCCACCCCACAAGTTCTCGGAAAACAAATTGGTCGAATAGTTGATCGTAGTGCCGCAAAACGTCACAGGAACTTGTGAGTCGGGCGGCTGCCACGTACTGGCACTGGCAGACCCTGAAGGACATTGCGAAGAGGTTGCGGGGCTCATAGTACCTGGCACTATGCGGCCCATAGAGTCGGTCCAGCCATCGAAGACTGTCCCCTCGGCTGTAGCGTGCGAGCGGAGTGTAATGGTGTTGCCGTTCGCATCCTGAACATACTGAAGTGCCCCAGGATCGAATTGAAGTCCAGGAGGACGCGTGGGGTTTGAAAGCGCCTGGCAAGTAAAGACATACTTCACCCCGGCTTGATCTTGCAGGGTACAACTTTGAGGCTGGTATTCCCACCCAGTGCCGTCAACAGCGCGAAAGTCCCCGGTGGTTGTTGAAGCAAGGTTATGGGATCCACCATCAGGGGTTTGAACGTTCCAATAGAAGCCGTTTACATAGAGCCCGTCGCTCGAATAGGCGATCACTGGGGCGACGCCGATATTAGTAGATGCCACCAGGCGAACGCCGTAGAGACCGTAATAAAAGGGCGACGTGGATATCACGGATGGGCTGTCGCTCATATTCCACTGCACACTACAGAACTCGTTAATATTGGTGTCGCAACGAGGATATTGGCATGTTCCCGCAGGTCCATTGCGGCTGCTGTCGGCTTGGCACTCGTAGTCCAAGAGGTAAGAAGGCGCATCATAGGCGAGCCAGAAGTCGAGTTTCAGGGCACCCTTTTGCTTCAACGACCAGACTGGAATGTTGACAGAGAGGCTGCCATTCGCCGTACTCACCGACTCTAGTGAACTACCCACAGATGGTGAATAAGGCCGCACATCTAGTGCTTCAGGTCCGGTCTGGGCACGGAGAGCCGCAGCTGACGCAAAAAGGAAGGCAAAAAGATAAAGAACAGCAACAATGCTGCGGCGTATGGAACTCCTCTGCGGCAAATACGCAATACGATAATTTGATTGACGGCCTTATTCTCCGGGTAGTGCGATGTTCTGTCAATGGCACATGGGCGACACCGCGACCCATTGAACACGTCCGCAGTCAGCCCCATCGGGTGACCATCTGCATGGATGCTCACGCAGGCGAAGGCATGAAAAGACACCTGAATGCAACTACAAATGGAGTTCCACAGCCACACGACGAATCAGGCGGTCCTCAAGAGAGTTCGAAAGTCGTCCAGCAGGGCCGACCATTTTTCATTTTGAGCACTTTTGAAGATGAGATCGAAGGGCTTTGTGCATTCGGCTCTTAGGTCCACGGTGCCCACTGAGTTCATGGTATCGCGTGGCGCTTGAGCGCCCCAACACCTTGCTGACTCAAGCCAGAGCCGCAGCGCTGTTCCTTGCTCTCCTCGCGCAATCTCTCATGCTTGAGAGTCCGCTGGAGCCATTCCGCCGGCGATTGCCCCCAGTCTAACGCTCGGCCGACTCGGCACAATCTCCCCCGGTTTACTCAATGTTCGCACGATGCTGCGCCGCCGATGGGACTGCAGGCACAGTCGCCAGCTTGTCCCGGAAAAGCTCCGCGAACGTCCTCAGAGTGCAGCTTCCGTCCGCCGAGCTACAGCCCGGCACGAACACAGCCACCCGAGGTGGTGCTTGGTCGATCGAGAGCGTCGTGCTGTTCCGCATCTGCTCCAGCGTCTGCGTCGCAAACGCCAACCGGACCCGAAGCTCTCCTGTCGTCCGTGTGCGCCACAGCTCGAAGATCAACGCGGACCCCGGCGGCGTATCGTTGCGGCGCCCATCGATAAGCCAATCGAGTTGCAACGCGCCTGCGATGTTCGTGAGATTCGTATCGTGGCCTACGAGCAGCAGCAGCTTGTCATCAGGTTTCCCTTCGGCGCCCGCAACAGCGTGGTGCGTCGCAGCCTGCTCCATGGAGCTACCGATCACCCGCAACAGCGATGCGGCCTGGGGAATCGCAACTGCGGGCGTCCGCAACGAGAGCTCCGAAGCCACCGTATGCAGGTTGATCAACTCACGCAGCGCAGGACCGTCCACGCAGCCCCAGCCCACATTCGTCGCAGGCATGCCTTCCGCATACTCCAGCAGCATGATCTCGCTGAGAGTGCTGGCCGTGTTGATCGGCCCGCGCATCTCCGCAATGTGATCGCCCTTCCCTGGCGCGATACTCGCGGGGATCGACAGCAGGGACGTCCGATCAGCTTTCGGCGTCGGCACGCCACAGTTCGCCAACAGTTTGTCGAACGCCACGAGCGGCGCGCGATACGCTACCGCAACGTTCGCCGGATCATTGCCCACACGCGCCAGCACCGCCGCCGCGCCAAGCTTCGATTGCTCCGGCGTCACACTTCCCGCTGCGAGATGAAACAGCGGATCGTTGACTCCCTCGTCGTTCTCGCGAATCGCTACGCTGCAACTCGGGAACATTCCTTCGACCATCGCGCGCGCTGTCTCGCGAGTGCGCTGATCGGAATCCGCATGAATAGGGATGCGCTTCGCATCATCGCATCCAGCAGCAGTAAGAAGACCCTGGCCTGCCAGCTCTTCACGGTTGTAAGCCCCCAGCAGCTTGATCAACTCGAAGCCATGAGGCGTGAGGTATCCGGGCGCAACACTCCATGCCGGCCAGGGCGCGGAAGCGAAGCGGTTGTACTGTGAAGGATCAGCCGTAGGACTACGCACACCATGCCGCATGACCCGGACCGAGTAGACAAGCTCCTCGCCACCACCGCCCGACGCCATCTGTTGGGCGCCGAGCAGTGGGATGATCGGGCGGATCGAAGGAACGAGGAAGGCGAGAGCGAAAGTAACAAACCGCAAACGCATGGAAGCTCTCAAAGCGATTGATCCCATCATGCCTATCGTGCCGCTCCAAACGAGTAGCGCAATCCACCCGTGTACGTAGGCTTGTAAAACTCGCGCTGATTCACGAACTGTGTGCTGCCCTGGTAATAGCCGAAGACCTCATTGTTCAGGTTCAAGCCCGATGCCACCGCACGGAGTCCCTTGTAGAACCGGTAGCTAACCTGCGCATCCACCTGGAAGTGCGTGAGCGTGAAGATATCGCCCGAAGGCCCCTTCGTGCCAAGGCGACTTGGATCCGCCGTAGACACGTAGCTCGGAGCGACGTAGCTGTACTGGAACAGGCTCGCCTGATCGTATGCCAGACCCACACGTGCGGAGAACCGCTTGGTGTCATACGTCGGGCTCACCTTCCACGTATTCGGCGACTGATCGATCGTCGTCGGCGAGTCGTCTCGCAGCGGCAGACCCTTCTCCTTGGAAGCCGTGTAGCTGTAGTTCGCTTGCAACCCAAGGCCGCGCAGCACACCTGGCAGATAGCTGAAGTGCTGCTGGAAGCTAAGCTCCAGGCCATAGATATAAGCGTTCTTACCGTTGGCGTACTGACTGACAGCATCGCCCGGATACTGCGCCAGCGCTGTGGCTACTGACGTTGGAAAGTAACCCGCCGGCAAACTGGCAAGAGTAACGGTGGCTGGAATCGTGATGGGGACCTGCGGAGCAGTAAGCTGCTTGAAGAAGAAGCCCGCCTGGATCAGGCCCAATGGGCGCAGGTAATCCTCATACAGTACATCGTAGTTATTGGCATGCTCCGGCCGAAGGCTGGGATTGCCGATGGTCACGGCAACAGGACTCGCCGTCGAGTCTTCCGTGACATACGGTACCAGCTGGTAAGGATCAGGTCGTGCAACTCCACGCGAGAAGACGCCGCGCAGTGAAGAATTCGAAGTCAGACCATAGCGCAGCTGCACGCTCGGCAGAACGTCGAGGTAACTCGGATTATTGTTCACTCCGGCATAGGTGTAGCAGTTACCGGCGGCCGGAGCAACCGGAGCCGCGTTGCCCGAGCAAAGCACATTCGAAGTTCCACCCGAATATGTCCCCGTCTTCGCGGCGTACGTTCCGTAGAACGTCAGGTTATAGCCGAAGGTCATGGTGCGTGTGTTCTCGAAGCGCAGGCCCGTGTTCACGTGCAGCTTACCGAAATCGATCGCGTTCATCAGGTAGCCGGCTGTGATCTGCTCAACCGTGTGGAAGAGGTTGGGGTACGTCGCAGCCGCCGTCTTCTGCCCGTCAAGGTTGCCCTGGAAGTTCGCTTGCGTGTAAGCCAGCGCCTTGTTGAAGTCCGACACCTTGCCGTATTGCCCACCGAAGTACGTCCCGTTGAAGTAGTCGGTGTTGTTGAAGTCCGACGCCAACGTGGTCATCAGCGGAGCATTCGTAAAGCTGTCGTAGACGTTCTCCGTAGCATCCTGCGTCTGGTGCCCATTGGAGAACTTGAAGCCCGCCTCGAACGTACCGAAGTGACCCCACCAGCTGTAGGTCCTGGCGTACGATGTCTGCGCCGTCAGCTGCAGATTCGCATTCTTGCCCGTGGAAGTTGTGATGTCCTTGAACTGCCAGTTCGCTGCACTCAGCAGTGTGGAGGTGTTTGTCGTATCGCACGCACCGAAGTGCGGATGGTAGAGATCTGTCTGCTGCGAGGGAACGTAGTTGCAATACTGCGTCGGTCCCACCCACGCAAAGTCCGCTTTGGGATTACCCGCCGAGTCGACCTCATAGGAACGCGAAGCCGAGAGCTCGTACGTAAACAGCGCGGCCTTCGATGCCGTGCGGCCACCCAGGATCAACGTGCCCACCGAAGCATTGGGCCGCTTGCTCGAGGTATAAAACTTCGGCGCGGACGACGCTGCGGTCCCTAGCGGAGCTGTGATCGTCCCTGCTCCACCCACGCCGCACGCGCCCGATACGGTCGATGAGCAGCTAAGTCCCTTCGAGACCGGCGAGTAATACCACTTATCGCCCCAATCCTTGAGATCGGTGTAGAAACCGCGCAGATAGATGCCCGTGTCGTTCGACACGCGATAGTCGGCACTGCCATCGAAGCCATAACGGGTGCGGTAGTAGCGGTACTCGCGAATGGTATTGCTGTCATAGAACGGCGTCGCCAAGGTCGACAACGGATCGAGCGCAGGCTGAATGTTGTCGATGCCACGTCCCTGGTAATCGAAGATCGCGTCGCCCAGCAGACCGAATCGCTTGCTCGCGCCGAAGCGCTTGCCCGCCGTGCCACCGAAGTCATAGTTGCCGCGGCCGTTCAGGATGTTCGTATACCCGCCATCTCCAAACAGATCGATCGACGGCCTCTCGCCGGCCTCCTTGGTATGGAGGTTCACCGAGGCTCCAATACCGTTGCCATCCATGTTGGCCAGCAGCGTCTTGTTCATCTCGATCGAATCGACCATGCCCGAAGGAATCACGTCCAGCCGCACCTGTCGAACCGTCGGCTCCGGCGCGGGAATCGTGATGCCATCCACCGTAACATTGGTCAGGCGAGGCTCCGTGCCACGCACCTGGATGTACACACCTTCACCCTCGATGCGATAGAGCGTCACCGAAGGAAACCGCCCGATCGCATCGGCAACGTTCGCATTTGGCAGGCTGGTCACCACCTCCGACGGCATCACCTGCAGCAGGTTGTCCGCCGTGCGCGTCTCGTTGATCGCCTCAGCCTCGCCGTGCGGGCGAGAGGCACTCACCAGAATCTCTTCGCTGGCATTCGCAACCTTCAGCTGCAGCGGTGCATCGACCGTCTGGTTCGCCGCGACGTCAACATCCGAGACTAGCGCAGCGAATCCGATATAGGTCACTGTCAACTTGTAATGGCCCGCCGGAATCTCCGGCATGCGGAACGTTCCGCGATCATCGCTGACCACCTTCACATTCAGCGGCGAAAGCACAACCTGGGCACCCGAGACAGCCGCACCTCCGGCATCCTCAACGATGCCCTGGATGGTGCCCTTCCCCGTCTGTGCAGACATGGAAAACGTAGGCGAAAAAAGCAGCAGCAGGGACAAGAGTGAAGTAAGGAGAGGCGAAGATAGGAAGCGGCGTTGCGGTGCCGTAAGGGCGTGCATGAGACTCCTTCGTGCGGCCTATGCACTCGGAATCATCGAGAGCGTTGGCCTGGTCACTGGAGGCAGTCTGGCAAAGCAATCTAAGCCGAATCTGATGAGCGCGCCCGATCCGCGATCCTTTCACGGGATATTGACAATTCCCACGTACGGTCATTCCCATGCGCATTCTCATCGCCGAAGACAAGCGCAGCTTTGCGCTGCACATCGGACGTGCGCTTGAAAGCGAAGGCCACACGGTCACGCTGGCGCCTGACGGCAGCGAAGCTCTGCGGCTGGGACGCACCGCCAACTTCGATCTCATCCTGCTCGACGTGATGATGCCGAAGATGGATGGCTTCGAGGTCATCCGCCGCATCCGCAACGATCGTCTCCATACGCAGACCATCATCGTCTCCGCTCGTCACGCCATGCAGGACATCGTGGCCGGGCTCGATGCCGGCGCAGATGATTACCTCACCAAACCCTTCGCGCTGGACGTACTCTTCGCCAAGGTCAGGGCGACCGAACGTCGTCTGCCCGCAGCGCCGGAGACCACACTCACCTTCGAAGACCTCAACCTGCGCCCACATCAGTTCGAACTGCAACGAGGCGGCCGCACCGCGGTCCTCACACGCACGGAGTGCGCCCTGCTTGAGACGCTGATGCGCAGGCCGCGCGCCGTCATTCCACACACTGCCCTCATCGAGAGCGCGTGGAACAAGGGCGCCGAGGTCAGCTTCGATGCTCTCTACGTCTTCATCCGCGCACTGCGTGGCAAGATCACCCACCGCGGTGAGACAGAGCTGCTGCACACCGTTCGCGGCGTCGGATACTGCCTCCGGAGCGATCTCTAGCCGATGATTCGCAGGCCCATCTCCATCAGCCTCCGCCTAACCTTGTGGTTCGGAGCAACACTGCTTGGTGGCTGGCTGCTCTTCGGCGGAGCGATGTGGTTCAACCTCAAACACGCCCTCTCTGCGGAGCGAAAGCAGACCCTCGACCGCAGGATCGATAGGCTGCAGGACCTGCTGCAGCGCGACGCTGCCAGCGCCCCAGACGCACGCTATGTCGACTTCCACGACTTCGCCGCGGCCACAGGCAACGGCCTGGTCGAGGTCTTTCGCACCTCCGGCGAACGTTACTGGCCCTCGCCCTCCACAGCCGCCGCAAACTTTCCATGGCCCTCCGCAGAAATGGATGACGACGAACAGTTTGTCCACGTGATCGCACGCGGCCAACCCTACTGGACCGTCAAGCGATCGGCTCGCATCGGCGATACATCCGTCGTGATCGAGGCCGCCGCTCCGGAGGCGTCCAACATTCTGCTGCTGAACCGCTTCTGGAACAGCCTCATCGCCTCAGCTCCATTGCTGCTCGTCGTCTCCATGGCAGGTGGCTATTGGATCAGCCGTCGAGCCCTGCGCCCCGTCGACGAGATCACCGTTGCGGCCCGCTCCATCGGTATCCGTAACCTCTCTGAGAGGTTGCCCATGACGCATACCAGCGATGAGCTCGAACGCCTCGCAGCCACCTGTAACGACATGCTCGATCGCCTCGAAGAGGCCGTACGCAAGTTGAAGCAGTTCACCGCTGACGCTTCGCATGAACTGCGAGGTCCTCTCACTCTCACACGCACCATCGCCGAAGTCGCGCTCCGCAACCCGCAAGTTGA
>Ga0302187_10002928_pt1 | contig 13945 bp, 14 predicted proteins | sample II_Bog_E1_3_FD_202120 | JGI IMG/M metagenome (GOLD analysis project Ga0302187, IMG submission 202120) | Peat permafrost microbial communities from Stordalen Mire near Abisko, Sweden - II_Bog_E1_3 | ecosystem: Environmental > Terrestrial > Soil > Wetlands > Peat | place: Sweden: Abisko...
AGAACCCTTGCGGATGGCGCTCTTGCAGTTGCGCCATGTCTTCGACCCGCCTGCCGCCTTCACCCCGGCCGAAAGCGAACGCACCTTCACCCTCGTTCTGAACGACAATGCGGCAGCCATGTTGGCGGGCCCTCTGATCGCTGCGGCGCAACGCGTTGGTGGCCGAGGCATAAGAATGGCCTTTCTGCACCCCGGCCATGATATCGCCAGTGCGCTGGAAAGCGGGGCGGCGGACATGGCGATAGGTTCACCGCTGAACGCGCAGGGCGGATTGATTTGCCGCCCACTTTTGCGCGATGCCTATCAAGTGGCATGCCGGCCAGGATTGCTGGTTGGCCCCATGGATCTGGACACTTACACCAGCCTGCCGCATGTGATGGTCTCCGCTAGCGGTGGCCGCTTTGAAAGCGCGATCGACGCAATGCTGGCGCGCTTGGGCCGGAAACGCAGGGTCTCCGTTTCGGTGCAGAGCTATGCCGTCGCGCCGTCGGTGGCCGAGCAAAGCGACTGTCTCTGCACGTTACCGCGCCGATTTTTGGCCCGGTACAGCCCTCAACTCGACATCCACGCCCTGCCCTTCGACATCGCCGATTTCACGCTGTCGGCGATGTGGCACGCGCGGGCAGATGCTGATCCAGCGCATGTCTGGCTGCGCGAACAGCTTTTTGAATTGGCGGCACAACAGCCCGGGTTTGTGTAAAGACGGACGCCAATTTCCAGACCCCGTTAACGCGCACCTGCGGTCATCGAGATCGGCGCTGATGCCAAATGGCGCGTTACCCGGCAGGCCTTGTTCCAAAGACAGCCGCCCCATATGCGCCCCTCGCCGCTATAGCCGACACCCACCGCCTCGGAATGCCTCCCTGCTTTGCGCCTTCACTTCATAGGTTTACCGACGAGAGTGATCGACGTGGTGTGGGAAATCCCCGACACTTCAAGCCTTCCGCTGCAAGCGACGACTTCGGCAATGAACCGTCATTGCTGACTGCGTTTGCACTTTCCGTTATATGCCTAAGATTGATGGTGTGCAGTCCGCCGTCTTTCGAGTCATGGAGGACGGCTTCCGACTGGACAGCGGCGGATATCACGCTCAATTTTCAAGACTTCCCTGATGACCACCTCTGGTTGCTCAAGCTGGACGAAATGTCCTGAATGCGGAACAATCACATGGGTGCCGACGGTTGACAGCTCAGCCAGCCGGTCGTGGCCCATCCGCCAGGCGCGTTCGGCGTTCGCGACTTCGCCAGCCGAAAGACCCGGCAGCGCCTCGCTGTTCCCTCTGGTCAGGACAACCAGAGGCATGGATCCAAGTGTTGACCCGGCCCATTCGCTTTGATGATCGTCGCGTGTTTCGCCACCGGCATCGGTGATGTTCGCCATCTCATATTCCGAGCGAAGCGTTCGTTGGAAGGCGACACTTTTCGCTTCCCGATTGCGTTCGCGATGAACGTCGGGGTCGGGATCGGCAGGATTGTCGAGGCAGTCCGACGACTGCTCGACCGGTAGGGAAAGTCGGCCGCTCGCAGCAAGCGCGACACATCGATCCAACGCAGTGACCGTTTGCTTGTTGGCGGCCTCCAGACGTCCAGCCGCTGCCGGTCCAATAGCCTTGGCAATTTGGGCAGCCTGGCCATTGAACGCCGGCTCAACCAGAACCAGACCGGCAACATCGCGTGGATATCGGAGCGCATAACTGGTGGCATAGAGCCCGCCCAGCGAGTGCCCAACCAGAATTACCGGCGCTGCGATCGCCTTGCTGTGAAGTAGCGCGTGCAGGTCACTGACCGTGTTTATTACATCGGAAGGCGCCGTGGCCGGATCGCTGAAACCATAACCGGCGCGGTCGTATGCGCAGGCCCGGATGAAGCGGCCGACGACGGGCTGCACTTTTCGCCAATCGAACGTTCCGCCCCCCAAGCCCGACAGGAAGACAACGGTCGATTTGCCGCTTCCCACGCAGACGAGGTTGAGGCGACGCGCTCCCTCGACGGCCGTGCGTGTCCCGGGCCGGCCATAGTCGCCTGCGATGGAACTTTGCCGCCCCAACGGGGCACAATCTGCACTTGTGGCGAGGGAGACGGCAATGAGGGCGATCAATGAGGGGGCATTTCGCATCGCGAAATCATATGCGAATTTGGTTCGAAGAGAATGGTTTAAATGGAGGATTGCCAACGGGTAGCCTTACTCGCCTGAGCGGCCGCTCCGAATAAAAGAGGTCGGTCGATGACCCGTGCGGGGACGACCGGATCTCGTCGGCTGCCACAAGTGAGCCGTGATGGAAATTGCCGCCGCGACAGCGGACATTCAGTGTCTGAGGTCAACGCGTCAAAACCAGCCGTTCATTCACCATGGTTGCAGTTAACCGGACAGACGGGGTCTGGGACAAGCCGTCCCTATGCCGACCACGCTAGTTTCGGCGATCCAGCATTCATAGGCTCCTATGCGCTCAATATGCTGGACCAGAGCAATTGGGCCGAAGTCGATGGCGGTCTTGGCTATCGGTCACCGCCAGCCAAAGCTGCGCATCTTGCGAAGCTGGAGGAAAGCCGACTGAAGCTCGCTCATTCGAGCAATTTCGACGCAAAAATTCATCTCGCGACGAACGATCCCGCTAAGGGATCGGCGGAGCTCGCCCGGGAGGCGGCGGATTACGCTGTCGATGACCTGCCCGATTATGCCGACACCGACTATCTGAAGGCGCGAACGACACGGCTGATTGCGACGGCCATGCTGGTCGCCCGCGACGGCGACGATGCGCTGTTGGAAGAGCATGAAGCCTCGGTGCGGGCGGTCATCGCCAAGGCGCTTGAGGAAGAGATCGATCCTTACGGCTCATCGGAGATGTTGCAATTCAATCGGCCAGGGACGGGCATCTGCGCTCTCATCCATCTCTGGCACCGGCGCCGGCTGCCTGCGGATCGCCATCGGTTGGTCGAAGCCGCGGCTCGCACTGATCGCGCCAGCGTACCGGCCTTTGCCGCCGCGCTGGCGCGCGTCAACGAGGCCGATCCCCGCGTTTTGAAATCGGTCATCCGGATCGCGTTCGCGTGTCGGCGTTGGCGGTGGAGTCCCTATGGCGAAGATCCAGCCGACGGCGCGGCGTATGAAACAGAGAAGGCGCGCCGCGATGTAGAGGCGGTCGCGGCGGAGATCGTCTGGCTTGACGGCGGACCTGAGCCGACTTGGCCCGTCCTCCCGGAAGAGACGCCGTCCATTCGGAATAGGTTTCGGCTGCGACTCTCCACCCATGGCGACGGGATCGACCTCGACCGAGATGACGAGGCTTGGGCGCCTCGGTCCGAGACGGCGTCGGTCCATGTCGATGCCCAGGGCATCGCAAAATGGCTCGGCCTCCTGAATATGGAGACCAAGTGCATGCCTGTTTGGTACGAGGAGCTGATCGAAGCTTACCCAGGCATCCAAAAAAACTCTTTCGGTCGGGAATAAACGCCCTCGTGCTCCAGTCTTTCCTTGTGAGTGTCCGCAATGGAAAGGTGAAGCAATGAGCGATATCAAAGCCCTGGTGCATGGTCGCGTCCCAGGACGTGGTGTAGGTTCCGAGGGTAGCGCTGCTGGCCGGACGCGCGCTTTTCATATCGCGCTGTAGCGGCCAGTAACGCGGGCGGTCATCGCGATCTTCGGTTACTCGACCGTGATCGTTAGCTTCTCGGCAAATGCGTCCAGTTTGCTGGGCCGATTGGGAACCTTGAATATCGGCTCCACCGTGTCGGCGCGCACGTATTTACGGATCGTGTTGCGCGACAATCCAGTCCGCCGACTGATATCTCGGATCGGAATTTTGTCGCGATAATACCAGCGTCGGATCACACTGAGCAGGTCCATGTCGATCACTCCAATGTCCCCCGACTGAAAGCCAGGGGCGAGGTAAACATGGATCAATTCTCAGTGAAAATTTATCGACCTCCCGGGTCACTTCTCAGTGCAACTCAACACTGTAGCCACCTCCTGCCGCTCGACAGCGACGACTGACATGCTCTTACGCGACTACAAGCGGTGTTTGCATCGGCCGGCTTCGTGCGGTGGTGACTGCGCAATCAGCTAGGCTGTCGATTTCGTCGAGTTCCACCGCATGTTTGCGGCCCCATTCGCAGAGCGCAAGCAACACTGGCTCCAGGCTGAAGCCAAGGGGTGTGGCGCTATATTCAACACGTGGAGGAACTTGCGCAAATACTTCCCGATGGATCAACGCGTGCTCTTCAAGCTCACGCAACTGTTGGATCAGCACCTTTTGTGTGATCCCCGGCATCATCCGCTGCAATTGCGAGAGGCGCACTGGGCCTTCGAACAGATGATAGAGGATTATTGCCTTCCATCGCCCGGAAATGATTTTGAGCGCGCGTTCCGCAGGAAGGGCAGGAAGGCGTTTGATTGGATCGGACATACTTACCTTGTGGTCTGTATAACACGAACTGGTCTGTAGCGAGCTTCTGGAGCGTATCCTATCTCGTGAACTTCAGCAAATTCAATGCTTGAGGTTCAACGTGAAAGCTATTCAAATCAACCGCTTCGGTGGCCCGGAAGTTCTCGAATATGTAGAAATGGCAACACCTGAGCCAGGCCCTGGGCAAGTGCGTGTCAGAATCCGTGCTATTGGCGTGAATTTCGCAGACACGCTTGCGCGTGGCGATCGCTATGCCGCGACCCCTGAGCTTCCAGCTATTCTGGGCTCCGAGGCGGCGGGGGTCGTCGAGGCACTTGGAGAAGGCGTAGACGCCTCCTTTGTCGGGCGAAGGGTTGCAGTCCCCGTATTCGCTGGCCCGGTTGGGTTCGGGGCCTATGCCGAAGCAGTCATTGCTGACGTAAATCTCCTGGTCGAATTGCCAGACGAAGTGTCGTTTGAACAGGCTGCATCTGTGATGAACCAAGGTTTGACAGCCTACTTCTTGGTCCGGCTGGCTCCGCCAACCGATAAGACAGTTCTGATCAATGCTGCAGCGGGCGGTGTCGGATCCTATCTCGTGCAGATGACAAAGAGGGCTGGTGCGCGGCAGATCATCGCGGCGGCAAGCTCCACAGACAAGCTGGACTTTGCTCGATCAATCGGTGCGGATGTGGGCGTCAATTATACTCAACCCGATTGGGTGGAACGCCTACGTGATGTAACCGATGGCCGCGGCCCTGAATTGATCTATGAATCTGCTGGCGGTTCGGTAACTGTTGATAGCTTGCAGGCCTTGGCGTCGCTTGGCCAGATCGTCATTTATGGCGCTCTCAATATCCAGGACTTTCAACTGGGCGTGCCAGAGCTGCTCGGGCTCATATTCAAGAACCAGTCGGTCACGGGGTTTGCATTTACGCCGTTGTTAACGCCCCAAATCCTCAAGGAAGCGCTTCTCGATCTCTTTGACATGCTCATTCGCGGCGAAATTATCGCAAATGTCGGTGGCACCTACCCCTTGCGTGAAGCTGCGCTGGCGCACAGCGACATTGAAGCTCGCACCACTACTGGCAAGCTTATCTTGATACCGTAGTCGAACAGCGCCAGTCGATTGAAACAGCGGCGGTCACCTACGTCGCCCCGCTGTTTGTTGTGTTTTTCAAGCATTATGACCAGCTTCGGCGCTACCGCCGATGACTATCCGCTGTCGACACCAACCACATCTTGTCGATTGCCAAAGATTGACGGGATCATATCACGGTTGTGGGACATGTCTTTGATCAAAGGTTCGATATTTTGCTGAAGGTTTCAAAAAATTCGTCCAGATCACACTCCATCAGTGAGACCTGATATAAATTTGTATGAAAAAATTCTCTGAAACGAAAAAGCATATGATGTAGCTAAAAATTCATTTTACATCATACTCGCAAAAGCCGAGAAAATACCTGAATCGAACCATCAGGACTTGTCATGCTTAACCGTCTTTCAATGCCCATTCAGGTCGGAATATCCGTTTCTGACGTCAAATTGGCTTCGGTTGCGTTGTCACAACTTTTCGCGATAGACTCGTGGCGCTTTGCGACATGGTCTGCCGACGGAGTGGCTGGGTCGACACACCGTGGAATTCCAAATCCTGATTGGAAAGGCGAGCTTGCCTTTGCGCAGTTGGGGGCGATCGAGATTGAACTGATACAAGACGTAGCTGGCGCGTCCTCGTACCAGGAATCCGTCGCGCGATCCGGCTTGGGCATCAGGCATATTATGTTCGCCGTCCCAGATGTCAGCGCAGCGATCAAACTTGCTGCTCAGCAAGGGATCGGGGTCTCCACGCAGATTACCAATGCGGACGGGGTTCCAACCTGGACCGTTCTGGACACGAGCGAACGATTTGGATTTGATGTCGAAATCGCATTAAAAGTCGACATGGAACCTGAGTGAGGTGTTGGCATTGTGTCATAAGTGGGATCATGAAGATCAAAAACCGTGAAATTTGTACTAATTTTACTTGGTAGTTATTTACAGAGTGTATTTAAAAGATAGGAATTTTATTATCAATTGACGCTTTCGTTGTATTTTGTCATTGACATATTTTGTAAATGGGATTTTATGCGCGAAAATTGACAATTGTATTGCAAAGTTTACTGCCAAGGGATGAAAATCTGTCCATTAACTTAAATATTTTCAAATAATTCCGCACATTTTTCACAGTATATGGAAAATTGGATCCGCCATTTTTATGGCGGATCCAATTAACGCCTCAAAACTTATCGCAAAATTTCGATGACAATGTCACTTCTTTAAGGTTTTATACAATTAATTTTAGCTTCCAAAGCTGGTTCTATACCAATCTCGCGTGACGAAGAGATTGGTTAACCGACCGCCTTGAGCAGGCAATTTGACCGTCCATTTTACAAGGTCGATGTTGCCTCCAAGAGTTTGCTGGTCGGTGTAGTTGCATGTGATTTCGGCCTGATCCTTGATGTCGCATTTCGCGCCTGCCGCCTGTAACCGCTCGACGGCAACATGCGTTTCGACACCGGGCGGGACGGTGGCTTTGAGCTGATCGACAGCATCAGCCAAAACATCCATAGGCGTATGTTCTGCGCGCCAAAGTGCATCCGCCTCCACTTCAGGGTCCTGAGGCATGTTGAATTCCAGATCTGCGAGACGCAAGCTAGGATTTGCGCTCGCGGTTGTCGGTACCGCGCTTGCAGTAAAAGTGACCGTTACCAGAAGTATGGGTAAACTTAACGATTTTAAATTGCTCATTGTGAAATTCTTTCATAATAAAATTGAAGTTATAGTTTTGGTTATCTCCCAATCTTGAAATAGATTGAGATTAAATATATTTAACAATTGGTGGTTTGATGATTTTTGCTACTGCCTTGCGCTGGATTTGTTTGTAGCAGCTATAAAGTTATCTCGAAATTGTCCGAGTTCTGTTTCGTCAATGTCCGAAACGGCCCAGAATTCGAGCCCGCCTGAGGTCCAACGCACGAGTCTGTAGCTTTGGAAGCGCATTGTCGCCGGCGCTGGTGAAGCCAACGTGGGTGCGGGCCGGACGAAAAGGTTGATCGTGTGTAGGCGACGACGATAGACAATTGCCGCCACATCATGACCAGCAATATAGTCCAGTCTGCCTCCAACGAGCGGAAAGCCTTGCTGCACAAGATCGACTACCGGGGGTGAGAAGTCTATGCGGCCATTGAACCACGGTTTCACGACGTGCCGATCAGACGTCACCACGTCTGTAAGATGATTCACTTGCAGTGATCTAACTTGCGCACCAACCAGCTCTTGTTCGAGTCCGCCCTCCGTCAGTTGCGGAAGCACGAGAAGCAGAGCGAGGCTTGCGGCCAAAGCCCCAACAAGGCCTCCGCCCAGCCATGGCGCTGAACTGCGCGCCGAGGCTTTCGGGGCGGCAGGTTGCGAGAGTGCTCCTGCAGGAAGCATTGCGGATATCGCGGTCCGTAAGCTTTCAGGGGCCTGGTATTGCAGATTCGTTTGAGCAAGCAACGCACGCGTCGCCTCAATCTGCTCAAGTGCGGCACGGCATCCGGCGCACCCCCGCAGATGTTTTTCAATCGCGACACAGCCAAGACTGTCGAGCTCGCCATCAACCAAGGCGTGAAGTGCCATCTCGCGGTTCTGGCAGGCGGTCATAGTCCCGCACCCCCCTGATTGTAATTCACAAGCAGCTTGCCAAGCATGTCGCGCGCCCTCGCGAGGCGGGACATGACGGTGCCAACCGGCGCCTGTGTCAAAGTGGCGATCTCACGATACGTCAAATCGTTCAGTTCCCGCAGAATCAGGGTCTCCCGAAAGGGTTCCGGCAATTGATTTATCGTCTCGCGTATTGTTTCCATGTCCAGCCTGCCAAGCAGGGTACCTTCTAACTCATCGTCCCCAGGGATGTTCATGTGATCGTCGATTGACTCGGTACAGCCACTGATATGGCGGTTCGATCTCATCCAGTCGTAGAAACAATTTCGCACAATTGTGAGGAGCCATTGCTTTTCGCTGCCCCGGCACATTTCAAACCCCTTCCAAGCACGTAGAAATGCGTCTTGGACAATATCTTCGGCCACAGTCCCGTCGCGGGCGAGAAACCTCGCATAGCTATATGCGGCGTCGAGGTGCGGCATCACCAATGCCCGGAAGCGGGCGGATGCGTGAGCACCCGCCTCTCCGGATTGATCGTCTTGCCGCGTCCGGCTGAAGACCAGCCTTGGCCAAGGAAGAGTACGTTTGGCGCTCATTGTCTCTCGCCCAACCCCACGATCACTTCTGTGTTGCGAGATACGCGATGACGTCCGCCCTGTCTTGCGGCTTGGCCACCGAGAAATACATTTTGGCACCTGGCACCAGCTTTTGCGGGTTAGTCAACCAGCGGTCGATGTTGGCGGGGGTCCAGACAATTCCGGATTTGCGCAAAGCAGGTGAATAGTCATAGCCTGCCACAGTACCGGCCCGGCGCCCCACCAAACCGCGATGTTTTGGTCCAACATCATTATCATCGAGCGAATGGCATCCCATGCAGGATTGGTAGACTTTGGCTCCATTGGCCGGGTTGCCTGTCAGGCCATGACTTGCTGCCGGTTGGGCAGCGTGACGGTCCGGCTGCGCCGCTACGCCAGTGCCCAAAGCCGCCATGGCGCCCGCAACGAGCAGCGCAATTGCGCCACCCATGCGTTCGAGTGCTCCGTCAAGCTTCATAAGTCTGGCTCCTGCCTCAGGCCAACGGCACGTCAGTGATGGCGATGGGCGAATCGACCATCGTCAATGACAACGAGGAAATGCCGATGTTGGCGCGCAACTGATCGGCAGGCACGACCAACGGTCCGGGCCCAGGCCCGACACCAGGTGCGGGCTGCGGATAAGCGGTCGACCGCGCGGCATGAAACTGCATGTGCCCTTCCACCTTGCGCTGGATCTGGTGGATATGGCCATTGAGCGCCGTCACCGACCCAAACCTGGCGAGCAAGCTGTAAGCGGCGGCTGCGTCTTGCGTACCCCAGCCCCATTCGGGAAAAAGCGGCCAAAGCGGAAAGTGCGAGAGGATCACGATCGGCGTCGAAGACGAACGTCCGTCCAAATCAGCCTTCAGCCATTCCAACTGGGCCGCACCCAGCGTGCCCATTCCACTGGTCCCGAGTTGTACCACATTGATCAGGCCGATAAAGTGGACGCCGCCGATATCGAAGCTGTACCAGCCATCGCCAAGCGTATCTTTGCCAAAACGAGCGTTGAATGCGCTGGGATCATTGCCACTGACAAGATCGTGTTCGCCAGGAACAAAGTGAATTGGGAGGCCAAGCTCGCTCAGAACCTGATGGGCGAGATCAAATTGATCAGGCTTTGCTAGATGGGTAACATCGCCGGTGTGGACGATGAAATCAGGCTGTTGAGGCAGCGATTTGATTTGGGCGATGGTTTCGCGAAGCGTCGCAATTGGGTCCGGATTGGCGGCCTTGGAGAATCCCACGTGCGTGTCACTGATCTGGACAAAACTGAGTGGTTTGATCGCAGTCTTTGCGTTGATGCCCTGGGCCAGGGCAGTATCGAGGGCTACTGAGCTGGCAAGCCCACCGCTGAGGGTGAACAGAGCACCAGTGCCTGCCCAACCCATACATTTGAGCATCCCGCGCCGGTCGACGCCATCACGCGTCTGGGTCTTGATATCGCTCATTGCTTCACCTTCCGTTTGTGGACGTACAAAGTGAAAGACGGCCGCAAGGGACAGTTTATTCCCACGAGAACGAATCTTTATTTGTTGTAATTTTTCTCGCGTCATTTTCGGTCTGCCGTGGGACCGCCTTGGTCAGGCAATCGGCATGCTTCGGTTCGTGTCCCGAAACCCCGAGGTACTGGGAATCTGGCGATCCGCAGTTCGTGCCCTGCGACGTGGAACCGAATGCCCTTCTATCGACAAGCGGTTTCACAGATCCAGGATTAGCCTGTCCGCAGGACCGTCAGCAGGCATTGCGCAGCACAAAAGTGCGTCATCATGGGCATGGGGAAACGCTGGTGGATTTGTGTAAGCGACCGCCCCAGCCAATACTTTTACCTTGCAGATGCCACAGGTTCCGGCACGGCAACCGAATTCGGGGGCAATCCCCCGCGATTCCGCCAATTCGAGCAAGCTCCCGTTCTGTGGAGTCCAGCGCGCTTCCTTCGCCGATCGGACAAAAGCAACCGGGACTGGCCCGGTGGATGGCTTGGGGTTGTTCGCAGCGCCGTTTTGCGCTCCTTCAGACTGTCGAGACAGCGATGAGGGTCCAAAAGCTTCTGCGTGAATGCGGGCGTCGGCTACGTTTAGCTGTCTTAGCCCATCATAAAGCGATTGCATAAATGCAGATGGGCCACACATGTAGAAGTCATAGTCATCGAAGGGCAGAATTGCCTTTAGCAAATCAACATCGATCCGGCCCACCGCATCGAAAGTTGAAGAATCCGCCCCCTCTTCGCTGACGACCCGAACCCAGGTAACTTGTCCTTTCGACACATCGACGAGATCTCTGATTTCAGTGTCAAAAGCGCGATCGTCCCAATTGCGGGAAGACTGGAAAAGCCAAGTGCGCCGGACCCTGCGCGTGCGCAACCCTTCATAGACGATGTGCCGCAGCATCGAGAGTATCGGCGTGATGCCAATGCCCGCGCCAAGCAGAACCGCTGCGCGACGTTCATGCGGATCGATCGTGAAGGTGCCGGCAGGCGCTCGCGCGTCGATCGTGTCGCCGATGCGAATGTGATCATGCAGATAGCCGGAAACGAGCCCTTGCCGTTTTACGCTTATCCGATACCGCCCGTCCGAGGGTGCAGTCGATAGAGTATAGGTTCGAATGATCGGTCGATCTGCCCCGTCTGGTTGTAAGCGGATGGGCAGGTGCTGGCCCGCCAAGTGCGGGATCAAACCGGCGTCATCCTCGGGCTCAAGCACAAACGATCGGATTGCCTGCGATTCATCAGTGATTTTGGCGACCCGGAATCGGCGCCATTCTCCCGCGAATTGCGCTGCTTTAAGTCGCGACCGCGCCTCTGTCCAATCACCTGTCATCAGGGAATTGGGTGAAATGCCATCTTTCTGCGAAACCCAGCGCAACGGAAGCGCCGCGGTCCGCAAGACAACCTGTTGCGGTGCAAATGTCCAAAGCCGCTCGGCACCCTGAAATGCGGCGATCTCGGGGGAATCGAGAATGACTTGGACGCTGCCTGTCATCTGGAGAACGTCGCCAGTCGTAAAATCCACAAAAATCAGACCTGCACGGGGATTCAAGAGAAAGTTTCCCAGCGTATTGAAATGAAGATTTCCCGCAAAATCCGGAATAGTAAGCAGATCGTTGTCGCCGATAAGAACGAAGCCCGCTTTCCCCCCCCGGTGTGATGCATCGACCTGACGGCCTGAACGTGTGTCATCGGTATAGGAGGCGACAAAGAACGTGTCGGCCTTCTCGATCATGGCGCGCGCCGTGTCGGTCAGAGCCTGCGAGACTGTTACTGGCCCCGGCGCATGCACAGGGACAAACGCGAAGTCGCGCTTGCAAATATATTGCGGGCAATTCCCGAAACTGTGCTCGACCGCAATGGCAAATCGGCCTGCCTCACGGCTGACGATCCTGCCATTCATCCGGTTGCGTCGGCGCGTGTGCAATTCGATGCCCAGCAAGCCTGCGGCGCATCCGTCCTCAAGACCTTGCGATGCCGGATCATCGGGCGATAGTGCATGGTCGATGACTAGCCGTTTCGGATCGGGCGAAACGGCAAACCCGGGTGATCCGGACACCAATGTCGCCCAAACGTTATCTGCATGATCAACGCTGCCGAGAACCAGAAACGGCAATTGCGCATAGAACTGGCGATGCTGGTCCGGCATGTAGTCCCGGATTACGCGCGGCCCCATTTCGGCCATGCGTCCATCCACACCGATTGCCTTCTGGAGGTGAATTTCACCTGCGTGCCATGGGGCAGGCACGGTTGGCGGACTGATGTCGGCCATCACTCGCTCCTTCAGACTGACCGGGGATGGGCTCGAGACCCACCCCCGGCAGAAGGGTTATGCCGCCATACCGACCGGGGTTCTGGCGAATTCGACGTAGCCAGGCAAGCTCTCGATCGCGTGGAGCCAGTTGGTGATCGCCGCATAGGGTTTGAGATCAACGTTACCCTCGGGGGCACGGGCAATGTAACTGTAAATCGCCACGTCGGCGATGGTCGGATGATCACCAACGATAAACGCGCTGTGCTGCAATTCGGCATCGATCAATTGCAAAATTCCATGCGCGCGCGCGATCACTTCTTCGGCAACAAAGCTCTTCGATCCGAACACGGTAATCAGGCGCGCTGCCGCAGGACCATAGGCGATCTGGCCGGCCGCGACCGACAACCAGCGTTGCACGCTGGCCGCACCGGCCGGATCTTCCGGCAGCCATTCCGTCTTGCCGAATTTTTTTGCGAGGTAAATCAGGATAGCGTTCGAGTCCGAAACGATCATGCCATCGTCATCGAGTACAGGCACCTGGCCAAATGCGTTGATCGACAAAAAGGCCGGTGACTTGTGCTCTGCATTGCCGAGATCGACATTGACGTGCTCGAGCGCGATTCCTGCAAGCGATGCAAACAGCGTTGCACGGTGCGCGTGTCCGGAAAGGGGGTGGCCGTAAAGTTTCATGAGTGATCTCCGCAAGAATGTCGCGGTGGCGTTGAAAACCACCGACTGGGGGACGCATTGCGGCAATCGGGCGCTGCGCTGAACCAGCAACGGACGAAAAGGATTATTCCGTTTACCGGAATAGTAGGGCATTAGCCTCCCACCCCAGTCAGGGTTGGAGTCTGGTGATGGATCGCTATCACGCCATGCAGGTGTTCGTTCGGGTTGCTGAAACGGGCGGGTTTGCCGAGGCTGCGCGGCAAATGAACATGAGCCCGCCTGCAGTGACCCGCGCGATCGCGTCGCTTGAGGATCGCATTGGAACGCGTTTGTTCGTCCGCACAACGAGAGCGGTGCGACTTACTGAACCCGGACGGATTTATCTTGATGATTGCAAGCGCATATTGGGCGAAATCGAACATGCGGAGGCCATTGCGGGTGGCGCGTTCAGGGCCCCATCCGGTACACTCACGGTGTCAGCTCCCGTGCTTTTCGGGCAAATGTACATTTTGCCGATCGTGACCGAATTTCTGGATAAATATCCCGGAGTCACCGGTCGCTTTCTTTTTCTCGATCGTGTGACCCACATGATCGACGAGGGCATCGATGTTGCGGTCCGAATCGGGCAATTGCCCGATTCCAGTTACTCCGCTAGCCTTGTAGGCCATGTTCGCCGCGTGATCTGTGGTGCGCCAACGTATTTCGCGACACACGGATCGCCCGTGACACCCGACGATTTGCATCACCACCGCCTGATTTCAGCAACTTCGGCATGGAGTTCACTGGATTGGAGGTTTGGCGGGCCCGAGCCGACCACTATCCATGTAAAGCCGGCCTTGTTCTGCAACACCAATGAGGCGGCAATTGACGCTGCGGCCAGCGGTTGGGGGTTGACGCGG
>Ga0302187_10002932_pt1 | contig 13939 bp, 8 predicted proteins | sample II_Bog_E1_3_FD_202120 | JGI IMG/M metagenome (GOLD analysis project Ga0302187, IMG submission 202120) | Peat permafrost microbial communities from Stordalen Mire near Abisko, Sweden - II_Bog_E1_3 | ecosystem: Environmental > Terrestrial > Soil > Wetlands > Peat | place: Sweden: Abisko, Stordalen...
TCAACTGGACATCACGGACGTCCTCAACTTCCTAAAGACGAAAGCCAACGTCACGGTTCTGTACAACGCTCAGAACCAGATCCAATACGTCATCGTAACACCATTCGGAAGCACCGCGACGACAACAACGTCCTCCCCCTTGGGTGTCCTGCTAAGCCGGATTTCGTCCTTGGAAACGACCAATCCGACACTGTTCAATACGACATTAGCCATCCTTGGACAATCGTCCGACACATCCATGGCCAAAGCTGCCGCCCAATTGCAGCCGGTGACCAACGGCGCGACGACCCAGGCTTCGCTGGCCGCCGCCTCGCAGGCCTTAGGAACCATTCAGGCCCACAATGATTCGCTGCGTACCGCCGACGCAGTAACCGGCGCCTCGGCTGGTGACGAGATGCTCGGCCTGACCACCTGGGCTCAGGCCTTCGGCGCCATGAATAGCCAGGGCAGCCGCGACGGCGTGGATGGATATGACAGCCGCAGTTGGGGCTTCGCCGCCGGAGCCGACACCGCCGTTCTGGCGAATCTGCGCTTAGGGCTATCGCTGGCCCAGGCCTTCAGCCATGTGGACGACACCGGCAGCCGCGACGGCAGCGGCCTGCGCATCAACTCGACCATCGCCAGCCTCTACGGCAACTACGGCGCCGACCACTGGTACGCCGACAGCAGCCTCAGCTATGGCTGGCACGCCACCGATTCCACTCGGCTGATCGCCGTGCCCGGCACAGCCATCCAGGTCGCAAACGCCTCCTTCACCGCCCACCAGATCGAAGCGAAGACCGAGGTCGGAGCACCGCTGTCGCTCGGCACCTCTCTGGGACTGGCGACCATGACTCCACTGGTCTCGCTGGATTATGCCCATTTCCACCAGCCGGGTTACACCGAGAGCGGCGCGGCGGCGGATCTGACCATGTCATCCATGGATACGGATTCCATCCGCACCGGTCTTGGCGGCAAGGCCGCACTGCCCTTCCACACCGAGAACGGCTGGGAGATCAAACCGTCGGTAAAGGCCGTCTGGCTGCATGAATATAACGGCAAGGCCCAGACCCAGACCTCCAGCTACGCCAGCGGCGGAGCAAGTTTCAGCACCTCCGGCGCCAAACCGGGACTGGACCATGCCGACCTGGGCCTTGGCCTCGACCTCGACAATCGCCAGGGCATGCGCCTATCGCTGAAATACGACGCCGACCTCGCCGACCGTTACTGGGGCAATTCCGGGACATTGCAAGTCACAGTGGACTTCTAACGCGTCACCCGATCCAGCAAATAGGCAATCGACCGGTAAGGCACCCCCGCATGGCTGGTCAGCCCCACCTCGCAGGTGCGGTTGGCCGAGAAGCCTTCCTGGCAACCGTCGCCCAGGACTAATTTGCGCAGGCCGAAGTCGTTCAGTTCCGGCACCACGAAGCCGCGATCGCCGCCAAAGCCGCAGCAGACCACGCCGTCGGGGATGACCACCTCTTCGGCCAGGGCCTTGGCTAGGGACAGCAGTTTATCCTCCAGCCCCTGCTTGCGGATGGAGCAAGGGATGTGCAGCATCACCGCACCTTTCTGCGGCGTCACTTTCAGGCGCGGCAGGGCTTGGTCGTAAAGAAATTCCACCAGATCGAACAGCGCCACTCCGGCATCCTTAACCGTCTTCAGGCGGTTGGTGCAGGCGGCGGTATCCATGATCACCGGCAGTCCCCTGCCCTTGTCAGCCGCAGCGACGGCGGCCAGCAGTTCGGAGGATTTGGCGTCGGCGGTGACGGTCTGGCCCTTGCTGTCAAAGGGCTGGCCGCAGCACATATTGTCAATGCGTTCGGGAATGATCACCTGGAAGCCGGCCTTGGTCAGCAGGCGCACCACCACCTCGGGCAGATCGGCTGTCTCGGGGTCTGAGCGGCTGGGACCCATGGAACGGGAAGCGCAGCTGGGGATATAGATCACCGGCACACCCGTTCCGGCTTTGCTCTGCAGATCGGGATGGGCGGCGCGAGGCAGGCTGGGCTTGACCAGACCGCCGACGGCAAGACCCAGACGGGCCGCGCCCATGACCTTGCCGAAATGATCAGCAGCCAGCTTGCCCGCCGCCCGCGAAAAGGCCGAGCCCCGCTGTCCGCGCAGGGATTTGACCAGGAACCCGGTTTCGATGCCCACCGGGCAGGCCGTGGCACAAAGGCCGCAGGTGGCGCAGGTATCCAGGCCCATATAGTCGTAAAGACCACTCAGGGCCTTGGCCCGCTGGGCTTCTCCTGCATCCTTGGCCCGGGATATTTCGCGCCAGCCGACGATGCGCTGACGGGGCGACAGAGTCAGTCCGTGAGACGGGCACATGCGCTCGCAGAAACCGCATTCGATGCAGCTGTCCACCAAAGGATCGGCGGGCGGCATGGGCTTGAGGTCGGCCAGATGGGCCTTGGGGTCATCATTGATGATGACGCCGGGATTGAGCAGGCCCATGGGGTCCAGCAAGCACTTCAGATCGCGCATCAGGCCGGTGGCCTCGGCTCCCCACTCCAGCGGCACGAAGGGCGCCATGTTGCGGCCGGTGCCATGCTCGGCCTTCAAAGAGCCATCGTACTTATTGACCAGCAGCGCGCACAAATCATCCATGAAGGCGGCATAACGCAGGACTTCCGAATCAATGCCGAAGTCCTGGGTGAAGACGAAATGCAGATTGCCGGCCAGGGCATGGCCGAACAGGATGGCGTCGTCATAGCCATGCTTGGCAAAAACGGCCCGCATATCCAAGGAGGCTTGGGCCAGATGATCGACGGACACGGCCACGTCTTCGGTGATGACCGCCGTGCCCAGCGGGCGCACGGCGCCGACGGCGGGCAACAAGCCCTTGCGGACCTTCCACAGCTTGCCGAATTCCACCGGATCGGCGGTGAAGGCGAAGGGCCGTTCCAGGCGGAAGCCCTTGATGACGTCGCTGGTTTCCTTGATCGCTGCTAATAAACCTACCGCGTCGGGGGCGCGGCATTCGATCAGAAGGGCGACGACCTCGGGGCCCAGCTCGCTCAAGCCCTCGGGCAGGCCGGGCTTGCCCTCGACGGAGCGCAAGGAGGCTCGATCCATCAGCTCCACCGCCGAGACGGGAGCCTTGCTCAGGGCAACGACGGCGCGACAGGCTTCTTCCATATCGGGATGAAAGACCAGGGCGCTGGCCTTGTTGGGATGTTCGTCCACCGTGCGATAGGTGATCTCGGCAATGAAGCCCAGGGTGCCTTCCGAGCCGATCATCAGATGCTGCAACATCTGCAAGGGATCGTCGAAGTCCAGCAAGGCGTTCAGGCCATAGCCGGTGGTGTTCTTGATGGCGAACTTGCGGCGCACCCGCTCGGCCAGGGTCTCATTGGCCCGCAGGCGCTCCGACAGGGCCTGAAGATCGGCCAGCAGCGAGGCATGACTGTGGCGAAAGGCCTTTACCGAGGCCTTGTCACCCGTATCCACCAGCGTGCCGTCAGCCAGGATCAAGCGCATGGACAGCAGGGTCTGATAGCTGTTCTCGGCGGTGCCGCAGCACATGCCAGAGGAATTATTGGCGGCAATGCCACCGATCTTGGCAGAATCGATAGAGGCCGGATCGGGGCCGATCTTGCGGGCGAAGCCGGCCAGCTTGCGATTGGCCTCGGCCCCCACGACACCGGGCTGCAGGCGAATGCGCCTGCCCTCGTCCTCGATATGCAGGCCGTTCCAACCGTCCCCTAAGATCAGCAGCACGGAATCGCTGATGCTCTGCCCCGACAGGCTGGTGCCGGCGGCGCGGAAGGTGATGGGGGCGCGGGCGGCGCGGCAGGCGGCCAGGATGGTGGCAACCTCGGCCTCGGTCTCGGCCTTGACCACGATCTTAGGCACCAACCGATAAAAACTGGCATCGGTGCCATAGGCGAACAGGCGCAGCGGGTCATCAATCAGACGGTCTGCCGGCAGGAAAGACGCCAGGGCGGACTTAAGGGCAGCGTAATCAGGCATCAGTCAGCACCAGGACGATCAGCTCCTTAGGGCCATGCACCCCATAGGCCAGGGTCTGTTCAATATCGGCGGTCTTCGAGGGACCGGAGATCAGCAGGGCATTGGTGGGCATCTCATCCACCCAGCCTTGCTCGGCGATCAGTTGCGCCAAGGAATCCGCGAGGGTGCTGGCGGACAGCAACGCCACATGGATCGGCGGCAGCAGGCTCATCAGGCGGGGCTCGGCGGCGGTGGGCCAAAGCAGCAGCGAGCCGGTCTCGGCGATGGCGGCGCGGCAGGAGGTGACGCCGGCCTGGACCTGATGGACCAGGACGTCCTTCATCTCCTCGATAGCGCGGCTATAGGGCACCAGGGCCGGAGCCTCCTTGGCCTCCCATGCCTTGGCCAAAGTTGGGCCGTGCTCGGAGGCCGGGCCATAAAGAACAGCCTCAACTCCCTTGTTGGCCAGCAGGGTCCGCAGGCGTTCCGGCCAATCGGCGCGGCTGGTCTCGTGGACTTCGCCATGAACGGATTCGATCATCCGGCGGAACTGGGTCAGCTTGCCATCCCCGAAAGCGGGCGGTGTCCAAGCGGGCAGATCCGGCACCGCCGTGCGGGGTGCCGCCTTCAGGCGGGCGAGGATGTTGGTGCGGGCGGCGTCACTCATCGCAGAATCCCTTTTCACGGGCCAGTTCATGCAAGGTCTTGGGGGCGAAGACCGGCTTGGCGCGGACAGATGTCCAGGCCTTCAACGGCCCCACGGAGGCAGGGGCCAGATTGCCCAGGCGCGAGGCGGCAAAAGTCACCAGCTTATAAAGCCAGGGCTTGGCATAGACCCATTCCCAGCCCTTCCAGGCCAGACTTTCCCGAAGGCTGCGCTGAGAGCCGCCGCCCTTGACCGCCGGGCTGTCGGAGGGATGGGACGATTCGGCGCGCAGGCGCACCAGGATGTCGGCGATGGGGATCGAGACCGGGCAGACCTCGACGCAAGCATTGCACAGGGTCGAGGCATGGGGCTGATCGCCGGCGCAGTCCAAACCTTCCAGCTGAGGCGTCAGGATTTTGCCGATGGGGCCGGGATAGACGAACTTATAGGTATGGCCGCCGACCCGGGAATAGACCGGGCAATGGTTCATACAGGCGCCGCAGCGGATGCAGCGCAGGGTGTCGCGCAGCTCGGGGTCGGCATGAACGCGCGACCGGCCCGAATCCAGCAGCACCAGATGCACTTCCTTCGGCCCGTCCAGCTCGCCGTCGCGGCGGGGATGGGTGATCATATTGACATAGGTGGTGATATGCTGGCCGGTGGCCGAGCGCGGCAGCAAGGACAGCAGCGGCGGCAGATCGTCGAGGCGTTCCACCAGCTTTTCGATGCCCATCAGGGCGATATGGACCGGCGGCAGAGTGGTGGACAGACGGCCATTGCCCTCGTTCTCCACCAGCACCAGGGTGCCGGTTTCGGCCACGGCGAAATTCACGCCCGAAATACCGGCATCGGCGGCGGCGAAGGCTCCACGCAGTTCCTTGCGGGCGGCTGCGGTCAGGGCGTCGACATCCTCGGTATAGCCCAGGCCGTCGATGTTCTCCTCGAACAGCTTGGCGATCTCGGCCTTGTTCTTATGGATGCAGGGCATGACGATATGGCTGGGAGCCTCGCCCGCCAGCTGGATGATATATTCACCCAGGTCGGACTCGACGGCGCGGATGCCGTGAGCCTCCAGGTGATGATTCAGCTCCATCTCCTCGGAGACCATGGACTTGCCCTTGATCACCGACTTCGCACCATGCTTTTGCAGGATGCCGAGGACGATGGCATTGGCCTGGGGGATGCTTTCGGCCCAATGGACCTGGATGCCGTTGGCCGTGCATTTGGCCTCCAGCTTTTCCAGCAGATCGGGAAGCTGGGCAATGGCACGGGCCTTGACGGCGGTGCCACGGGCCCGCAAGGCGGTCCACTCGTCTTTATCAGCAAACTGGGCAGCGCGCTTGGTCATCAGGCCATCCATGGCCCGGCGGAAGTTAGCGCGCAAAACAGGATCATTGAGCGCCTTGGGGGCGCGCAGGGTGAAGTCGTCTTTCGATGAAGCCTCAGCCATGGGTGCGCTCCAGCAGGAATTCGGCAATATGCTGCCCACTCATGGGGGAAGCAGACTTCTTCATGGCCCCGGTGATGTTCATCAGGCAACCGCAGTCGCCCGAGACCACCTTGGCGGCTTCGGTGCTTTCCAGGGCTTCGACCTTGTCCTTGACCATGGCGGCGGAAATCTCCGGCTGGCGCACGGCGAAGGTGCCGCCGAAGCCGCAACATTCCTTCTCGCGCGGGTTCTCGACCAGGGTGACGTTGGCCAACTGACGCAGCAGAGCCTTAGGCTCGTCCACCACCCCCATCTCGCGCATAGAATGGCAGGAGCCATGCCAGGTCACCCGCATGGGCTCGCCTTTGTCCGTCAGCTTGATGTTCAAGACATTGACCAGGAAGGCGGTCAGCTCGTAAACCCGGGCGGCAAAGGCCTCGGCGCGGGCATGTTCGGGACGGCCCTCGAACAGCTGGGGATAATGGATCTTCATCATGCCGGCGCAGGAGCCCGAGGGCACGACGATGGGATCATCGCCGGGGAAGCTATCCATCTGGCGCAGGGCCACAGCGCGGGCTTCGTCGAAATAGCCGGAGTTGCGGGCCGGCTGGCCGCAGCAGCTTTGCTCTGGCGGAAAGACCACCTTCAGGCCCTGGTGGCGCAGCAGTTCCATCCCGGCCAGACCGGCCCCCGGATAGAACAGATCGATGACACAGGTGCCGAAGAAATAAACCCGGCTGGGCTTGGAACTCACGGTCATGGCGGTACCTCGCAGATGGCCTTCTATCCGGGCCGTCGGCAATGGTTGCCAAATTTGACCGCCAATTACAAGCGGTAAAAAAAACTATCCAGATAAAATCAAGCTTCGCCCCGCCGTCCCTTCGACAGGGTCAGAGCGCTGCCCTCGGCCCGGCGCGACGAGACCTCGCGCCGACGATCGGCCAGCAGATTTTCCCGCAAGGCTTCAGCGGCGGAATCAAGATGAGCCTTGGCGGCGGCGCGGGCGGCTTCAGGATCGCGGGCTTCGATGGCGGCAAAGATGGCCTGATGCTGGCGCAGGAAATTATCGCGCACGCCGCGCCGCTGATAGAGCACCGAGCGGTCATAGAACACGTCGGAACGCAGCATCTCGAAGACCACCCGCATGATGTGGGTGATGACCTCGTTATGTGCCGCCTCATAGATGGCCAGATGGAACTGGGCGTCGGCATGGGCTTCTTGCGCCGGATCGTCCAGGCCATGGGCTTTTTCCACGGCATCGAGACAGGCGCGCATGCGGGCCACTTCCTGAGGTGTCGAGCGCTGGGCCGCATAGGCCGCCGCCTCGCCGCCCAACAGACCGCGGAATTCCAGATAATCGAAGGCGGTTTCAGGGTGGCTGGCCAGCAGGCGGGCCAGAAGCTCCATCCCCTCCAGCGCCGGAGGCAGGTCGCTATTCATCCCCCAAGCTTATCTGGCCCTGAGGAACTTTGCCATATGCTGATATTGGGTCAGTTGAATTTTCTGGTTTACAGCTTATGGCATTTTTGTTTATGCATGCCAGACATGCGGTCATAAAATTTTACCAAAACGCACCGCACCGCAAAAAAAATGCCATCCGGCCCGGCCAGGGACCCTCCCGGCCAGCCACAAGACCTTCGGGAGGTTTCATGCAACCCTGGACGCAAATCTACGACCCGGCCGGCAATCTTTGGGTATCCGCCCTGATCGCCGCCCTACCCATCCTGTTCTTCTTCGCCGCCCTGACAGTCTTCAAGCTGAAGGGCCATGTGGCCGGAACCGGCACGGTTCTGATCGCCTTGGCCGTCGCCGTGTTCTTCTATCAGATGCCGGTCAGCATGGCCCTGGGCGCCGTCGGCTATGGCTTTATGTACGGCCTGTGGCCCATTGCCTGGATCATCGTCGCCGCCGTGTTCCTTTATAAGATCACAGTCAAGACCGGCCAGTTCGACATCATCCGCGCGTCCGTCGTCGCCATTACGGAAGACCAGCGGCTGCAGATGCTGATGGTCGGCTTTTCCTTCGGCGCGTTCTTGGAAGGTGCGGCCGGCTTCGGCGCACCTGTCGCCATCACCGCCGCCTTGCTGGTGGGTCTGGGCTTCAATCCGCTTTATGCCGCCGGTCTTTGTCTGATCGTCAATACCGCCCCCGTCGCCTTCGGCGCCATGGGAATCCCGATGATCGTCGCCGCCAAGGTCACCGGCCTGGACGCCTTCAAGATCGGCCAGATGGCCGGTCGCCAACTGCCGCTGCTGTCTTGCTTCGTGCCGTTCTGGGTGGTCTTCATCATGGACGGCTGGCGCGGCATCAAGGAAACCTGGCCGGCCATTCTGGTGGCTGGCGGCTCCTTTGCCATTGGCGTGTTCTTCACCTCCAACTTTGTCGGCCCGGAACTGCCGGACATTATCTCGTCGCTGCTCAGCCTGGTCAGCCTGACCCTGTTCCTGAAGGTATGGAAGCCCAAGCGCATCTTCCGCTTCCACGAGATCACCGAGGAAGAGGTTCATTCCCACGACTACAGCCACTTCCAGGTCATCCGCGCCTGGTCGCCCTTCCTGATCCTGACCATCGTCGTCACCATCTGGAGCCTGAAGCCCTTCAAGGATCTGTTCGTCAAGGGCGGCGTTCTGTTCGAGACCACCTTCTCCTTCCCCATCACCGTGCTGGATAAGCTGGTGCTGAAGGGTGCGCCCATCGTGGCCAAGACCACCGCCCTGCCGGCGGTGTTCGACCTGAACCTGATCTCGGCCACCGGCACCGCCATCTTCCTGGCTGCCCTGATCTCCATGGCCTTGTTGAAGATGAACCCGCTGCAGGGTGTGAAGACCTTCTTCGAGGTGCTGTTCGAGCTGAAGCGGCCCATCTACACCATCGGCACGGTGCTGGCCTTCGCCTTTATCGCCAATTATTCCGGCCTGTCCTCGACCCTGGCGCTGCTGCTGGCCGGAACAGGTGCCGCCTTCCCGTTCTTCTCGCCGCTGCTGGGTTGGCTGGGCGTGTTCCTGACCGGGTCGGATACCTCGTCCAACGCCTTGTTCTGCAGCCTGCAGGCCACCACGGCCCAACAGATCGGCGTGCCCGATACGCTTTTGGTGGCGGCCAACACCACCGGCGGCGTCACCGGCAAGATGATCAGCCCGCAATCCATCGCCGTAGCCTGCGCCGCTACCGGATTGGTGGGCGAGGAAGCACATCTGTTCCGCTTCACCCTGAAGCACAGCCTGTTCTTCGTCACCATCGTCGGCGTCATCACCGCTTTGCAGGCCTATGTCCTGACCTGGATGGTTCCTTAGCCCTTACTCCCCGCCGGCGGGAAGACCTTCTGCGGCCCGCCGGCCCTTCGTCCCCTTTCTTCTTGGGCGATTGTAAGCCTCAAGCCCGGATGGCAAATGCCGTCCGGGCTTCTTTTTTGCCCTGTCCTATGCGAGCCTTAGACTGTCTGGGAAATGAAGGGGCCCCTAATGCCGGTAAAATCCACCCTCGCCGCCGAGGCCAAAAGCCTGCTGGCCGCCAAAAACTATGGCGAGGCCCTGGGGGTTTTGCAGAAGCTCATCAGCCTTGAGCCCAGCCATCCCTTCGCCGGCTATTACCAGATGCTGCTGCGGGCCGAGTTGCTGAAGTCCCAAGGCCTGCCGCCCATCGGCCCGGAACTGGCCAAAAGCTATGAGCGCAAACTGCAAGACGGCTTCTTCCAGCGCTGGCTGGCGGGGCCCAACATCCTCGACATCGGCTACAAGGGCAGTTTCTACGAGTCCGCCCCGGTGCTGCCCCATGCGGTGGGCGTCGATCTGGATACTCCCGGTTATGACGGCCTGACCCTGCCCTTCGCCACGGAAAGCCAGGACGGCGTCTTTGCCTGCCATTGCCTGGAACATATGCCCGACCTGACCGCCACCTTGCGGGAATGGATGCGGGTCTTACGAGTCGGCGGCCATCTGGTGGTGATCGTGCCGCACCAGCATCTCTATGAAAAACGAACGGCCCCGCCCTCGGCCTGGAATGCCGACCACAAGCATTTCCTCACCCCGGCCCGACTGCTGGCGGCAGTTGAGGGGGCTTTGCCGGTCAATGGCTATCGTCTGCGCCATCTGGCGGACAACGACTTCGCCTATGACTACGCCATCGGCCCCGACCGTCATGGGATCGGCTGCTATGAGATCGAGATGGTGCTGGAGAAACTGACGCCGCCCGACTGGAGGCTTATTTAAGATCCGCCTTGGCGAAATTCCGCAGCTGGGTTTCCAGCCGGGCATCGGCCTGAGTGATTTCGTGCAGGGCTTCGCGGGTGAAGGAGATATGCTGTTGTGCCGCCTTCCTTGCCGCATCCGGATCGCCGTCCATCACCGCCAGATAGATGGCCCGATGCTGTTCCAGCAGCAGATCGCGCACGCCCTTGCGCTGAAACAATTTGGCCCGGTTGTAGAAAACATCCTGGCGCAACATCTGTGAGAGAGCCCGCATCAAATGCAGGAGCAGCAGATTGTGCGAAGCCTCATAGAGGGTCAGGTGGAAATCGGCGTCGGTATCGGCTTCGTGGGTGGGGTCGTCCTCGCCATGGGCCGCCTCCATGCGCTCGAAGGCGCCGCGGATCAGATCGCGGTCGATGTCGGTGGCCCGCAGAGCCGCCAGATAGACCGCCGAGCCCTCGATGATGTTGCGGAACTCAAGATAGTCGAAGGTGCTTTCGGGGAAGTCGCGGAAGACCTGGGACAACGGCCCGCTGAAACCTTCGCCCAGCAACGGCGCCACATGGCTGGCCCCACCCTTGCCGGAATAGATAAGGCCTTTCTCTTCCAATTTTTCCAAGGCTTCGCGCAGACTGGGACGCGACACATCGAAGCGCAAGGCCAGCTCGCGCTCTGGCAACAACCGTTCATCGGGACGCAGCGCCCCTTCCAAAATCAGCAGTTCCAGCCGCTCGGCAATAGTGTCGGCCAGCTTGGCTGGCTTGATCTGGTTGCTCATGTCCCCGCCCGCTCCAGTTCGACCGAACTGTTTAAGGGCAATCGCCTTTTCTGTCCAGCCGAGGAACATATGGTCACTTAAGATTATCCAATTTACAAGCTTGGATAAATTATTTATCCACTCAATACCCACTCGGTAAAGAAGGTTTCAGACATGCCCATGCGCAGCAAGCCCATCACCAAGCTTCTGGTTGCCAACCGCGGCGAGATCGCCATCCGCATCTGTCGAGCCGCCACCGAGCTGGGCATCACCACCGTCGCCGTCTATTCCACCGAGGACCGCTTCGCCCTGCACCGTTTCAAGGCCGACGAGAGTTATCTGGTGGGCGAGGGCAAAGGCCCCATCGAGGCCTATCTGGCCATCGACGAGATCATCCGCGTCGCTAAGGAAGCCGGTGCCGACGGCGTCCATCCGGGCTATGGCTTCCTGGCCGAAAACCCCGATTTCGCCGACGCCTGCCGCGAGGCCGGCCTGACCTTCGTCGGGCCCTCGTCGGACACCATGCGCCTACTGGGCAACAAGGTGGCGGCACGCACCGCCGCCGTCGCCGCCGGGGTGCCGGTCATGCCGGCCACCGGCCCCTTGCCCGTCGATCTGGACGAATGCCTGAGGATGGCCGCCGAAGTTGGCTACCCGCTGATGCTGAAGGCCAGCTGGGGCGGCGGTGGGCGCGGCATGCGCGTCATCGAAGGACCGGAGCATCTGCCCGATCTGGTGACCACGGCCCGGCGCGAGGCCAAATCGGCCTTTGGCAATGACGAGGTCTATCTGGAAAAGCTGGTGCGCCGGGCCCGTCACGTCGAGGTCCAGATCATCGGCGACACCCACGGCCATCTGGTACATCTGTTCGAGCGCGATTGCTCGGTGCAGCGACGCAATCAAAAGGTGGTCGAACGCGCTCCCGCGCCCTATCTGAACCAGGACCAGCGCCAAGCCTTCTGCGATGCCGCCCTGAAGCTGGGCAATGCGGTGGGCTATGCCAATGCCGGCACCGTGGAATTCCTGATGGATTCCGAGACCAGCGCCTTCTATTTCATCGAGGTCAATCCCCGGGTCCAGGTGGAACACACCGTCACCGAGGTTGTCACCGGCATCGATATCGTCAAATCCCAGATCCTGATTGCCGGTGGGGCCGAGATCGGTAAGGACGGCTGCTGCATCCCGGCCCAAGAGGCTTTGCGCCTGAACGGCCACGCCATCCAGTGCCGCGTCACCACCGAAGACCCCAACAACAACTTCATCCCCGATTACGGCCGTATTTCCGCCTATCGCGGCGCCAATGGCTTTGGCATCCGCCTGGACGGCGGCACCGCCTTCTCTGGGGCTTTGATCACCCGCCATTATGATTCGCTGCTGGAAAAGGTCACCGCCTGGGCCCCATCTCCCGACGAAGCCATCCTGCGCATGGACCGTGCGCTTCGCGAATTCCGCATCCGTGGGGTGAACACCAATCTGACCTTCCTGGAAGCGGTGATCACTCACCCCAAGTTCACGTCGTGTGAGTACACCACCCGCTTCATCGACGAGACGCCCGAGCTGTTCACTCAAAGCAAACGCCGCGACCGTGCCACCCGCCTGCTGAATTTCATCGGCGAAGTGATGGTCAACGGCAGCCCCGAGGTGAAGGGTGCCGCCCGGCCCGACATGAACCACATGGCCAAGCCGCCTGCCCTGCCCGCCGGCGACATCCCTGCCGGAGCCAAGCAGATCCTGACGCAAAAAGGGGCAAAGGGTCTGGCCGACTGGGTGCTGGCGCAAAAGCAGGTGCTGCTGACCGACACCACCATGCGCGACGCCCACCAGTCCTTGCTGGCGACTCGCATGCGCAGCCATGATCTGGTCGCCGTCGCCCCGGCCTATGCCAAGCTGCTGCCGCAATTGTTCAGCATGGAATGCTGGGGCGGAGCCACCTTCGATGTCGCCATGCGCTTCTTGGTGGAAGACCCCTGGGAGCGTCTGAGCCAACTGCGCGCCGCCATGCCTAACCTGCTGACCCAGATGCTGCTGCGCTCGGCCAACGGCGTCGGCTATGCCAATTATCCCGACAATGTGGTGAAGTTCTTCATCGAACGGGCCGCCAAGGGCGGCGTCGATGTCTTCCGCGTCTTCGATTGCCTGAACTGGGTCGAGAATATGCGTCTGGCCATGGACACAGTGATCGAGAGCGGTGCCGTCTGTCAGGCCGCCCTTTGCTACACCGGCGATATCGGCAATCCGGCCCGCTCCAAATACGATCTGAAGTACTACCTGAAGCTGGCCAAGGATCTGGAGAAAGCCGGGGCCCATATGCTGGCGGTCAAGGACATGGCCGGCCTGATGCGCCCCCGGGCCGCCACCGCTCTGTTCAAGGCCCTGAAGGAGGAAATCTCCATCCCCATCACCTTCCATACCCACGACACCTCGGGGCTATCCGCCGCCTCGGTACTGGCCGCCGTCGAGGCCGGGGTGGACAGTGTGGACGCCGCCATGGACTCATTCTCGGGCACCACCAGCCAGCCGCCGCTGGGCTCCATCAACGCCGCCCTGAAGGGTCACGAGCGCGACCCCGGCCTGGACCAGGACCATCTGGACAGCATCTCGGTCTATTGGGAGCAGGCCCGCAAGCATTACGCCGCCTTCGAGGCCGATGTGAAGTCGGGCACCGCCCAGGTCTATCTGCACGAGATGCCCGGCGGCCAGTACACCAACCTGCGCCAACAGGCCAAGAGCTTAGGGATCGAGGACAAATGGACCCAGGTGGCCCATGCCTACGCCGACGTCAATCAGATGTTCGGCGATATCGTCAAGGTCACCCCCACCTCGAAGGTGGTGGGCGACATGGCCCTGATGATGGTCACCACCGGCCTGACGCCGGAAGACGTCACCAACCCTGAAAAGGAAATCGCCTTCCCGGAATCGGTGGTGCAATTGTTCCGTGGCGAGCTGGGACAGCCCCCCGGCGGATGGCCGGAAGCCTT
>Ga0302187_10002935_pt1 | contig 13936 bp, 12 predicted proteins | sample II_Bog_E1_3_FD_202120 | JGI IMG/M metagenome (GOLD analysis project Ga0302187, IMG submission 202120) | Peat permafrost microbial communities from Stordalen Mire near Abisko, Sweden - II_Bog_E1_3 | ecosystem: Environmental > Terrestrial > Soil > Wetlands > Peat | place: Sweden: Abisko...
AGACCGAGTCGGCCTCGAAGGTGACGTAGTCCAGGCGATAAAGCGACTTGGGCGACTTGCGGCCGACCACCGAGACATTGCCCTTGTAGAGCTTCAGGCGGACGGTGCCTTCGACGTTTTCGCTGACCTTGTCGATCATCGTCTGGATGGCCTGACGTTCCGGGCTCCACCAGAAGCCGTTGTAGATCAGCTCGGCATAGCGGGGCATCAGCTCGTCCTTGAGGTGAGCTTCGCCACGATCCAGGGTCAGGCTTTCGATGGCGCGATGAGCGACGATCAGCACCGAGCCGCCGGGGGTCTCGTAGACGCCCCGGCTCTTCATGCCGACGAAGCGGTTTTCCACCAGATCCAGACGGCCGATGCCATTGGCGCCGCCCAGCTCGTTGAGCTTGGTCAGCAGCGTGGCCGGGCTCAGACGCTCGCCATTGATGCCCACGGCATTGCCCTGCTCGAACTCGATCTCGACATAAGTCGGGGTGTTCGGAGCATTCTCGGGGCTGACCGAGCGGGTGTACATATCGTCGTTGGGCTCGACCCACGGATCTTCCAGGGCCTTACCTTCATAAGAAATATGCAGCAGGTTGGCGTCGGTGGAATAAGGAGCCTCGCCGCGCTTGTCCTTGGCGATCGGAATCTGATGCTTCTCGGCGAAGTCCAGCAGCGAGGTACGGCTGTTCAAATCCCAGATGCGCCAGGGGGCAATCACCTTGATCTCGGGCTTCAGAGCGTAATAGCCCAGCTCGAAGCGGACCTGATCATTGCCCTTGCCGGTGGCGCCATGGGCGACCGCATCGGCGCCGACCATGTTGGCAATCTCGATCTGACGCTTGGAAATCAGCGGACGGGCGATGGAGGTGCCCAGCAGATAGACGCCTTCATACAAAGCATTGGCGCGGAACATCGGGAAGACGAAGTCGCGCACGAATTCTTCGCGCAGATCGTCGATGAAGATGTTCTCGGGCTTGATGCCCATCAACTCGGCCTTCTTGCGGGCCGGCTCCAGCTCTTCGCCCTGGCCGAGGTCGGCGGTGAAGGTCACCACCTCGCACTGATACTGGTCTTGCAGCCAGCGGAGAATGATGGAGGTGTCCAGACCGCCGGAATAGGCCAGGACGACTTTCTTGATATCGCTCATGGAAAACGCGCCTTCGGATGAGGGAACGAAACTGGCCGGGGAGTATAGTTCAACCACCGGCGGAGGCAAGGAAATGGAGACGAATACCGCCTATACGCTCTTGTCCGCCGGCAAGGTCAGATGCACCACCGTGCCCAAGCCCGGCTTGGACTCCAGCCAAATGCGCCCACCATGGGCTTCGACGATGCGCCGGGCCAGGGCCAGCCCCAGGCCGGAGCCGGGATAACGGCCGGGGCCATGCAGGCGGCGGAACATCTCGAAGACCTGCTCTTGATGATCGGGCGAGATGCCGATGCCGTTGTCGCGGATGCTCAAATGCCACCAGTCGCCGTCGCCCTTGGCGCCGATAGTGATCTTCGGCAAAGCACCTTCCTGCTGGAACTTCAGGGCATTGCCCAAAAGATGGGTGAACAGCTGCTGCAACTGCACCGGATCGCCGAAGACCGTCGGTAACGGCCCGTCACGTTCCACCACCGCCTGATGCTCGGTGATGACGGCATGGAGTTCGACCGCGATGGAGTTGAACAAGCTTTCCAGATCAACCTTACGGAAACTGCTGGCCCGGGTGCCGGCCCGGGAATAGGTCAGAAGACCGCTGACCAGATCGCGCATGCGATAGGCCCCGGCCACCAGGAAGGCCAGATATTCCCGGCCCTCGTCGCCGATCTCGGCGCCGTGACGGCGTTCCAGCAATTGGGCATAGCTGCAGATGCTGCGGCTGGGTTCTTGCAGATCATGGGCGGCGATATGAGCGAAGCGGGCCAGTTCGGCGTTGGACTGAGCCAGCTCATCGACCATACGGCGCAGGGTCTCTTCCTCGCGCTTGCGGTCCGAGATATCGCGAGAGACGGTGATCATGCAATCCTGACCATCCAGCTCGACCCGCTCAAGGGACATCATGACCGTCAGCACTTCGCCGTCCTTACGACGCAAATGCGCCTCGACGCCACTCACCCGATCCGAGGCGGCCATCAGATCGAGGATATGGGTCCGCTCATCAGGCACCTCCCAGAGTCCCATATCCAGGGCCATATGGCCGACAGCCTCTTGGCGGGAATAGCCCAGCAGCCGCTCGAAAGCGTCATTGACCTCGAGAAAGCGCGAGGTCTCGCGATGACTGACGATGATGATGTCGGGGCAATTGCGGAACAGGGTCTGATATTTCAGCTCGGCCCGCTTGCGCGATTGGACGGAAAGACGCAAGGCCTCCATCTCGCGGGCCATCTCTCCGATCTCGTCGCCGCGCTCCAGATCCTCGCGGGTTGGCTGACCTTCCCCCTCGGTCACCGTGGCCAGTCCCTGGCGCAGGCGGGCCAAGGGCCTCAGAATCGAGCGGTTAATCAAAAAGGTCACGACGCCGCCCAAGGCCAGCGCCGTCAGCATCAAAAGCCCCACATGCCAGCGTTGCTGACCCCGCAAGGTCAGACTGGCCAAATTAAACGCCTGGGCCCGGTGTCGGGCAAAGGTCAGCATGACCTCTTGGGCATCGATAGCCTTGACGAACTGGGGATGAACCGTGGTGCGATAAAGCTCGCGGGCATAGCCCACCTCGCCCCGAGCCAGGGCCGAGAGAATGGGATCGACAACAGCTCGCCAGTCGCTCCAGGCAATCCGCAGGCCCTGGGAATCGGATACCGGCCCCAGGTAACGCTGGGAGGCCATGGCGATGAAGCCATCGGCCTCCTGCTCCTGGCGGCTTATCTCTTCGAACCATCCGGGGGCGCGGGCGGTCTCGGGGTAGGCCAAGGCCTGGGTGACAACCCCGTCCATGCGCAACAGACTGGCGCGCAAGCTCAGCAGATTATCGACGACGGCAAAGGGATGGTCGTACAGCTCGGCAGCGGACTGAACCACCGTCTCGGTAGCGATCAGGCCGGCAGCGCCGACAACAAAAATCAGGCATAGGAGGATCAGGTATCCAGCGGCGATACGCTGGCCGATCCGCAAAAAACTACGCAGCATCCGAACCCTGCTTTCCCCTAGCGAGCACGAGGTTAACAGAGATCACCTTACCCTGTCTTCAGACTGATGGGTGCAATGCGAAAGAAGCAGCCTGCCTGCGGAAAACCTCGTCCAAATAGCTCGCCAGCAGACGGGTGGGAGAAGAAGCCGCCACCTCGGCCCGCCACAGCATCCAAAGCTCGCGGGCCGGAGGCTCTGGCCCCAAATTCAGGCGCAGCAACTCCGGCTCGGCCAGATAGCGGGGCAACACCGCGATCCCCAGGCCTAGGCAGGCGGCGTCACGCTGCACCAGATGGCTGTTGCCGCGAAAGCTCAAGCGGCTCTTGGGGAAATGCCGGGCCAGCCAGACGGCCTCGGGGACATGGGCTCCGGCCTCGTCGAAGCCGATGAAGAGCGGCGCTTCTCCTGCATCCAGACGCTTTGCCCAGTCGGCATTGCCGTAAAGCCCAAAGCCCATGTCCAGCAAGCGCTTGGCCTTCACCTCGCCATCCTGGGGACGAGCCAGACGCAAGGCCAGATCGGCCTCGAAGCGGGCCAGGGACATGGAGCGGCTGTCGCTGATCAGCTCGATGTCGATGCCGGGATGACGGCGTTGAAACTCGGCCAGATGCGGCAGCAAGAACCCCTCGCCCAGGCTGCGCGTCGCCGTCAGCCGTACCAGCCCGCTGGCATCACCGCCGCCGCGCCCCAGTCCTTCCGCCGCCTCGGCCATGGCCGCCGCCTGGGCCAGAGCCCGCTGTCCGGCCTGGGTCAGCAGATAACCGGTGGGACGGCGCTCGAACAGAGCCTCGCCCAGACTATCCTCCAGCCCCGCGACCCGGCGCGACACCGTGGCGTGATTCACGCCCAAAGCCCGCGCCGCCGCCGACAGGCTGCCATGACGGGCCAAGGCCAGAAAGAAGCGCACATCCTCCCAATCCATCGGCCCTGCCCTTGTGCGAAAATGATCAGCAATTGCGCAATCATAGGGAATTTTCGCAAAGTCCGCCAGGAGCCATGCTGGGCTCAGAGATTTCCTGGAAGGAGCAAACCAATGCAGACCACCCTGACCCTTATCGGCGGCCCCACCCTGGTGCTGGAACTGGCGGGCTTTCGCCTGCTGACCGATCCCACCTTCGATCCGCCGGGCGCTTACCCCTTGGGCTCCGTCACCCTGGTCAAGCAGGCCGGGCCGGCCATTGCCGCCGAAGAAATCGGCCCCCTCGACGCCGTACTGCTGACCCATGATCAGCATGCCGATAATCTGGACGTCGCCGGGCGGGCACTTCTGCCCCAGGCCAAGCGGGTCTTGACCACCGCCGTTGCCGCCCAGCGGCTGGGCGAGCATGCCGAAGCTTTGGCACCTTGGGAAACCATAGAGCTGACCCGGCCCGACGGCGGGCGGCTGTTCGTCACCGGCACTCCCGCCCGCCATGGCCCGGCAGGCATCGAGCCGATCTGCGGCGATGTCACCGGCTTCCTGCTGGGCGTCGATGAGCCGGGCGACGCCGTCTATATCTCGGGGGATACGGTCTGGTATGAGGGCACGGCGGAGATCGCCCAGCATTATCAGCCCAAGCTGATCGTGCTTTTCACCGGCTCGGCCCAGACGCGGGGCAAGTTTCACCTGACCATGAACACCAACGACGCCATCGATGCGGCGGCGGCCTTTTCGGGCGCAAAGGTGGTGACGGTCCACAATCAGGGCTGGGAGCATTTCAAGGAAAGCCAGGACGACATCGCCCAGGCCTATGGGGCCTTGGGGCTGGCGTCACGGCTGGAACTGCTGGAATTGGGCAAGCCCCACAGCATTACGCTATAGGAGCGTGCGCCTCATCGACGACCCCGGCGGCGATGCGTTCCTTTTGCAGCGAGCAGCGCTGGCGTTCGGAATCGCTCTTCAGCTGGCCGCAGGCGGCAAGGATATCGCTGCCGCGCGGCTGACGGATGGGGGCGGAATAGCCCTTCTCGAACAGGAAATCCGAGAACTTGCGGATATCTTCCATGCTCGAACAGTCGAAATCAGACCCCGGCCATTTGTTGAAGGGGATCAGATTGAACTTGGCCGGCACGCCTTCCATCAGCTTCGCCAGGGCGCGAGCGTCGGCCAGGCTGTCGTTGACGCCCTTCAGCATGACGTACTCGAAAGTAATCCGCCGGGCGTTGTTGGCCGGATAATCGCGGCAGGCCTGCATCAGCTCTTTCAGCGGATATTTCTTGTTGATCGGCATGATACGGTCACGAATCTCGTCGGTGACCGCATGCAGGCTGACCGCCAGATTGACCCCCAGCTCGTCGCCGCAGCGCTTCATCATCGGCACCACGCCCGAGGTAGACAGGGTGATGCGACGCTTGGAGACCGAGATACCCTCGCCGTCCATGATGATCTTCAAGGCTTGGGCGACGTTCTCGTAATTGAACAGGGGCTCACCCATGCCCATCAGCACGATGTTGGAGATCAGCCGGCCGCCATCCATGGGGCTGGGCCATTCCTCATAGGAATCACGAGCAACCATGAACTGGCCGACGATCTCTTCCGGCGTCAGGTTGCGCACCAGCATCTGAGTGCCGGTGTGGCAGAACTTGCAGGTCAGAGTGCAGCCCACCTGCGAGGAGACGCAGACGGCGCCGCGATCTTCCTCGGGGATATAGACCGTTTCGGCCTCGTTGCCGTCATGGAACTTCAACAGCCATTTACGGGTGCGGTCGGTCGAGGTCTGAACCCGCGACACTTCCGGGCGGCGCACGACGAAATGCTCGGCCAGCTTTTCCCGCATGGGCTTGGCCAGGGTCGACATCAGGGCGAAGTCGGTCACGCCCTGGTGATAGATCCAGTGCCACAGCTGTTTGGCGCGAAAGGGCTTCTCGCCGATCGCCAACATTTCAGCCGCCAGCTGGTCGCGGGACAGGCCGACGAGAGATTTCAAGGTCGTGTCGCTCATGGCCGATACATATGGGAGCGAAGGGCGAAGGTGCAAGGAAAATGGAGTCAGATCGACTTCGGCATCATCCCCACCGGCAGCGCCGTATCGCTGAACACCGGGTAGTTGGCCCGGGCATTGAACAGCTGATAGTGCCACCATTCATTGCGATAGAAGTCCCAGCCGGCGGCAGTCATCAGACCCATCAGCAGCAGGCGGTTGCGCTGGGCTTCGGGCGGAATGGCGGCGCAGGCATGGTGCGACAGCGGCGTGAAGGCGTCGAAGGCGGTGCCCATGTCCAGCTCTTTCCCCGTGGCAATGTCCACCAGGGTCAGATCCACCGCCACACCGCGCGAATGGGGCGAGCCTCGGCGCGGGTCAGCGAGGAATTCCGGGTCGGGGGTATGATTCCATAGCACCCACTGGGCTTCCGATGGGCGGAAGGCGTCGAAAATCTTCAGCCGCCAGCCCAGGGGCTTGGCCAGCTCGATGGCCTTTTGCAGGCAGGCGGCGGCATCGGCATGCAGCCAGCAATCGGCCCGCCCATAGACCGGCTTGCCGGTGAAATTGTCCGTGGTGGCATAGGCCAGATAGATGTCCACATCGAAATCAGGGGGAGCAATGCGCACCAGAGCCATGGTTGACCTTTGCAGAATCCAAATCAGGACGGCAGTATAACGGCCCTTGTTACCCGGTTAAGGAAAAAGCGCCTTGGTGAATGTTCTGGCCTTCGATTGCAGCACCTCGGCCTGTTCCGCCGCCGTGATGGTAGCGGGAGAGATCACCGCCCATCGCTTCGCCGCCATGTCGCGCGGCCAGTCGGAAGCCCTGATGCCGATGATCCAGGACTGTCTGGCCGAGGCAGGCCTCACCTGGGAGCAGATCGAGCTGGTGGGTGTCACCGTCGGCCCCGGCACCTTCACCGGCCTTCGCATCGGACTGGCGGCGGCGCGGGGCATCGCCCTGGCCGGGAAAATCCCGGTGGCAGGCGTCACCACCTGCGAGGCGGTGGCCTATGCCGTCCCCGACGAAGACCTCCGTGGCCGCACCCTTTTGGCCGCCATCGACGGCAAGCGGGCCGATCTGTTCGTCCAACCCTTCAACGACCAGCGCCAGCCCCTGGCCGAGCCCGACGCCCTGATGCCGGAAGAAGCCGCCAAGCTGGCACCCGGTCCCGCCGTCCTGGCCGGAGACGCCGCCGAGCGGCTGGCCGAGGTCATGCCCGACGCCCTGCTGTCCTCGGCTTCCGGCATTCCAGACGCCCGGGTGGTGGCTCGCCTCGCCCTGGCCCGCTGGCAGGCCGGCACCGCTCTCAAGCCGACGCCGCTCTATATCCGTCCGCCCGACGTTACCCTGCCGGGCAAGGTGAAATGACCCCGCTTACGCTGGCCCATGCCGAACTGATCGCCGGCATGCATCATGTCTGCTTCAAGGAACCCTGGGACACCAAGGCCATGACCGAGCTTTTGGCGATGCCGGGAGCCTATGGCTTCCTGGCCGGAGACGACAAACCCGAGGGCTTCGTGCTCTGCCGCGCCGCCGCTGGCGAAGCCGAGGTGCTGACCATCCTGGTGCTGCCGCCCTATCGCCGCTCAAGGCTGGGTTCGCGTCTGCTAAACGCGGCTTTGGCGACGGCGAAAGAGGCCGGAGCCGAGTCGATGTTTCTGGAAGTGGCGGCGGATAACGAGAACGGCCAAGCCCTCTATGCCGCCCACGGCTTTGCCCAAGTGGGCCGACGCCCGCGCTATTACGGCGGCGTCACCGATGCCTTGGTGATGAGCAAAAACCTGCTCTGAACAGGTGGTACGGACGAGGGACGCAAACCAGGCGAAAAAAATGCGCTGGATCGAAATTAATTTTCAACCCGCCAAAATCACCAGCAAAACCGCCCCGCCGTTCAACAGGCAAGCCACGGCCATGATGAACAGGGCGGCATGGATATCGGCCACCCCGGCCTTTTGCCGACCGCCGTCGCCCAGCCATTTTTCCTCGGCGACATAGCCGGGATAGCGGCGCGGCCCACCCAGAGCCAGCCCCAGCGCCCCGGCCATAGCCGCCTCGGGCCAGCCGGAGTTGGGAGAACGGTGGTGGCCGTGATCCCGCAGCATCACCCGCCAGCCCCGCCAGGGATTGCCCCCCGGCACGAAGGCCGAGGCGATGGTGATCAGCAGCCCGGCAAAACGGGCGGGGATCAGATTCATGGCGTCGTCGAGACGGGCCGAGACCATGCCGAACTCCAGATACCGTTCCGAGCGATGGCCGATCATGCTGTCCAGGGTGTTGACCGTCTTATAGGCCAACAGCCCCGGCAGGCCGAAGAGGACGAACCAGAAGACCGGCGCCACCACGGCGTCGGAAAAATTTTCGGCGCAAGATTCAATGGCGGCGCGCGAAACAGCGGCTTCGTCCAAACTGTCGGGATCGCGCCCGACGATCATCGAGACGGCGCGGCGGCCTCCGGACAAGCCGTCCTTGGCCAGCCCCTGGGCCACCGCCCGCACATGCTCGTAAAGACTGCGCTGGGCAATCAGCGCCCATGTCAGGGCCAGTTCCAGCAACCCACCCAGCGGGTATTCACGACGCAGCTCGGTGACCAGCCAACCCAACCACACCGCGCCAAGGGTCAGGGCCACCGCCACCAAAGCCCCCCTGACCCGGCGATCATAGGCCGTGCGGTTGGGGCGGTTCAGCTTGCCTTCCAGAAAATCAATCAGCTTGCCGATCAGCGCTACCGGATGGGGAATGTGCCGCCACAGCCAAGGGGGATCGCCCAGCACGGCGTCGATAATCAACGCCGCCACCAGGACCAGCAAGGGCGACAGAGCGCCACCATGATCGGTCAATGGGAACATGGGCCGCAGGATGGACGGGAGGAGCTGGCTTCGTCAACTTGCGAGACAAATTATAACCAAACCATTATAGTGCGCACCCCGCCGGCCGGAGGCAATGACCAGCCGGCATCTCTATTAATGCCCAGAGGCAAGGACCAGGCGATATGAGCGACAAGACCGCCATCATGATCTGCGGACACGGCAGCCGCGATGTGGAAGCCATTCAGGAATTCGACCTGCTGGCCCAGCATTTCCGTCAGCGCCTTCCCGACTATGATATCGAAAGCGGCTTCCTGGAATTCGCCCGCCCCGTCATCCGCGACGGTCTAAACAAGCTGAAAGATCGGGGCGCCACCCGCATTCTCGCCCTGCCTGCCATGCTGTTCGCCGCCGGCCATGTGAAGAACGATCTGCCGTGGGAAATCAACAGCTACGCCAGCGAAAACCCCGAGCTTGAGGTCAAATATGGCCGCGAGCTGGCGGTGGACCTGAAGCTTTTGCGCGCTGCCTCCCAGCGTATCGAAGAAGCCGAAGCCGCCGCTGAAACCAAGGTGGAGCGCTCCGAGACCCTGCTGATGGTGGTGGGGCGCGGCACCAACGATCCCGACGCCAATTCCAATGTCTCCAAGGTCGCCCGCATGCTGTGGGAAGGCATGGGCTTCGGCTGGGCCGAGGTCTCCTATTCCGGCGTCACCACGCCGCTGGTGGATGCGGGCCTGGAACGCGCCGTGAAGCTGGGCTTCAAGCGCATCATCGTTTTCCCCTACTTCCTGTTCACCGGCATCCTGGTCAAGCGCATCTATGACTGGACCGACGAAGCCACCGCCAAATATCCCGGCGTCGAATTCCTCAAAGCCGCCTATTTGCGCGACCATCCCCTGGTCATCGACGCCTTCGTCGATCGCCTGACCGAGCTGATGGACGGCAATCCTGCCATGAACTGCCAGCTGTGCAAATACCGCGAGCAGGTGCTGGGCCACGAGGGCGAGGTGGGCGCGGTGCAGACTGGCCATCATCACCATGTGGTGGGCATCGGCACCGACGACGATCATGGTCATTCTCACGGCCATGATCACGGGCATTCCCATGCCCACAATCCCTATGGCAAGAAGCATTCCCATTAAGGGCTTTCGCTGATGGCCTTGTTCGACGCCCATGTGATGGTGGATTGGTCGGCCTCTTCGTCTGTAAAGACGGGGGCCGACAGCATTTGGATTGCCGGTTTGCATCCGCAACCAGTGAACCCCGCCACCCGCCAGGAGGCCATGGATCTGCTGGCTGACCGCCTGTCCGATCTGATGGCCCAGGGCAAGACGGTGCTGCTGGGCGTCGATTTCGGCTTGGGCTATCCCACCGGCTTTGCCGCCAAGCTGGAACCTAAGCGCCCCGACTGGCAGGCCATCTGGCGGCGGCTGGGGGCCTGGATCGAGGATGCTCCCGACAATGCCAACAATCGCTTCGATGTCGCCGCCCGCCTGAACCAGATGGTCAGCGGCGCGGCTTCGCCCTTCTGGAACACGCCCAAAGACATCGACGGCCTGCTCCGCACCAAGCCCACCGACTTCGCGGGCCTTGCCGAATACCGCCTGTGCGAAGCCCGCTGCCCCGGCACCCAGTCGGTCTGGAAGCTCTATACCGCCGGCAGCGTCGGCAGCCAGAGCCTGACCGGCATCGCCCGACTGCAAGCCTTACGCTCGCGCCCCGATCTGGCTGACCATATCAAGGTCTGGCCCTTCGAGACCGGCCTGAACGCCCTCGATCGCCCTGAACCCGGCAGCATTATCGTCGCCGAAGTCTGGCCGTCGTTCATTCCGGTGCCCACTGGCCCGGTCAAGGACGCCGAGCAGGTCAAGGCCTTGTCGGCCCATTTCGCCCATCTGGACGACGCCGGACGCCTAGGCCCGCTGTTCGCTGGCGACCCCAACCTGTCCACCGAGGAAAAGCTGGCGGTGGAGCGGGAAGAAGGCTGGATTCTCGGCGTCATCGGAGCCGGTGGAGCCCCTGCCCCCGACTATATCCGCGATCCCCAGGCCATCTATGACCGCTCCTTCGCCATCATCCGCGCCGAGGCCGATCTGGCACGTTTCCATGGTGCCGAGGAAGACGTCGCCGTGCGGGTCATCCATGCCTGCGGCATGCCGGAAATCGCCACAGATCTGGCCTTCGCCCCCGATGCCGCCGAGGCAGGCCGCGAAGCACTCCTGGCCGGCAAGCCGGTGCTGGTAGACGTTGAAATGGTCTCCCACGGCATCATCCGCCGCTTCCTGAAGGGCGGCGAGGTCCATTGCCTGCTCAATGATCCCCGCTCAGGCCTTTTGGCGAAAGAGCTGGGCACCACCCGCAGCGCCGCCGCCGTCACCCTGTGGCGCGAGCATCTGGAGGGCGCGGTAGTCGCCATCGGCAATGCCCCCACCGCCCTTTACCAGCTGATGGAACTGATCAAAGACGGTGGCCCGCGTCCGGCGGCTATCCTCGGCTTCCCGGTCGGCTTTGTCGGAGCGGCGGAATCCAAGGAAGCCCTGGTGGCCTCGGGGCTGCCCTTCATCGCCTTGCGTGGCCGTCGCGGCGGCAGCGCCATGGCGGCGGCGGCCGTCAATGCTCTGTCGGGAGGCGCAAAATGAGCCAGCCCTGGCTGACCATCATCGGCATCGGTGAAGACGGACTGGCAGGTTTGTCCCCAGCCGCCCAGGCCCTGATCGACGGGGCCGAGATTCTGGCCGGTGGCGAGCGGCATCTTGAGATGGTGCCTGACAGCCCCGCCGAACGTCTGGCCTGGGGCACGCCCTTCTCGGCCAATCTGGACCGGCTGGAGCAATTGCGGGGCCGCAAGGTCTGCGTCCTGGCCTCGGGCGATCCCCAATGGTTCGGCGTCGGCGTCTCTCTGGCCCGCCATATTCCCGCCGCCGAGATCACGGTGCTGCCCCATCCGGGAGCCTTTTCCCTGGCCGCCGCCCGTTTGGGCTGGGGCTTGCAGGATTGCGCCTGCCTGACCATTCATGGCCGCCCGCTCGAATGCCTGAACCTGCATCTGCATCCCGGGGCCCGGCTGCTGATCCTGTCGGAGAACGCCAGCTCTCCCCCCAAGGTCGCCACCCTGCTGGCCACCAAAGGCTGGGGCCACGCCCGCATCACGGTGATGGAACGCCTGGGCGGACCGCTGGAAAAGATCACCACCGGCACCGCCCACGACTGGCATCACCCCGAGGGTGCCGATCTCAACACCATCGCCGTCGAGCTGACCCAGGGGCCGATTCTGTCGCGTCTGGCTGGGCTGCCCGACCATGCCTTCTTGCATGACGGCCAACTGACCAAGCATGAAGTCCGCGCCATCACCCTGTCCTCGCTGGCTCCCTGGCCGGGTGCCCTGCTGTGGGACGTGGGGGCCGGTTGCGGCTCGGTCGCCGTGGAATGGGCCCGAGCCGGCGGGCAGGCCATCGCCCTGGAAGCCTTTTCGGGCCGGTTGGAGATGATCGCCCGCAATGCCGTCGAACTGGGGGTGCCGCAATCGGTGCGCATCATCGCCGGCAAAGTCCCCGACAGTCTGAACAGCTTGGACGAGCCGCCCGACGCCATCTTCATCGGCGGCGGCCTGACCGTTCCCGGCCTGCTGGAACGTTGCTGGGACGCCTTGAAGCCGGGCGGACGGCTGGTCTCCAACGTCGTCACCGTCGAGAGCGAGGCCAAGCTGATGGCCTGGCAGGCGGCCCAGGGCGGCGAGCTGTCGCGCATCTCCATCTCACGCCTTGGCCCCACCGGGCGCTTCCAGTCCTGGCGGCCTTTGATGTCCGTCACCCATTACTGCGGGATCAAGTCATGAGCGGCATTCTTTACGGCTTAGGCGTCGGCCCCGGCGACCCGGAATTGCTGACCCTGAAGGCCGTGCGCATTTTGCAGTCGGTGTCCGTGGTGGCCTATCCCGCCCCGCTGGAGGGTGACAGTCTGGCCCGCTCCATCGCCGCCCCGCATCTGCCCGCAGGCATCCTGGAAATCCCCCTGCGCATGGCCTTCGACCCGGCCAAACGGGCCGATGATGTCTATGACGCCGGAGCCGAAATCATCGCCGCCCATCTGGATGCTGGCCGCGACGTCGCCGTGCTCTGCGAGGGCGATCCCTTCTTCTTCGGCTCTTTTGCCTATCTATTCGCCCGGCTGGCTGGGCGCTTCGAGGTTTCCGTGGTGCCGGGGATTTCCTCGCCCATGGCCTGCGCCGCTCTGGCCGGTCATCCGCTGACGGCGCGGGACGACGCCCTGGTGATCATCCCGGCCCCGCGTCCCGAAGACGAGATCGAACATCTTCTGGCCCAGACCGAGGCCGCCGTCATCATGAAGCTGGGCCGCCATCTGCCGAAGGTGCGCCGGGTGCTGGATCGGCTGGGCTTGACCGACAAGGCATGCTATGTCGAGCGCGCCGGTCAGCCGGGACAGCGCGTGCTGCCGCTCACCGATGTCCGCGATGGGGAAAGCTCTCCCTATTTCGCGATGATTCTTGTGCATAAAAGGGGAAAAGCGTGGGTGTGAAGCCGGGCCAAATCGCCGTCATCGCCGTCACCGAGGCCGGAGCCGAAACGGCCCGCAAAATCGTCGCCGCCCTGCCGGGCGCGGTGCTGCATGGCCGGGTCGGCCGGGTCGACAATGTGGAAGTTCCCTTCGAGGAAACCACCGCCCATGTCCGCTCGCTGTTCGCCCAAGGCATCGGCGTGGTCGGAGTCTGTGCCGCCGGCATCCTGATCCGCGCCGTCGCTCCGGCCCTGAAGGACAAGATGGCCGAGCCGCCGTTGCTGGCGGTCTCGACCGATGGCGCCTCCGTGGTTCCCCTGCTGGGCGGCCATCACGGCGCCAATCGCCTTGCCCGCCATTTGTCCGTCGCTCTGTCGGGCCATGCCGCCATCACCACCGCCGGCGATGTCTCGCTAGGCCTGGCCCTGGACGAGCCGCCCGAAGGCTGGCGGGTCTCCAACCCCGACGCCGCCAAACCCGTGGCTGTCGCCCTACTGGCCGGCGAATTGGTCCGCCTTGAAGTCGAAGCCGGTGAAGCCGGTTGGCTGAACACCCCCGGCCTGGGCGACGAAGGCGATCTGGGGGTGCGCGTCACCGACCACGAAGTCATG
>Ga0302187_10002945_pt1 | contig 13896 bp, 8 predicted proteins | sample II_Bog_E1_3_FD_202120 | JGI IMG/M metagenome (GOLD analysis project Ga0302187, IMG submission 202120) | Peat permafrost microbial communities from Stordalen Mire near Abisko, Sweden - II_Bog_E1_3 | ecosystem: Environmental > Terrestrial > Soil > Wetlands > Peat | place: Sweden: Abisko, Stordalen...
GCCATACCGCGGCGCTGCCACTGCTCGATCGCGATGTCGTAGCGGACGGTTACGTTGTTGAGCCACCAGGGGCGATTTTCGGTGAGCCATACCTGCGTGTACTCGGACTTGATGGCAGAGTAGGCATCGCGCAGATCCTGACAGAGGCCGTTGTCGCCACTGATTTCGTAGAGCATGTTCTCTGTGTCGTCGTCGTGCTGCTTGTCGTGGGGACGCGCGAATGCGCGGGCATAGCCATCCGCAATCTCATGCGCGAACTCGAACTTCATACCGATCAAATCGAGGCGGCGCGCGCCCAGATCGAGCGCTGTGAGAGCGTCGCTTTCGCGCAAGCCGGGATTGGCGAGGCGCGCCTGCGTGACGAGCTCAACGGCGCGCTCGGCGTGGCGGCGCAGTTGGGGCGCGAGCGGGAGGAGCTTGGCTGAGAAGGCCTGGCCTTGCGAACTCCAGGGATCGACCCAGATCAGGTCGTCGCTGCGCGTGTCGATCTTGGCTTGCGACATCACATCCTGCGCGGCGGCGATCTCCGCGAGAGCTTCATTGATTTTGCCGGACGAATCGCCGTGAAAGACGGGTCCGAAGGCGGCCTGGTACGCGGAGATCGGGCTTTCGCCGGGCTGCCACGCGGCAACTGCTCCAAAGAGCACGGTGTACCAATCCATGTTGAAGAGGCCTTCGCCATCATCGTTCCACACGGTGTTGATGGAGCCGGTGGAACCCATGCGCTGGCCATCGCGGATGAAGCCCTGAATGTTGCCAAAGGCGATCTTGGATTGCGGATAGACCTCGCCCCAGTTGGCGTCGCCTGGTGCAACCCAGGTTTCGATACCGGCCGCGCGGAAGGGCTCGATCATCTTGTCGAAGCCGCTGGTGTCCCCGTAGTTCCAGGGCACGGCGATCATGTCTTTGGGCAGGCCGGGGACGGCTTTGGCGTCGTCTCCGCCAATATCGCCCCAGAAGACGATGCGGCGATGGAGCGGCGCAAGCTCATCGTGGATGTGCTTGAGAAAATCCACGTAGACGGGGCCATAACCGCGCTGTTTGACCTCGGCCGCGGTGAGGCCTTTGCCCAGGTCGCTGGTTTCGTCGGCGCCGATGTGGAGAAAAGGCGAGGGGAATTCGTTGGCGATGTCCGTGAACCAGTCTTTAATGAGCGGCAAGGACTCGGGCTGGCCGGGAGCGAGCACGAAGCCGTGCGGGGTTTCCGCGGCGTCGCTGTAGAGATCGTATTTGAGCACGTGGTGGAGATGGCCGAAGGCCTCCTGTTCGGGGACGATGGTGATGTGCAGTTGGGACGCGTAACGGACGAGTTCGGCAACATCGGACGGCGTCATGGCTCCGCCGAAGGGAGCGGGCATGGGGTGATCGGGATAGAGCAGGGTGTGTTCGAAGTAGGGTGAATAGAGATTGGCCTTGTAGGAAGCGAAGACGCGGAGTTGGTGCTTTTGAAAATCGAGCGTTGGCACCGGGCCGCGGGAGAGATCGTCCTGAATACCGCGATACTTCATCGCGGGCCAGTCGCGGATGGTGCCGGTGGGCAGAACAGGCTTGACGCCGGGGAGGGGAAGCAGCTGCTTGAAGGTCTGCACGCCGTAAAAGACGCCTGCACTGGACGCAGCGATGACGGCGGCCTGGTGCGGCTCGACGATGAGGATGTATCCCTCATCGGCCATTACGGCTGGGAAGGGAAGATTCAGAGTTGTGAGCTGTGCCTTGGCTTCAGGCGAAGCTGTGCGCAGCAGGACCACGCGATAGGCAGATGGAGATTGCGCATGGACGAGAGGCTTGATCGCTTCGCGCAGATCGGCGGCGGCGAACTCGTCTTCAGCGTCGTGGGACGGGACGGTGACTATGAAGGAACCGGAAACGACTGTTTCACCTGTGAAATGCGCTTCGCGCGGGGCCGGGAGCAGCTGCGGCTGGGCCGTGGCAAGTGTGGGAACGAGGGTCAGGGCAGCAAGGATCAACAGGTTGACTTGACGAAAATGCGACATGTGGTTTCCTTTTGGCGCAGGCGATTGAACGGCAATTGCGGTGCGAGGCGCGCCGCACTTGCCGGATTGGTGAATTGTAGTCTCCGAGCTGAGCAACCGGGACAAGGCATTGGGAGAACAGGGCGCGAGCTTCCGATGCACAGAGCGTCCACTAAGACGAGGGATGCGGCTCGACAACTGCTTTGGAGAGATTGCGCGGGCGGTCGACGTTAACGCCGTGGGCCAGAGCCATGAAGTATGAGAACAGCTGGAGCGGGATGACTTCCGCTATGGGAAGCAGGTACTCTGGCTCCGGCTCGACGTAGATGCAGTCGCTCGCCAGGGCGGCAATCTCAGTGTCGCTGGAGTTGGCGACGGCGATGACACGCGCCCCTTGCGCCTGCATGTCGCGCAGCAGCTGGAGAGTCTTCTCGTAACGCAGGACAGAGCCGGGGAGAGCAGGATCAACTGTAGCCAGCACGACCAGTGGAACGGAGTCGCTGACCAGGGCGTTGGGACCATGCTTCAACTCGCCGGTCGGGTAACCCTCAGCGTGAACATAAGAGGCTTCCTTGAGCTTCAGCGCGCCTTCGCGGGCGATGGCGTAGTGGATGCCGCGGCCAAGATAGAGAAAGGTGTTTGCGGATTTGTATTTTTCTGCGAGCGCAGCGGCTTGATGGCGCCAATTGTCGAGCTGGGCTTCAATGGATGCGGGCAGCCCCTGCAACTCGCGGATGTGGAAGGCAAGAGTCTGGGCATTCATGCTGCCCAGGCGCGCTGCTTCATAGAGAGCGAGCAGATAGAGTGCGGCCAGTTGGCAAGTGAAACTCTTGGTGGCGGGGATGGCGCGCTCGATGCCGGCTGCCACGGGCATCGATACGTCCGCTTCAGAGGCCATGGTGCTGGCGGCGACGTTGGTGATGGCGAGGGTCTTCTGGCTGCGATGGCGGGCTTCGCGGAGGGCGGCAAGCGTGTCAGAGGTCTCCCCGGACTGCGAGAGCACCAGGACGCTGGGATGACGAAGAGCGCCGGTGGGATCGCTGCCGCGGGTGCTGTATTCGCTGGCGTACTCCACGTCGACGGCGAGGCCGCAGAGGTCTTCAAGCAGGATCTCGGCAGCAAGGCCGCTGTGACGGCTGGAGCCAGAGGCGGCGATGAGAATTTCGCCTTCTGGAATGGCCCAGCCTGCGAGCAGCGCGGCTACTTGCGGCTTGAGCGCATTGTGAGCCAGATACAGCTCGCAAGTACGACGCAGGGCGTGGGGCTGCTCATAGATTTCACGCAGCATGTCGTGATCAAAGGTGGTCATAGGCATAATTCCGACGCCGGACTGCCGAGAGACAATTCGGTTCCACTTCGATCATACCGCGCTAAATCAATCATGCGAATGATCGGCGGCAAGAAAATTGAGGAGATATTCTCAAAATATCCGAAAAGAGATTGCGCGGCTGCATGGCTCTGCGGTTAGAATCGGTCCGGTATGACCGACTCCATCAATCGCCGTTCCGAGGTGATCATCAAGTTCTTGCTGCGGACGGGCAGCGCGACAATCGAGGAGATTCTTGCCGTGGCCGGCTCGTCGGCGCCGAGCATCCGGCGCGACCTGGTGCGGCTGGAAGGCCGCGGGCTGATTCGACGGACGCATGGCGGCGCCGCGCTGGTTGAGCCGCTGCTGTACGAGCCGTTCCGCTATGACAGCTCGTTTCTGGCGCGCGAGCAGCGCTGCGCGGAAGAGAAGCGGCGCATCGGCCTGGCGGCCGCGGAACTGGTGCAAGCGAACGAGACCGTCTGCCTGACCGCGGGAACCACGACCACTCACGTGGGCCGCAGTCTGCGCCATCGTGACAAGATTCAGGTCATTACGAACGCCATTAACATCGGCATGGAGCTCTGCAATCAGCCGGGTATCCGCACCTATCTGACCGGCGGCGTGGTGCCGTGGGCGTGGTCGTTCTCACTCACAGGCAATGCGGCGCTCGATTTTCTCGACGATGTTTATATGGACAAGGTATTTCTGAGCGTGACCGGCCTTGACACTGAGCGCGGCGCAACGACGCTCGAGACCGACGAGGCGCTGGTGTTTCGCAAGATGATCAAGCAGTCCAAGCAGGTGATTGTGACGGCTGATTCGAGCAAGCTTGGCAAAGTAAGTCCAGCTTTCATCTGTCCGTTCAGCGATATTCACACTCTGATTACCGACACCGGCGCGACGGTTGAGGCACTGGCACCGTTCGAGCGGCAAGGTATCCGCGTTATTCGTGTTTGAAACTGCGCCGCCCGCTGATCGAACGCTGAAAACAGGCACGTGTGAACTACACGCCAGATCATTCCCGGAGAGTTGCCCCTGATGGGATTGAACACAGTCGACATGGTGGTGATCGCCGTGTATCTTGCGGGAGTGACTCTGTTCGGCCTGCATTTCCGGCGCAAGCAAAAGACGCTGCGCAGTTACTTCCTTGCCGATAACTTGATTCCGTGGTGGGCCATCTCGCTTTCCATCGTCGCGGCTGAGACCAGCACCCTGACAGTTATCGGCGTTCCCGGCATGGCTTATGACAAGGACTTCCGATTTATACAACTTGTCATTGGCTATCTTGTGGGGCGCATTCTTGTAAGTGGTCTGCTTGTTCCGCAGTATTTTCGCGGGCGGCTTGTGACCGCATACCAGCTCATCGATCGACGGTTCGGCGGCAGGTTGCGATCGCTTACGGCGGGCATGTTTCTGCTGACCCGCGCCGCGGCAGAGGGTGTGCGCGTTTTTGCGGTGGCCATCGTTATCCGCATCGCGCTGGGTGGGCTGCTGGGCAGGCTGAACGATGCACAACGGGACGTGACAGCCATCGCGATTGTGACCGCATTAACCCTCGCCTACACGTTTGAAGGCGGTATGGCTGCTGTTATCTGGACCGACGTGGTGCAATTGACAATCTATGTTTGTGGAACGCTGGCGGCCGCTTATTCCATTCTGCACGCCGTTCCCGGAGGATGGGAGACGATTCACGCCGTGGCCGAGGCGGCGGGCAAGTTTCGCGTCTTCGATCTCTCGTTGAACCCGATGGTCACTTATACCCTGTGGTCTGGTGTGATTGGCGGTGCGTTTTTGACGACGGCGAGTCATGGAACGGATCAGTTGATTGTGCAGCGGTTGCTGGCAGCGCGCAGCGAAAGCCAGGCTAAGGTTGCGCTAATCGCAAGCGGGGTCGCCGTCTTCTTCTTGATCTCGTTGTTTCTGCTGGTTGGTGCACTGTTGTATGTGTTCTACAGGCTGGTTGCACCAGCGACGACCTTTTCGAGGACGGACACGATCTTTCCTGCCTACATCGTAACTCGATTGCCCCATGGGCTCGGTGGTTTGATGATCGCGGCAATTCTGGCTGCGGCAATGTCGAACTTGAGCGCGGCGCTGAACTCGCTTTCGTCGACTACGATTGTGGATTTCTATGCTCGCTTCAGGCCGAAGTCGAGCGAAGCACGGCGGGTGCAGTTGTCGCGGACTGCCACGATTGGCTGGGCAGCGCTGCTGTTCGTGTTAGCTCTGTTTGCGCGGCACGGCGGCAAGGTCCTGGAGATGGGGCTGTCAATCGCCTCAGTTGCTTATGGATGCCTGTTGGGCGTGTTTATGCTCGGTGTGCTGACCAGGAGAGCTTCGGAAACGGGTGCGATCATTGGCATGCTTATCGGATTCGCGCTCAATCTTTACCTGTGGAGATTTACGGCGGTTCCCTATACCTGGTATGTCGCTGCTGGAAGCATTGCGACTTATGCCGCTGGCTACGGAGCAAGCTTGATTACGGGGCGTGGAAGTCATCGAACACATCCCATGCGGGCAATTCGCATTGAGGAGTGATAACTCGGAGAGGAGCGACATGTATCTGCGACCTGGCATGACAGTTAGAGTGAAGATGCTCAGCAGCTGGCTCGTTGCAGCGGGTGCAGTTGTGGGATGCGTTCTTGCATGTGCATCGGCGCTTGCTCAGCAGGGGCAGACGCCCGGCAATTTTACGACGGTTGACTCCATCATCGAGAGAACGGTCGCTGAAGGGAATATTCCCGGAGCCGTGCTGATTGTGGGACACAACGGCAAGGTGATCCATCGCAGGGCGTTCGGATCGCGTTCGCTTGAGCCGACGCGTGAACCCATGACGATCGACACCATCTTCGATCTTGCCTCGCTGACTAAGTGCATTGCCACGGCGACCTCGGTCATGCAACTTGTAGAGCAAGGGCGAATCCGATTGAGCGATTCGGTGTCGACTTACATTCCTGAGTTTGCGCAGAACGGAAAGAAAGATATCACGATTCGCGATTTATTGACGCACTATTCGGGCTTGCCGCCAGACCTGGACTTGAAGATTACATGGTCCGGACGGCAAGCCGCATTTGAGATGGCGATGCGCGAGAAGCCGACCAATCCACCCGGGTCTCAATTTGTTTATAGCGACATCAACTTTGAGACACTTGGCTTCCTGGTTGAGAAGGTCACCGGCGAGCCGTTGAATGAGTACGCTGCTGATCATATCTTCAAGCCGCTGGGGATGAAGAATACGCGGTTTCTACCGCCGAAGGACTGGGAGGCACGCATTGCGCCAACACAGTTTGACGAGCAGGGCCACATGCTGCGCGGTACGGTCCACGACCCGACAGCGCGGCGCATGGGTGGCGTTGCAGGGCACGCGGGGCTGTTTTCAACCGGCGACGATATGGCGCTGTTTGCCGAGGACTTTCTGAGCGGATTCACGGTGCTGAATCGTTCAGCTGTAGCCAAGATGACGTCACCGCAGCAACCGCCGAATGCGCCGGTTGTGCGCGGACTTGGATGGGATATCGATTCGCCGTTTTCAACCAATCGCGGCGAGCTTCTGCCGGTGGGCTCCTTCGGGCACACGGGATTCACGGGCACGTCGCTGTGGATCGATCCGGTGACGGACACCTACATTATTCTGCTGACCAACGCGGTTCATCCGCATGGCGGCAAGACGACCGTGTCGTTGCGGTGCAAGGTGGCAACGGCGGTAGTGCAGGCGCTGGCGCTTACTGTAAGTGAGCAGGACAAACTGCGCGCAGCAGAGATAACCGGCTACAACGAACTAGAGCCGGCGGCGCGGCGCATCAACTATCACAACGGCGAGGTCAAGGTTGGGATCGACGTGCTGGAGGAGCACGGATTCCGCGAGTTGCATGCGAATACAAGTGGCCCGGTACGGGTAGGACTGGTGACAAATCAGACAGGGATTGACGGGCACGGCCAGCGAACTGCCGACGCTCTCACACATGCGCCCGGCGTGAAGCTCGCCGGTATCTTCAGTCCGGAGCATGGGATTGCTGGAAAGCTTGACACGACAGAAATCGATAACTCGAAAGATGAAGCAACCGGCGCGCCGATTTATAGCGTGTATGGGGAGACTGACGCGAAGAGACGGCCTTCGCAGGCAGTTATGGCCGGCCTGGATGTGGTTGTATTTGACATTCAAGATGTCGGCGTGCGGTTTTATACCTACGAGAGTACGTTGGGGTATTTTCTGGAGGCGGCGGCGAAGGCAGGAAAGGCGATTGTCGTACTGGACCGGCCTGATCCGATCGGCGGCGGATTTGTACAAGGACCAATGGAGGACCTGGGGCGCGAGTCGTTTGTGAGTTACGGACAGACTCCCGTGCGTCATGGAATGACGATGGGCGAGTTAGCGCGCATGTTCAACGCCGAACGGAAGATCGGCGCTCAACTGACCGTGGTTCCGATGCAGGGATGGATTCGCGGGGATTGGTTCGACTCGACCGGCGAGTTGTGGGTTAACCCTTCGCCCAACATGCGTAACCTCACGGAAGCGATCCTGTATCCAGGCATCGGATTGATTGAAGGCTCGAATATTTCGGTTGGCCGGGGAACCGATACACCATTCGAGTTGCTGGGTGCGCCGTGGGTGAAGAGTGCAGAGTTGGCCCATTACCTGAACTCAAGGGAGATTGCAGGTGTGCGGTTTACGCCGGTTGACTTCACGCCTGACAGTTCTAACTATGCCCATGAGAAGTGCGGCGGAGTGCAAATTGCGGTTATCGACAGAAACACATTGGACGCGCCGGAGCTTGGGATAGAAATCGCAGGCGCTCTACAGTCGCTCTATCCGGGGGTGTATAAGACCAGCGGATTGGATGCTCTGATGGCGAATAAGTCGAGCCTGGAGGCAATCGTGTCCGGTCGCGACCCGCGACAGATTGCAGAGCAATGGCGAGATGGGTTGGAGCAGTTTGAGTCAGTGCGAGCGAAGTATCTTCTCTACTGAGGCAGTCGCCGGCGGACTCGCGAGGATGGTCAGAAGTAAGTCTGGATGATATCGATCACCTGATAACTGGAATTCAGGATGGGGAGTGTGCGCCACTTGTCGAAGGTGAGACAGGGGTGGCAGATATCGAAGGCAATCATGTCACCTACGCGGAGGTCGTCGCCGGGTTGGATGTCGAGATAGGCGTGTTGATCCATGAGCTTTGTTACTACCCAGTGAGGCGGCGCGGCTTGCGGCGATGCGGTCGATGGGCGATAGTGCAGCGCCGGAACGGGAAGTCCGGAGTCGAACGATGCGTCACGTCGGCCGAGACCGATGATCGCTCGCGCAGGCTCAGGGATCGATTGCACGTATGCCCACACGTGGAGCGCGGGCAGAAGTCCTGATTGCATGCGGCGTGCGACGGGATTGTGTGCGAGGATGCGAGCTTGCGCTTCGCGATAGTTGCCCACATCGTGCGTAAGATAGCAGCCGGGGCGGAGAATTATTGCAACAGACGCGTTGAATTTGGCAGTAGAGAAGACCTCGGCCACAACGTCATACCACGCCGAGCCCGCGCCGGAAAGCAGAACTGGTTCGCGTTGAAAACACTTGGCAGCGATAATATCCCGGGTTGTTTCAATGGCGCGTTGCAGGAACGTGCGGACGGCGGATTCGTCGTGGAGGATGCCTTCATAGAGTTCAACGCCAGCGAGTGCAATTGCGGCGGGCCAGCGCGCCAGGGCGGCGAGAACTGACTGCAACTGCTCATCGGTGCGGATGCCGGCGCGCCCGCCGTTGATGCCGAGTTCGAGGAGCACGTTGAGCCGCAAGCCGAGAGGGGTGAAGAATGCACCGAGTTGATCGATCTGTTCGGCGGAGTCGACAAGCGAGTAGAACTCGAAGGCGGAGTCGCGCAGCAGGTCGGCGATGATGGCCATGTTCTGCCGGCCGACGAGTAGATTCGCCATGAGGACGCGGCGCACGCCATGCACATAGGCGACCTGAACCTGGTGCGCTGTGGCCAGCGTGATGCCCCACGCGCCTGCCTCAAGCTGCAGAGCGAATAAGCGCGGCGCCATGGTGGTTTTGCCGTGCGGTGCAAGTTTGACTCCATAGGTGGAGATGAAGTCGCGCATCCAATTCAGGTTGTGGTGCAGTTTCTCTTCGTAGAGAACGGCGGTGGGCAGGCTTAGGTCTTCGCGCAACAGGTTCCAGTTGAGATGGACGAGGTCATCTGCGCTGAGCGCTTGATGGAAGGATCCGAGGCCTTTGTTAAGTGGCGCGATGGAGTGCGACGGGGTGATGCGGGTTGATTGATTCTCAGGCACGGAAGGGAATCTCCTGGTGTTGCGGGCGAACTGAGTTGGGTCTGGAAGATGCGCCATGGATAGTCTATAGTCTGAACGAGCGCCATGTTGAGTTGCGACACATTGATCCGCAATGCGAGTGTTCTGGACGGCAGCGGGAGAGCCGCCGAGCAGGTCGATGTCGCGCTTTGCGGAGGACGAATTTGCGAAGTTGGCGCGGAGCTTGCGGGTGAATCAGTCATGGTGGTGGACGGCAGCGGGCTTGTGCTTGCGCCGGGATTCATTGATGCGCATACCCACGATGATCTCGCGGTGATTCGCGATCCGGCGATGCCGGCAAAGCTGTCGCAGGGTGTGACGACGGTGATTGTGGGCAACTGCGGCATCAGCGCCGCGCCCGTGCGATTGGGCGCCAGGCTGCCGGATCCGATGAATCTGCTGGGTACGGTAAGCGACTTCAACTATCCGAGCTTTGCATCGTATGTGGTGGCGGTTAGAGAGGCGCGGCCTACGATCAACGTGGGCGCGCTAGTGGGCCACACGGCGCTGCGCAACAACCATATGGATCGGCTGGATAGGCCAGCGACGGACTCTGACGTTGAAGCAATGCGTGAGCAGTTGTGCGAGGCGCTGGAGAACGGCGCGCTGGGGCTGAGTACAGGACTTGCGTATCGCTCGGCGAATGCGGCAACAACGGCAGAGGTGATGGCGCTGGCACGGCCGCTGGGCGCGGCGGGTGCAGTGTACGCAACACATATGCGCACGGAAGCTGAAGCGATTCTGGATGCGATGGAGGAGGCATTTGAGGTTGGACGCATGAGTGAAGCGCCCGTGATTGTGTCTCACCTGAAGTGCGCTGGGATCGCAAACTGGGGACGGAGTGGAGAGGTGCTGGCGGCGCTTGACGAAGCACGGGGCGCGCAGCGGGTGGGGTGCGATTGCTATCCATATGCCGCAGGGTCGAGCACGCTGGATTTGCAGCAAGTGGACGAGCGGGTGAAGATTACGATCACGTGGAGCACGCCACATGAAGAGGTCGCGGGACGGACCCTGAACGAGATCGCAGAGGGTTGGGGAGTGACGCAGATGGAAGCAGCGCGGCGGTTGCAGCCGGCGGGCGCGATTTATCACAGCATTGCGGAAGAGGACATGCGGCGGATATTGGCGCACCCGGCAACGATGATCGGTTCGGATGGATTGCCTTGTGATCCGCGGCCGCATCCGCGGTTGTGGGGAACCTTCCCACGGGTGCTGGGGCATTATTGCCGCGAAGAGCGATTGATGACGCTGCCGACTGCCGTACACAAGATGACGGGCATGCCTGCGCAACGTTTTGGACTGGCGGAGCGAGGGTTGATTCGCAAGGGATATTGGGCAGACCTGGTGTTGTTTGACTCAGAGCGAATTCGAGATACGGCGACCTTCGCCGATCCTGTACGCGCGGCTGAGGGGATTGCGGCCGTTTGGGTCAACGGGCAGCTGACTTACACGAGCTCAGGTGCGACAGGGGCGCGGGCGGGGCGATTTGTGGCGCGTGGCCGCACGACGTGGGTGCAGTGAAGAGGGCTTGAAAAGTCCGGCGGCAGCCGTGGGATTGGAGCAGCACTGCACTGATGGCAACGATTGATCCGCACAGCATGTTTCTCATCGGGTCGGCGATTGCGGCCGTGATTGGGCTAATCGTTCTGATCACGGTCTTCAAGCTGAATCCGTTTATTACGCTTCTGGTCGCATCATTGGCGCTGGCGATCGTGACGGGGATGCCGCTGTCGTCGGTGGTGCATTCGTTTGAAGCGGGCGTGGGCGGGACGCTTGGACACATTGCAGTGGTCGTGGCGCTGGGGACCATGCTTGGCAAGATGATGGCCGAGTCTGGCGGCGCGGATCAGATTGCGCACACGCTGATTGGCTGGTTCGGCGAGAAGCGCATTCACTGGGCGATGATGGTGATCGGCCTGGTGGTTGGTCTGCCGGCATTTTTTGAAGTGGGATTTGTGCTGCTGATTCCGATTGCATTCACGGTGGCGCGGCGCACGCGCACGTCGCTGATCATGGTGGGTTTGCCGATGGTGGCGGGGCTCTCGGTGGTGCATGGGCTGGTGCCGCCGCATCCAGCAGCGCTGCTGGCGGTCACGATCTATAAAGCAGATGTGGGGCGCACAATCTTTTTTGCGTTGTTGATTGGCGTTCCTACGGCGATTCTTGCGGGGCCGCTCTACGCCAGGCTGATTGCACCTCATATTCATCTTGCGGCGGACAATCCGATGGCTGCGGAGTTTGTGGATGAGGGCAAGGAGCGCAGCCGGCCTGGATTCTGGTTGACGCTATTCACGATTTTGTTTCCGGTTGTGTTGATGCTGGTGGGCAGCTGGGCGGATGCGATGTTTGCGCCGAAGAGCGCGGCGAACGAGGCGCTGCGGCTGGTGGGCAATGACGACATGGCGCTGCTGATCGGCGTGCTGCTTAGCTTTTACACGCTGGGCCGGATGCGGGGATTCAATCGCGCGACAATTCTGCGCTTCAGCAACGAGTGCCTGGCGCCGACGGCGACGATCACGCTGCTGGTGGGCGCGGGCGGCGGTTTTGGCCGGATTCTGCAGGACAGCGGCGTGTCGCAGGCGATCATTGGCGTGGCGCTGAACAGCCACGTGCCGCTGCTGCTGCTGGCGTGGCTGCTGGCTGCGTTGATGCGGCTGGCGACAGGATCGGCGACAGTGGCGATGACGACGGCGGCGGGGATTGTCGCGCCGATTGCGCTGCATGCGACCGGCGTGCGACCGGAGTTGCTGGCGATTGCGACAGGCGCGGGCTCGCTGATCTTTTCGCATGTGAACGACGGCGGCTTCTGGCTGGTGAAGGAGTACTTCAACATGAGCGTGGCCGATACGCTGAAAACATGGTCGGTGACCGAGACGATTATTTCAGTGACGGCGCTGATCTTTACTTTGGGATTGGCGTGGGCGATGTGAACCGGGAGCGAATGAGGATGAGTGGGATGACGGAGACGGGCTTGATTCGAGCAGTGAGCAGACGGGGTTTCTTGAAGGGCGCGGCGGGCGCGGTGGTGGCGCATTCTGCCGTTGGGCGTGCGCAGGAGACTGCGAGCCGGGCGGTTGCCAAGAGAACGCTGGCCTATGTGGGGACTTATACGGGCGCGGTGGGCGCGGGCAGCAATGGCGAGGGGATCTACGTCTTTGCGATGAATGAGACGACGGGCGAGTTGACCGATCGCCGGCTGGTTGCGAAGACGCCGGACCCGTCGTGGATTGCGATTCATCCGTTGAAGAAATATCTGTACGCGGTGAACGAAGTCAGCGATTACAACGGGAACAGCGGATCAGTGAGCGCGTTTGCGATTGCTGCGGACGGGGATTTGACGGCGCTGAATGTGGTGAGCTCGGGGGGCGCTGGGCCGTGCTATCTGAGTATCGACGCGGCTGGCAAGTTTGCCTACGTTGCGAACTACGCGGGCGGAACGGTTGCGGCATTGCCGATTCTCGGCGATGGACGGCTGGGCGGGGCGTCCGCGACGCAGCGCGATGCGGGGAAGTTGGGAGCGGCGCAGGCGACGGATGCGCCGAGGGGGAGCTTTGCGGTCAGCGGACACGATGCGCCGCATGCGCACATGATTCTGCCCGACCCGCATGGGCGGTTTGTTCTGGCGACGGACCTGGGACAGGATGCGATCTACGTTTATCGCGTTGATGCGAGCACGGGAGCGGTGCATTTCGGCGATGGCGTGGAGGGTGCGCGGCTGCCCACGGGCGATGGGCCGCGGCACATCGCATTTTCAAGCAATGGAAAGTGGCTCTACTCAATTCAGGAGGAGTCGTCGACGATTGCGGTCTATCGCTACGAGCCATCGACGGGGAAGTTGGCTGCGCTGCAGACGGTCTCGGCGCTGCCGAATGGATTTGCGGGAACGAGCTATGCCGCGGAGATTCTGGTGTCAGCGGATGGGCGGTTTCTCTATGCGACCAACCGGCTGCACGACACAATCGCGGCGTTCTCGATCGGCGCGGACGGCCGGTTGCAGTGGATCGGCGAGGTCTCGACGATGGGCGATTACCCGGGACAGATGCGGATTGATCCGAACGGCAATTTTCTCTATGCGTGCAATCGGAAGAGCGACAGCATTACTTGTTTTCAGATTCATCGGGAGACGGGGAGCCTTCTGTTTACCGGGCAATATACGGGAGTGGGGAGCCCGGGGAGTCTTACCTTCTTGACTTAGGAACTTGTTGAAAAAGCGATTGGGACAGCTCGAATTGGCTTTCGATTCCCTCGGGGGCTAAAGCCCGCTGCTGAAAAGGGCAGAACTTGATGTACGGGCTGAAGCCCGTACCCTTCAAGCTG
>Ga0302187_10002947_pt1 | contig 13889 bp, 13 predicted proteins | sample II_Bog_E1_3_FD_202120 | JGI IMG/M metagenome (GOLD analysis project Ga0302187, IMG submission 202120) | Peat permafrost microbial communities from Stordalen Mire near Abisko, Sweden - II_Bog_E1_3 | ecosystem: Environmental > Terrestrial > Soil > Wetlands > Peat | place: Sweden: Abisko...
TCAGGAATGCTCAACCCCGCACTCTTGCGTCACACCCTGTCGGTGACATCGATCGACCGGCTGCTTTTTTCCACCGACTACCCCTTCCAGCATCCGACGCGAGAGGACATCGCCGTCTTTCTCGACGAGTTCGAGTCGGATGCGGATCGCCAGGCGTTCACGAGCGCCAACGCAGTCTCGCTCTTCGGCCTCAACCTCACTGGCCCGTGAACGCTCGCCGCCGCAAGCCCAGGACTACCTCGTCGATGGCTGGGCAAGAAGTCGGCCGACGGCTGCAGAAATTGCCCCACAGAGTTCGACATCGCTCTCCAAGTCGGGAGCGAGCGTTCGCATGGCCAACCGTGCGGCATCATCGGCCGACCCTGTCGTCAGCTTGGTAAGGTCGCCCAGATCCGCATCAGGCCCGCTGACCGTTCCCCGGCGAAGATGTACCAGCCAGCCCGCGACCACGGAGACCGCAGCTTCGGGGAGTCGTCCCGTCGCGCGGAACCCCCGGATCACGGGCACGGTGCGCAGCGGCAGTTTCAGCGACCCGTCCATCGCGATCTGGTCGAGCCGGTGGGCGATTCGAGGGTTGCCCCATCGCTCCAGAAGGCTGGCGCAATACTCATCGATCACGACAGGCTCGAACTCCACGAGTTCGCGCGCCTCATCCCACCACTGCTGCACCCGGGCGCGGCAGGTCGGATCAGAGATCGCCTCGGCGACGGTGTGCAGCCCGCGGGCCAGCCCAAGATAGGCGAGCAGGGAGTGCGCCCCGTTGAGGAGAAGCAGCTTTCGACGCTCGTGGGGCAGGACGTCGTCGACGAACTGCGCTCCTGCCCGTTCCCACTCCGGGCGTTCAATCCCGAAATCCTTCTCGATAACCCACTCGCGGAACGGCTCGGTGACGACGGGGGATTCATCCAACCAGCCCGTCAGTTCAGCGGCAACGGCGACATCCTCCTCCGTCGCTCGCGGCGTGATCCGGTCGACCATTGTGCCCGGGAACCGCACCGCGGAGTCGACCCACTTCGACAGCCCTGCGTCGACGGCGGAGCAGAGTTCCATGACGATGCGTCGCGTTACCGCACCATTCCCGGCCAGGTTGTCGCAGCTGATTATCGCAAGGGGCGCCCCGCCGAGCCGGTATCGTTCCATCAATCCCTGCACGAGTTTGCCGGGTGCTGTCGCCCGGGGTGTGCGCTCGCCGGCCCGAAGTGCAGAGAGGTCGTCGGCGATCCCCGGGGCATCGACATCGAGGCCGCCATCGGGAGCCCGGCAATATCCCGCCTCCGTGACGGTGATCGTCACGATTGTCACCCGTGGGTTGCCGAAACCGGCAAGCCACGCATCCACGTCGGTCGCAGCGTGAACTTCGCTGATGCTCGACACGATCTCGGCGGTGTCTGCCAGCGCGGATCGTGTGATCAGCGTGTAGAGGCCGTCCTGGGGTTCGAGTTTGAGGGCCTCGTCAGCGCGGCGGCCGGTAAAGGCCGAAATTCCCCACTGCTGCTCCTGCAGCTGGTTCACGGCATTGGTATACCAGGCCTGGTGAGCCCGGTGAAACGCGCCGAGCCCCAGGTGAAGGATGCGAATGTCGCTGGCCTCGGCACCCACGTCGATCCGGTTCAGTCGCATTCGGCCATTTTCGCCGCTAAAGTCCGCTGTGGCAATGGGTTGCCAAAAGTTGCCAACGCGGGCTTCGAGTGAGAACCTAGTGGCACCAGCATCGGTCTCGTACGGGAGTCCGTGCTGGTGCACGCGATCAGGAAGAAGACATCAGGATGTCGGCTGCACCCCACGGCGAAGGCAGGGTCACCATTGCCGACGTCGCGAAGTCGGCAGGGGTTGCAACATCCACGGTGTCGCGCGCGCTGTCGCGCCCCGGGCGGGTCAGCGAGCCGCTGCGCCAGAAGATCGTGGCAATCGCCAACGAGCTGGGCTACTACCCCAGCCCGCAGGCGCGGTCGCTGAAGTCGGGCCGAACCCACAACGTCGCGCTCCTCATCCCGGACATCACAAACCCATTCTTTTTCGGACTGGTTCGCGCCACGCAGGCACAGGCCCGGGCGCGCGGATACCTTCAATTCGTCGTCAACACCGAAGAGTCCGCGGGAGTGGAGGCCGCCTACCTCGCGGAACTCGGCAAATCCGTTGACGGGGTGATACTGGCCGCATCCCGACTCTCGGACGACGAGTTGGCTTCGGCGTCGCGCACCCTGCCCATCGTCACGATCAATCGCGACATTCCGAACGTGCCCTCCGTCATCATCGATACGCCCGCGGCAATGGTTCAGGCACTCGATCACCTGGTGTCACTGGGGCACACGTCGATTGCCTACCTGAGCGGGCCGGAATCATCATGGTCCAGCCGCAAGCGCTGGAGCGCACTGCAGCAGGCAGCCCGAACACGCGCGGTGCACCTGCGCGATCTCGGCCCGTTCGCGCCCACGGTCCAGGCCGGGGCGGCTGCCGCGGACTCAACACTTGCCACCGAAACGACCGCCTGCATCTGCTTCAACGACCTGCTGGCCATCGGTGTTCTTCAACGGCTCGGCGAGCGCGGTGTGCGTGTTCCCCAGGACATGAGCGTGATGGGATGCGACGACATCTTTGGGGCGGATTTCTGCAATCCTCCGCTCACGACCTTTTCAGCGCCGCTTGACCAGGCCGGCCGTCTCGCCACCGACATGCTGATGAGCCTCGTCCAGGACCGGTGGGGCGGTCGGCTTGCGGGTGGCGTGGAAGGCAGGCGGCACGAGCGACTCTCCACGTACCTGACGATCCGCGACTCGACGGGTCCGGCGCCGAGCGCTGCGAACGCGCGGGGAGTAGCCTGATGGCGGAGGGCTCATCCCGGCTGGAGCTGTCGCCCGACCGGCTTTTTCCGGCTGACCCGGGTGCACGCGGCGTGGCACGCGAGCTTTACGCCAGCGTCGCGGATCGACCCATCTTCTCACCGCACGGTCATGTGGATCCGGGTGTCCTCGCGCGCAACCACCCTTTCGAAGACCCGACCCGGTTGCTTCTCAGCCCCGACCACTACGTGACCAGGATTCTTCACTCCGTTGGCGTGAGCCTGGCATCACTGGGTGTTGGTGTCAGCCCCAAGCCCTTCGACCCGCGGGAGGCGTGGAGGTTGCTGTGCGACCACTGGGATGCGTTTCTCGGTACGCCGTCGCGCTTCTGGCTTGAGGCCGAGCTGGTGGAGATTTTCGGTGTGCGCCTGAAGCCGTCGCCAGCCACCTCTGACCTCATCTATGACCAGATCGCAGACCGGCTGGCCCGGGACGAATTTCGGCCGCGGGCACTGTTCGACCGCTTCAACATCTCCGTGCTGGCGACGACGGATGACCCGTGCTCCGAGCTTGCGGATCATCGGTCGCTCGCCGCCGACCCGACCTTCTCGGGAACCGTGATTCCGACCTTTCGGCCGGACGCCTACCTGAACCCTGCGGGGATCGGCTGGGCCGAAGCGATCATCCGACTGGGGGACGCCTCCGGGCGGTCGACCAGCGACTATGCGGGTTACCTCGACGCACTCCGGGAACGGCGCGCCTACTTCATCGAGCACGGAGCGACAGCGACCGACTACGGCGCTCCGGATACCGTGAGCGACCCCCTGGACTTCGCCGACGCAGCGCGACTTCATGCGAAGGCTGTGATGTCGGGCCTCACCGAGGTGGAGGCCGCCGCCTATCGAGCGAACATGCTCTTCGAGATGGCCAAAATGTCGACCGAAGACGGTCTCGTGATGCAGCTGCATCCGGGAGTGCTGCGCAACCACCACCGCCCCACCTGGCTCGAGTTCGGCAATGACACCGGCCACGACCTGCCGCAACAGACGGAGTATTCGCGCGGGCTTCGGCCGTTGCTGGATGCGTTCGGGACCCACCCGCGGCTCCGCCTCATCCTGTTCACCGTGGATGCCGCAGCCTTCGCCAGGGACATCGCGCCGCTTGCGGGCTTCTATCCGTCGGTCTACGCGGGTGCACCGTGGTGGTTTTTGGACACCCCGGACACGATCCTCGCCTATCGCTCCGCGGTCACCGAGAGCGCAGGCTTCTACAAGACGGCGGGCTTCGTCGACGACACGCGAGCCTTCTGCTCGATCCCCGCGCGCCACGACATGTCCAGGCGGGTGGATGCCAGCTATCTCGCGCGCCTGGTCGTTGAACATCGGATCAGCGACGACGACGCATTCCAGGTCATCAGCGACCTGGTCTCGACGATTCCGCCGCGGGTTTTCGGCCGCACCGGGGCATGACAACGCTCGATCTGAAAGGAACCCCATGAAAATCGACAAGGCCGAGGTTATTGTCACAAGTCCGGACCGGAACTTTGTGACCCTGAAGCTCACGACAGACGAAGGAATCGTCGGGCTCGGTGACGCCACCCTGAATGGCCGGGAGCTCGCCGTTGTGAGCTACCTGTCCGACCATGTCGTACCGCTACTCCTCGGCAGGGATGCGCATGCCATCGAGGACACGTGGCAGTTCTTGTATCGAAGCGCCTATTGGCGACGTGGTCCGGTCACCATGGCCGCGATCTCCGCCGTCGATGTCGCGCTCTGGGATATCAAAGCGAAGTTCGTGGGTTTGCCGCTCTACCAACTCCTCGGCGGAGCGTCCCGTCGCGGTTTGCTCGCCTACGGCCACGCGTCCGGGAAAACCACCGACGAGCTGTTCGATAGTGTCCGTTCCCACCTGGACCAGGGCTACAAGGCCGTCCGGATCCAGACGGGGGTTCCCGGCCTGAAATCGATCTATGGCATCGCATCGAATGCCACGCTGGAGGGCAATAAGGGCCTGCGCTACGACCACGAGCCGGCGCAGCGCGGGGCTTTTCCGACCGAGGAGGACTGGGATACCCGCAGTTACCTGCGACATGTGCCGACCGTCTTCGAGGCCGTCCGGAACGAGTTCGGCCCGGAGTTGCCGTTGCTTCACGACGGGCACCACCGGATGACGCCGATCCAGGCCGCAACGCTGGGCAAGTCGCTTGAGCCCTTTGACCTGTTCTGGCTCGAGGACTGCACTCCGGCGGAGAACCAGGAGGCGCTTCGACTGGTGCGGCAGCACACCACAACTCCGCTCGCGATCGGCGAGATCTTCAACACGGTGTGGGACTACCAGCAACTCATTCGTGAGCAGCTCATTGACTATGTGCGCAGCGCCGTCACGCATACGGGCGGAATTACGCACCTCAAGAAGATTCTCGAGTACGCCTCCCAATACCAGATCAAGTCAGGGATGCATGGTCCCACCGATATTTCGCCCGTCGGCATGGCTGCCGCATTGCACCTCGGGTTGGCCATCCACAACTTCGGGATCCAGGAATATATGAAGCACGGGGAACGAACCAACCAGGTGTTCGAGCAAAGCTTCACCTGGAAGGACGGCTTGCTTCATCCGGGAGAGAAGCCCGGCCTTGGCGTCGAGCTGAACGTCGACGAGGCAGGAAAGTATCCCTATGTTCAGGCGTACCTTCCGTACAATCGGCTCGCCGACGGTACGGTGCACGACTGGTGACCGTCGGTGACACTGTGACAGGTGGGAACGCCGATGTCGCCGTCGGCCGACTGAGGGTCGTCGTCGCCACCCCGCTGAGCGCGGAAATCGCCCAGCTCATCGAGCAGCGCGAGCCACGGATAGAGCTCCACCGGGACGAGACACTGCTGCCTCCGCAACGGCACGCCGGAGACCACTCGGGAGACCCCGCCTTTAGGCGGAGCCCATCCCAGCAGCGCGAGTTCGATGCTCTCGTCGATTCGGCGGATGCGCTCTATGGATTTCCGGATGAGAGTCCTCGCGCCCTCGCGCGCACGGTTCGCGCGAATTCGCGTCTCCGGTGGGTGCACACCATGCCGGCGGGCGGGGGAGCGCAACTGAAGGCTGCACGACTTTCGGACGACGAGCTTTCGCGGGTCATTGTGACAACCAGCGCGGGCACGCACGCTGATCCTCTCAGCGAATTCGTGCTCCTGGGAATCCTCGCTGGAGCCAAGCGGCTGCCCTCGTTGCAGGCCGACCAGCGTCGCCACTTCTGGCCTGCCGATCGGATGGCGACACCGCAGGTGTCTGAACAGACGATTCTCGTCGTCGGGCTCGGAGGAATCGGAAGGCGTTCGGCCGAGCGCCTGGCCGCATTGGGAGCACGGGTGATCGGGGTACACCGTCATCCGGTGGACGTCCCCGGCGTTCATTCGGTCATCGGGTTAGGGCAGCTGGCGCTGGCGGCATCGACCGCGGACGCGATCGTGCTCGCGCTTCCAGGCACCGACCAAACCCACCAGCTGCTCAGTCGCGAAGTACTGCGGGCGGTAAAGCCAGGGATCACGATCGTGAATGTCGGGCGAGGCACAACCGTGGATGAAGGTGCGCTCATCGAGGCGCTGCAAGACGGCCGGGTGGGTTTCGCGGCCCTGGATGTCGTCTACTCCGAGCCGCTCGCGCCGGACAGCCCGCTGTGGGATCTTCCCAATGTGCTCGTCAGCCCGCACTCGGCGGCGCTGAATTCGAGCGAGGACAGGCGCATCGGCGAACTGTTCGCCGAAAACGCGACCCGGTTACTTGATGGGCGACCGTTGCTCAATCAGGTCAATACCGTGGAATTCTATTGAGCGACGCGCAGGGTCACGTGCCTGCGGGGGACCAGTCGGTCACGGGCACGGGCACGGCCTGAGTCTCAGCTGCTCGAGCTGCCACGCCCCGGTTTGCGTGCGCCGAAGACGATCAGGATGATTCCGACAACGGCAAGGACCAGCCCGATGACGAGCCACATTCGGCTGCCTGTCATAAAACTGCCCGGGATCAGGTTGGCGCCCTGTCCGGTAAACACCGCGCCGATAAGCAGGGCAATCACACCGACTGTAATGAGGGCGATGCGCCCGGGACGGCTATTCATGATTGCCAACATACCTGCACAACTTCATTCCACAGAGTGTGAGACAGACCTGGGCTAAGCGGGCACGATGTCGCGGGTGCAGTTTGCGCACACGGTGGCCGCGGCCGGAATAGATGAAAGGCAATGCGGGCACTCCTGCAGCACGGCAGGCTCCTCCGCGGTCGGCTTGAATCGTTCGAGCAGCTTGCCGTATGGCAGGACGACGAGGAAGTACAGGACCGCGGAGACGATGAGAAACGAGATCACCAGATTGACGAAGTCGCCGTAGAAGAATTTGGAATGGTTGACTTCGAAGCTCAGGTTCGCGAAGTTCGGCTTCCCGCCGATCGCTGCTATCAACGGTGTGATGAGATCCTTCACCAGGCCCGAAACCAGCCCGGCGAAAGCGGCACCGATGACGAACGCAACCGCGAGGTCGACGAGGTTGCCTCGAAGGAGGAATTTTTTGAATCCAGACATGGGCAAATCCAATCTCTTATGGTGCTTCGCATCATTGCGGACCATCGCAAGTCTGACGAGTCGGTCAGGTACGGGCAAGCGTTTTGCCTGGCCGCTCTCTTCGCGTGCGATGACACGAGGAGCTTCGCCCGATTGCTATCGGCGCGCGCCGTGCCGGTGCGACATCATGTAGTTGTGACCGCGGCCGATCCGACACCTGCGACAAACCCTCCTTTCGCACGCACATTGACCTGGTCGGTTGTTGGCGCTATTCACGCTGCACGACAAATCGTGAACGAACAGGTCTCAAACCACTGGGGTACGGTAGAAACCCAGGTGGCCGAAACTCCTGAGGGCTGGAGTTTGAACGTCACAGCGGACGTTGGCGGACGCGTCAGGTTCGAGACTTTCACCGTCCGACGCGGCAGCTTCGAGGCCGCAAACGAATCGGGCACCTTTCGGACGAAGGGCTCGTTCTATGCGTGGCGGTTTCTCTCCCATACTCTCCTTTGGGCGGCGTGTGTGTTCGGTGCCTGGTTTTACCTCTACCAACCCGCAATCGTGATTTCGCTCGCGTCGATTGGCGTGCTGTTGATCTCTCCACCGTTTGTGTCAAAGGCGCTCACTCAGGCGATGTGGTGGGCCGGACGGGGTCTCGTCGCGGAGCCACGCGGACGGTGGATCATCGCAGGAGTCCTCTGGGCTGTTGCTCTCGCCCCCATCGTCGAGCTGCAGATCATCGTCCGTTAGGGGGACAACGGAGGGATGAACCCAACGGTGCAGGGCCGGGTGCGTGCACGCCCGCGAGCGTCAAGAAACGGGCCATCCGATCTGCGGCCAGGAGTATTCTCAGGTCATCAGTGAAGATGGGGGAGCCGAGTGAGCGACAACACACAACCCCTCTCAACCCGCGCGACGACCTGGGGTGGGGCGGGTACGGCCCTGGCGGGCCTCATCGCCATTCTGGGTGCTCTGCAGCTTGTGCTTCCGCTGAACGACTGGGTCAGCGTCCGTTTTCTGGGCACGGTGCCGGTTCTGATGGGTTCCGTCCTCCTGCTGGCATCCATGGTTGTGCTCGCGGTCGGGCTTCGAGATGGCACCGGGATCGCCGGTCGGTCCGTGCTCGGCCGGGTGGGGCTGATTGTTTTCGGGTGCAGCTGGCTCGTGGACTTTCTGTTCAGTAACTTTCTCGCGGGATTTGCACCCGGCTACGGAGGAAGCGCCGGCGTCATTCTCGGGAGTGCGCTGGACATCCTGTTCTCGGCGGCACTGATCGCTGGCGCGGTCGCTATCGTCCGAGCGCAGGTGCTGCACGGGTTCGGCCGTTGGGTACTCCTGCTGGTCGCCGCGTGCAATGCGATTGTGACGGCGTTCCTGTTTGTGCCGATCGTCATCTTCTGGCAAGCTCTCCTGAACTGGCAGGTCGACCTTGTCATTCCCGTGCTGCTTCTCGTCTCAGGCGTCGTGTACCTGCTGGATGGCAGAACCGGTGCGATCAGAAACCGTCTTGATGCGGTTGCCGCAGAGTGGCGTCGCACCACCAGCGCCTGACAGGTCTTTCGCCAGGGAAGTGCACCTCACCGAGGTGCCAGGTCACGGCAGCGCTCCGATCCTCAAGAACTACCTCCATCGCGCACCCGGTGCCAGGCCTCACATCCCGGTCGACCGGATCCGGGCCCGAGAGTGTCCTCATTTTGGACGACTATCCATCGCGCCTGAAAATGATTAGAATTCAACTAAATCTCTCCTGCAGGGATCTCACAAAGCGGAGTTTCGAACGACCTTCGCTGATATAGCACGGGGGATGCTCCTGTCGGGGAGCCTCGTCAGGTTCGATTTCCTGAATCCTCCACAACATGAATCGCCGCACAGTCCTTGCCATTGGCGTAGCCATGCTCATCACCGTCGCGCTCGCGGGATGCCTCCCGATCCGCGCCCACGCGAGCGCGCACATCACGCACGGCCACCACTCGGCGACGACAACCGGCACGCCGACTGCGCCGCCACCCACACCGACGGCAACACCCAACCCCGCAATCTCGCACGTGGCTACACCGGGACCGGTCAGCGCGGCTTTCCCGAGTCCGACAATCGTCCCCATCCCTGCCGGAACTGTCGTCGCGTCCGGGGATGTGGCGTCCCCGAAGGGGAGCATCCACTTTCACTACGAGGTGGTCGCCAACGGCGACAGCACGTTCTCTGCGCACTACTCCGGATTCACCTCCACCGTTCCGGTGCCGATATCGGTCACGCTGCTGGAGATCGCGCCGAACGTCGGCGACGGGCTCACGTATCACGGCGTCGGCGACCATCAGCTCGGCGGCCCGACGACGACAGCGGCTGCATCGTCATCGGCCCTGCTGAACTCCGTCGGTCCGCCGTCATATCTCGGCACCCTCGTCACGTATTCGTCCGTCGCGTCATCCACGGGCGTCCCGCTCGAGCTCGGGCCCAACAAGGTGCTTGCCGTCAGTACCGTGCACTGGAGCATTCCGCTGCGCCAAACCAACGTTCATCCGCTCGATGGCGGCAGCCGCGCCTATGCGTCCGGAACCGTGACGGCCACGACCACGACCGGCGCCCCCAAGCGCTACCTTGTGGCGCCCGGGGACATCACCGCAGTCGTCGCGCAACGATTCGGGATCTCCGTCGAGGACCTCATCTGGCTCAACGCCAATCTCGAGGTGTTCGGCGACCAGCAGTACCTCTACGAAGGAACGACAATCAACCTGGACCCCAACAGCCTTTAGTGGTCATCGATTCGTCGACTGCCCCCGGGTCGCCTTCCGGCCCGATGTGCGCAAAACGAATATCCACGGTTGACAGCTGGCATCGGCCAACTGAATAGTGGTACCGGGTGCGCCCAGACCCCGCAAGGAGCCGTAATTGAGCCTGTCCGAATACCCGTTGTCTCCCAACCTGGGCGAGCGGTTTACCGCGATTTACCGTGGTGGCCCCCTGAACGACCAGTATGAGAATCGAGAGTCCGTTGGCGGACGCCCGAACGAGATCACCCTCGACGACGATGTGTCCGGCGGCCGGTATGTCATCTCATCGTGGGACGGCAACGGGCGAGACGGCATCTGGTTTTATGTCTGGATTGAGGCGACCGCATAGCGGCAGCGGTGCCGCCCATCCCGCTACGATCGAGGCTCGCCCCCCGCTGCAGCGGCAGTGCGCACGACATGGCTGCGGGCGTGAGCGACCGCGGCATCCAGGTCGGTAAACAGGTGATTGCTGTGCCTCAGTGAGGAAATCACGCCGACCTTGCTTGCCAACCGCAGGTGACGGGGCTGGATCCCTTTAATGAGCACGGTCACGCCCTGTCGTTCCAGGGCAGTGATCATCTCTACGATGACGCGGGCGCCAGTGGCGTCAAGCGCCTGGAGTTGTGACATCCGAAGGATCACCACAGAAACGTCATCGGTTGTGATGATCTGCTCGATCATCCGCTCGGCGGCACCGAAAAACAGGGCCCCCTCGAGCCGGAACAGGGCAATGTGCTCATCGCCGACCTCGGCGGGGGCCGGCAGCGGCTGCCGGTGTACTCCGCCGGACCGAGCCAAAGTGACGAGCGCGAAGACCCCGGCGACGGCAATCCCGATTCCAACGGCGACAATCAAGTCAAACGAGACAGTGATCAGAGCGGTGATGATAAACACCACTGCGTCGGATTTCGTCGAACCGACGACGCTGCGCACCGTCGCGACAGAGATCATGCGGCTGGCCGTCACCATAAGCACTCCGGCAAGAGCCGCCAGGGGAACCTGGGAGACGACACTACTGGCGAGGTAGACGATGGCGAGAAGCACCAGCGCGTGCACGATCGCCGCCAGCCTTGTCTTTCCGCCCGTTCGCACGTTGACCGCGGTTCGTGCGATGGCGCCCGTCGCGGGCATGCCGCCAAAGAAACCGGAGGCGATCGACGCGAGCCCCTGGCCGACGAGCTCTCGATCCGCATCGAAATTTCCGGTATCGGAAATGGATGCGGCCACTCGCGCTGACAGCAGCGACTCAATGGCCGCCAGTGCTGCCACTGTGAGGGCAGGGCCACTCAATTCGAGAAGAGTCGATGCGGTGATCCCGGGGAGCCTCGGTACCGGCAGGCTCGCCGGGAGGGCCCCGATGCGGGTCAGCGGGACGTGGATGAATGCCGCGAGGACAGAGACGACAATGATCGCAATGATCGAGCCGGGTAGTTTTCGGCGGATTCGGGGCGCCACGAGCATGATGGCCGCGACCAGCGCGACGGCAATGAGCGGCCATTCGACCGTCGACCAGCGCACGGCTCCGAGGGCCTGCACCGCTGAGACGAATGCGTTACTGCTCGGCCCGGGCGCGGTGCCGAACGCCGCCGGTACCTGCTGAAGAAAGATGATGACGGCAATGCCGAGGGTGAATCCCTCGATCACCGGCCACGGAATGAACGCCACGAATCGTCCGAGCCTGAGTAGCCCGCCGATAACGACGACGACGCCGGCCATCAGGCTGACAATCGCGACGACCCCGGGGCCGTGGGCCGCTACTATCGGGCCCAGCACAACCACCATGGCACCGGTCGGCCCGGAGACCTGGATGTTGGAACCGCCGAAGATCGCCGCGACGATCCCCGCGACGATTGCGGTGATCAGCCCGCTTTCCGCTCCGGCCCCGGAACTCACGCCGAAAGCGAGCGCCAGTGGAAGGGCGACGATGCCAACCGTGAGCCCCGCGATCAGGTCACCGCGCCAGGTGCGTCTCAGCGGACGGTAGTCAGCCCGCGATGGCAGCATCGACTGCAGGTATCGCACGGGTCGCATCAATTCTCCGTGGCGCTCGAAGCGGAGTTCGCGGGTCCGACCTCGGATAGCCCGAGCTCGGGTGGCCCGAGCTCGGGTAGCCCGACGGTGGAAAGCAACTGCTCCTGTGTCGATTCGAGAATCTTCACCAGCAGCGTGCGTGAAACCGTCAACAATTCCGCGACATCCGGGTAGGCAAGCCGATAAAAGACCTGGTTTGCGCGTCGTTCAGCGAGCACAAGGTTGTGCCGGCGGAGGACCGCCAGGTGCTGTGACAGGTGGGAAGCCTCGAGCCCTGTGTCGCGCAGGAGGTTTGCGACCGAAACGGTGTCTGTGGACGACAGCACCTCGAGGATTCGAATCCGCAGGGGGTGAGCGAGACCCCGGAAGAGGTTGGCTTTGATTTCATACAGCGGTCGCTGCCGGGACAAGTCGCCTGCCACGGTACCTCTCCTCCAGGGTGGTCACTTCGAACGAAAGTTTCAGTATGACAATTTGATAAATTCATCATATTGCAATTCAACAGGCCGATGCCCACCGCACTCCACCACAATGAGGCGGCGGGACTCTGCACCGGGCAGCCATTCCGCGGCTTACCCCTCGATTGCCGGGTAGTTGGTGGCAATGGCTGATATGACTGGGGGATGGTTCTGGCGGGCATGTGCCTTGCGGTCGGCGCACTGCTCGGGGTCTCAGCGATCGTGTTTGTGCGGCGAGCGCTGGTGTTCTCGGCCAACCGCACACTGATCGCCGTCTTGGCGTGGCAATTCGTTTTCCTGGTCGCGCTGTTCGTGTGGAACGTGAATACTTCGCGTGCGGACCTGGTGCGATTTCCCGGCTGGCTCGCCCTGGGCCTGGTCGCGTTCGCGGTACCGCTGGCCGTCGGAACCCTGCTTGACAGGCCCCGGTCCGGGCCTGCACGCCCGCGACTGAAGGTGGCCGCTATCGCGCTCGTCGTCGTCACCGTTGGGGCATCGGCGGGAGCGGTCGCAGCGGCAGTGGCCCCGACGCTCACGCGAACCACTGTGGCGGGACGCCATGTCCCCGTCACCGCCCTCACGCTCCAAAACGGCTACTCGATGGCCGTTCATATCGACCCGACGACATCGGGCTTTTCGGCACGCGACGCGAACCTGTGGGTGCCCCCGGGTTGGATCCTGCATCCGGATGTGCGGCGCCCCGTCGTGGAAATGATGATGGGCCAGCCGGGTGACCCCACGCTCGACGCCACCTTGAATGCCCTCCATGGCCTTGGCTCCACGGCACTTGAAAATGCACCCTTCGTGCTCGTCGTCGATCAGCTCGGCGCGCACAAGCTCAACCCTCCGTGTCGCAACACTGTCGCGGGCAATGTGACGACCTACCTCTCTGTGGATGTTCCCCGATGGATTCGGGCAAACCTTCCGGTGCCGCCGTCGCGCACGTATTGGACTATCGCCGGATACTCCCACGGCGGCGACTGTGCCGAGTTTCTCGAGGCGTCGTTCCCCTCCATCTGGTCGAACATGATCAGCGTCTCGGGTCCTGATGTTCCTGGCACCCCGAACATCCCCTATGCGATCGCGCATTACTTCGGTGGTAGTCAGGCGGCCTTCAACGCGGTTCTTACGGCGACCGTCCTGAAGGCGCACGGGCATTACTCCGACACCGTCGCCACGTTCGCCACGGGGGCGCTGGACAAGACCTACGGCCCCCAGGTGATCCTGATTGCGAGCCTTGCGGATGAGGCCGGCTGGCACGTCTCCACCCTCATCGTGCCGAACGCGGGCCACATCGGCCCGACCC
>Ga0302187_10002950_pt1 | contig 13873 bp, 13 predicted proteins | sample II_Bog_E1_3_FD_202120 | JGI IMG/M metagenome (GOLD analysis project Ga0302187, IMG submission 202120) | Peat permafrost microbial communities from Stordalen Mire near Abisko, Sweden - II_Bog_E1_3 | ecosystem: Environmental > Terrestrial > Soil > Wetlands > Peat | place: Sweden: Abisko...
TGTATTTCCGGCCAATCAGCAGGTTGGTAAATGCGGCCAGCAGGTGCAGCCGGTTGTTGTTCTTGGCCAAACCGCGATAACGTACTTTGCTGTAGCCAAACAGCAGCTTGATAAAGCGGAAGGGATGTTCGACCTTGGCCCGCATCCCGGCTTTGCGTTTTTCATTCCTGGCAGCAGGTCCATCGACAGGCAGTTGCTTGCGTTCACCGGGGCGCATGGCGATAAACCAGTCCACCTTGCGGTCGGCATGCTCGGGTCGCTTGCCGATGCCGCGATAGCCGGCATCCGCCCAGACCCGCTGTTCTTTGCCATGCAGCAGCTTGTCTGCTGCCGTAATATCATGGGCGTTGGCGGCCGTGGTCTCAATGCTGTGGATGAGCCCCAAAGCATCATCGACACCAATGTGCAGCTTCATGCCGAAATACCACTGCTGACCTTTGCGGGTCTGGTGCATCTCGGGGTCGCGCTCGCCGTCCTTGTTCTTGGTGGAGTTGGGAGCGGACAGGATGGTGGCGTCTACGATGCTGCCTTCCCGCAGCATCAGCCCTTGGGCCGCGAGTTGGCCGTTGACCTGGGCAAACAGGACTTTGCCCAGGCCATGAGCTTCCAGCAGGTGGCGGAAGTTCAGGATGGTGGTTTCGTCGGGCAGCCGGTCCGACAGCCGCAGTCCGGCAAAGCGGCGCATGGATTCGATTTCATAGAGGGAATCTTCCATGGCCGGGTCGCTCAAGTTATAAAAGAGCTGAAGGCAGTGCACGCGCAGCATGGTGGTCAGTGGGTACGGCGGACGACCGTTTTCACCCTTGGGGTAGTGAGGAGTGATTTTGGCTTCCAGTCGTGCCCAGGGAATCAGTTTATCCATGCGCTCCAGGAACACCTCTCGCCGTGTCTTGCGCCGCTTGTTGTCGTATTCGGCTTCGGCAAACGTGATCTGGTCCATGGCTGACTCCTCAGCGGTATTTTTTTCTGAATTATGCCAGATTGGTGGGGTTATTCAGAGGTTCCTTGGGTCAGCGTGTACTGATATTTCCGGAGGCGGACCGTGGGCCGTACAAGCAGTCGCATATCCAGCGGTTTCAGCAGTGAGGAATGTGTCCGCCCCAGTCCCCGCCGGCTCAGCGCCAGCGGGGGGGCGTCATCTGTTATAAGCAAGCATCAGTTACACAGCGACCAGTTTGCGGTCTCATCATAAATGATCGACCCGTTTTGCCACTGCATGCTGCCAACGATCAGGGAGTCCAGGGAGCGCTGGTTGGTAAAGCCAAAATTGCTGATGGCTTTCCAGGTAATGCCCGCAATCCGGATCTGCAGTTTGTCTCCCTCGTGGTCCTCAATAAAACCGGCCACCGTCGTCTGACCAACGTTGTTCGGAACGATGCGGCAGACTTGAGTGCCCTTGGAGGCGGTGCTCAGTTGTTGGGTCATGGACTGTCTGGCCTGAGCCATTGCTTGCGCCTGGACCACGGCAACCCGCTGGTTTTGCGCCTGTATCCGGGCGAAATCAGCGTCGTTGACGTAGCCCGCATCCACATAATGGAGCTGGCCCAACTTCGGCCCCTTCAGGTTCGACCTGTCAAAAACATCAATCGTCTGCCCGGGCCAATGCAGCACATAGGCTTTCCCGGCCTCTGCCTGAAATGTGTAATAGTGCAGAGGGCAGTGCCCGGCCGAGTTGATGCCATCGGGGCAGTTCGTCAACTCCAAAGTGTGCTGGCCAGGCGTGACGTTGGCGGCCGAACCTTCCAGATGCCATTGCGTTCTTCCATCAATCCCGGTGAGGGCCGCCTTATTGTTCTCCAATGGGACAACCAATGCGTAGTTGCCCAACTGCTCGGCAGGTATCGAGGCACAGCCCCCCATGACAACCGTGGCGAGACCCACTAAGCTCGCCACTGATTTTCTTATGTTCCTCATCGCTTTACGTCTCCTGTTCAAAAGAGGTTTTTGCCGCCGGCACCCTCTTGTTCATGCCGATTGTGACTTAAACACGGCTGACTTAAAAGAGGCTAAGCGGAGACTAGCATCATGTCTCCCTCAGACCTCCCAACACCTATTTATTCATCTGCACGGGCGATGCTGTCCGCGAACCTGATCCAGCTCCGTCACGACAAGGGCTGGTCACAGGAGGCGCTCGCCTTTGAGTGCGGGCTCCATCGTACTTTCGTTGCCCATGTTGAGCGCCGGGTACGAAATCCGTCCTTGGACAACATTGAGCGCATGGCTAAGGCTCTCGGTGTACCGGTGCACCGGCTGTTGCAGCCGGTTTAGCTCTCTTCGGGTTCGTGTTTGCCAGATGCCCTATCCCACCCATCCATGAGCGGTGCGGCCACCACCAGGGATCGCTGGGCCCGGCGTATCCGCTGAAAAATGACTTCCCACTCCGGCGCCTTCGTACAGAACGGATCTGGCGCCATAACCAGTTGACCTTCGGTCGACGGCCAGGTGAAGCCGGCAGGCACCCAGCGTTCCGGGGTTTTGGTGAAGACATCCTTCAGCATCAGCATGGGCGGCGGTTCGATCTCGCGCCCTGATGCCTCTGCCCATGCCCTCAGGGCGGTCCAACCCGCATAGCAGCCAACCCGCAGATCGGTGCCACTAGCGACCTCAAACACGTGGCCCCAGACACCGGCAAATTGCATTTTGATCAGCATGACGACTCCGATAGACCTGGGTTAAATTTAGGACAACGCTGAATAAGTGATTTCAAAAATAAAGGCTTAGCAAAATCAATAAGTTATGAAGCTCCATTCGAGATTTCAGGCACTTATTCAGCGTTGCCTTAAGCGACAGCGGTCAGGGCGCGACGGCGCGCGGGTATAGCCGGTCCAGTTGAGAGCGCAGCGCCCTCCCCCGCTGTGCGGCGAGGATCCGGCTCAGCGTCTGGGCCTGATGGGACCCCGCCAGACGACCCTGCATCTCAGCGATTTCCCGCGAGTTGGCCAGCTTGTCCGGATGCCTTATATAGAAGATGGCAGAGGCCAACATCACCGCCACCAGCGAATCGTTTAGCAACAAGCTGGAAACCGTCGGCAAATCTGGATCCCCGAACAGGCAGAGCCCCACCACGGCAGCCGTTCCCGCTATCGTACCCACCACAACGGATGTCCCGTGCTGAGACAGCAGCAGTACCACGATAATCCGAAGTTCGGCGGCCACACGCATAACGATGTTTTTCATAGGCTCCACCCTGTCACTGTTGCCAGCCTTGGCTGAAAAAGAAGTATCTCCGGCCAGGGCACAACGGCCGCTCGGAATTACGAATTGCAAAAAGCCTCGGCAGCACCAAGTCATGTACTCTGACGATCCTGCAAGAGAGCAAGGCACCTGAGCGATCAAGCTTTTTGGTCAGATTTGCTCAGGCGCGATACAATGTACTGTTGCAATGGTTGCACACAAAATATCGGCGGAAATCGTTCTTGTGTAACCACCCCCGGTTATAGATCGATCGGCTGCGGCATTCCGAGCAGATCATCCCGCGCACATAGTGCAACTCAACGGGTAGCTTTTCCCGATACTGTTTCACGGTAGGCAAGGACAGCCACAATTTATGCAATCTGTCAGCCAACAACATCGGCTTTATTTCCTGCGCATACACCAACCATGCCGCCAACAGTACTCCCAAGGGGAGCCATATTAGGCCGAAAATCGCAAGAGTCAGTAAAGCAAATATAGGGGTCGTTATGCTGAAACTACGTCGCCTGATCATTGTCCACATACATTTTCTCCTAATAAATAGGGGCCATCGCACAGTCGATGATCAATGTTTTCGGGCAAGGCCCGTGCTTAGATAAAATACCCGTCAAAATCAGAAACGGGTGGGAATCGTGCGCTCAGCCTTCTGCCTTCCACCAGAAAGTGGTCTTAAGAAAACATTGCCCACGCAGCCGCTGTCATCATCAATGCACATCTTGCGCGCCCCCAGTGCAGACCAACCTCCGAAGGGTGAGCCGCATCTGGCGCCACCGAAAACAGGAACAGCGCACACATAAATACAACCAGACAGTTCGAGCAGTTACGCATAAAAAAACCCTCCTTTTTGAGCCGACGCAAGATTTCCTCAAGTCGTAGTAACACCGAGTCTTAGTTAACCGCCATGCTCGCCCTGATACTCTCCAAGTGTGCAATCAGGGATTGACCGATGTTGGTACAAAGTTGAGTCATATCTACCCCCTCATACTCCTCCGGCAACATACGATCCACCCAGACTTCAAGAGCCTGTAGATTGTTTCTTGCCCTGTCGTCAGCGATCAGCATGACCAAATCGCGGTCCATGGAGATTTTCAACATCAAGGCAATACTGAGGGCTATTTCGCGCACGACGAGACGGCGCTGCTTGTCTTTTGCCATATAGGCCAGCTTGTAGATGACCCGACGAATTTTTTTGCGTTTCATGATGAATCCTCGTAAAGATAGTTTGGCTGAGGTGCCGGTTCAGGCTTATTGTTCAGCCGCCCTGCTCGAGCGCCTTGGTAGGCGCTTGAGTGGCAGTATTGCTTCGCTCCAACAGACGCTCAAAGGCAGACCCATCCCGGTGCGTTAGGTTTGGGATGAAGCGGCTGTAGACGCGGAACAGCATCTCGGTATTGGTATGTCCCAGTTGTTTGGCGACCCACTCCGGCGACTCACCTGATGCCAACCACAGGGTGGCGGCGGTATGGCGGGTTTCATACGGTCGCCGGAGGGCCAGGCCAAGATCCTTCAGCATCGAGATCCAGATACGGTTGTTGAAGTTCTTGGCATCAATGGGTGTACCGGTCCGGGAGCTGAAGACATAGGCGTCCCTGCCCTTTCCGCCGGTGGTGTCGTACTGCCGCTGCAGAGCCTGGAACACCGGCTGCGTCATGGCGATCTCGCGCTGGGATGAGTCGGTCTTGGTGTATTCCACTCGCCCCTGCGTAAAGGTCTCTCGAATCAGGATTTCCCGGCGCTCGAAGTCGATATGTTTCCAGCGCAGCCCATTGATCTCACCGGTGCGCATGCCGGTGAAGAAGCGGGTGATGAGGTAGTCGCGGAAGTCAGACCGAACATCCTCGATCATCTGGCTCACCTCGGTAAGCGTGAACGGCTGGATGTGAACCCGCTCCTCCTTGAGCTTTTTGATGCGCTCCCAGGGGCTTTTTAGGTCATAGCGGATGCAGCCTTCAGTGAGGATGGCCTTGGTCACCGTCATGATGCGGTTGACGTAGCCCGAGGTCAGCGCCAAATCACCAGGGGTGCGGTACTTGACGCGGCCGGCCCGGAAGGCGACCAGGACATCACGGGTGATGGCATCCAGAGGCAGGTCACCCACTTCGGGCAGGATGTGTTTCTCGATCAGGAGGGTGATGGTGTTGCGGTAGTTTTGGCGCCACTCCACCTCGTGCTCATACATCCACGCAGTGGCCATCTGGCGAAACGTCGGAATTTCACTGCCCAGCGCACCACGCTGAGCCCTCGTTTCCTGCAACTGAATCTGCTTGAGAAACGAACTGGTCGGGAAATATTTGGCGTAGTCAAATTGGCCGATGAGTATTTCGGCATCAATCTTCTTCATCTTGGCTTCCAGCATTTTGCGGTTAACCGCCGTATCGGGAAGCGCAGTGATTTCGCGGCACCGCTTGCCAAGATAGCGAAAATCGAAATAGAGCTTACCGCTCGGTTGCGCACGTATGTTACCCACGGCAAACACCTCCGGAAGCCAGGGGAATTTCCGTCACCGGCAGCACACCCATATCCTCCTGAACACGCTCCCAGATAAACAGGATCTTGCGGCGGTTGAAGGGGCGGGTGTAGTGGATACCTTCGATCAGTACATTGTCGATCAGATGCCGGCGAATGTAGTGCGCGGAGTACTTGATCCGCGTCGCCAGCTCATCTGTGGTGAGATAGGTCAGGTTCATTTTTTTCAGTCTCCCTTCGTTGAGGTTTCAGGATTTCGACCCTGCTGCCAATCAGAGTTTTTGTCCCTTGAAAACCACGCTACTACAGTATTTTGACTTGTAAAGCGTACTTTTGATTCTTATAAAATCATTTTGATCTTTAATATTGACGCCGAAGATGCCGTTTTCAGCTACCCGGGCATCACCCACTTCGGGCAGTGCGTCAGTTGCATTTTGTTGTCCTCCAGCAGACAATCTGCTGCGGGAAACCGAAATGCTCTTTACGAGAGCAATTTCACTTCCTAAAAGCAATACTAACACGCAATTTGCTCTTGTAAAGAGCTTTTTGAGCTTCTTTAGATTATTTAGGGATGCACGAGATGATTCAATGCCGACTGCACATGTTGATGGCAGAGCGCAGACTCAAGGTTGTTGATCTGCATCGGGAGACGGGGCTGTCACGAACGTTGCTGACGTTGATGCATAACGGAACGATATCCCGCATCGATATGGAGTCGCTGGACAAGCTCTGTGAGTATTTTGATTGCGAGGTGGGTGACATCCTCAAAAGAGAACGAATTCCTCAGCAAGAACAACGGGATAAGAGCAAATAAAGCGGACTTTGGTCCAGATGGGGAAAGTAATGCAGAGTAGGGGTCACTTTTTACGTGACCCCTACTTTTTGAATTTTAGAAGTGGTCAAGATTTGGTCTGGATTTGGTCCGGATTTAATTTTCGGTTATTTTTGGGATTAATTTTTCAAGGCCCAAAAACAACGAAACCCGCGTGGCACAAGGCTTTGCGGGTTTCGGATATTGGTAGGCACGAGCGGACTCGAACCGCTGACCCCTACCATGTCAAGGTAGTGCTCTAACCAGCTGAGCTACGCGCCTGGGTCGTCTGCAAGCGGCCTGTGAGCCGGAAACTTGCGAGGCGCGCATTCTACTGAATGGCCCTGCGGGATTCAACCCAAACTAGAATAAATTCCAGTCTGCTCAAGCCTTTCGGTTCAGAGCCTGTTCACTATCCTTGTCGCCCTGCGCAGGGCGACAAGGATAGTGAACAGGCTCTTAGCCCCTGACCGCCGTGGTGAAGGCCAGCCGGCGCAGGCGCTGCAATAGCTGGCGTTGCTCGGCGCTGGTGCCATGCTGGTAACGCAGGCTGATATAGAGGTTCTTGATCTCAAGGGCGCTGCCGGCCAGCTTTGGCCGCTCGCGGGCTACGCGGGCGGCGTAGTCGGCGGCGCCCTCGCCCGGCTCGCGGGGCAGGCCGGCGGCGGCCATGCGCCGGCAATATGCGCGGTAGTAGCGGTCAGGCGCCGGTTCGCGCTGGCGGGGCTGGCGCCACCACCACCAGAAGATGACGATGCCCAGGGTGCCGGCAAAGAGTGCCGCCATGACCAGGGTGCGCTTGACGTAGTCGTTCCTGCCCAGGAGTTGCAGCATCAGCCCGTCCTGGCTGTCGCTGTTATAGCCCAGCACGTGGCGGGTCCAGCGGTAATTGATGTCGTCCAGCCACTCGTGCATGCCACGGAACATGCGGAAATTGCCATAGCGCAAGGCGCTGGCACCGGAAGTGCCCCAGAACTCGCGTTTCTCAACCATGGACTGGGCTCCCTGGGTAATGCGCTCGGGCGCCACCACCGCCGTCGGATCTACCTGCACCCAGCCCCGGTCGGGCAGCCAGACCTCGGCCCAGGCGTGGGCGTCCATCTGCCGTACTTCCCAGTAGTCCCCGCGCGGGCTGGCCTGCCCGCCCTGATAGCCCACCACCATGCGCGCCGGAATACCGGCGGCACGCATCAGGAACACAAAGGCTGAGGCGTAGTGCTCGCAAAAGCCCTGGCGGGTATGAAGGAGAAACTCGTCGATGCGATCACCGCTGAGAGGTGGCGGCGACAGGGTGTAGACAAAGCCCTGCTGGTGGAACCAGGCCATGACGAAGCGGATATAGGCGGCGTCGCTGCCCTGCTGGCGGCGCCACTCCTGCGCCATGCTGCGGCTCTGGGCGTTGCCCTGATCGGGCAGTTCGAGGTAGTCGTAACGCATGACGGGCGGCAGGCCGCTGTCCATGATCACGGGCCTGAAGCTGGTGACCTCGTAGGTCTTGCGGGTGGTCACCGGCAGGTCGGCTTGCAGGTTCAGCTCGCGGGTAAAGCCTACGCCCGGCGTTTCGGAATAGGGCAGGACCAGCGCAAACAGCCAGGTCTGGCCGGTGGGTTCGAGCGACACGGTGTAGCTGAGCGACTGGTTGTGATCGACCTGAATGTCGTAGATCCAGTCCGGGGTGTGGGTACGATCGGGCCAGGTCACCAGATCACCGGCGCTCAACTCCGGCGCCTGCCGCCAGGCGTCGCCGTCAAAACGGCTGAGCACCAGCCCGCGCCAATACAGCTCCGACTTGGGCGGAGTCTTGCCCTTGAACTCGACCCGGAAGGCGAGCGCGTCGGACTGGCTGAGCTGGGCGATATCGCCCGGTGTGACGGTGTCAGACATGCCGGTCTGGGTGTCGCCCTTGGACAGGTGCATGGTCCAGAGCGGCGGCAAACGCGGGAAGAAGACAAAGAGGATGAGCATGAGCGGAAAGGCCTGCCCCACCAGCACCAGCGCCTGCCGCCCGGTTTGCAGCGCCGTGCGGTCGGTGGGCTGGTGCATGACCAGCAGGCTGCCCACGATCAGCACCAGCACGGCGCCGATATACAGGGTTTGCCCCAGCGACTGGTCAAAGAGGAAATTGGTGGCCGCCACGAAAAAGCCGAGGATGACCACGACGTGGCAATCCCGCCAGGTACGCATTTCCAGCAGCTTGGCCGCCATGCACACGATCAGGAAGGCGGTGCCCGCCTCGGGGCCGATCAGCGTGTTATAGGAGTGCATGACACCGGCCATGCCCATCAACAGCAAGAGCACGCGGGCAAAGAAGCCGGGTGGCGGCAGGCTGATTTCCACGCGTGGCGTGCGCCACAGGCAGGCGGCGGCAACCGCTGCCATCAGCCAGACGGGCAGGTGATCCCACTGCGGGGCAATGGCCGCCAGCTGCGCGGCCAGCAGCCAGTAGCGACCGTGGCGGATATCCTCGGCAGCCATCAGGGCCTCCGCTCGATAGAGTTGTCTTCGGCAGTCATCACCAATGTCCTGTGCAGATAATTGTGTAGCACTCTGCTCTGCGAAAACCCTTTGCTATAGCCACCCGGCCACACGCGCTCCCGGCACGGTGTGGCAATCCCCACATCCCTGTGGGTCGTCGATCCGCTCTGAGTGAACGGAGGTGGGTGGATTAGACCTGAACACATGTTCCCGATACCGTTCGTACAAGCCTGTCGAAACGCGGCTAAAGCAATTGGTTCTGAATTACCAACACACAGGGCACTAGCAGCCTGCTGAAAATCTCAAAAACGCAATTTTGAATGATGCTGTAGGCTTCAACCTTGGCTGGTTTCACCCGAAAACCGCTCAAGATTTCGCATAGCATCACCGGATTTGTACGTTTTTTGACCGGTAAAATTTCGGAAAATAGATTTTCAGCAAGCTGCTAGGGCTTCCACTCGAACAGGGCCAGCGCTTCCAGGCAACGGTCGCGGTGCTGTGGGCCACGCCCCAGCGGAATTTCCACGCCGGGCAGCAGCAGGCCGAAGGTGCGGTCCTGACGGGCAAACTCGGTGGCCCACCAGCACAGGCGTGACAGGCGGCCCTCTACGTCCATGCCGGTAAAATAATTCCAGTCCAGCATGTCGGTGCCCGCCAGCTCGTCGGCATAGAGCTTGGTCAGCAGGCCCTGGCCACGCGCGGCGTGGCGCCAGGAAATGCGTGCCTGCGAATCGCCGGGGGTGTATTGGCGCAGGCCGTCGAAATCATCGGTGCCCTTGACCCGCTCCACCTCGCCCTCGCCTTCCTGGCCGAGGCCCGCCGGAACGGTCGCGCTGGGCACGGGGCGCGGGTAGACCAGCGCTTTCAGGTCAAGATCCAGCCAGGTCCAGGCACGCAGCAGGCCCAGCGGGTAAAAGGTGAGGATTTTCAGGCGCGGAGGCCGGAACAGGCCACGCCGCTCGGTCGTGATGTAAAAGCCCACCTCCTGCGGAATATCGACCCGGTCCAGCAGGGCCTCGGCATCGCCCCAGCTCAGGCGCAGGCTCTGGTGGGTGAGCCCGGAGGTGCTGTCGAGACGCAGGCGGAAGCCGGCCTTTTCCCCGGCATAGGCCGGCTCGGTGCCCACCGCCGAGATGCGCAGGCCCGACAGGTTGGCATAGGTATGGTGGATAGTGACAACGATCAGGCTGCCAAGAAAGAAGCACAGGCCCAGCAGCAGGTTATTGCCGTAGTTAAGGCCGCCCACGAACAGAGCGATCAGCACCAGCGTCATGGTCACGCCCTGCGGGCTGAGGAAAATAAAGATGCGGCGCTGGTTCAGTACGACTTCGTGCCGGGGCGGAATACGCCGCTCCAGCCAGGTCGCCCAGCGCTGACGGTAATACTCTTTGTACCAGGTGCTCATGCCTGCCCCTACGCAAGAATATCAACGGCTGTCAGCAGCTTGGCGGTCAGGCTGTGCGCCCTGCCCTGATGCTCCACGCTGCCGCGCAGGCGATGCTCGGCCACCGGCGCGAGCACCACCTGCACGTCTTCCGGCATCACGAATTTGCGGCCATCGAGCAGGGTCCAGGCCTGCGCGGCGCGCATCAGGGCCAGAGTGGCACGGGGCGACAGGCCATGCGGAAAGTCGGGCGAGGTGCGGGTGTGCTTCACCAGGCGCTGGATGTAGTCCAGCACCGCATCGCTCACGTGTATCGTCCTTACCGCTGCCTGCCAGGCTGCCAGCTCCTCGCCCGTGGCCAGCGGCTTCAACTCGGCCAGCAACAGGCGACGGTCGCGGCCGGTCATCAGCTCACGCTCGGCCTTGGGGTCGGGGTAGCCCAGCTCGATACGCATGAAAAAGCGGTCCAGCTGCGATTCCGGCAGCGGAAAGGTGCCCGCCTGCGTCATCGGGTTTTGCGTGGCGATCACAAAAAACGGCAAGGGCAGCTTGCGGCTGACGCCATCGGTAGTCACCTGCCCTTCTTCCATCGCCTCCAGCAGCGCGCTCTGGGTCTTGGGCGATGTACGGTTGATTTCGTCAGCCAGCAGCACCTGGGTAAAGATGGGGCCGGCACGGAACTCGAAACGCTGCTCCTGCGGGTTGAAAATGGAGATGCCGATGATGTCGGCCGGCAGCATGTCGCTGGTGAACTGCACACGCTGGTAAGCCAGGCCCATGACATGCGCCAGCGCCTCGGCCAAGGTGGTCTTGCCCATGCCGGGCAGGTCTTCGATCAGCAGATGCCCGCGCCCCAGCATACAGGCCACCGCCAGCCGCAACTGCTGCGGCTTGCCCAGGATAATCGTTTCGAGCTTTGCCACGATCTGCTGCAAATCGGCCATGAAGACTCCGCAGGTTGAGTGTTGGTTGCTGGGGTTGGCAGCTTGGGCAGGCTGCGCCGTGAAGGCAACACCATAGCACTATGGCGGTTTGAGCTGAATGGGGAAATGGGGGGGAGCGGCTGGAAATTCAAGCGGTTATTGGGGAGGGGGTGGGGCGTGGCCGCAGTTGGTGGGCAGGGGTATGGGGCCGGCGGGGCCGCAGGGCACTGGTTCGTAGGATGGGTGGAGCGAAAGCGATACCCATCGGGCTTAGGCCTGAATACGGCGCCGAAATTGATGGCCTGATGATGGGTATCGCGCGTTTTCAGCACTCCTTATCCAAATCCCAACCACAATTTTGGCATTTCTTCACAAAAAGAGCCTTGTGAACACGTAAACCTGCTAAAGGCCTGTTGTCCACAAAGGTTACAGGCACGCCACAATTAGGGCACGTAATTCGATTCAAAAAAAAATGGCCTGTGTATATAACCGTGGCAAACGGCGCCAAGAACCAATTTGATAAATATAAGGCTGCTAGTCCCGTTGAAGAACATATGCCGAAAATACATATCCATGCCGCGCGATTTCTTTTGAACGGAGTCATTCTTAAAACCTCAGGGACATGTTGATGGGTGAATTTTGTTATAGAGCCAACCGGCCAGAGCATTGGCTAAGTCATTTAAGCTGCGCTCCACCCATCCTACACTTACGCGACCGAAGGTGAGCATCAACTGCGAAGATGAGCACATCCCCAGGGATGTGCATCTTCGGGAGCCATGTGCATCTTCGGCGGGTTGTCCGTTGTTCGCAGATACATAAAACCTTGAGGTATCAGGGCTTCCTGCCGTTCCCCACTACAGCGACACACACAAACTATACGGCAACTATTTTCTTCAGCAGCTCCTGATATTCCGTATCGGTTAATTTCATCCGCCTACCACCATACCCCTTGAGGTTATTTCTCGTAATAATTATCCGTCGCCAAGAACTTAGCGTATAAACATTGCCCGATTTTATGGCATATTCCTCCACTGCGGGGACCTTGCTAAGCCATTTCCGCTGCGCTCTCGTAATAATTAAAATAGCACTACGCTCTATAGCCTTGTTTACCAGATAAAAAGAATATCGCTGAGATGGCAGCTCCTTGGAATCAGGAAAACCATACTTCTCTGAATGGTAGGGGAAATACTCAACAACCAAGACCTTTTTCTTTAAGAAATCGGCCGCGCACGCATCCTCATAGCTCAAATCGTTTGGAAACTTACTGGCCTTATACCTCTCTTGCATGTCTATAGTCACCCCGAATTTACCATAAGCATCTCTCGCGAGATGCCTGAGTATTTTCCACCACCAATTATTTGGACTGATGTGGGTGTCAAGGCCAATATGCAAATAATCGCTGTGTGTTTCCGGTGAGCGCACGGCATTAATCAAGTGCTTTCGGTGGTCAGGATTGGCACAGCTAGCACGAGTAGACTCATCAATACCAGGATTCTGGGTCAGAATAAGTAACTGTGCATCAAGCGGCCCTGAAAATGGCTCCGGGACCAGAGTCAGATCAACCTTATGTATGAGCTTTCTGTTTGGCCCACTATTGTATGCCTCTATGAAATCCTTATCAGTGGCAAGGCAAAGCTCCGTAGTACCGATGGGAAACCTGTTGAAATCAGGCTCTGGCAATGCGCGCCACGGATTGGCCACTTCTTGTAGATCATGCAAAGCATTGTGCTCCTCTGCTGTGCTCTCATAGCAGATAAGTTTACGTGACTTGCCACGCCGCATAATTTAAAGAATATGACTGACTTTACCACAAAGACCGCCGTCGTCTATTTTAATGACTTATTTTTCAGTACCGTAGGGCGCAGTCCCCCAAGGGGACTTCCTGCGGGCGTAACCGAAGGGTATTGCGCCGTATTCAGCCATCATGGCGCAATGCGCTGCGCTTATTGCCCTACGTTTACTGATGACCAAGCCATAGCGCAGGACCATCAACACCGAAGATGCACATGGCCCCCGAAGATGCACATCCCCGGAGAGTGCTCACCTTCGGCTTCGATGTGCATCTTCAGCGCCAACGCCCCCTTCAGTGATACTTGCCCGGTGCCGGCAAACTCCATTCCCAGCCACCCTTCATGCCAGCCTTGCCGACGACGACACCCACACCATCCTTGGCGCGACGCAGGCTGTTCCAGGTAAGCCCGGCCGCAAGCGCCTCCCGCTCCAGGTCATTGCTGGCCACCGGGCCGCCCACCAGCGCCGCCCTCAGGAAGGCGGCTGCCTTGTCGATCATGCTACCCCCCTCCTCCACCCCCTCCACCTCCCCCAGCAACTCCCTGGCGCTCCCCGCCAGCATCTCCCCCCACAGCACCCGGCTGGTGGTAATTCCGCTGGGTAAAACAACATTCTCCAGCGTATAGCCAACACCCCCATCGTCCGGCCCGATATTCGACTTGGCCCTGGCCAGCATCCGTCCCTCACCCTGCTCGCTCTTGCCGGCCACCAGCACGATGCGCGCCAGCGCCCCGAAGGCTTGTGAGCCAATGACGCGATCCAGCGGGTTGCTGCCGCCGCTGCCCTTGGAAAAATGGGTGATGCCGAGCACGGCGCAGCGCTGGCGCATGG
>Ga0302187_10002970_pt1 | contig 13800 bp, 12 predicted proteins | sample II_Bog_E1_3_FD_202120 | JGI IMG/M metagenome (GOLD analysis project Ga0302187, IMG submission 202120) | Peat permafrost microbial communities from Stordalen Mire near Abisko, Sweden - II_Bog_E1_3 | ecosystem: Environmental > Terrestrial > Soil > Wetlands > Peat | place: Sweden: Abisko...
TGCTATACCGCTGGTCATGTGATCGCCAAATCCCTTGAAAGCGATCAGTTCCAAAACCTACCCGATCCCTTTGTTGTTCGGTTCTCCGCATTCGGGGTTTCGGCGGACGATCTTAAACGCGCGATATTGCTCGACGATGCCGTCCTGGTGGGAGCCGGCGGCGTCGGCAATGGTTTTATGTGGGCCGCGAGCGAGCTGGATATTCACGGTCGCCTGACGATCGTCGATCCAAAGAACATTGCGGTAGGCGGGCTCAACCGGTGCCTTTATTTTACGTCCGATGACGTGAAGAATTGCGGCGCTAAGGCGACCGTCCTGGCCGAGCGCACGAAACGTCATGGATTCGAGGTCGACGCCTTTGTCGGCAAATTCTCGGACCTTGTGGCGGAGCGCGGTCGGGTGCGCCGCGTCATCACGACGCCAGACAGTCGCGAGGTGCGCCGTTCGGTTCAAGACGATCTGCCCCTAGAAGTGCTAGACGCATCAACCACGGATCTGTCGGAGATTGTGATCCATTCCCATCGTCAGCCGACCGATGGTGCCTGTTTGGCTTGTATCTATGTCCATCTCCCGGTTGAGGAGCAGAGGAAAATCCACACGGCGGAGGGGCTCGGGCTTACTGTCGAGGAGGTGTCGCGCGGCTTCATCGATGAAGAGATCGCACGCAAACTAGCGGGGCTCCACAGCAACCTCGTCGAACACGACTTGATCGGCAAGGCGTTCGACACTGTCTACAAGGATCAGTGTGGAGCGGGCGCTCTCAAGAACGCGGCAGGTCAACAGGCAGTTGCTCCCTTAGCATTCATTTCCAACCTCGCGGGCGCACTACTTGCCCTGGAATTGGTCCGCTTCGAGGTAAACCAGTCGGCCTCAAGCTCCTACATGGCTCTTTCTCCATGGCATCAACCCAGCGCCCACGCCCGACGATCGGCAGCACGCAAAGACAGTTGTCATTTTTGCGGTCCCGACAAGAATGGGAAAAAGGTACTCTTGGACCTCTGGTCTGACATGCTCAATGCGGCAGGCTAATTAGGCGACTGAGCGTGCCATTAGCATTTCCAAGGGGTGAAAAAATCAGTCTCATCGTATCAACTATCATCTGGAACGCTCGTCGTCCTGCTGCGGCGGCCAGCATCATTCCGATTTCTGTTATCCCGCTTTCGTGTCCGTGAAGCCGCCGTTCCGGTTCGTCCGAACAGGCGGACATTGCCAAGCTCGATTCCACTCAGATGGACGAATGACTGGACTGCAGATGATTTGCAGCGGGACGCGGGCCTTCAGGTTCTCAGCGATAGCAAGCCTTCCAAAGATCCGCCAATTCAGCGCACATTGGCAACAAGGTGTCCACCAGAGCGTAATGACGTATTCGAAAAAAACCGCGAGCGCCAAGCCGTCCCAGTTTATGCTTCGAACCCGAATTGCGGAAAGGGAGTGGGGCCACGCCTCGGGGCCAGATTTTTTGCTGCGTTGCAGCATTTTTCTATATTACAGATTCTTAATCTCACCTTGCGGTTCCCGCTACCCGCTCCAAGGCATCCAAGTGCCTGAAAAATAACGACAACCTGCCAATCAAGACGCAGATTTTATCGTTTGCGACCCACGCAAGGGTCGCACAGGGGGCCCAAATCCTGGCTTGACGCTTTCAAATCGTTCAAACAATCGTGTCGCATAGTGGGTCACAAGCGATCTGCGTGCGGGCTGTCTCTGCGGGGGGCCGGTTTGTCAGTTTACAGCCAGCACTTGCCTTGATGCAGCACGAATGTTCAGTCCGCGCCGCGCATAGAGCGATCCAATGAATTCGAGCCGCACCAACCTGGAACGGGCGGCTTAATTCGGGGTTAGCTAATTTCGTTCATTGTTTCTTGCTCACCAGATCGGGGTTTTCGAGTGGGCAGGGATTGGAACGGCGCTCGTCCGGACGCTGACAAGGGTATGCACGCGGCCTTGGCGCAGGCTGCGGCCGTCACGGCCTATGCTGCATGGGTAATCTTTGTCGCGTTGCATCACGAGGCCTGGTTCGATGAGATGCAGGCGTGGTTGCTTGCGCGTGACAACGGCCTTGGCATGCTGGTCGGGCATTATGCGCGGTACGAAGGCACGCCCGCGCTGTGGCATGTGATCTTGTGGGGCGCGGTGCGAGCCGGTTTGCCGTTCAGCGGGATATGGGCCCTTTCGGCGGCCTGTGCGATTGGCGGCGCCGCGATCGTCGTGCGGTGCGCGCCATTTCCGCTGCTTTTGCGGCTGGGCCTGCTGGCCGGCTATTTCTATGGCTATCAATTCAGCGTGATCGCCCGGGGCTATTGCCTGGATCTGCTCTTGGTGCCGATGGCCGCAGCGCTGTTTTCGACCCGGATTGAACGACCGTTGCGCTATGCCCTGGTTGTGGGATTGCTGGCCAATGTCAATGTGTTCAGCTTCTTGGCGGCGGCGGTAATGGGCCTCGAACTGCTGGCTCGGCAGATCGCGGCCCGCCGGATATTTCAGCCGCCTGCCCTGGCGGCACTGGCGCTCGCCGGGGTGTGCGGGCTGTTTGCTCTGTGGACCGTGTGGCAACCGGCCGACAACGGTTTTCTGGCCCAGGCCGGCCCGCAAAATCCGCTGGCCGCGATGCTGTTGTTCGTCGCCAACGCGCTGTTCGATCGGGTGACCGTGTGGAGCGCGATCAACCAGGCCGGGCCGGAGTACGGGATTGCGATCCTGCTATCGGTCATGCTGCTTGGCCAGATTGTCCGATTGGCGATGACGGGCCGCGAACGGGCCTTGTCGCTGGCCCTGCTGGCAGCGCCGATCCTGTTTGCGGCCATGGTCTATTCGGAACCATGGCACGCCGGGGTATTTTTCGTGCTGATCGTGTTTGTGCTGTGGATCAACTGGGACAATCCGGTGATCGATACCGATGATGCCCAGGCCCGCCGCATCCTGATCGGTGCGCTGGTGCTGCTCGAAGTGATGCAAGGGGCGCAAACACTGCATAGCGGGATCGAAGACATCGATGGCCGTTATTCCGCTGGCAAACCGGCTGCACAGGCCATCATGGCCTGGCGCAGCGGCCACCCACAGGGCCGGATCGCGGCATTCGGAATGCAGAGTTTTGAAACGCAGCCGTGGCTTGGGCGTAACGAATTTGCCAATTATCACGGCGGCATGCCCACACCGCAATATGTAAACTGGGCAACCAGCGAACCCTGGCATGCCTTGCCAAAACCCGCCGAATGGAACCAGTTGCTGACCACTCGTCCCGATCTCGTGCTTGCCGCGCAGATCTGGCTGCCATCGGCGATGAAGCAGGATCCACAGCGTGCCGCCTGCCGCGCGGGCTATGATGTCGCCCAGGTCTTTGCGGCAGGGATCATCTGGCGCGGCGTGGTCATCGATAACCCGCTGATCCTGTTTGCCCGCGCGACGTCGGGCCCCTGTGCAAAACCTGACAGCCGCCCGGCACCATCGCCGGCGTGACGCTAGCGTGCAGAGCGACGCATCCTAAAGGGGGGCAGGGAAACCTGCCCCCTTCAAGTATCCGGTACGCGCGCTGCGAATCGCGATCGGCGCGTGCCTTGCCATCATCGCCAACCGATTCGGTTATTGCCAGCCGGGTGCGCCGCGCCACATGCGGCTGCCGTTCAGTCCAGTTTCGGGACATAAAATTGCCGATATCTGCGATATTTCAGGTGGCGGACGGCAATTGCACCAAAATTGCGCGGCGAAAAGTTGCCGCAGGCCTGCCGCTTTAACCTGTGATTTACGCCCTGTGCGTAGAAACGGTCTTGCCACTCCGGGGACAACGAGCGGCATCTAAGGGGAATATGACCATGAAGCTGATCAACAAGATTCTGAAAGACGAAGCCGGCGCCACTGCAATCGAATACGGCCTCATCGCCGCTTTGATCGCCGTCGCCGCCATCACCGCGATGGGCCAGCTCGGCAACTCGCTGTCGAACACGTTCTCCTACGTGTCGAACCAGATGGCCAGCGCGCAGAGCGGCAAGATCTAAGTCGACTGTCGACAGATCCAGGTTCAGGGGGGCGGGGAAACTCGCCCCCCTTTCCGTTTGCGGGCCTCATTTCTGGCACGTCTTATGTCTGGCACTTGGGGCAAAAGAAGCTTGATCGCCCGCCCTGGGCGATGCGCACCACCCGCCCGCCACAGCCGCACGGTTCGCCTTCGCGGCCATAGACACGCCAGTCCTTGGCGAAATAGCCCAGTTCGCCATCGGGCCGCGCATAATCGCGCAAGGTCGACCCGCCTGCGGTGATCGCTTCTTGCAGCACGGCGCGGATTTCCGGCACCAGCCGCATCAGCGCCGCGCGCGACACTTTGCCCGCCTCGCGCGCCGGATGGATCCGCGCGCGATGCAGCGCTTCGCAGACATAGATATTGCCGAGCCCCGCCACCACCTGCTGATCGAGCAGCAACAGTTTGGCCGCGGCAAACCGTCCCTCGAACGCACGCGCCAGATGCGCCACGGTCAGATCGGGCCCCAATGGTTAGGGGCCCAGCGCGGCGAACGGCCCAAATGTGTTGAGCGCGGCGGTATCGACCAGATCAACCGAACCGAACCGGCGCGCATCGTTGAGCACCAGCACATGCCCGCGCGCGGTTTCGAGTACGAGATGATCGTGCCGGTCGAACGCCGCCGGATCGATCCGCCAGCGGCCCGACATGCCAAGGTGAAACACCATGGTCTGACCCCGATCGGTCTGGATCAGACCGTATTTCGCGCGCCGCCCCAGCGCCACCACGCGCGCCCCGGTCATCGCCTGAACCAGATCGGGCGGAAACGGGCGGCGCAGATCGGGGCGGTTGACCGCCACGCGCACCAGCCGATCCCCGGCCAGAACGGTGGCCAACCCGCGCACGGTGGTTTCGACTTCGGGCAATTCAGGCATCGGCTGGCTATCTCTGGTGCACACAAGCGGGCATTGCGCCCTATCAGGCTTTGCCCGGCGGACAATAATCACTAAAGCCCCATCATGACCACCAGTGACAGCTCCGCCGAAACCGCCTCCTTCGGGTATGAGGACATTCCAGCCGAAGACAAAGTTGCCCGCGTCGGCGCGGTGTTTTCCAATGTGGCAAAAAAATACGACGTGATGAACGATGCCATGTCGGGCGGCATGCATCGGCTGTGGAAAGACCGCTTTGTCACGCGGGTGAAACCGCGCGCGGGCGAGGCGGTGCTCGACATGGCAGGCGGCACCGGCGATATCGCGTTCCGCATCGCCAAGAGCGGCGCGCTCGTCACCGTGGCCGACATCAACCAGGACATGCTGGATGTCGGCATCGAGCGTGCGCAAAAGCGCGGGATCGAGGGGCTCGACTGGTCGTGCCAGAATGCCGAAACGCTCGATTTTGCCGATCGCCGGTTCGATGCCTATACGATCGCGTTCGGCATCCGCAATGTCACCCATATCGATCGTGCGCTGGCCGAGGCACATCGTGTGCTAAAATTTGGCGGGCGGTTTTTCTGCCTGGAATTTTCAACCACGCAATGGCCGGGTTTTGCCCAGGCCTATGACCTCTATTCGCACCATGTCGTGCCGCAGATCGGCAAACTGATTGCCGATGATGCCGATTCGTACCGGTATCTGATCGAATCGATCCGCCGCTTTCCCCCGATGCCCGCGTTTGCCGCGATGATTCGCGAAGCGGGCTTTGCACGGGTGAAAGTCGAACCCATCCTGGGCGGGCTGGTGGCGATCCATTCCGGCTGGAAAGTCTGACGGGCGGCCGACGTGAATTTTACAGACCTTGGCCATATTCGCCGCCTGCTGGGATGGGGCCGCGTGCTCGCCCGCCATGGCGCCCTGCGCGGGATAGAGCGCGATCGCAACACCCCGCCGCAGATCCGTCGCCTGTGCCGGATCGCGCGGGCGGGCACGCGGCAATCGGCGGTGCCCGACTATGCCGGGGCGTTTTCGGCAATCGGCCCCGCCGCGATCAAGCTGGGCCAGACGCTGGCCACGCGCCCCGATCTGGTCGGCGATGCGGCGGCCAACAATCTGCTGGCGCTGCAGGATCAATTGCCACCGGTGGCGTTCGAGGCGATCCGCCGCGAGATCGAGACAAGTTTCGAGCGCCCGCTCGAAAGCCTGTTTGCCACGTTCGACCCGGTGCCGGTCGGCGCCGCCTCGATCGCGCAAGTCCACCGGGCCACCACCACCGATGGCCGCGATGTCGCGGTCAAAGTGCTGCGGCCCGGTGTGCGCGAGAAATTCGCGCGCGACATCGCCACGTATGAATGGGCGGCGGCGCATTTCGAGGCCCTGGGCGGCGAGGCGCAGCGGCTGCGCCCGCGCATGATCATCGCCAATTTCCGCCGTTGGACCACGCGCGAGCTCGATCTGCGGCGCGAGGCGGCCTCCGCCTCGGAACTGGCCGAAGCGATGCATGCCTTTGCCGGCTATCGCGTGCCCGCGATCGACTGGGACCGGACCAATGGCCGGGTGATGACGCTCGACTGGATCGACGGGATCAAGATCAGCGAGGTCGACCGGCTCGATGCCGCCGGGCATGACCGCAAGGCGCTGGCCGAGCGGCTGGTGCTGGCCTTTTTGACCCAGGCGATCAGCGGCGGCTATTTTCACGCCGACATGCACCAGGGCAATCTGTTCGTCACCGCCGACGGCACGATTGTCGCGATCGATTTCGGCATCATGGGCCGCATCGACCGGCGCGCGCGGCAATGGCTGGCCGAAATCCTCTATGGCCTGACCACGGGCAATTACCGCCGCGTCGCCGAGATTCATTTCGAGGCGCAATATGTGCCGAGTTACCATTCGGTCGAGGAATTCGCGACGGCCCTGCGCGCGGTGGGCGAACCGATGCGCGGCAAACCGGTGAAGGACCTGTCGGTCGGGCAGATGCTGGACGGCCTGTTCGCGATCACCCGCGATTTCGACATGCAGACCCAGCCCCACCTGCTGCTGCTGCAAAAGACCATGGTGATGGTCGAAGGCATCGCCACCCAGCTCGATCCCGATATCAACATGTGGGAAACCGCAGCGCCGTTCGTGCGCGCATGGATCCGCGACGAGCTGGGGCCAGAGGCGGCGATTGCCGAACGCCTGCGCGAAGATGGCGCCACACTGTTGCGCCTGCCCGGCCTGATCCGCCGGATCGAAGACCGGTTCCCGCCCAAGGGTGGCGCGCCAGAGGCACCCCCGCTGCCCGATGTCGCGCTGATGTGGGATCGCAAGCCGGGTGCCGGGCTGGCCGGGCGCGTCGCTACCCATGCCATGGCCGGCGCGCTGGCGATCGGCGCCTATCTGGTCGGGCGTGCCGCTGGCTGGTGGGGCTGACTTGGCCGCGCCGCTTGCCCGCCTGCCCAAACGGCATTTCAACGCGCTCGACCTGTCGCGATTGCTGGCGGCCTGTGCGGTGCTGTTCTGGCATTACCAGCATTTCTTTGTGCCGCCGGTCAGTTTCGAATTCCACGTGCGCCGGTCGATCTCGCCATTCTATCACCAACTCGCGTGGATCTATGACTATGGCCATGTCGCGGTGGAATATTTCTGGGCGGTGTCGGGATTTGTGTTCGCGCATGTCTATCTGGCCGACCCGCAGGCGCGCGGACGGTTCTGGCCCGCGCGGCTGGCACGGTTATGGCCGCTGCACCTGCTGACGCTGGGCGTGGTCGCCGTGTTGCAGGCGATCTATACCGCGATCAACGGCACCGCGTTCATCTATCACCATCAGGACTGGTGGCACTTTGTGCTCAACGTGTTCATGGCACAGACTTGGGGGTGGCAGGTCAACCAGTCCTACAACGGACCGACATGGTCGCTATCGACCGAAATCCTGGCCTATGCCGCATTCTGGGTGCTGTTGCCCGCCTTGCGCCGCATGCCGCTGGCGCTGTCGGCGCCGGTGGTGCTGGCCATGTTTGCGCTGGTGTTCGCCGATATCCTGCCGCCCGGCGCGCCTGCCGAAACGATGGGGGCAAAACTGGCCACGGTGGTCAATTGCGTGGGCTATTTCTTTGCCGGGGTGATGGTCTATGGCGCGGCGCTGCGCGGGTGGCTGACGGTGCCACGGCTGATCGCGCTGGCGCCGTTGCTGGCGTTCGCCGGCTATGCGTTGTCGGGCATGAAACTGCATGGGCATGACGCCGCCATCCTGGCCGGGACGATGGCCGCGCTGTGCGCCATGCTGGCCATCGATCTGACCGATCGCGACGATGCGCTGCGGCTGGGCAGGCAATTGGGCGATGCTTCCTACGGCATCTATCTGTGGCATTTTCCGCTGCAACTGGCGCTGGTGCTGCTGGTCGATGCCACGATTGGCACCCGCATGGTGTTTCGCCAGCCGGTATTCCTGGTAATCTTTGTCGGCGCGTCAATCCTGGCCGGATTCGCCTCGCACCGCTGGATCGAGCGGCCAGCCCAACGCGCGGTGATGCGCTGGTTCGATCGGCACAAACACGGGCACGCCGCCACAGCGTAATTTTCTGTAGACGGCACCGGCTTGCCGAACCGCAAGGTTCGGCACAAACATTCAATCCGCCAGTTCGGCGATCTTGTGGTGCGGCAGATAGTGCCAGCCGGCCAGCAACAGGACCACTTCGACCGCCTCGACCGCCATCGGCAAGGGCCAGCCGGGATAGGCGCCCGACACCACCAGATCGACCGCGCGCCCGGTCAGCGTGACGGCAAACAGCAGCAGCGGCACCAGCATCAGATCGGCATTGCGGCGCCAGGCGCCCCACAGCATGGCGAACCCGGCCACGCCGAAAAACGACGTGAAATCGGCGCGCAGCGTCGAAACCCCGGCGGCGGCCCCGGCAAACGGTGCCACGCCCAGCCCCTGCCCGGCGGTCAGCGGCGTCAACAGAAACGAAGCGGCCATCATCAGATCGAACAGGCCGATCACGAAAATCAGGGCGGTCAGGACAAAACGCATCGGGCACGGTTTCCTTGTGGCGAACGGCCAAAAGGATTGCGCGCTTAACGCCGCCAATGCAAGAAGCAGCCACGATGCGTATCCTGCTAATCATCGGTGGCGGTATCGCCGCCTACAAGGCGTCGGAACTGGTGCGCCTGATCCGCCGCGAAGGCGGCAGCGTGACATGCGTGCTGACCGAGGCAGGCGCGCACTTTGTCACCCCGCTGACGCTTGCCGCGCTGAGCGAGAACGCGGTGCACACCACGCTGTGGGATTTGAAAAACGAAGTCGAGATGGGCCACATCCAGCTCTCGCGAGAGGCGGATCTGGTGGTGGTCTGCCCGGCGACTGCCGATCTGATGGCGCGCATGGCGGCGGGCATCGCCAATGATCTGGCCACAACACTGCTGCTCGCCACCGACAAGCCGGTGCTGGCAGCACCGGCCATGAACGTGCGGATGTGGCAGCATGCCGCGACGCAGGCCAATCTGGCCACGCTGCGCGCGCGCGGGATCACCGTGATGGACCCCGACGAGGGCGTGATGGCCTGCGGCGAATTCGGCCCCGGCCGCCTGCCCGAGCCAGAGGCGATCCTGGCCGCGATCCGCGCGCAACTGGCGCCGCCGCCGCGACCACTGACCGGGCGCCACGTGCTGATCACCGCCGGGCCGACGCATGAACCGATCGACCCGGTGCGCTATATCGCCAACCGGTCGAGCGGCAGACAGGGCTTTGCGCTGGCCGCTGCCGCCGCGCAGGCAGGGGCACGGGTGACCCTGGTGGCCGGGCCAGTCAGCCTGCCCACCCCCGCCGGGGTGGACCGCATCGACGTTGAAACCGCGCGCGAGATGGCGGCGGCGGTCGAGGCCGCGCTGCCCTGCGATGTGGCAATCATGGTCGCCGCGGTGGCCGACTGGCGCGTGGCCGAGGCCGCCGGGCAAAAGCGCAAAAAGGACGGCAGCGGGCAGATCGCACCGCTGCAACTGGTGGAAAATCCCGATATTCTGGCAGGACTTGGCGCGTCGGCGGCGCGTCCGCGCCTGCTGATCGGATTTGCCGCCGAGACCGAACAGGTCATCCCCCACGCCAAGGCCAAGCTGGCGCGCAAAGGGGCCGACTGGATCATCGCCAACGACGTGTCGGGCGATGTGATGGGCGGCACCGCCAACACCGTGCACATCGTATCGGCCAGCGGGGTGGAAAGCCTGCCGCGCATGGACAAGGCCGACGTGGCGCACGCCATCATGACAAAGGTTGCCGATGCATTCCGTTGATTCCGTTGCCGTGCGCATTCGCCGCCTCGATCACAATCGCGATCTGCCACTGCCCGCCTATGCCACGGCCGGCGCCGCGGGCATGGACGTGGTTGCCGCCGAAGACATGACGATCGCGCCGGGTGCGCGCCATGCCGTGGCAACCGGTCTGGCGCTGGCGATTCCCGTCGGTTTCGAGATTCAGGTGCGCCCGCGATCGGGGCTTGCGCTCAAACACGGGGTCACCGTACCCAACACGCCGGGCACGATCGACAGCGATTATCGCGGCGAGTTGAAAGTGATCCTGATCAACCATGGCGATGCCGCGTTCGACGTGCGGCGCGGCGACCGTGTGGCGCAACTGGTGCTGGCCCCGGTGACGCAGGCCGCCTGGGTCGAAGTTGACGAACTGGACGCCACCGCGCGCGGCGAAGGCGGCTTTGGCTCGACCGGCGGGCTGTCGGCCCTGCCGGGCTGACACGCCTCTCCGTCACGGAGAGGCGCGCGCGATTGCGGGTTACTTCTTTTCGGGCGGGATCGAGATGCGCACGGTTTCGCCGTTCTGGCCGGGGAAGCCCTTGAACAACGCCTCGACCAGGTTGGGCACCAGATAGGGCAGGCGGTTCGATGGCGACACGGCCTGCGCCTTGCCCTCGAACACGCGCTGTCCGTCGCTGCGGCGCTTGATGCGCAGATCGATGCTGCTGGTATAGACCGTGGTCACATCGACATCGTTGAACCACGGGTCATACAGGCCATAACCCCAGCGGCGCCCATAGAAACCTTCGCCATAAAATCCGCCGTGATAGCCGCGCCACGGGCCCCAATAGGGATCGGGACCAAACATGCTGATCTTGTCGCGGCCCTTGTCGACACCGTAATCAAATTCGACCACCAGATCGGATGTCGCCGGATCACCCGCGACATAGCCCACCTTGCGCAACTGTTCGGCGACCACACCGGCATATTGGCCGAATTCCAGACCCCCGGCGTTGCGCGGATCTTCGGCGACCACAGCAAATGTCTGTCCGGCAGGCGCGGGCAATTCATGGCTGAAACGCGACACATTGGCGTTGAACGGCTCGGCACAGCCCACCAGCCCGGTCGCCAATGTGGCAGCCAGCGCCAGCGCGGCGATCGGCGCAAAACGGCGGCGGGTACGGACACTCTTGGTCATCGGCATTTCATTTCCACTCCTGAACGGCCCGGTCATGGTCTTCGCATGCACGCATGCGAGTGTGTCGGGCGCTGGCTGAACGCCGGTTGAACGTGCGATCAGCCCGCCGGTGTGACCAGCCCGAGCGCGGCATAGGCCGCATCGAGCGTGGGGCGTGCCAGCGCACGTGCCTTGTGCGCGCCTTTGGCCAGAATGGCGTCGAGCGTGCCGTGATCGTCGCGCAAGTCGCGATAGCGCGCGGCAATCGGCGCCAGGCGTTCGACCAGCAGTTCGCCCAGCGCAGGCTTGAACGTGCCGAACCCCTGCCCGCCGAATTCGGACAGCACCGAGGCGACATCGCGGCCCGACATCGCCGCATAGATGCCCACCAGATTGCGCGCCTCGGCCCGCTCGGCCAGTCCGGCGGCTTCGCTTGGCAGGGGTTCGGGATCGGTGCGCGCCTTTTTCACCTTTTGCATGATCGTGTCGGCATCGTCGGTCAGGTTGATGCGGCTCTGGTCCGACGGGTCGGACTTGCTCATCTTGGCCGATCCATCGCGCAGCGACATGATCCGTGCGGCCTCTGGCGGGATGATCGGAGCGGGCAGCGTGAACACCGGGGCTTCCTCGCTGGCGAAATCGTTGTTGAATTTCTGCGCGATGTCGCGCGCCAGTTCGAGATGCTGTTTCTGATCCTCGCCCACCGGCACGTGCGTCGCCTGATAGACCAGCACGTCGGCGGCCTGCAGCACGGGATACGTGAACAACGCGATCGAGGCTCCTTCGCGGTTCTTGCCCGCCTTGTCCTTCCATTGCGTCATGCGGTTCATCCAGCCCATCCGCGCGGTGCCCGACAGCAGCCATTGCAGTTCGGCATGGGCCGGCACCTGCGCCTGGTTGAACAGCACCGAGCGATCAGGATCGATCCCGCAGGCGACCAGCGCGGCAACCATCTCGCGCGTGTTGGCCGACAAGTCGGCCGGCACGTGCGGCATCGAAATGGCATGCAGGTCGGCCAGGAAATAGAGGCACGTGGCGCCTTTTGCGGTCCATTCGTCCTGCATCGCCACCCAGTTGCGGATCGCCCCGAGATAATTGCCGAGGTGAAGATTGCCGGTGGGCTGAATGCCGGAAACAATGCGCATTGACGTGAACCTTGTCGTGTTGATCAGCGGCGGCGCCGCAAAAGCAGGGCAATGTCATCGCGGGAAAACGCCCCCATGATGACGGTGGCAAGGGCATAGACCAGCATGCCGCCCGAAACCAGCGCCGCCAGCGCGCCAAACCGCATGAACCACGTTCCGTGGACATAGGGCATCATATAGATCTGCCCCCGCCATAACACCGCGCCCATCGCCACCGCCGCCAGCACCAGCCGCGGCGCGCGGCGGCGCAGGCGCCGGTCGGCGATGAAGTGCCCGCGCCGCACCAGCCGGTGATAGAGCAGCCAGACATTGACCGACGATGCGATCGCCGTCGCCAGCGGCGGGCCCATGTGTTTGAGCGGCACGATCAGCACCAGATTGCCGACCAGATTGACCGCGATCGAAATCAGCGCAAAGCGCACCGGCGTGCGCGTATCCTGCCGCGCGTAAAAGCCGGGCGTCAGCACCTTGACCAGGATATAGCTAGGCAACCCGATCGAAAATGCGGCCAGCGCCTGCGCGGTAAAATGGGTGTTTTCGGCCGTAAACCGGCCATAGCCGAACAGCGCGGCGGCAATCGGCTCGCCACAGACCACCAGCGCGACAGTGGCGGGCAGGGTCAGCAACAAGGCCAGTTCCATCCCCCGGTTCTGCGTGTCGAGCGCCGACAGATCATCCCCGGCGCCGAGTTGGCGCGAAATCGTCGGCAGCAGCACGGTGCCAAGCCCGATGCCGATCAAACCCAGCGGCAACTGGTTCAGCCGGTCGGCCATGTAGATATAGGTCACCGAGCCATGATCGAGCAGCGACGAGGCCAGCAAGGTGGAAATCGTCAGGTTGATCTGCGCGGCCCCGGCCCCCGCCGCCGCGGGCAGGATCAACACCATCAACCGCCGGACATCGGGATTGAGCCGGGGCAGCCGCAACCGCAGGCTGACCCCGCTCATCCGGCACGCCCAGGCCAGCCAGGCCAGTTGCAACGCGCCCGATACCGACACCGCGATCGACTGGTTGCGTGCGGTCGCCAGTGGATCATGGCTGTGAAACAGCACGATCGCGGCGATCATCGTGACATTGAGCAGGATCGGCGCGGCCGCGTTGACCCAGAACTTGTGCATCGAATTGAGGATGCCGCCAAATAGGGACACCAGGCTGATCAGCATCAGATAGGGGATCGTCCAGCGCGAACAGGTGACCGCAAAGGCAAAGTCGGCTTCGCTGACCCCGTGAAACTTGCCCGACAGCAGCAGCGTGACCGGCCAGGCGAACACTTCCAGCGCCACCGTCATCGCCAGCAGCACCGGCAACAGCACCGCCAGCGCCTGTTCGGCAAACATCAACCCGTCGGCCAGGCCGCGCCCCTCG
>Ga0302187_10002975_pt1 | contig 13783 bp, 14 predicted proteins | sample II_Bog_E1_3_FD_202120 | JGI IMG/M metagenome (GOLD analysis project Ga0302187, IMG submission 202120) | Peat permafrost microbial communities from Stordalen Mire near Abisko, Sweden - II_Bog_E1_3 | ecosystem: Environmental > Terrestrial > Soil > Wetlands > Peat | place: Sweden: Abisko...
AACCCGGAGCGGACGGTGGTATTGCGAGGTGTGACGCGGCCGGGTGTTGAGGTGGTGGAGAACGAGATGGTGAGTGCGTTCGTGTTGCCGGATTGCTTTCGGGTGGAGTGGGGCGCTGTGTCGGTTGAGAGCGAAGGAGCGATGCCGGTGGTGGCTATGGAGTGCGTTGTTGGATACGAGACTGCTGGCACGGCTTTGAATGCAGGGATGGATCGGGGGCGTGCGTTGGCGGCGATGGATGGCGAGCTTCTGGCAGCGGTGAATGCCTGTCCGCATCACGCGGTGAAGACGAACTACTCCGGGTTGGAGCAGGGCAGGAGCTCGAGTGCGATGGGGACGAGCGTGTGGTGGGGGCCGGTGAGCTTCGGCAAGACTGCCGTGAAGAAGGATCGCGTGGGCCGGGTAGCGACGGTGATGGTGATGAGCTACCAGGAAGCGGGTGAGCTGTGAGCGTGGTGACGGAGGTGATGGCGCCTGTTGTGGAGCGCGTGCGGGCTTACTTTGCGCCGGTGAACCGGGCGGCGATGCAGCCGACGATCTTCGATCCGGCGCAGGAGGGTGGGTTTGCACTGAGCGCGCCGCCAGCGCCGTGGGTGGATCTGGGATGGATTCGGGGGTTTGAGCGGAAGAGCGCGACGAAGGTTGAGCCACTGCTTGCGGGTGCGCCGTTGGCGGCGCAGACGCAGGTGCGGTCGGAGATCGGTGCAACGGTGGAGTTTGCGTTCGAGAGCTGGGGCAAGCTGCAGCTTGCGCTGGCTTGCGGAACGCAGCAGATGAACTTGCTGAAGGCCGCAGGTGGAGCAGCGATGGAGGGCTCGGGAGGAACCGGGGTCGGTGGGGTACCGGTGGGTACCGGATCGACGGCGACGGTGCTGCAGCTGGGAGCTGCTTCGAGCGGCTTTGTGGTGGGCGAGTTGGTGGCCGTGGATGTGGACTATTCCGGGGCTACTGGGTACGTGGGTAGTGGTGTGAGTGGAGCGTATGTTCGTGCGGCGTTGACGGATGTGGACTACGTGAGGCGCGTGACGCTGAATGTGGGGCGGATCGCTGCGATCAATGCGACGACGGGCGCGGTGACGCTGGAGAGTGCGCTGATTGGTGGAGTGCCTTCCTCGGGAATGAAGGTGAGCGGGGTGGTGGGGTTCTGTGACCGCGAGGGATCGAGCTTCTTCCAGGAGTGGTCGGCGGTGTTTGTGGCCGAGGGTCAGCAGGGCGCGCGGGTGGTGTGGCACTATCCGCGGCTGCAAGCGATGAGTGGGATCGCGGAGAGCTTCGACAAAGCGGCGGGTGGGTTTGAGGCGGTGAGGCTCGCGGCGTCGTTTCGAGCGCTGCCGGTGAAGGATCCGATGGATGGGGAGACGGTGGTTTGTTTCCGGAGCTACGTGGGTTCTTAGCGCGATGCGTTAGCTGGCTGCGCCAGTGCAGCGCTTCGCGTTGGCGGCTTCGCCGTTAGCGGAAGCGCAGGCAGAAGCTCCTAAGCTTTCTGGCCAGATGCCAGATGCCAGATGCCAGATGCCAGATGCGAGTTGCGAGTGCCGAGAGGGTGCTGTGGGAGGGTGTGTGCGGATTACGATCGACAATCTCGACGGGTTGGGGGCGGTGGACTACACAGGCAGTGTAGCGGCTGAGGGGCCGATCACGATTCAGCGGGGACTGAATGTGCCGTCGCGGTGCACGTGGGAGATCGTGCTGGGTCTGGGTGGGCTGGCGACACCGGTGCGTCATGCGCGGGTGGTAGTAGCGAGCGATGCAGGCACGCTGTTGTTCACCGGCTATTGCGCTACGGAACCCGTGAACGTGTATGCGGGTGCGGCGACGACGAGTGCGGTGTATCGCGCGCGTGTGACGGCTGTGAGCGATGAATGGCTGCTGGACCGGCTTGGCTCGGGGACCTATGCGGGCTCGCTGACCGGGTTGTGGCTGACGGGTGGGTCGCAGCTTCAGTTGCTGACGGCGAGAGCGCAGGCGGGCGGGCCTGCGGTGCTGAGCGTGTCGGGTGGTGGGTCGGCGGCGCGGATGGGTGCTGTGGTGAGCCGGGCGTCGGCACCCTGGAGTGAGAACGCGGGACTGAGTGCGGGAGCCGGGTATGCGGCGTATCGCGCGCTGAGTGGAGTGGTCACAGTGCAGACGGTGGGCACGGTGACACACAGCTTCAGTGATGCAGACGGAACGCTGAACGTAAGTGAGTTGTCCACGAGTGTGGTGCGGGACCTAGCGAATGATGTGACGATCTCCGGTGCGGAGGAGCCGGTGGCCTATGCGCAGGAGATCTTCGAGGGTGATGGCACGACTACGGTGTTTGAGCTGAGCGAAGAGGCCTATCGCGAGACGCAAAGGACGCTGGTGCTCGACAGCTTCAACGAGGCGGTGCTGAACCCGGCGGTGTGGACGAAGTCGGATCCGGGCAGCCATGTGACGTTGAGCTCCGGTGGACTGACGCTGAATGGCGGAAACGGCTTCGATGGTCAGACGACGGTGACCGCTGTTGACGCGATGGAGATGGGCGGCAGCGTTGTCGTGCAGCTGGGCGGGGTGAGTTTCGGAGCGGCGTCGAACGGGATGCTGGGGGGAATGTACCAGGGCATAACGACGCTGGGGAACTGCTTTGCGGGGTTCCGCGTGCGGCAGTCGAGCGGTGTCACCGTGGTTGTGCCAGTGGTGAACGGAAGCGAAGTGGGAACGGTGTTCACGCCGGTGGTCGGGCACTTGTATACGTTGCGGCTGAGGTTGCATTGCGTGGAGCAACAGAGGGTACCGCAGGTGTACTACGCGATGGTGAATGGCGTGGTGGAGAGCTTCGGCAGCGGCAGTGGGATTGCGGCACCGATGGACGTGGTGTTTGAGCTCGTGGATGAGGGAGCGGCGTCGAACACGCCAGCGACGGTGTTGTATGACTCGGCTGCAGTGGGTTCAGCGGTGGCGTCGAGCCCGGCGGTGTGCTTGTTTGTGGTGGCGAACTCAATCAACCTGTTTGTGAATGTTGGGTCGGTGAGTGTGACGCGGCCGGGCAGTTTGTGGGTGGTGAGCACGTTGCCTGGCGGCGCGGTGCAGACGCGGCTTATCGGGATCGCGGGGCAGGGATGTGACTGTGAAGCTACGTATGGGGCTGCCGTGGGAACCAGCGCGAAGCTGACGTTCTTTGCCGGGCGGGTTCCGGTGGAGGGCGAGCGGGTGACGGTGTCGTACCGGACGCGTGGGCGCGCTGTGGCGCGGCTGGAGAATGCGGCGAGCGTGACTGCGGAGGCGGTTGGAGGGGCTGCGGGAACGAGCCGCTGGCTGGGCAAGGTGCTTGAACCGCAGGCCCGCACGAGTGTCGATTGCGAGAGTGCGGCGGAGGCTGTGCTTGCGTTTGCGACGACGAGATCGTGCGCGGTGTCGGGCGAGTACAGGGCGGTGAATCCGAGTGCTGATGTGTGGCCGGGCGATGTGCTGGCGGTGACGAGTGCAGGAGTGACGACATCGCTGCTGGTGCGAGGTGTAGAGATCAAAGATGGGCAGAGCGCGCCGGAGGTGCTGCGCTATGCGATGAAGTTCGCCAATGACTGGGCGACAGAGTATGCGGATGGGCTTGGGATGAAGCTGAGCGAGGCCATTGCGGCCGATGCATACCTGCCGCTGACGGCGGCGACGGGGCCCGGCCAGGTGCTTGCGAACCTGCAGCAACTGGCCGTGACCAGCCTCTCGCCGACGGCGATTGGCGTAAGTGCGGGAGTGACTCCGCCGACGGGTGGAGGATTTGAGGTGCGGCGGTCGGACTGGCAGTTTGGGGTGGGCGCGGATGTAGCAGACCTGGTGTTGAGGAGTCCGGTGGCGAACTTTACGATTCCACGGGCCGCGCAGGTGGAGCGCTACTACGTGCGGTTGTATGACGCGAGCACACCGCCGGTGTATTCGCGGTTCTCGAGTGCGGTGATGGTGAATTGGCCGGTTTAGGCAGTGGCTTTGCCGTTAGCCGCTGACGCGGGTAGCGCTTCGCGTTGGCGGCTTCGCCGCGAGCAAAGGCGACAAGGATTGGGATTGGGCTGCGGGCCACGAGTTACGGGGTGCGAGTCAGGGCGGGGGGGGCTGATGACAGAGTTTGAGGCGCAGGTGTTGCGGGAGTTGAGTGCGCTGAAGGCGCAGATGGATCAGCTGCTGGGGATCGGACAGCCGGGGAGGCTGCATGAGATCGAGGAGCGTGTGGCGTCGCATGAGCGGAGTGTTCAGAGGCTTAAGGGGATGGCGGGGGCGCTGGGTGTGCTGCTGACGGCAGCGCACGTGGTGGTGACTTGGTTCGTGGGACGGCGATAGGGCGCAGCGGCGTGAGTGCCGACGCTGGCAAAATACAGGGGTTCCTCGGCTGCGCCTCGGAATGACGGGCAAAAGGAAAAGGCCCCGTCGCCGGGGCCTTCACTGTGTTGACGATGTTGGTTAGCCGATGTCTTCGTTCCAGTTTTCGAGGTAGGCCTTGAAGTCGGACATGAACTTGCCGGCGTCGGAGCCATCGATGATGCGGTGATCGAAGCCGAGGGTGAAGCGCTGGACGGAGCGGACGGCGATGGAGTCGTTGCCATCCTTGTCGGTGAGGACCAGGGGCTCCTTGAAGAGGCCGCCGACGCCGAGGATGGCGGCCTGCGGCATGGAGATGATGGGCGTACCGAACTGCTCGCCGAAGATGCCTGCGTTGGTGATGGTGAAGGTGGCTCCGGCGACGTCATCTGGTGCGAGCTTCTTGGTGCGGGCGCGCTCGGCGATGTCGACGATACCGCGCGCGACGCCGAGGAAGTTCTTCTCTTCGGTCTGCTTGATGACGGGGACGATGAGGCCCCAGTCCAGCGCAACGGCGATGCCGATGTTGATGCTCTTGTTGTAGAGCGTGCCTTCGCCCTGGATCGCGGCGTTGACGATGGGGTGCTTGCGCAAGGAGTTGATGGCGGCGCGCGTGATGAACGGCATGTACGTGAGCTTCACGCCGTTGCGCTGCTCGTACTTGCTCTTTTCCTTCTCGCGCAGCTTCACGATGCGCGTCATGTCCACCTTGAAGATGGTGTGGACGTGCGCATTGGTGTGCTTGGACTCGACCATGCGCTTGGCGATGATGCCGCGCATCTTGGTCCACGGCTCGACGGTGCCGGGTGTGGGTGCCGGAGCCGCGGGGGCAGCTGGCTTCGCGGCCGGAGCCGGAGTTGCTGCGGCTGGCGCGGGAGCAGCAGCTGCAGGCCTGGCTCCGGAGAGATGCCCGAGGATGTCTTCCTTGGTGATGCGGCCGGAGGCTCCGGTGCCGGGGACGGCAGTGAGGTCGACCTTGTTCTCTTCGGCGATCTTGCGGACGAGCGGCGAGGAGCGGGGCGCCGTTCCGGCGGAGGCTGCGGGAGTTGATGCAGCGGCGGGCGCGGGCGCAACGGCTGGAGCGGCTGCAACAACGGGCGCAGGGGCAGCTGCGGGAGCTCCAGCTCCAGCGGAAGAACCACCGATGACGGCGACGATGCTGCCGACGGAGACTGTCTGGCCTTCCTGCACCTTGATCTCGGTGAGGATGCCTGCAGCGGGGGAGGGAATCTCGGCGTCGACCTTGTCGGTGGAGATCTCGAAGATGGGTTCGTCCCGCTCGACCTTGTCGCCGATCTTCTTCAGCCACTTGGTGAGCGTGCCCTCGGTGATAGACTCGCCCATCTGAGGCATGGGGACGTCGGTGCCGGGGCCGGCAGCAGGTGCCAGAGCTTCAGCGGTCGCGGCGAGATCGCGGGCGGCGACGGCTTCAGCGGCTGGAGTGACGGAGTCGATCTTGAGGTCGGCCGAAGCTGCGGGGGCTGCAGCAGGTGCGGAAGCGCCGCCGGGCTCATTGATGCTGGCGACGACGGTGTTCACTGTGACGGTGGCACCTTCCTGCACCTTGATCTCACCGAGCACACCCGCAACGGGCGAAGGGATTTCGGCATCGACCTTATCGGTGGAGATCTCGAAGAGGGGCTCGTCGCGGGCCACGGTGTCGCCGGGCTTCTTGAGCCAGCGGGTGAGTGTGCCTTCGGTGATGGATTCGCCCATCTGGGGCATGACTACGTCGATTGGCATCGGGAAAAGGTCTCCGCGTGAAAGTGTCGAGGGGAAGGCCACGCGTGCGAGCGGTGGCCGGGGTCGCCAACTCTGGATTATACGGCGGTGGGGTAAAGCCCCGCGGGTCCGGTTCGTTTAGCGGACTTGCTGTGCGGTCGGCAGGAGGTCGTCGATGGAGTTCGCCGCCATGATTTGGCGCTGGAAGACGCGACCGAAGTTCGCGGCGGCACTGTTCGCAGCCTGCTGGAGTGTGGGGGGCTTGGGCAGTGTGGTCTCTTCTTCGAGCGAGGTGACAGCACGATCGGCGATGCCGCAGGGAATGATGAGCTGGAAGTCGCGGAGGTCGGTGGTGACGTTGAGCGCGAAGCCGTGCGAGGTGATGCCGTGGGAGACGTGGATGCCGATGGCGGCGATCTTCTTCTCCAGCACGGAACCTCCGGCGTAGGTCCAGACGCCGGTGCGGCCGGGGACGCGTTGTGCGGGGATGCCGAAGTCCTTGGCGGTGAGGATGAGGGCCTCTTCCATGAGGCGGACGAAGTCGACGGGGCCGAGGTGCTTCTTGATGACGCCAGGGCCGTGCTTGTCGGGCCAGTCGCCGCGGAGATCGACGATGGGGTAGCCGACGAGCTGGCCGGGGCCGTGATACGTGACCTCACCGCCTCGGTTGGTTTCGTGCAGGGTGACGCCGCGCTGTGCGAGGAGTTCATCGCTGGCAAGGATGTTGGCACGGGTGGCGTTGCGGCCCAGGGTGAGTACGGGTGGATGCTCCATGAGGAGCAGCGTGTCGGCGATCACGCCGGCCTTGCGGGCGTCGACGACCTCACGCATGATGCGGAGGCCTTCGTCGTAGGGGATGCGGCCGAGTTGGAGCAGGTGCAGGATCATGACAATGCGGGACTACAGGCCGAGGTCAGAGAGGCTGGGGTGGTCGTCGGGCCGGCGTCCCTGGGGCCAGTGGAAGAGCCGATCGGACTCGGAGATGGCTAGGTCATTGATGCTGGCGTGGCGGACGGCCATCAGGCCGTTCGGGTCGAACTCCCAGTTCTCGTTGCCGTAGGACCGAAACCACTCTCCCTGATCATTGTGCCATTCGTAGGCGAAGCGGACGGCGATGCGGTTGCCGGTGAAGGCCCAGAGCTCCTTGATGAGGCGGTACTCGCGCTCCTTCTCCCACTTGCTTGTGAGGAAGGCGACGATCTCGTCGCGGCCATTCAGGAACGTGGAGCGGTTCCGCCAGCGGCTGTCGGGTGTGTAAGCGAGGGATACCTGTGCGGGGTTGCGGCTGTTCCAGCCGTCCTCGGCCTTGCGGACTTTTTCGAGGGCGGTCTCGTGGGTGAAGGGTGGGAACGGAGGGCGGGATTCTGTCGGCATGACTGATCCTCTCGTCGGTACAAAGATCGGATGCGTGACAAGACATTGGCGATGGGGAAAAAGCGAAGGGCTGCGGAGATCCGCAGCCCTTCGCGTGCCTGTATTGACGTATCGGCTAGACGTTGATCGCCATGCCTTCGACCGCCGAGTAGCCATCGAGGAGGCTTTCCGCGAGCGTGGGGTGAGCGTGGATGGTGAACATCAGCTCTTCCACAGTGGCTTCGAGCTCCAGGGCAACGACGCACTCGGCGATGAGTTCCGTGGCGTTGGGGCCGATGATGTGTACGCCCAGGACCTCGCCGTACTTGGCGTCGGAGACGACCTTCACGAAGCCGTCGTGCGAGTCGAGGATGGTGGCCTTGGAGTTGCCGACAAACGGGAACTTGCCGACCTTGACCTGGTAGCCCTTCTCCTTGGCCTGAGCTTCGGTGAGGCCGACGCTGCCGATCTGGGGATCGCAGTAGGTGCAGCCCGGGATGCGGTCCTTGCGGACGGGGCGAGCGTACTTGCCGGCGGCCTTGGAGGCGACGACGACGCCTTCCATGGCTCCAACGTGGGCGAGCTGCGGCAGGCCAGCGACGATGTCGCCGATGGCGTAGACGCCGGGCTCGGAGGTCTCCATCCACTGGTTGACAGGGACGAAGCCACGATCGAGCTGGATGCTGGTCTTGTCGATGCCGGCATCCTGCGTGCGCGGACCGCGGCCTACGGCGATGAGGACCTTCTCGGTCTCCTTCACGACGGCCTTGCCGGTGGAGTCCACGAAGCTGACCTTCGCGCCGGTCTTGGTCTTCTCAATCTTCTCAACCTTGGCTCCGACGTGAACGTCGATGCCGCGCTTCTTGAAGGAGCGGAGGAGCTCCTTGGAGACCTCTTCATCTTCCACGGGGACGATGCGGGGCAGGGCCTCGACGATGGTGACCTCCGCGCCGAAGCTGCGGAAGATCGAAGCAAACTCCACACCGACTGCGCCTGAGCCGATGACCACGAGGGACTTCGGGAAGGCAGGCAGCGAGAGAATCTCGATGTTGGTGAGGATGGTGTCGTCGGCGGTGTAGCCGGGCAGCATGCGGGCGTCGGAGCCGGTGGCGAGCACAACCTTCTTCGCCTGCACGGGCGAGACCTTGCCATCGGTGGCCGTGACGTTGACGGTCAGCACGCCATCCTTGGCGGGGTCGGCGATGCGGCCGTGACCGCGCACCACGGTGACCTTGTTCTTCTTCATGAGGAAGTCGAGGCCCTTGGTGTGCTTCACGATGATGTCGCCCTTGCGCTTGAGGACGTTGGCCCAGTTGAGCTTGGGCGCGGCGACGTTGTCGATGCCATAGCTGGCGGCGTGGCTGATGTGATCCCAGATCTCGGCGGAGAAGAGCATCGCCTTCGTGGGGATGCAACCCCAGTGCAAGCATGTGCCGCCAAGGACGTCGGTTTTCTCGATGAGGGCGACCTTGAGGCCGAGCTGTCCGGCGCGGATCGCGCAGGTGTATCCGGCGGGGCCACCGCCCACGATCGCCAGGTCAAACAAAGTTTCTGCCAAGAGAGTGCTCCGTTTCCGCGAGTAATCGCGCTATCCGCGCGGCTGCGCGGAGTTCGCTGATGACACCCAAGTTTACGACGCCAGGGGTGCCAACGCTATTCGATGTGCGAGTACCGCCTTTGGGTGCAGCCGCTCGCACAGAGGTAGCCCCCTGGCCAAAACGGCCTGCAAGGCCAATCAAGAGAGGAGCAAGAGGGTGCGCAAGTTTACCTATAGCGCAGCGGGTCTGGAGCTGACCAGGAGCTTTGAGGGGCTGCGGCTTACGGCCTATCGCGATGTTGCCGGGATCTGGACGATTGGGTACGGGCATACTGGGGCCGATGTCCACGAGGGGCAGACGATCTCGGAGTTTGTGGCAGAGGCGCTTTTGCTGGCCGACGTCGCGCCCTGCGTGTCGGCGGTCAATCGGGGGGTGAAGGTGCCGATCATGCAGCACCAGTTCGACGCGCTGGTGGACTTTGCCTTCAACGCGGGAGTCGGGAATCTGCTGAAGTCCACCTTGCTCCAGAAGGTGAACCTCGGGGATTTCGCCGGCGCGGCGGTCCAGTTCGGGTTGTGGATTCACGCGGACGGCAAGCCGCAGCCGGGGTTGATCCGGCGACGCAAAGCTGAGGCTGCGATATTTCGTGGAGAAATGATTACAGGCGCGTGAATCCTTATTCCCGGGGTGTCCCGGCGGAAGCTAGTCGTCGCGTAGCTTGTACGTAGAGGATGCGAGCGATGGCACGGACGGTTCTGATCGATACGGATACGGCTTCGGACGATGCGGTCGCGCTGATGATGGCTTTGCGCTCTCCGCTGGTCGAGGTGGCAGCGATCACCGTGGTCGCCGGCAATGTGCCGGTGGAGCAGGCGGTGAGCAATGCCCTCTATACCGCGGAGCTGTGCGGGTCGGATGTGCCGGTGTTTGCAGGCTGCGATGAGCCGCTGAAGCGTGAACTCGAGTCAGCGACGTGGTTTCATGGCCAGGATGGCCTGGGCGATCACGGCTTCCATCCCACGCGGCGCACGGCAGAGCACGGGCACGCGGTGCATGCGATCTCTTCCTGCGCGCTCGCCAATCCGGGGCTTGAGGTCATCACGCTGGGCCCGTTGACGAACCTGGCGACGGCCCTGCTTCGAGACCCGAACATCGCCAACAACATCAGCCGCTGCGTGGTGATGGGCGGCGCGCCGTGCTGCGAGGGTAACGTGACGCCCGCAGCCGAATTTAACATCTGGGTAGACCCCGAGGCCGCTCGCATCGTGATGCTCTCGGGGATTCCTATTGAGCTAGTGGGCTGGCAGCTCTCGCGCTACGACGCCGCGCTCAACGCGGACGATATCGCGAAGGTGCTGGCGCTGGAGACACCGCAGGCGCGCTTCGCGATCGAGTGCAACAGCCGCGCTCGCGAGGCCTATCTGGAGCAGACCGGCGAACACGGCATCTCCCTGCCGGACCCGATTGCCATGGCAATTCTGCTCGACCCCTCGCTGGCACTTGAGGTGAGCGAGCATGACATCGAGATCGAGTGCGAAAGCGTGCTCACGCGCGGCATGACGGTAGTGGACCGGTTGAACGTCACGCGCGATGAGCGCAATGCATCGCGCTGGCGCGAGGTGCACGATCACGCGCGGCCCGCGAAGGTCGTGTGGAAGCTGGATGTGCCGGGATGGAAGCGGTTGCTGATGGAGTCATTGCGCTAGCTTTGCTGCGGAAGTATCAGCGTGTTGCGGCTTCGCGCCGGGCCAGCAGCGTCGCAGTAGCCAGCAATGCCACCAGAAGCAGGCAGAACGTCACCTGCGGAATGCCAAAGTAGCGCCAGGCGATCGCAGCTCCAGCCAACTGCAGCAGGACAAAGGCTGATCCCAGCGAAACAACCCCACGAACCTTCTCGGTTGCAAGCGCCCCCAGCATCCAAGCCAAGAAAGCTTCAAACAGTAGAGCTGCGGTGATGAACATCCCGAAGCCTCGATAGAAGTTTCCATAGCTGTAGGTCGCGCCCTTGATCGTGAACTGCACGCTGTCCATCGCATCGCGGACGGCCAGGCCTTGAGGCGTTGGCGGAACGAAGCCCAGGAAGCCCATAGTGTGCAATGCCGCGAAGACCAGCAGAACGATGGCTGAGGCTCGGAAGAAGGCTTTGGCTGTCATCCTGCCACCTCCACCTTCGCTTTGTAGAGCTTGAGCAGGCCGCCCCAGCCGCCAGCATCGTTGCCCACCTGGCTACGCATCACGTCTCCGCCTTCACCATGGCGCTCGAAGTGGCGATGCTCGATTGCGACGAGCGTGTGGCCCTCGCCCTGTGGCGTGAAGTTCACTTCCACCTCACTGCATTGCGCGGGGTCCGCCTCAAACTGCCACTTCGGCGAAACCTGCCACGCCATCACGAAGCTCTTTGGCGGGTCCCAGGCGAGCACCTTGCCCCACTGCACGCTGCTGCCATCCTCATGCTCGCTGTAGCAGCGGCCGCCGACGCCCGGCTCCATCACGGAGCGCGTCATTGGCGATTTTCCGATGTGATGCGACCGCGGCCACCAGCTGTCCAGCTCTGCAGTAAAGACCTCAAAGGCCAGCTCTGGCTCTGCTTCCACCACGATGCTTACCTGCACGGGCGCGATCTCAGGAACGCTTGCGTTCGGCACGGGCTCTCTCCTCCGCTTTCTTCTTGAATGACGTCAGGGCCCCGGTCCAGAACCTTTCGAAGTACCGCCGCAGCTCGTCAAAGCCACGGGGATCAATGCGATAGACGCGTCGCGTACCTTCTGCGTCGGAGGAAACCAGCCGCGCCTCCTTCAGCACGCGCAGGTGCTGTGAAATCGCCGGCCGGCTGACAGGGAAGTGCTCCGCCAGCTCTCCGACGGCGCTGGGTTGCCGCAGCAGGCGCTCCAGGATGGCACGCCGGGTGGCATCGCCGAGAGCATCGAGTTGGGTTTCATGGTAAGTCAAAACTAACGGTAAGCTACGACGCACGCTCTGGACTTGTCAAGCGTTACCTGCACGGCTCTCTGTCCTTGCCGTCCGGAGAGCGGTAAGATGCTGCGCAAGAGGTGCGCCCATGGCCGCTGCGACCCACATCCCGGTGAGCGAGTACCTGCGGACTACCTATCGGCTGAGCGTCGGAGCCAAGGTAGTGTGGGTGATCGATCCGTGGCGGCGTGTGGCGTATGAGGAGTCAGTGGGTGGATTGATCGAGCCGAAAGATGGAATGCTTCGCGTCGAGGGAACACCGATTGAGGTCTCCATCGAGGGTATCTTTCATGAGCTGGACGAGTTCTAGGCCTCAGGACAGGACCACTTTTTGAGGCGGCAGTTCAAGCAGGCTCTAGCGAATGGGTTGCGCCAGCCCGCCGACCATACGCTTGTGCCCCGCACGCAGAAGGGCCTTCGGCAACGCGGGCATGGCCATGCCGCCCAGCGCGACCAGGACACGATCAACAGACTGAACGCGCAGACGGCGGATATCGCGAAAACCACCCAATAAGCCCACGTAGGAAGCCACCAGCCTGAAATGCTGTGAATGAGCCAGCTGAGGTCATTCGGAAAGCGGCCCAGGTAGGCTCCGCCCACCCAGGCACCCACCGCTTGCCAGCGAATCACGCGGTAGTGCCGCCATTGCTCCGCACAGGTCACGTGGCGAGGTTACAGCAGCTTCGCAGCATCCTTCGCAAAGTACGTCACAATGAAGTCTGCTCCACCGCGCCGCAGGCACAGCAGGCTCTCGAGCATCGTGCGCTCGGGCTCCAGCCAGCCGCGTTCGAAGGCGGCCTGCATCATGGCGTACTCGCCCGAGACCTGGTAGGCGCCCATGGGCAGGTCGAAGCGGTTGCGGGCCTCGCGGATCACGTCTAGGTAGGGCATGGCGGGCTTCATCAGCAGCATGTCCGCGCCTTCCGAGATATCCTGTTCGATCTCGCGCATAGCTTCGCGGAGGTTCGCTCCATCCATCTGGTAGGTGCGGCGGTCGCCGAACTGCGGTGCCGAGTCTGCGGCCTCGCGGAACGGGCCGTAGAAGGCGCTCGCAAACTTCGCGGCATAGCTCATCACCGGGGTGCCGATGAAGCCGTGCTTGTCCAGTGCCGCGCGGATGGCAGCGACGCGGCCGTCCATCATGTCGCTGGGGGCGACGATGTCCGCTCCAGCCTGCGCCTGCGAGACGGCTGTCTTCGCCAGCAGGTCCAGCGTCGGGTCGTTCTCCACGCCGAAGTCATCGCCCTGCTTCGTGACGATGCCGCAGTGGCCGTGCGAGGTGTACTCGCACAGGCAGACGTCGCCGATGAGGACCAGCTTCTTCGACGCGGGTGAGGCCTTCATCGCGCGCAGAGCCCTCTGGACGATGCCGTCGGCCGCGTAGGCGCCGGTGCCGACCTCGTCCTTGCTCTCGGGCAAGCCAAAGAGCAGCACGCCGCCGATGCCGAGCGCAGCGCACTCTTCCATCTCCTTGACGGCCTCGTCGACCGAGACGTTGAAGACGCCCGGCATGGAGCTGACGGGCTTGCGCACGCCTTCGCCCTCGCAGATGAACAGCGGGTAGATCAGAGCACCGGGGTGCAGGTGGGTCTCGCGGACCAGGGAGCGCATCGCCGCGCTCGAGCGCAGACGGCGCAGTCGAGTAACCGGAAATTCCATGCTCCAATTGTAGGTCGCGCCACGGAGACGGAGTGTGACGAGCTTCACGCCGGCGTTAGCCATGCCCTGACCCCGTCAGCTCTGCCGGCTGCCACGCGCCAGATCGTCGTACTCCATCCCGCTGAACGCCGGGGCCAGCACCCACAGTGTGTAAATGCCCAGGATCGTGCCCAGCACCGGATGAATCAGCGACCAGACGGCGCACACGATCGCCACCACGCGGCCCCAGGTCT
>Ga0302187_10002980_pt1 | contig 13774 bp, 8 predicted proteins | sample II_Bog_E1_3_FD_202120 | JGI IMG/M metagenome (GOLD analysis project Ga0302187, IMG submission 202120) | Peat permafrost microbial communities from Stordalen Mire near Abisko, Sweden - II_Bog_E1_3 | ecosystem: Environmental > Terrestrial > Soil > Wetlands > Peat | place: Sweden: Abisko, Stordalen...
TTTCATATTCGGGAACCTTTGCGCCGCGGCCATCCACCAGCACTCGCGCGCCGTCGTGCTCGCCTTTGGCGATCAATCCTTCGATGCGGGCCTTGCTTTCAGCGGAGATTACGGGACCCATTTCAACTCCCGGCGCCGCGCCGTAACCAACTTTGCGGCTCGACGCTGTGGCTGCAATCTGCTCAGTAAAACTGGGCCGCGCGTCGCCCACGGTAATCGCCACCGAAGCCGCGAGACACCGCTGGCCCGCGCAGCCGAATGCCGAGTCGGCAAGAATGCGCGTGGTCATTTCCATATCCGCGTCGGGCATTACCACCACTGGGTTCTTTGCTCCGCCCTGGCACTGCGCCCGCTTACCGCTGGCGGCAGCCCGGCTGTAGATGTAGCGAGCTGTTGCAGTGGACCCGACAAAACTTACAGCGCGGATGCCCGGGTGATCGAGGATGGCATTCACAGTGTCGCGCCCGCCGTTGACCAGTTGCACCACGCCATGTGGAAAGCCCGCCTGCTGCATGAGCGCATAGACTTTTTGCGAAGTGACGGGCACGCGTTCCGAGGGCTTGAGCAGGAAGCAATTGCCGGCGGCCACTGCGTAGGGCATGAACCAGAAGGGGATCATGCCGGGGAAGTTGAAGGGAGTGATTGCAGCCACCACGCCGAGCGGCTGGCGGATCATGTGCTCGTCGATGCCGGCGGCAATGTCTTCGCAGTTAGTGCCCTGGATGAGGATGGGCATGGCGCATGCGGTCTCGACGTTCTCAATGGCGCGCTGCATCTCGGCCTTGCTCTCAGTAAGCGTCTTGCCGCACTCGTCGGTAATGGAGAGCGCGAGCGAGTCGCGATGCTGCTCAAGAAGCGTTTTGAGTTTGAATAGTGGCTGCACGCGATCGACGACCGGGGTGCGACGCCAGCCGATAAAAGCGCGCTCCGCAATTTCAACGGCGAGATTCACATCAGAGGCGGGAGATAGTGGCACTTCGGCCAGCACCGTGGCGGAGGCGGGATTGATGACGTTGAGCGTCTCAGTGGCGGAGGAAGCGCGCCAGGCGCCGTCGATGAAATTCTGCAAGCGTTCAGGCATTGTGAGGTAGCTCCTCGCGGAATTTGGGCGAGCACGCCAGTGAGGCAGAACTCAGTCTGACCCAGCGTGCGTGGAAGAGTCAATGCGGCGGAACAGATAAATAAACAGGTCAAAGTGAATGCCGTAAGATCATTGCGTCGATTGAGAACGCTACGAGAGCCACGTGAAACTGTTTGAGTATTCAAGCAGTCCGGCTTGGCGAAAAGTGTTTTGTTTGCCGGAGGGGAAAAGCATGAACGAAGAGAGAGCAGATGGATACGATTCACGGGTGCGCGCCATGAGCGGCTCGAGCGTTGGATTATGGCGGCGAATTTTTCTGGCCGCATTGCTTGCCATGGGCTCAGCTTGTTTAGCGCAGACGCCGGATGCGCAGCCCATCGATGCCGATGCCACGCCTGCTGCGCGGACGCTGCTGCACGATCTCGATGCGATTTCAGGCAATGCAACGATTGGCGGGCAACATAATTATCCCAACACGGTTTCTATGTACTCTGACCGCGTCTTCGATCTTACCGGCGAATTTCCCGGCATCTTCGGGCAGGACTTCGGTTTTTCAGGCGGGGACGATAAGGACTCGGCGCTGGGCAGGGCGTCGATGATTGCAGAGGTGATTCGCGAGTATCGTGCCGGCGCGGTGATTGCGTTGACCTGGCACGCGGTGCGACCCACCGACGATGAACCGGTAACTTTTCGCGACAGCGTGCAGGGCCATCTGAGCGACTGGGAGTGGCATCAGCTGTTGACGCCGGGCACCGACATTTACAACCGCTGGAGCCGACAGGTGGACCGTATTGCAGGTTATCTCAAGGAGCTGCAGGATGCGGGTGTTCCGGTGCTTTTCAGGCCATATCACGAGATGAACGGCAACTGGTTCTGGTGGGGCGGGCGGCCCGGGCCCGAAGGATCGGCTGCGCTCTACCGGCAGCTCTTTGAGCGTTATGTGCATGTGAATCATCTGCACAACCTGGTGTGGGTTTGGAACGTGAACACCCCGAATGGTTCGAGCGCCGGACCGGTAGTTGAATACTTTCCGGGCGCAGGCTATGCAGATGTGCTGACGATGGATAACTACGGGCCGTATCAGCCGGAGTTTTACCAGAGCATGGTCGCGCTGGCTGACCCGATTCATAAGCCAATTGCGTTGGCTGAGGTGGGAGCGATGCCCAGCCTGGAGGCACTCGCACAGCAGCCGCGATGGGCCTACTTCATGATGTGGAGCGGCATGGCGGAAAGCGCGAACACGCTTGACCAACTAGAGGCGATGTTTCATGCGCCGAATATTGTGAACCGTGGCGACCAGCGCATTTCAAAGCCCGCGCCCGCGTCTTCAACTCCACCGAGTCCAGGCGATCCCGACGCGACGATCGAAGTCCGCACACTGCTGCAGAAGTTGGCCAGTGAGGAGGGCAAAGGCGCTCTGGCCGGGCAGACTCTAAATGAATCCGGCGCGATGGTTGAGGCGCAAAACGTACAGACCGCGACGGGAAAGTTGCCCGCACTGGTTGAGCTCGACCTGGCGACGGGAACCGATGCTAACACGCTAACTGCCGAGGTGCGAAAGGCAACCGACCAGGGAGAGCTGGTACTGCTGCGCTGGTCGCCACCGCGGCCGACGGACAACTCGACGGCGGGTACGCTGACGGACTTCGAATGGGCGGAGTTGCTGAAACCTGAAACGGACCTCAATCAGCGTTGGAACACGCAAGTGGATGAGGCAGCGGAGATGTTGCGCGCGCTCGCCAATAAGCATCTTGCGGTACTGTGGAGCCCCTATCCGGGAGCGAATGCAGCTGCGCCACCGGCGGCCTTTGTTGCGCCGCCCGATGGAGCGCCGAAGATTACGCGGACGTGGTGGGCGGGGTATCCCGGGCTTAATGGTTCTCGCGAACTGTACGTGCGGCTCTACGAACGGCTGACCTTGCAAGACAAGCTGCACAATCTTGCCTGGGTGTGGGAAGCAGCACCGCCGAGTTTTTTCCCCGGCGCAAACAACAGCCTCGACGCGTATTTTCCGGGTGCGCTGCACATTGACGCGCTCATGCTCGACGCAAATGCGCTGGGCGGGCGATTCCCACTCAACCGCATGATTTCTCAATTCGCCGGAGGAAAGCCTTATGGGGTCCGCGTAGCTGCCGGGATTCCAGGCTCCGAAACACTAGCGCGCGAAACGGGCTGGCGATGGATCACGCTGTCACCCTCGGCATCGACATCTGATGCAATCAAGGCGTTTTATGCCGATCCCCACGTAGTGGCTGCGCCGCAGCAATAGGCGAGCGGGGCTCGCCGCCGGGCTCGAAGACAACGCCAAGAATCGGATTGCCCGACGCGAGCGTGTCTCTCAATTGAGATGGCGACGTGCTGGAACCGGAAGCGGCGGCAACCACGATGCGCATTGCCTGCGCCGGCGTAGTGGCAGCGGGGAGGCGAAATATCCAGGGGATATCGGATCCGGTCAGGGTGTTGTCGTCGCTGAGCGCAATAACGGGTACAAAACTTTTGAGCGCTAGTTGCACTGCAAGGTGGGCGCTGTCGCGATCGAGAGCAACGATCGCGACAGCGTGCTCATCCATGAGCGCGCGGACGAGCTGAGTTGATGCCGCGCCCCAGTTCTGTTTACTTTCGATGGGTAGAAGGGTCCACGATTCTGCCCCGCCTGAGCTTGACTTGACTGCCGCGAGCATCTCTACGGACTGCGTAATCGCGGGAGCGTCGGGTCCAAATAGAATCACCTTCGTGGCGCCAACTTGAGAATCGGCCGCATGCGGCCCGGCGAGGCCAACCCCGTCTTCGCCAACATGCGCGTATGGTACCTGCATCGAAGATTTTTCAGGTTGGGCCGGCCGAGCTTGAGTTGCCGCTGCGGCGGGCGCTGCAAGTTTCTTCTCCATCAACGCGGGACGATAAGTAATGACGCCTTGGTGCACTGTGCCCAGATACATGGGCGCGACATTCTTTTGATTTGGATCGAAGATCATGGGGCCGGTTACGCCGTCGTATTGCTCGATATTGGCAAGCGCATCGTGAATGCGCGCCCGGTTGAGGCCGGCTTTGCATATGGAAGAGAGCAGCGCGTTCATGGCGTCGTAGGCAAGCGCTGAGTAGTGATCGACCTGCTCGCTGTAGTGTGCCTCGTAGGCACGACTGAATTGGAGCCAGCGAGGATCGTTGCGCGTGGGATCGTATGGATAGACGGCCTCGAATCCTTCTGCCGCGTCGCCCGCTTCGGCGAGCAGAGCGGGACCCAGAGTACGGTGCGAACCAAAGACGCGCTGCTTCATGCCCATGGCGCGCATTTGCTTGAGAATGAGGCCGGCCTTGTCTTCGTCGGTCCAGAAGACGATGGCGTCGGCGCGCATGTCTCGAATGGCTTGCAGTTGCGATGTGAAATCTGTATCTGCCGGAACAAACTTCTGCTCGAGCACAACCGGATGGCCGAGACGGCGCGAAGCGTCACGGAACTTTGGCACGCCGAAACGGCCGTAACGATTGTTAACGCGCAAGATGGCGACGCGCTTGAGGCCTAGCTCGGTGTAGATTCGTCGCGCCAGGGTGAAGGCCTGCACTCGATCATCCTGAATATCGGTGAAGTACCAGGGGATGTAGGTCTCGGGAATTGTGAAATCGGTCGACTCTGAATTGACGATGGGTATTTCGGCTTTGAGTGCGACGCGCAAAATAATGTGCGTCGACTCGGAACTGAGCGAGCCGAAGATGGCCCAATCCTCATCGTCATAGATCATCTTTACGGCTTCGTTCGATGCAGAACCCCAGATGGTGGGGTCGGTCGAACGGTCGTCGCCATAAACAGCCTTGGCCTGCCAGTTGTCGTAGTCGTTGTGCAGCATCAGCTTGAAAGGCTTGCCGCCGTAGCCACCATGCGCGTTCCACTCGTCAATGGCCATTTGCGCGCCGTGCAGCATGCGCAGACCGTACTTCTGATCGGGGCTGTGCTCAATGGGGCCGAAGAAGCCGATACGGACTTCAGTGATGTTTTTTGGCTCGGGAATATCGCGTCCGGCGCCAGCGTAGATATTCGGGTGAACGTAGTTGAGGTCGTAGGGCGTTGCGAACTTCGAGTAAGGACTCATATCCAGCGGCTCGCCGGCATAGGGCGCAACAGTGCGGTCGCGCGGGGGGCCTGGCGGATGCGCCCCGCACTCGCACACATGTGCGGGTTGGCGGGAGCTGCTTGCGGCGGTTTGCGCCGCGCCGCTCCAGGCTCCGCAAACGGCCAATAAGCACGCAGGAATCAACAATAATTTGCGCATGACGAGTCCTTCTTCGTACGAGCCCCGCAGATTCGCCTCGACTTACTTCTCGGTACGGAACATCGCGATCGCTTCAATCTCGATGAGCAATTCAGGCCGGCAAAGGATGGCCTGGATTCCCGTGGAAGCGGGAAGCGGGTCAAGCTTCTGCTCCGCGTAGAAGGTGGTGCGCTCTTCGTTGAAGGCATCGTAGTCGCGCTCGATATCGCGCAGGTAGCAGGTGGTGCGCACGATGTCGTGCCAGGTGCAGCCCTCGCTCTCGAGCAGCCCGGTAATGTTGGCGAAGGTGCGCCGCATTTGCGCGCGGAAATCGCCGATGTGAACGCTCACGCCGTTCTCATCAATCGACGCGGTGCCGGAGATGAGCAGGATGACGAGGCCGTTAAAGTCGATGCGCATAGCGCGCGAAAACGAGCTTGGCTTGGCATAGGCGTAAGCTTCGTTCAGCACGCCCAGGTTGGTTACCGCGCGCTTGTTTACTGGAGCGTGTGACATGGTTTCGAGTATATCTGCAACTGCGATCATTGTTTGGTCTCCTTATGAATTAATGCTTGATTGGGCCGCTCGAGAATTCCGTGGCTCAGGCCTTTGGCTGTAGCGACCCAAATGTCGTTGCCTTGAAAATCGATTCCGACAATGTAGTTGTGGGCCGGCGCCGTGGTGACCTCGACGCTGGATTGATGGCCCGCGGCGTCGCGCACCAGCATTTCAGGCTTGCCGGTGGTGAGCGACGGCCGGTATACGGCCCAGTTTGCGCCGTCGAAGTAGGCCAGCCCCTTATCAGTGCAAAACCACGCACGATTGGCGTCGACACCTTTCACAAAGTTAGTGAAGTTGGAAGGCAGCCCACTGTCTTTGGTGAGGAAGTTATGCCAGTAGCGGCCATCGTAGCGACTGTCGCCAAAATAGGTTGACGCCCACACGATGTTGTCGACGTAGCTCACCGACGAAACGATGTTGTGAATTAAACCCTGGTCTTTGAAGAGCACCATCTCGGTTTCTTTGTCGGGATCGATGTACAGGTCCCACTTCCCGGTCTGCTGCGTAAGCTCGAGCAGCCCACTGCCCCAGACGGCGAAATAAACCTTGTTGGCGGCGGCCGATACTCCGTAGACCCATATCTCTTCCATGGGAGTGTTGCGCTCGTTGTAGAGCGACCACTGGCCGGTCGAGAGATTGAGGCGGCACGCGCCGGCGGCAGTGGCGACCCAAACGTTTTCGCCCTCGACTGCAACGCCGTAGACAACGTCATTGCTTAGTCCGGAGTTAAGTTGCGTGTAAGTAACGATGCGACCTGCGGAGATGTGGCTGAGACCACCCATGGTGCCCGCCCATACATCGCCGGTCCGCTTGTCGAGCGCGAGCGAAAGCACGGCCCGATGCGCCAGACCGTCCGCTGTGGTGTAGGTTTTCCACTTACCGTTTTCGTATAACCCCAGGCCGTTTTCGGTGCCGGCCCAGATGCGGTTGCCATCCACAAGCACGGCATACACGTGGTCAGCCGGCAAACCGTTTGCGGTAGTGAAGTTTTCAAAGCGATAATGCGGCAGCAAGGGTGGGGCGGAGCTTTGCGAAACCCGCGTTGCGTGCGCGCGGGTCACAGTCGCCGAATGCACAGCCGGTGGTTGCGCTGCGATTGATGCCACGAAAAACAGAGCTATTGCAAGGCAAGCCGCGCAAGTGGACGGATTGATGGCGTCAGGTTTCTTCATCGCGTCCTCAGGTACTCGATCAGGTCGTTGAGTTCGTCTTTGGTGAGGTCGTTGGTTCGTCCGTGCTTATCTTCGAGGTTGTAAATGGTCCAGATCTCTTCGAGGGTTCGCGCTGAGCCGTCGTGCAGGTAGGGCGCGGTGAGGGCGATGTTAGACAACTGTGGCGTATCGAGCAGGCCGGTATTGTCAGTAGGCCTGCGCGTGCCCACGTCGAACGACTTCTGGCTGGTGCCCTTGGGGCCGCTGTGGCAATAGGAGCAGCGATTGTAAAGCGTAATTGGCTTGCCAAACTTATCCGACGCGCGCTCGAAGAGAGCTTTGCCGCGTTGCTGGGCCGGTGTGTATTCCGCCTCGGGCGAATGCCAGCGATTGGGACGAGATGGCATGGAAAGAATGTACAGGGAGAGATCGGCAAGTGTGCGGTCGTCGTATTGTTCCGAGCGCCAGAAATATTTCTCGGTGCGCGGTCCGCACTCAACAGGGATGCTGGGGTTGCCGCCATTCCATTTGAATGGCTCTGTTCCGCGCAGATCTTCGAGCAGGCGGTTGTCCACAATATCGCGGGCAAATCCATCCGGCTCCAGATCCCATGTAATGCCGTCGAATGTGGAATCGATGTGGCAGCTTGAGCAACTGATCTGCCCCTGGAAGGAATAGCGCGCTGAATAGAACGTCTGCTCGCCGTGGCGGAGCGCGGAGACTTGCTTGCTGCCGCCTAGCGCAATTGTCGAAGTTACGCGGTTGGTGCGCGTGTCGATGACGCTGATGGAGTCGTCGAGCCGATTGGCGACAAAAAGTGCGCGACCGTCGTGGCTCATCGCGAGTCCGCGAGGATTAACGCCGACGGGGATTCGCGCGACTACATAGTTGCCGCTGGCTGAAAGGTCGGTTGCGAATGAGTCGCTGGAGGGGCGCGGATGCAAGTGAACAAAATGCAGCAGGCGCTGAACATCGATGGCAAGAACGCACTCAGAGCCGCCAACTGAAACGTAGAGAGTGCGCTTGTCGGAAGTGAACGCCACGCCGAACGGCTGCGAAGCGTAGCGATCGAGTTCATCAAGTGGGACCTCGATGGGCTCTCCCACATCTGCGCCAAGGAGAGTAAGCGTGTAGGCGAAGGCGCCGCCGTGTTCAAGATGGGCGAGGGGAATCATGTTCTTGGGGTGGTATTCCGCGACCGCGCCCAGGCGCCCATCGGCAGTAAAAGCCAGGTGAAAGACGCCGGTAATTGCCTTGAGGGGAATGCGATCGACGACCGTGGCGCGGGCTACGTCGATTACCGTGATTTCAGATTGCGGCGGCGTGCGGTTCTCAAGCCCAGTGCGAACAGGCGGAAGATTCGGATAAACATGAGTTGCGTAGATGCGGCTGCCATCGGGCGACAATGTGAGGTAACTTGCGCCGCGGCCCGCCATCAGGCGCTTTTCTTCAGCGCCGGTTTGCGCGTCAAGCACAACTACATCGTTGGTGATGCGATTGGCGACAAAGATCTGTTTTCCGGCCAGATCGGAGACTACTCCAGACGGCTCGCCGCCGACGGGCCAGGTTGCGATTACTGCCAACTGCCGCGTATCAATAACCGAGAGCGTGTCATCCCACGAGTTTGTCACGTAGAGCCGATTGCCGTCATGAGAAAGCCCGATGCCACGGGGCGTGCGGCCGACAGAAATCGATTTGATGAGTGCATGATTCGCCGCATCAAGCACACGAACTTCGCGGCTGTCCTGGCAGAGCACGTATAGCCGAGATCCGTCGGGCGATACAACTATTTCAAGCGGCGACGCGTATGCCTCGAGTCCGTTTTCGTCTTGAGCCGCGTGTGTGGCAGGCGCGAGTGAGGATGCCGCAACCATACACAGCCCGCATGCAGCCAACATGGCGATGGCCGCGGCCGCATGGAACGAGTGCTTGCGCGTGATGGCGGCGGAGCCAATCATTTGGGCTCCTCGACGGTGAGGATGCGGTCGACGGCCTGATTGGCTAGAGTTTGTACGCGCCCGCTTGGCCAGCGCACGGTGATCTGATCGACATTCGCTGTCGCGCCTAGTCCAAAGTGCAACCGACCATCGTTTTGCGAGAGATAGCCACTGGAGGCAACGCGCTCGGCGGTCTGACGCTTGCCTGCGGCGACAATTTCAACCCGCGCACCAATGCCGTCGCGGTTACTCTTTGTGCCAACCAGCTTGATTGCGATCCAATGACCAGTGCCGGTTGAAACATTTTTCAGCAGGGTTCCTTTTGCGCCGAGATTGTTTACGAAAGCGCCGACCTTTCCGTTGTTCTCGTAATCGGCAAAGCATGCGCCGCGGGCAACGGTGCGATTGCTCAGCACTGGTCCGGCATCGCGGGAAACGTCTTTGAATTTGCTGTCGCCCATCCCGCGAAACAGCGTGTGCTCCTGCGTGATGAGGTGAATGAGGCCGCCGTGAAAGACGAGAATGTCGAACTGGCCGGCGTTGTCGAAGTCGTAGACGCCTGTACCCCAACTCACATATTGCGCGTCCGCCTGCGAGATACCGTTGGACGCGCCTACATCTTCAAAGCCCTGCGCGCCCTGGTTATGCAGGAATCGGTTGTAGTTTGCATCTGTAACCCAAAGATCGAGCATGCCACGGCCTTCAAAGTCAGCCGCAACCGGACCCATTGACGAAGTTGCTTCGCCGTTCTGGCCGAACGCGGAACCGGTTTCATTGGCGATCTCTTCAAAAGTTCCGTCGTGCTTGTTGCGGAAGAGGAAGTTCTCAGTCTGATCGTTGGAGACGTAAATATCGTCCCAGCCGTCGTTGTCGAAGTCGGCCACTGTGACGCCCATGGTGCGGCCAATGTATGCACCGATACCTGACTTCTCAGTTACATCGGTGAAGGTTCCGTCGCAATTATTGTGAAAGAGCAGATTCGACTGGCCCGCGTAATCGAGCGGTCCCGGATAATTATCAGCCGCATAATAGTTATGATAGTTGGGATTGAACTTGATGTAGCGGCCGACGAAGAGGTCGAGGCAGCCATCTTTGTCGTAGTCGAGCCAGGTTGAGCTGATGGCAAAGCCGGCAACCTTGATGCCAGCCTTCTCCGTCACATCGGTAAAGTGGCCCTTGCCGTCGTTGTGATAGAGAACCACCTTGCCATAGCCAGTTACGAGCATATCTTCGTTGCCGTCGTTGTCGTAGTCTGCCGAAGTCGCGGCGACGGAATACATGTCAGGATTGAGGCCCGCCTGGTCAGTCACATCGGTGAAGCGGCCGTTGCCGTCGTTGCGGTAAAGATGATTGTGCGGCGGGGGATTCGGTTTCACTTTGAGCGGAAACGGGTGGATTGAGTCGTCGAGCGGGCGTCCGCTGACGACATAAAGCGATTGGAGACCGGAGTTGTTGTAGTCGAACCAGACGCAGCCGGCGCCAGTGCCCTCAAGCAGCGAACCGAGTTGCGCGGAGCCGAAACTATGCGTGAAATCGATGCCGGAACTGGAAGTGGCGTCTTCAAACTTGATGGTGGACGGCGGCACCTGCGGTGCGGCTGGCTGCGCCTGAGGTGCGTTCCCGGGTGCTGCCTGTGCTACTGAGTATCGAGCGACAAGAAGAGATCCGAATAATAAGAATAGAAAGAAGCGCTTCATATCAATTGCCTTTGCTCGCCGGCTCCGGCGTTGCGGTCTTTGTGCCGGTCAGGTCGAATGGCGTGGTGGTGCGCATCAAGACAGCCGGGACGAGATTTTCAGATGCGCGTTCTGGTCCGGTGTGGCAACCAACGCAAATGCGCTGCTCTCCTGCGCGAATCCAAAACCATCCATGCTCCTGGCGCATCACTTTGCCGTGCTGGTCGAGAAGTTCAAAACGAATGGGCCGGTCGCCCGGCACTTGCACAAAGAACGAACCATCTGCATCAACCGGCGCTGTGCCATTGGAGGTGGTGCGCCCTTGCGGGTCGAGTGTCTCAAGCCGAACCGAAGCGGGAACGGCCTTCAAGTCGCCTTCACGCGAGAGGCGCGAATCGAGCACAAGCAGGTTGGCGTAGTTCCATGGGTGCAGGGCCGACGGATGGCGATGAGGCCGTGTGCGTGGAGCTACCAGCACCGGCTCGACCAGATCGCTATCTGAGTGCGATAGCAGGGTGCGCATAGACGCTGCACCGGGCGTAATGAGCCGCAGCGCATAGTGCGAAGTAGGCGTTGCACGCGTGCTTGCCAGCCACTCGCCTGAAGTCGTTTCTGCTATTGCGCCGGCATAATCGCCATGCGGCGCCGCCACCGGTGCTTCATGCGCTAGCGGCGAGGTAAACCTTGCCAGCGATGAGCCATGGGTGAAGACTACATCGCCCGATGCGAGCTGGTGGCCTGCCCAACGAGCGCGCCCGTGATCGCAGCGATAGGATTCCACTCCCGAGCCATCGGCGTAGACCAGGAACTCTTCGGGTGTCGAGCCTTGACCGAGCGGGAAGTACGACTCGAAAAGAATTCGGCCGTCAAGCAGCACATCATCGGGAATTGCGCTTGTGGGTAGATAAGTGAGCGGCAGCAGCTTGGCGCTCGCGTTAGCGTCGATTGGTGCGAACGGCTCACTGGACTGCGTGCCGGCAACAACGATCTGGAATCCCGATGCGATGTGCTGCGCAAAGACGAATTGCCCCGAAGAGAGATAAATTGGCCGGATTGCATCGTCGGAGCCGGCGAAAAGGAGGCGCGGATCGCGCCCGCGCAGAGTCATCTCCCAAATCTGCCAGTGGTCGGCCTGATTCTGCTTGCCGGCAAAGAGCACTCGCTGGCCGTCAAACGAAACGTTTGCGTCGGCCGTAGACCAGAATTTCGGCGCCAGCGGCTCGGCGCTACCGTTGTGGATGAATAAAAGCTGCGCGCCTTTAGGGAACCGCTCTGCGCCGCGAAGTGCAGCCAGGGGCTGATAGCTGGGCGCGGCGGTCACAATGACGTCAGGAAGCGCGGCGTGTGACAAGTCCGCGGCTTGCGCGCACTTACCGCTCAGCGCAGCAACCAAGGCCGCAATTGCAATTGCGCGGAGGGACAACCGCATCAAGCAACCTCCGCAGCATCTAAATCGCTGGCGGCGCTGGCGCGCATTTCGTCCTCGCGCAGTGCAATCCACGGAGCGAGTGAGGTCATCATGGTGTCAAATTCTTTAAAGTTGAGCGATTGATCGCCATCGCACCAGGCGGTTTCGGGATCGGGGTGAACTTCAACAATGAGTCCATCAGCGCCGGCGGCGACCCCGATACGTGCGGCAGGGGATACAAGGCTGCGGCGGCCTGTTGCGTGGCTGGGATCGGCGATAACCGGCAGATGCGATACCTGCTTGATGAGCGCGATGGATGCCGCATCGAAAGTGTTGCGCATTGCTGTTTCAAAGGTGCGAATTCCGCGTTCGCAGAGAATGATGTTGGGGTTGCCGGCGTCGAGCGCGAGTTGGGCCGCGCGAAATAGATCGGCAACTGTGGCCACTAGCCCGCGCTTGAGCAGCATGGGGCGGCCCGAGCGCGCCGCCGCAACAATCAACGAATCGTTCTCCATGTTGCGCGAGCCGATCTGCAGAATGTCAGCGTATTCGGCGACCAAATCCATATCGTTCTCAGACATGACCTCGGTTACGATGGCCAAACCTGTCTCCTGGCGCGCGCGTGCCAGCAGTTTGAGGCCTTCAAGGCCAAGCCCTTGAAATGAATAAGGAGAGGTGCGAGGCTTGAATGCGCCTCCGCGAAGAACGCGAGCACCGGCGCGGCGAACACTATGGGCCGTCGTCAGCAGCTGGTCCTCGGTCTCAACCGAGCAGGGCCCAGCTATGGTGACGAACTCGCTGCCGCCAATCTCAAAATCGAGCATGGGCACAACTGTTTGTTGCCGCCATGCGCTCTTGAGAACGTCGGGAGATTCGGCAAATCGATCCTGCCAGCCTTCAGACACCCCACTCACTCCGATCCAAGGAAGCCTCAGTGTAGGACGGGCGATTACTCGCGGCCTCAATCGAAAGTTGGAGCGAGAGGCGTTCGCCGCAACACGTGTGACGTAGCGCACAATTGAGCGTTTGAATTCGTATTTTGGGGCCGCCAGAAGGCCGTTTTCAGGCCTCGCGCGGTCAGAGCGCCATGGGTGGCGGCCGGTAACCGAAGGCAGAATCGACAATCGCGGCTATGCCGATTGCGATCTCATCCTCAAAGGGGCGAGCTGCAATCTGCACACCGATGGGCAGCCCCTCGGGCGAGGAGCCTACGGGGACCACAGCGGCCGGGCACGCAAGTGCATTGAACCACTGCGTGAAGCGCCACGCATCAAGATATTCGACGGTCTGGCCGTCGACGGTCCAACTGCGCTCGCCGTGACGAAAGGCTGGAACCGAGGCTACCGGGCAAAGCAGCACGGGATAGTTCTTGATCTCATCGAGAGTCTTGGCGCGCAACAAGTCAAGCTCGGCCCATGCGTTCAATAATTCCGTCGAAGAGAGCGGGCCCGCCGATTCCGCGATCGCCAAAAACTCATTGAAGATGGGGCTGAGGCGGTCGCGCTTGCCGCGAATTTCAGGCTCGTAAAACATTGCGCCGCACTGCACAAAAAACTTCCACCACAGCTTGCGTAGCGGCTCAAGCGTGCGCGGACGAAACGGCTCGACGCGGAAGCCGGCGTCGCGCAGAGCATTTGCCGCAGCGTCAACAGCGGCTCGAGTTTCAGGGGTCACCGGTACGAGGCCGTCGTCTGCGAACAATCCGACGGTGTG
>Ga0302187_10002986_pt1 | contig 13767 bp, 7 predicted proteins | sample II_Bog_E1_3_FD_202120 | JGI IMG/M metagenome (GOLD analysis project Ga0302187, IMG submission 202120) | Peat permafrost microbial communities from Stordalen Mire near Abisko, Sweden - II_Bog_E1_3 | ecosystem: Environmental > Terrestrial > Soil > Wetlands > Peat | place: Sweden: Abisko, Stordalen...
CAACGTCCTCGTGCGCACACCCGAAGGTACATCCCTGGCCTCCACCACGCAGGAAGCCGAGGCCATCTCGCAGGCCATCCGCAAGCTCCCCGGCGTCATGACCACGCTCACCACCACCGGCGGCGGCTCCGACGGCGCCGTCAACGCCGCGACCATCTTCGTCAAGCTCGTCGACGTTACCCAGCGCCACGATTCGCAGACCGACCTGATGCAACAGACCCGCGCCCTGCTTCGCACCTTCCCCAACAACCTCCACACCGGCGTCGAGCTACTCAGCACAGTAAGCAACGGAGCCAGCAACGCCGAGGTGCAGTACTACGTCCAGGGTCCCGATCTCGCCAAGCTCACCGAGTACTCCGATGCCCTGCTCGCCCGCATGAAGACGATCCCCGGTGTCACCGACGCCGACTCGACCTTGCGCAGCGGCAAGCCCGAAGTCCGTCTCGAGATCGATCGCGCCCGCGCCGCCGACCTCGGCGTCTCCGTCAACAACGTCGAGCAGGCCCTCAACACCCTCGTCGCAGGCGAGACCGCTTCCTCCTTCAGCGCCGGCGAAGATCAATACGACGTCCGCGTCCGCGCCGGAGAGCAATACCGCAATCGCATCGAAGAGCTGCAGAAGATCACCGTGCCCTCCACGCGACAGCTTGGTCCCGTCGGTCTCGACGAGGTCGTCACCGTGAAGACCTCCACCGGCCCATCGTCCGTCAACCGCATCGCACGCCAGCGGCAGGTCACGCTCAGCTGCAACATCCTCCCGGGCTACTCACAGTCCACCGTGCTGTCCGCTCTGCAGAAGGCCGCTGCGGACATGCACCTCGATCCCGAATACCACACCGGCCTCGCAGGCGCCTCCAAGGAGTTAGGCCGCACCGGCTATTACTTCGCGCTGGCCTTCGCGCTCACGTTCATCTTCATGTACATCGTGCTCGCCGCCCAGTTCGAGTCCTTCATCCACCCCATCACCATCTTGCTCACGCTTCCTCTCGCAGTTCCCTTCGGCATCCTCTCGCTGCTCCTCACGGGCCAGACGGTCAATATCTTCTCCGGCCTCGGCCTGCTGCTGCTCTTCGGCATCGTGAAGAAGAACGCCATCCTCCAGATCGATCACACCAACGGTCTCCGTGCCGCGGGCATGCCGCGTTACGAGGCCATCCTCCAGGCCAATCAGGATCGCCTCCGTCCTATCCTCATGACCACCCTCGCCCTCGTCGCAGGCATGCTGCCGCTCGTTATCTCACGCGGCACCGGAGCCGCCACCAATCGCTCCATCGGTGTGCTCGTCGTCGGTGGGCAGTCGCTCTGCCTCCTGCTCACACTCATCGCCGTGCCCGTCTTCTACTCCCTCTTCGAAGACCTTTCCGAGAAGCCCGTGTGGAAGAAGCCCTTCGGCCTCGCGCAGCGCCTCTTCGCAAAACTCCCCAAACTCAATCGCCGCGAAGCTCCCGCGACCGCACATGCAACAAGCTCCGCAACGTCCCATGGAGCCGCCTAACATGAAGCCTTTCTTCGCAACCCTGCTCCTGCTCTCCTCCACTGCCCTCGCACAAACGCCTGCGGTCGATACCACCAACCCCGCGTCCCCAGCTCTGCCGCCCAGCGTGCCCATGCAGATCGCTCCTCGCATCGGCATCACCAGCGAAGTCCAGCTCTCCATCAGCGACGTCATCCACGCTGTGCTCGAAAACAATCGCGACATCCAGGTCTCGCGCATCGCAAAGCAGAAGGCCACCTTCAGCCTCTCCGCTGCCAAGGGCTACTTCGATCCCTTCATCGGTGGCAACGCTTACGTTCTCCGCCAGGTATCGCCCGTCTCCTCCTCGCTCGGTGGCGCAACCAACGGCGCCCTCACTCAGAAGGAGATATACGCCGACCCTCAGCTCAGCGGCAACTCACGCTGGCTCGGAACGACCTACAAGCTCGACTTCGCCTCCTCACGCATCGAGAACAACAACAGCTACAACACCCTCAATCCCACCTACCCCACCTCCGCGACGTTGAACATCACTCAGCCCATCTGGTCCGGCCTCCTCATCGATCCCAATCGCGAGCGCCTCTCCGTGGCTCGCAAGAACATCGCTCAGTCCGACGAGCAATTTCGCCAGCGCGTCATCGATACCACCACCCAGGCCATCCGCGCCTATTGGGAGCTCGACTACGCCCTCCGCAACCTCGATGTGCAGATCGAATCCGTTCACCTCGCCGAGCAGCAGGACGCCAGCAACCGCCGCCAGGTCGAACAAGGCACGCAGGCCCCCGTCGACGTCATCCAGACACAAACGCAGCTCTTCACCAATCAGCAGAACGTCTTCAACGCGCAACAGCAGGTCACGCAGGCCGAAAACAAGCTCAAGGCCCTCATGCTTCCCGACCGCAGCGATCCCCTCTGGAGCGCAGCCATAAGGACCTCTGCCAGCCTCGACGAGTCCGCGCCCATCCCCACCTTCGAGGACGCGCTCCGTCAGGCCCTCGCTGACCGTCCCGACCTCAAGGCAGGGCGCATCGGAGTCGAAGTCAGCGCCCTCGATGCACGCCTCGCACGCGATCAGGCCCGGCCACAGGTCAACCTCACGGCTGAGCTGCAATCGCAAGGCCTCGCCGGCCGCTCCGTCACCCAGACCTCGGATCTCTTCGGCACACTCTTCGCGCCGCTCTTCAACCAGGTCAACGAGCTCTCGACCCTCGCTGGCCTGCCGCCGTTGAACACCGCTGGCCTCTCCAGCAGCAGCTCCATCCCCAGCTTCTTCGTCGGCGGTTATGGCCAGTCCCTCAGCACGTTGCGCGATGGCCGCTTCCCTACCGTGAAGATCGGTATCCAGGTCTCGCTGCCCATCGGCAATCGCACCGTGCGCGCCCAGGCCAACATCGCCGAAGCCAGTCGCAGGCAATCCATGACGCAACAACAGCAGCTCGAGATGACCGTCGAGACCGACGTACGCAACAGCCTGCAACAACTCGTCAACTCCGACTACCTGTTGAACGCCTCACGCCGCGGAGCGCAACTGGCCCAGCAGCAGTACGACAGCGAACAGCGCCAGTTCAAGGCCGGAACCTCTTCCGTCTTCCTCGTCCTTCAGCGCCAGAACGAACTCATCGCTGCCAAGCTTCGCGAGATTCGCGCCACCGCCGATCGTGGCGAAGCCGAAGCCGACTACGACCGCGCCACCGCCAACACCCTCACGCGCCAGAAGATCGACATCATCACAGAAGCGAAGAGGAAGCCGTAGCCGCAACGACACGCACTATGGCTCACCCAACTCCGCCACAGGCCATCCATCCTTCCACGTCAACGTCGAGATCTGCAGCGCCGGCTTCCCCGTCTTCGCGTCATAGGCATGAAAGACAATCACGTCCGGTCCTTTCTGCCCATAGAGAACAGACTCACCACCCGGCCCCAGCCACGCTGCATTGGGTCCCAGCAATAACGAGCCTCCACCTTCCATCATCGGGCGGCCCTCACGATCCACATAAGGTCCCGTCACCGATCGCGAACGTCCCACCATCGTGCGGTACGTACTCTTCGTGCCGCGGCAACACAGATCAAACGAAACAAACAAATAGTAGTAACCCGCATGCGGCACAACGAACGGCGCTTCAATCGCCTGCCAGTTCGCCGGCAATCCCGGCGGAGCTGCCTCCGGCTGCACAGGCCGTGGTCGCGCCGCCAGCGAATACAGCTTCGTATCCGCCGTCGAGAGCATCCCCGTCTTCGCGTCGATCGCCCGCATCTTGATCCCGCCCCAGAAGCTGCCGTACGCCAGCCACGACTTGAGGTGCGCATCCTCCACATAGTTCGGGTCGATCGCGTTGAAGTCATCCGTCGCAATCGACTTCAGCACAAGTCCCCGATCCACCCACCTGTAGTCCGGGCTCTTCGGATCCAGCGTCTTGTTTGTCACCAGCGCAATGCCCGACGTGTTCTTCCCGAACAACGAATACGCATAGTACAGCCGGTACTCGCCATGCGTGTAAGAGATATCCGGAGCCCATAACTCCTTCGTGTTCGGACTGGCCTCTTGAATCCATGCAGGAATCGCATCGAACACGTGCCCGCACATCCGCCAGTGCGTCAGATCCTCGGAACACCGCACCGCCATCTGTCCGCCATCCGGAGCCTTCCCCGTGGCAAACACGTAGTACGTGCCACGGTCCTTCGCGATCGATGGATCATGCGTCAGCGGATAGTCGCCCTCCAGCCGGTACGCCGTCTGGGATCGCAGCATCCCCGCACACGCTATCACTGCAACGCCGGCCGCCCACCATCGTCCTCGACTCATCCTCGCTCCTTCAACACACAACGTAGTTACTTCGCCGCAACCGTGTACTTCCCGCGCAGTCGTATGTCATCGGAAGATGAGCCCACAAGAAAGTCGAACGTCCCCGGCTCCACCATGAAGTCATGCTTCGTCACATCGTAGTAAGCAAGCCTCGACGTCGGCACCTGTAGATGAATCGTCTGCGTCTCTCCCGGCTTCAGAGACACGCGCCGAAACGCACGCAGCGTCTTGATCGGCTGCGCCACCGCACTCCGCTCCACATGCGAATACAGCTGCACCACCTCATCGCCCGCGCGCTCTCCACTGTTGCGAAGATCAAACGACACATCAACCACTCCGCCAGCCGCATCACCTACATGGAGATTGCTATAAGCAAAGCGCGTATAGCTCAACCCATAGCCGAACGGATAAAGCGGCAACCCCTTGAAGTGCTGATAGGTGTAACCCTTGGTCACGTCATATTCATTCTGCGGCGGCACGCCACCCAGCCCGGCATAGACCGTATAAGGCAGATGCCCACCGGGATTATCAATGCCAAACAAAGCCCGCGCCACCGCCGTCCCTCCCGACTCACCAAAGAACCATGCATCGAGAATCGCCGGCACGTGATCCTGCGCCCACGACACATTCAGCGGCCCGGCATTCGATAGCACCACCACCGTCTTCGCATTCGCCCCAGCAACCAGTTCGAGCAGCTGCTCCTGCGCACCCGGCAGCTCCAGGTTGCGACGATCTCGCCCTTCTGCCTCCACCCGCAGACTCGTGCCCAGCGCCAGCACCACGACATCGCTTCCCCGCGCAAGCTCCACGGCCCGCTTCAGCGCCTCAGGATCAGCCTGCTCCGTGAACCCAACGCCCTTCTCGTAGCTGACCTTCACCTCCGGCCCCAGCAGTTCCGTCAGTCCCTTGGTAATGCTCGCCTTCTTCGTAGGCGTTCCATAGTAATTGCCCGTCTCATACTCATCGCCACCAGCAGGGCCAATCACCGCAATCGTGTGCACCTTCTCCTTGCTCAGAGGGAGAAAGTTATTCCGATTACTCAGCAGCGTAAGCGACTTCTCCGACAGCGTCTCCGAAAGCTGCAAATGCTCCGCCGAACGCACCACCGACATGCCAAGCTTGCTGTAAGGACTCAAGCTAGGCGGATCAAAAGCTCCAAGCCGAAAGCCGACGCGCATCACGCGCCGCAGCGCCTGGTTAACGTCCGCCTCCGTCAGCAACCCACGTTGCACAGCCAGCGGAATATTCCGCTCGAACTCCACATCATCCGAGTCATTCCCCGCCTTGATCGCCGCAGCCGTCGCCACCACTGGGTCTTCACTGAATCTCTGCCCCGGCTCCGGGTTATCAGGCCGTGACCCCGTAAGCAGAGCCACCGCCCCCAAGTCATCCGTCACAAAGCCATCAAAGCCCCACTTATCTCGCAGAATGTCCGTCAACAGATAGTGGTTCACCGCATTTGGCGTCCCGTTGATCGCGTTATAACTCGACATCACCGACTGCGGATGGGCCTGTGTAAACACATCCCGCCAATGTGGCAGCCAGAATTCAAACAGGTTGCGCTCATCCACCTGCGCCGAAAGATGCATCCGCCCCGTCTCGACGTTATAGACCGCAAAGTGCTTCACCGTCGCCGCCAGCTTCAGATGCGCAATGTCATCACCCTGCAGACCCCGCACATAAGCGATACCCATCTGCGCCGTCAGGTACGGATCTTCGCTGAACACCTCCTGGATGCGCCCCCATCGCGGATCGCGCACGATGTTGATCACCGGCGACCGATACACAAGCCCATGCACAGACCGCGGCCCCTGCGCCTTCGCGTTATACAGCGCACGCGCCTCATCGCTCATCGCGTCCGCAACGCTGTGCACCAGCTCAGGATCCCACGTCGCTCCCATCGCAATCGGCACAGGAAACAATGTCGTTGGCTGCTTCGACCACACGCCATGCAGCGTCTGGTTCCATCCGCCCCACATCGGCACATCCAGCCGCGGTATGCCGTTGTTCAGATGGTTCAGCTGCTGCGCCTTCTCCTCCAGCGTCAATCGCCCCAGCAGATCCGTGATCCGATCCTCAATCGGCCGCTGCGTGTCGCGAAACGGCAACGCGGCATTCGGAGCCTGCGCAAGGCCCTTCGCACCAGCCCACGCACATACGATCGCAGCTACCGCGAGAATCATCTTCCTCATCGCAGCCCCTTCACACGCACTGGCTCCATCATCGTCGGCGCAATCGCAATCGTGTTGCGCAGCGCCCGCCCCATGCCCTCGAACTCCACGACAGTCACGTCATCCGCCTGTAGTCGAACCCCTTCACCAAACGAAAGCGTGTCCGCACCAAAGAAGTGCACATGCACATCCCCGGGCCGTCGATGATCCTCAAACTTGAAGTGATGATGCTCAAGGTTCGCCAGCGAGTGACACATGTTCTCTTCACCCGTGCGGATCTTCTTCTCCCACAGCGAAGCTCCATCGCGCAGAATCTGCACTCGCCCAGGCAGGTCGTCAAACGCAGCATCAATCACTAACTCCGGACCAATGCTGCACACTCGTAACTTTGATCCCGCCAGGTTGAGATAGTTCCTCCGCTCGAAGACGTGATCGGAAAACTCATTCCCATTGCACATACCAAGTCGCACCGGCGTCCCATCCGCCGAGATGATGTAGATCGCTGCGACCTCAGCCTCTTCGCCGCCATCCTCCGCATAGCCCGGCACCTCAAGCTTCGCGTTATGCGCGCGCAGGATCGCTCCCGAACCCTTGTAGAACCACTCCGGCGCGATCCCGATCTTCCCTTCGTCGGGTCGCCCCTGCTGTCGCCCCCACTCGAACATGCGCATGCTGTCCGTCGTCGCAGCATCTTCCTCCGTAGGCCCGGCCTTCACATGCATCGCCTGTCGCTCACGAGCGCTCCCATAATGCGTCAGCCCCGTTCCCGCCACCATCACCCTGTGCTCCGCCTCAGGCACATCAATGGGAGGGATGAGTGTCCATGGTGACGTCCCCTGATATACGTCGTCGTAATTGATACGTTCCGTCGAGAGATATCTCCCAATTAACGACGCAACCGGCACGTCCTCTGCAATCGCCCGGCTTGCCAGCTCATACACGGACTCGATCCCCTGCAACAACAGCAGCTCAGGCTCTTCGACCACTGCAACCCGCCGGCCTCCAGGGCCTGCAAGCTGAACCAGATGAATTCGCGATGTCGACATAGTTACTCCAGTATCCGAAATTGTTTGAGCGATTCCTCGTTCACGGTGAGCCCCAGACCCGGCAGCCCATCATCAAGGTCGATATAGCCATCCACAGGCACAGGCTCCCCGTCGAAGATGTACCAGAACAGTTCGTTCCCCACTTCAACATCGACCTTCGGAAAGAACTCCGCAATCGGCGAGTTCAAACTCGCCATCACCACGTGATAGTTGTGCATCTGCCCCGCGTGCGGCACCACCGGAACCTGAAACGACTCAGCCAGCGCAGTAATCTTCCGCGCCTGGCTGATCCCACCCACCCGATTCGTATCGAACTGGATATAGTCCAGCGCATTGTTCTCCAGCAACTCGCGAAAGCCGAAGATCGTGAACTCGTGCTCGCCGCCAGCGATAGGAATCCGGCCATAACTCTTCAGCTCTCGATAACCTCTCGTGTCATCCGGAATCACCGGCTCCTCCAGCCAGCGAAGATGAAACGGCTCCAGCAGAGGCAGCATCCGCTTCGCATAGTCCAGCGTCCACCCCATGTACGCATCGGTCATCAGGTCAATCGAATCCCCAATCACCTCCCGCACATTCCGCACCAGCTCCAGGTTCTTCTGCATGCCCGCAGCGCCATCAATCGGCCCCCACCCAAAGCGCAGCTTCATCGCCGAGTAACCTTGATCCTTATACTTCTGCGCCTCCGCACGAAGCTCCGGAATCGGCATCGCATACAACCGGCTCGCGTACACCGGAATCTTGTCCTTCGTACGCCCTCCCAGCAGCCGGAACACCGGCTGCTTCGCATCCTTGCCCAGGATGTCCCAGATCGCAATATCCACCGCCGAGATCGCAACCAGCGCCACACCCTTGCGACCAAACGCCAACGAACGCCTGTACATCTGCTGCCATAGGAACTCCACATCCCAGGGGTCCGCACCAATCAGCAGAGGTGTCAGGTACGTATCGATCAGCTGCTTCGTCACCAGTGGAGATAACGCAGCATTGCCAATGCCAACCAGGCCGCTATCGGTGAATATCTCCACCAGCAGCCAATTGTGAAACGCAAAATTCCCCATCGACGCCTGGCGAAATGCCACCAGGTCCATCGGATTCGTGCAGAAGTGCGGAGGAAGCGGTACAGTCTTACCTTCCCATTGGACGACCCGTGTGCGAACCTCGGTGATCTTCATATGCTGTGCTCTATCTCCTCAAGTTCTGTAGCTCGAAGTGGTTGAATCCCGCCGGCAAGTAGCGCAATAGCCCCAAAACCGATGAGGTGAAAAGTCCCGGCTGCGGCGAAAAGCACGCCATACGAAACGCCGTGACCAAGCAGATAACCCGCAATCACTCCATAGACGGCGCCACCGATCGCGCCGCCGAAGCCAATCATCCCTGCAACCGAACCCACCACCGTCAGCGGAAAGACGTCAGTAGGAAGCGTCATGATCAAGCCCGACCATGCCTGCTGCGCAAAGAACGCAACACTGAACAGCCCGATAGCCACCGGCGCAGAGGTGAACGACACCAGCATCACCACCGGCATCAGTGCCGCACTGCAACCCAACGCAATCTTCCGTGCCGAGTTCAGCGAATACCCCCGCCGCAGAAGATACGAAGAGAACCAACCGCCCAGAAAACTCCCCATCCCCGACGCCGCATAAGGAATCCACGCCGAGTAACTCACATGCTTCACGTCGAACCCCCGAGCGTCATACAGATACTTCGGAAGCCAGAACAACAGAAAATACCAGGCCGAATCGCTCATGAACTTCGCGAAGACAAAGCACTGCACGTTCCGCATCTTCGCGAGTTGCAGCCACGGAATCTCCCGCGCCACTACACGCGCCTCCACCGTGTTCGAGGACAACGTGCTCACATTCGACCGATAACTCACACCCCACCACAACACCCACGCCAGCCCCGTCGCCCCGGCAAACACAAACACGCTTCGCCAGCCACGCGTCAGCAACACAAAGCCAATAAGAGGTGGCGCCAGCAACGAACCCACCGCCGTGCCTGCATTGATCAACCCCATCGCCGTCGATCGCTCCGCAGGCTCAACCCACTCCGAGACAACGCGCGTCGCCGCCGGAAACGCTCCCCCTTCACCTGCCCCCAGCAGGAACCTGCCAATCATCAACATCAGGAAGCCGTTCGCCAACCCATGCAACGCACAAGCCAGCGACCACCACACCATGATCAGCAGAAACCCAACCCTCGTCCCCAACCAGTCCAGCAACCGGCCACCCACCACGTACATCGCCGCATACGACAACAGGAACGCCGTCTGCAGATACGAGAACTGCTGGTTCGAGATCGGAATGTTGTGCTGAATCGCGGCAATGGCCACCGGCAGCGTCTGGCGATCGAAGTAACTGATCGCAATCGCCACGGCAACCATTGCCACGAAGTACCATTTGCGCGACATCGGCAATCTCCCCCGAGTTACCAAGTCAGTTTGATCAGTGAAATGCTCTGCCGCGGCATGCTCAGGTTCATATGAACCTTGCGACCCGTCACCTCCGCCCACACCGGCGCATCCAGTAACTGCAATCCAGCAGCATCCTTCAACCTCTCGTACTGCTCCGTCGTAGGTTGCTGTGGCGATCCCATCTGCTTCCACACCGTGTAGGCATTGCTGTGAGTCTCATCGATCCGGAACTGCTGCACCAGCACCCGATGAACTCCAGCCGGAACGCCCGCAATGTCCATCGACACAGGCGCCGCCGCGGCAGGCTCATCCGCATCGTGATAGTTCCAAAGCAGGACCGCAGCCTGATTCCCATCTGTAGTAGCCAACGCATCCACATCGGCTTCGCCACGAACTCCCGTACTGGTCAGCACGCTCAACGGAACCGCTCCAGTGCTCGTTGTCTGCACACGGTTCCCCGACATCATGCCCATCATGCGAAACAGATCGAGCACCGGCTTATCAATACCATTCGTCGCCAGCGATCGAAACCCTTCGAAGTAGTCCTTGTCCTCAAACTCGAACGACCAGCTCAGCATAGAGATCAGGTTCACGCCATGCTTGGCATCCAGATCCATCAGGCCTTTGAACGCCGCCGCGGTGTACGCCGGATACAGCGTCCCATTCCTGTAGTTATTCGCTGGGTTCACGCGCGACGAGCAAGCCGCACAACCCTCCGGATCAGCTTCGCTCAGGATGATCGGCAGGTGCTTGAACTGCGGGTACTTCGCAATCAGCTCGAAGCCGTGGTCCGCATCCGATAACTCATGCGCGATCCCCATCGTCACATGCCCATCCACGATGCGAGGCTGTCCCTTCGCATGAAACGAGATGAAGTCCAGCGGAATCGACTTACCATCCGCCAGGCTCTTGCCACCCTTCACATGCTCCAGGAACCCATGCAGGAACTCCAGCGCATGTGGCGACGCTGGGCTCGTGCTCGCCGGCCCACCCACACGCGCAGCCGGAAGCACGGCACGCACACCCGCCACCGCATAGTCGTACAGCTTCCAATACTCCTGCGGAGTTGTGTGCCAGTAGTCGATGTCCGGCTCGTTCCACACCTCGAAGTACCATTGCTGCACCGTGTCGCGCCCATAGCGCTCCACCAGGTGCTGCGTCACGCGCTTGATCAGCTCGCCCCACTTTGCATAATCCTTCGGCGGATTATTCGAAGCTCCACTGATCGTGCTCTTCGGATAGTGCACCTGGTACGCATCGCGCCCCGGCAGTGTGGCCGCAAGATCCTTCGGCATAAAGCCGAACTCCACCATCGGCCGCACACCCGCACTCTTGTACTCATCGAAGATCGAGTCCAGGATCGTGAAGTCGTAGATAGCCTTTCCCGTGCTGTCCTCGCGATACACATTCGTCGAGCTGAACTTCAGCTCCGCCTTGCCATCGCCCGAAGTCAGCAGATGATGCGCTCGGATATACACCGGCACCGGCGAAAGATCATGTAGCTCGCGCAGCAGCTGCTTGCCGTTCCTCATCGTCGTGTAGTTCGCTTCGTCGTAGCCGAACCACGAGTAGATCGGCTTGAACGCACCGATCTTCGTCGAGACATCTGCCGTGATCTGGATCGGTGTCGCTGTGGAGGACGCAGGGGCTGGCGGAATCACCGCCTGCCCCCTTCCCACACCCGTGAACAGCGCAATGGCTGCCAACCCGAGGACTCTGCTGGATACTGCCGACATCTGCTGCATGGGCTCCCTTTTGTTCGCTTCCATCGTTAGAAGTTGTACTTCACCGCGAACTGCATATCCCGAGGTGAGTTCGCCTGCGAGGTCACCTGCGCTCCCGTCGACGAATCGATGTTCCCGCTCGGTGCATTGAAGTTTGTCGCGTTGGGCACGTTGAACATCTCAACGCGGAACGAAAGAATGCTCTCATGCGGAAGCGTGAACTGTTTGAACAGCGACGCATCCACCTGTTGGCCGCGGCCGGAGCGCAGCGTGAAGCCCCGCACGTTGCCATACGAATACACCGCCGAGTCCACGAAGCAAGTCTTGTCGAACCAGTTCAGCAGCGTCCGCTGGAAGGTCGTGCTGCATCCTGCAGGATTCAGTATCGGCCGCTGGTTCCCAACTCCCGTGTTCGCACGGTCGCTGCCTTCATACGCCGTGAACGGCGTACCGCTGCGATACACCATGATCGTCTGCACCTGCCAGCCGCCCAGGATCTCGTCCACCACGCGGTTCGAGTGGCCCAGCAGCAACTTGCCTCGGCCAATCGGCAGCTCATAGATCGAGCTGATTGCCACCTGGTGCGGCACATCGAACGCCGAGTACGTCTTCTCGTAGCCAAGGTTGCCGCCCAGCGCCGGAGTCTGCGTCGAGGCCAACAGCTTCGACCACGTGTACGAAGTCAGGAACATGAAACCATGGTTGAACCTGTGCTCGAACTTCGTCTGCAGCGAGTTGTACTCCTCCGATTGGTCCTGCGTATTGAACGTGATCGTGCCCCATGGCTGATAAGGCCGTCTCGCCTGCACCGCTCCTGCTCCAGGCGTCGGATCATTGAAGTCGTTCGTCTCATTCAAATGCACACCATGGTTGCCCACATACCCAATATCGAAGACATCATGGCTGGAGAACTGGTGCTGCACATCAATGCTGTAATGAATGTTGCGGCCTACATCGAGATGGATCTTCGTCGGCACGAGCGATGGATTCGCCAGAGCAGACCCCAGCGGCGCACCCAGGAAGTAGTTCGCCAGCGTCCTCGTCGGTGCAGCGTTCTGCGTCTGGTTCTGCGTCTCGTTCAGCCGGAACGGCAGCAGGTTCAGATTCACGCGTCCACTCGAACCTTCCGGCTCGAAGAAGATGCCGAACCCCGACCGCACCACGGTCTTCGACGTGACGGAATATGCCAATCCAACGCGTGGTCCAAACTGCTCCTTGTCCGTATACGTCATGTTGTACGGCAGCTTGGCGGTGCTGCTGGTCTGGATGTACTGCCCAAACGTCGCATACGCTTGCGTCGCGGATGGTTGCGCGCTGAGGTCAGGCGTGTCGCTGTTGCCGCCCACGATAATCGGCTTCGCCTGCGTGGGATCGAACGTACCCACCTGCCCCTTGTACCCGGTCATCCAAGGCGAATACTCATACCGCAACCCAACGTTCAGTGTGAGCCGCCCATTCACGCGGATGTCGTCCTGCGCGAAGAACTGCTTGTACCACGCGCTTCCGCCGAAGTTTGTAGCCGGATACGCACGCTGCACAGCCGATGGATATCCCAGCAAAAAATCCGCAAAAGCATCGCCGCCCGAGGTCGTCGTCGTTCCATTCGATAGCGTCACATTCGCAGACTGATTGCCATTGAAGCTGAAGACGCCCGCATACTGCTCGCTGTCATAGCCAAGCCATTGGTAGTAACGCAGCAGTCCGCCAAACTTGAGGGACTGCCGCCCCTTCAGGATCGTGAAGTCATCGGTCAACTCAAAGGCCTTGCGGTCCTGCGACTTCGGCCGCTGGTCAAACGCGGAGCCTGACATCGAAGCGTAGCCACTCCACGCATAATCCGGAAACGAACTGCTTCCGTTCCGCAGCAGGTTACTCAAACCCGTAACGCCGAACTGGCCGTTGAAGTCCGTGCCTTGAAGAAACGCCGTCAACCGAACATGGCTAGGCAGGAAGTGACTCCTCACCTCATTCACCATGGTGTTGCCAATATTGGTGATCAGCCCCGCAGCAATGTCCTGCCCCAGCGATCCCAGATTCGCAGTCTTCAACGCCGGCGAAAAGTTCGGATCGACCTCGTACTGCTTCATGTAGACATAGCGCCCAAACAGCCGATTCTTGGGCGTCAGCTGGTGG
>Ga0302187_10002999_pt1 | contig 13723 bp, 11 predicted proteins | sample II_Bog_E1_3_FD_202120 | JGI IMG/M metagenome (GOLD analysis project Ga0302187, IMG submission 202120) | Peat permafrost microbial communities from Stordalen Mire near Abisko, Sweden - II_Bog_E1_3 | ecosystem: Environmental > Terrestrial > Soil > Wetlands > Peat | place: Sweden: Abisko...
GCACGAGTTGGTCGTCAGCCACTGATGTTGACTCCACGCGATCAATCAATTCGGTGTCATGCCCCTCGTCGACGTTCTGCGTAGCAGTCGACGGTTCTGGGTATGCCCTCGCGTACAACGGCACGAGCTGGTCGTCAGCCACCGATGTTGACTCCACGCGATCCATCAGTTCGGTCTCGTGTGCTCGGAACGGCTCCTGCCTAGCATCCGACGCGTCGGGCTACCAGGCATCGTACTTCGCCGCAACTACCAAAGCACAGCTCACCTGGGACACCAACGACTCTCTTCCGCTGCTTCTGTCAGACGGGACGAACGATTACATCTTCGGCGCTAATGAGGAGCCAGTCGAACAGATTTCACTTTCTTCCTCGGCGCCGAATTATCTCGACTACACCTCGTCGGATGACACCTGGCTATCCATTAACGCCGCTGGCGACGAGACCGGTTATTGGGGCTACGATGCTTTCGGGAACATTGCTTTCGGAAGCCCCACCTCATCATTTGGATTCTCGGGACAGTACAGCGATTCTGCAACAGGTCTGGTCAATGATCGGGCGCGGCTTTATGAAGGACAGACAGGCTCCTTCACGACTAGAGACCCGGCTTTCGGCCAAACTGACACCGCCTACACATATGCAAATGGCAACCCAGTCAATAGAGTAGATCCAACCGGGGCCTGGGTGCACGGAACTTGCCTAAATGGCAATATTGGCTGGGGTCTAGACATCGATGGCAGTATATGCAATATTTGGGATTCCCACGGGGGCAACATCCAGACAATGAGTGCAGGAGCTGGAGGAGGTGTCCATGTTGGATTGGGTGGTGCAGCCCTTGTGTCTAATGCGCCTACCGTTTACGACATGCTCGGTTGGTTCCTCTGTGCTACCGGCGGATACGGAGTAGGTGCAGGAGAGATGTGCATGTTCAAATCGAGAGGTCATCTCTACCTCATGGCTGAACTCGGAGCGGGATTTGGTGGTGGTGGAGCTGTATTCTGGACATACACCTGGCGCGCTACTGGATGGAAGGGAACTTTGATTTCATGGATAATCTAGTTGCTAGTTGCTAGTTGCTAGTTGCTAGTTGCTAGTTGCTAGTTGCTAGTTGCTAGTTGCTAGTTGCTAGTGCACGAGGTTCCATAGAGTGCATCTATTGATCCGTGAATTGTGAAAGCGAGTTGGCAGAATGGCGTTAGCGGATCATCCCGAACAGTTCGGAGACAGTCAAGCAATCCAGTCGATTGTCGAGCCTGAAGAAGAAGTCATATGGCTCGGGCACCCGGATCCGATGGTTCTGGTATCGCCTCAGGACGCTGTTCTTATCCCCGTGAGCGCGATATTGACACTGATGGCAGGATGGATGATGTACGGGGCAATTGAAGGGGGGGCTCCTATTGCATTCAAGGGGATCTTAGGGATAGTTGCAGTTTTCGTTCTCTATTGCGATTTCGGTCGATTTGGACTCAAATGGTACAGACGTCGATCCACCGTGTACGCAATTACTTCGAAGCGAATTGTGGTTGCCGACCGACATGGACGCCTAATTGAGGCCATATCCAACAAATCGCCGATTGAAAGGGTCGAATGCCAACGAGATGGAGGGCACGGCAGTATTAAATGGGGGCGAGATAGGAAAGGCGCCGTTAATGCGGTTCCCATAACGCCGTCGGCGTTTGGATATTGGGCTGCAGGCAGTTACTGGCCCAGCTGGTCAGACGGTGGCGTGTTGGGATTCTATAATGTTGCGGATTTCAGTGCGATGAAAGAGACTGCACTTCACCTAGGTTCCACTCGCAGAAAGGGGTGATCCGACTGCTGGAGAGTCCGCCGCCATAGCCCGAGATCCTTCAGAGGACGGTGAATTCCTCCACTTCCCGCAGATGGATTAGTCCAATTGACCCCTTGAGTGCCTAGTCGTGCGCGCTGCCTGCACTATGACGCTCACTGAAGGGTGTGGGTGCCGACTCACCGTTCAGGATGGCAGATTCCGACTCAGGCCTCGACACTTTCGATCCAGTTCGATGTCGAGCGCATTCCACATCGCCTCGACGTATTTTGCCTCGCGGGTCGGCTGTCGGTCTGGTTGACATCTCTTAAGTTGTCCGGCTCGCCCGACGGTCGAGTGCCCGTAGCCGTGCCTGGCTGGACGGCGCTGGATGACTAGCTGTAACACCCATGCACGTTGGTGACTCGGGTGACGGGTGGTCCTCCGACAGCAGTGTGGTGCCGATGATGGTTGTAGGTGTGGAGGAAGCGGTCAAGTCCCTTCGCCCGTGCCGCCTCACCAAAGATGGAAATGCCCTGGAGGCTGTTTACGGCGACCGACTCGACCGGGGCATGCAGACCGAGTGGCTGGAAGCGCTGATGGCCGGAGGGGATCTCGGACCGCTGGGTGAGTATCTCATGGCTTCGTACCTGCTCTCGGCGGGCATTGCGATCGGGACATACCAGGCTGCGGCGGCGTTAGTGCGGGCTATGCCGCTGCCTCTCCTTGCAATCCTGGCCGTAGCCGGCGGAATTGCGTTCCATCGCTGGGTCCCTCCGGAGACAAAGGCCAAGATGTCGGACGGAGCGATGACAGTGGCCAATCAGGGATGGGACCTACTCGCAACTGTCTCGATGACTTACGGGCTGGCGAAAGCTCAGTGCGAAGCCATGGCTCCGGATGTGCCCACACCGGAGGATCTCGCCAGAGGATTGCCGGCTCAGGCTGTGCTCACTCGAGCATCGATGCACCTCCTGGCTCGAACCCGATCTGGAGCCACATGAGTGCAGAGCAGCTCAGCCAGGGCCTCTATATTACCGGGACAGACGCGTAATCGTTGAGCTGCGTATTCCCCCGCGGCACCTTCGATCCCGATCATCGGAGAGCTGCCTGCTTCAGTGCCGCGTAGCGAGCCCAGTCCGATCCGGCCAGCGCGGCCCTCGCCGCCGTGGTGTCGGTGGCGTATCCGGTCACCCGAGCCACGACAGCGGCCGGGACCTCGCTCAAGAGATGGCTGAGCGCTCCCTGGCGTGCTGATTTCGTGATCCCCAGTCGATTGAGTCGGGCGGCGAGCCGCTGAGCGGTGACGTGGGCCCCCGGCCTTCCGCCGGGGAAGAGGTAGTCCGTGGTGGTGTTGGTCGTGTTCATCCGTGAGCGTGACGCGAGGTAACTGGCGACGATGGTGGCGACAGGCTCGGGTAGCTCGATCGGGTCCGGGCCGAAGGAGATGGAGAGCGGACCGTCATCGACCTCGCAGATGTCGCCCAACCGGAGTGAGGCGACCCGGCTGACAGGCTGCGCGAAGAGGACCACGAAGAGTCCAGCGACGCGGTCCGAGAGTTCGAGGCCATCGTCATCGAGCAGGCGCCGCACGAGCTCGGCGAGGTGTGCGGCCGAGCACCCCGGAGACGAGCGTCGCTTTCCTCGGGGGATGTCGATCTTGCGGCAGCGGCGATGGGCGACGGCGAAGACCAGGAAGTCGTCCGCCGCCTGCGGGTTCGAGGCCGTGGCGAACCAGGCGTCGACGTCGGCCTGCTCGAGTTCGTCCAGGGCGCGGCCGCGACCCGACAGGAACCCGAGGAACCGCACCGCCGCGTCGGTTCTGTCTCGGGCGACGTTGGCAGCCTCAGCCGGCAGGCGGCCCGCCTCGGCACGGACTGCGAGATCCCTCGAGTGGCGCCAGGAGAGATAGAGGGCGATCTCACGCTTCACGGCGGGGTCGTCGATCGAGGCGAGTCGCCGGACGCGCCAGGCCTCGAAGGCGGCGAGGTACTTGTCGCGATAGGGCAGCAGTCCGCTGTCGACCAGGAGCTCACGGAGGAACTCCCGGCCCTGGGTGCCACACAGCGAGTCGATCCCCTCGTGGGTGAGTGGTGTCGATCCGTCGGCGAGCGAACCGAGGCGCTGGCGCACGGCCACCTTGTTGAGCCACGTCATGCCCGAGAGGGGGTTGGCCATCGAACAGAGGCGCTCGAACAAGGGGACGAGGGAGGGGGCCAGCTGTCCGGTGCCGTCATCGAGCACGACGGTGAGGCGGCGAGCGAGCGAGCAGGACACACAGGTGGCCGAATACCACTGCTGGCCCTCCTCGCCGCAGGTGGCGCAGCGAAAGCACGTCGTGATGCCGGCGCAGTCCACGCAGATCGGCCGGGTGGCGTCATCCCGGCCGACGAGGAGGCGCTGATCACCACAGCCCGGGCAGGCGCCGCGGACCTTCACGGCCCGGGTCACGCACGACCGGCAGACGAAGCCTTCCGGCCAGGCGAAGCCGAACCGCCAATCCAGGCCGCACCGGCTGCACGTCTTGGCGGCGCGCCGTGCCGTCACTGGGGATCCACCCGGGCGCGCCGCGGCCGCTTCTTCGTGGTCACCTTCTGCTCGGACCCGTCTCCCCCGCCCGCGGCGGTGACCTCGATGAGATCGTTCGGCGTGCAGGAGAAGATGTCGCAGAGTGCGGCCAGGGTGGTGAGTGACAGCCGCTGCGGGGCCTGGGCCACGAGGCGATAGACCTGTGCGGTGGACAGGACGACCCCGCGTTCGGCGAGGAGGGGGCCGAGCTCGCTCGTCTTCCACAGCTCCCGGTCGGCCATGACCTGGCGGAGCTTCCAGATGTAGCCAGGCGATGTCGTGGTCATGGCTGTCCCTCCTTGGGCGTCGACGTGTCGACGATCATCTTGTCCAGTGCGGCACGCAGCACCCGGGTCCGGTAGTCGGAGGAGACCGACGTGTAGAGCGCGGTGGTCGACGAGTGCCGGTGACCGACCTGCTGTTGGACGAAGAGCGGGTCGAAGCCGTCCTCGATGAGATGGCTGACATAGGAGTGCCGGAGGCAGTGCGGACTCAATCCCTTCGGGAGCCCGGCATCGCTGGCACAGTCGGCGAATGCAGCGTTCAGCCGGTCCTCGCTCACCCGGGGGCCGCGCTCGGAGGGCCACAGCCCGGGCTGATCGGGTCGCCAGGTAACGAGCACGTCGTCGATCCACTCGGTGAGCACCTCGACCGACCAGGGCATCACCGTGAGCACGCCCCGGCGTCTCGGCGGGGAGCCGTTGGCCGACTTCCCGAAGCGGACGTTGCAGACGCCGAAGCCCCCGAACTCGGCTGCGTTCGGATTGGGGCCGAAGTCGCAGCGCTCGAGCATGAGGAGCTCACGGCGACGGAGCCCGAAGGCATAGGCGACCTTCAGCATGGTGGCGTCCCGGAACGCCGGGGCCCAGCCCTTGGCACCGTTGTGACGGAGCGCATCGGCCCGGTCGTCGGCCGCGTCGAACAATGCCTGGCACTCGGCTTTGGTGAGTGGACGGCGTCCCGGTCGCGCCTCGTCGTCGATGGTGTGGACGGGCAGGTTGCCGGTGGTGCAGATCTGGACGGGATGAGTGCCGAAGCGTTCGATGCAGACCAGGTCCCAGCCATAGGCGGGGTCACAGATGTACGCGCAGAAGGAACCGATCGACACCGTGTAGCTGCGCACCGTCGAACGGGCGAGGACCTGACGACGGCGTCGGTCGGCAACCCAGTTCTCGAGGTGGGCCGGCGACCACTGCCACGGAAAGGAGCCGACATCGTCGTGGAACCGGCGCACGACGCGTGCCCCGCCCTCGACGGTGCCGAACGAGAGGTTCCGGCTGAGTCGCTGGGCCCGCCACCCGTCGAGCATCGACTCGAAGGTCGCAGTTGCCGGACTGTCCCCGGGCTCCTCACCGACGACGCGCAGGCGCGCCAGACCTACTTCTCCGAAGTTCGCCATGCCGTCTCCTCACACTCGATGATCTGATCGTTCATCAGGTGCGACGCATCCAATGATGGATTACACCAACTGACGAGACAACAAAGGTGGATGCCCTGGTGGGTGCCACCCCACCGCTGGCGCCGAGGACGATTACGCGGGACGGACCACCACAAAGGTCCAGGTCATCGGACCTGGTCAGGGCCCCTGTGGGCCGGGGGGAGGAATACGCATCGGATGCAATATGCGTGACTTCCTTGACTAGGTAGAGAAACCCCTCACAGCTCCTGGCCGACATTCGGCCAGAGGGCAATCCGCCAGAGGCGGTGCGCCAGAAACCGCAATCCTCGACCCAGCCGGCCTCGGGGCGTTCAACGGGAATCCAAGCCGGCACAAGTCCACCGCGGCAGTGGAACGTATGAACCGGACTCTTACAACGCAGAACGCCGCTGATTCGCGCGGGGTTTGCGCGGGGATGGGATTCGGCGAGGCCAGGCGCAGGGCCGCTCCCCTACGCCTGACCCGCACCTCCGTGGTCGGGCTGCCGGGATTTGAACCCGGGACCTCTTGACCCCCAGTCAAGCGCGCTAACCAAGCTGCGCCACAGCCCGTGGTGACCCTGCTGCACCGGGTCTGACCCCGTCACGGCAGACCGTCACCCTACCGCACCGACTACGGGGTCCCCCGCCGCCTGGTGACCGTCGGTGGAGGTACGTCGGCCGCCGTCCACCAGGTCGCTGGACACGCGGGGAGACCATCGCCCTCCCACGGACGTCAACACCTGTAGCTTGAGGGCGCCATGGCCGCCCAACCGCCTCCACGTGACTACCCGGGTGCCCGTCAACCGAGGGTCCGAAGGACCCGCGAGGAGCTCCGTGCCATCGTGCTGGGGGCCGGACGGGAGGTGCTGCTGTCCGAGGGGCTCGGCTCGGGCGCGGAACATCTGACCTTCAAGCGGGTCCTCGCCCATGTGGAGGCCACCCAGGGGATCCGCATCACCAATGCGTCGGTCATTCGCCGCATCTGGGACAACCAGGAGCAGTTCCAACTCGAGGTCATCCGGTCGATCGTCGACGAGCAGGGGGACCGTGAGCTGGTGGCTGCGGGCGCAGCGTTCGACGCGGCGTTGTCCCTCCTCGACGTCAGCACACCCGAGCTGCGCCGGGCCTCCCTCGGTGAGCTCATCCGGGTGAGCTGCGCCGGCTACCTCGCGTCGGCGTCGACCTCGGACGCCACGATCCAGATGGCCCTCGCCACCTACATCTCGGCCAACCTCCACACCTCGGCGGGCTCGGCCCTGGTCGAACCGTTCCGGCGCACCAACGACCGGCTGACCGAGGAGTACGTGGCGCTCTACCGGGTCGGGCTCGGACTGGTCGGCTTCCGGGTGGCCCCCGACCGGTCGATCGAGGACGCCGCATCCGTCGTCTCCGCCCTCGCCGAGGGTGTGCTCATGCGCATGATGGCCGAGCCCGGCGTGTTGGCCACGATCTCCCTGGTCCGACCCATGGATGGCGCGACCGTCGAGTGGTCGCTGCTCGCCGTCGGGATGAACGCGATCGTCGACTTCTTCATCGAGCCGGACCCCGACTGGTCCCCCCCGCCGCAGGACTGACGGTCCCCTTCGGGAACATCCGGCCTCAGTGGCGGCCCACCGAGGCGTACTCGATGACGCGGGTCATCACCTCGTCGGAGGCCTTCGCCACCGACCCCGTATCGACCGGGGGCTGCGGGTCGTATTCGATCATCAGCTGGGCCGCCTCGGCCGCCGTGCGGTCGACCAGGAGCTCCACCAGCCGGAGGGCCATGTCGATCCCGCTCGACACGCCCGCCGCGGTGATCAGTCGCCGGTCGAGGTGCTCGACCACCCGTTCGGATACGGGAATGGCGCCGAGGGACCCGAGATCCCCGTAGGTGGACCAGTGCGACGTGGCCGTCAACCCGGTGAGCAGCCCCGCCGCGGCCAGGACGAGGGAACCGGTGCACACCGACGTCGTCCAGGTGCTGGTGGCATGGACCTGGCGTACCCAGGCGAGGACCCGCTCGTCGTGCTCGAGGACGCGTGTGCCGAATCCACCCGGGAACACCAGGACGTCCGGGTGGGGCACCTCTTCGAAGGTGGCGTCGCGGATGATCCCCAACATCCCGTTTTCGCTGCGGACCTCACCCCGGTCGTGACCGACGAACACGACGTCGAGGCTCGGGATGCGCTGGAGGACCTCGTAGGGCCCGATGGCATCGAGGGCGGTGAACGCGTCGAAGAGCGGGATGGCGACCGATGTCCGTCCGGCGTCCGACCGGCGATCGCGTTGTGGATCCGTCACGATGATCTCCCTTCCGTGGAGGTCGAGAACCGGCGCCGATAGGCGTCGGGACTGGTGCTGAGGCGGCGGTGGAACGTGCGGCGCAGGGTCTCGGCGCTGCCGAAGCCGCACCGGGTGGCAATCTGGTCGAGCGTGTCACGGGTGGACTCGAGCTCCCGGCGTGCGGCCTCGGTGCGGACCCGTTCGACGAACCGGCTGGGCGACTCCCCCACCTCGGTGGTGAACACCCGGGTGAAGTGCCGCTCCGACATGGACGCCGCCTCGGCCAGGACCGCCACTCGGTGGTCGCCACCCGGTGCGGCCTCCACCCGCGACTGGGCGTCGCGCACCGGGGACCGCTCGGCCCGACGGACCCACACGGGCGTGGCGAACTGGGACTGCCCGCCGGGTCGGTGCAGGAACATCACCAGCCAGCGGGCGATCAGCTGCGCCACGTCGGTACCCAGGTCGTCCTCCACGAGGGCGAGCGCCAGGTCGATGCCCGCGGTGACCCCCGCACTCGACCAGACGGTGCCGTCCCGCACGTAGATCGGGTCGGCATCCACCACCACCGACGGGTACTCGTCGGCCAGCTGGGTGGCCCGGGCCCAGTGTGTGGTCACCCGGCGCCCGTCGAGGAGCCCGGCCTCGGCCGCCAGGAACGCCCCGGAGCAGACGGTCGCCACCCGACGGGCCCGGGGCGCAGCCCGGCGCACGAACTCCACGAGCGCCTCATCCTGTCGGGCCGCCTCCACGCCCCGACCGCCAGGAAGGAGCAGGGTGTCGATCCGGGTCCGCGGAGCGGGTAGCGGACCCGCCGCCAGGGTCAACCCGCTCTCCGATGTGACGGATCCGGTGCCGGCCGACACGAGTCGCACGTCGTACCCGTCGTCGAGTCCGACGGATGCGGCGGCCCGCCGTGCCCCGGCGAACACCTCGAAGGGACCCGTCACGTCGAGCGACTGCAGTCCGGGATAGCCCACGATCACCACAGAGCGGCCGGTCATGTCCCCATCGTGGGCGCTCTTGCCGGTGGCGTCAATGACACGATCCCCACAGATCCCGCCATCGCCCCGACGGGGGCACGGGCACCTCCGGAACGTGGCGGACGCCGACCGGGCGCCGGCTTGGTAGGATTTCCCTGTCGGTATGTGCCCCGTGCCACCGACCCGCCTCCGGCCCGGCCCCGCCATCTCCTGCGTCCCGCCCTCCTTTCTGGTGGCAGACGCCCCTCCGCACGACCCCGTCGTGCCCGCTCTCGTACCCACCCCCTTTTCTTCAGGACCCCCTCATGGAACTCGACGACTTCCCCTCGGCCTCGGCCCGCACGACACTGGAATTCTGCTGGGAGCAGATCGGCGACCAACGCCGCCGCCTCCTCGCGTCCTGGGTGGTGATCTGCCTGGCCGTGATCACGTCGGACCTGGTCGCTCCGCTCATCTTCGCCACCATCCTCGGCCGGGTGGCCACCCTCCCCCACCATCCCGTCGGCGGTGAGTGGCACCAGTTCGGCACGCCGCTGATCGCCTACGCCGTGACCGGACTGGTGGCCGTGGTGTTCTGGCGGATCGCCGGCTGGTGGCAGTGGGGGTCGTCGCTCCAGGCCTTCTCCCACGCCACGACCAACAGCTACGAACACCTGCTCACCCTCGACTACCGCTGGCACATGGACCACCCCGCGGGCGAGGTCATCGCTGCGCTCGGCAACTTCTCGTGGGCCTTCGTGGAGATGATCGACGGGTTCTCCTGGGGTCTCCTGCCGGTGGGGGTCATCGTGCTGTCCGCCCTCGCCGTCCTGGCCGTGGCGGCCTGGCCGGCCGCCATCGCCCTGGCGCTGATGGTGGGGTTGTTCGTCCTGGTCATGTCCCGACGGCTGCGCCTCGTCCGGGCGGCCAGCCAGGAGTTCGAGGGGTACCACTCGAAGGCCACCGGGGTGATCTCGGACACCATCAACAACCTGATGGCGGTGCGGGTGGCGGCCGCGGAGCCCCAGGAGCGACTCCGGGTGGAGGGCCTCATGGGTCAGTCCGTCGAGGCCGACCTCCGCGCCCGGTCGATCTTCGCCCGGACGCAGTTGCAGCTCGAGACGTCGATCGTGGCGGGCACCCTGCTGGCGTTGATCGCGGGTACGGCCATGGCCGTCCACCACTGGGCCTCCACCGCCGCGCTCTACCTGATCCTCTACTACTCGGCCCAGCTCGCCATGGGTCTGCAGCAGTCGTTCGAACACCTGCGCTCGTTCTCGAGGTCACTCGGTCGCGCCGCCAAGTATGCGGCCATCGCCGCCGAGGTGCCCGACATCAGCGACGCCCCCGCTGCGTCGTCGTTGGTGGTGACCGACGGCCGACTCGACGTCGACCGCATCGACTTCGGCTACCGGCCCTCGAGCACCCTGTTCCACGGACTGACGCTCTCGGTGGCCCCCGGCGAGCACGTGGCGCTCGTCGGGCCCTCGGGTTCGGGGAAGTCGACGTTGTCCAAGCTCCTGTTGCGTTTCATGGACGTGCGGGACGGGGCGATCCGGGTCGACGGCCAGGACGTCCGAGACGTGACGGTGGGATCGCTGCGGAGCCGGGTCAGCTACGTGTCCCAGGAGCCCCAGCTCCTCCACCGGACGATCGCCGAGAACATCTGCTACGGACTGGGGGCGCTCGACCACGCCACGAACGGGGGAATCCGGCCGGTCGACTACGACCTGGTGCACGAGGTCGGCCGGGCCGCCCACGTCGAGGAGTTCGTGCGCGAGCTGCCCGACGGGTACGACACGGTGGTCGGCGAGCGCGGGCTCAAACTGTCGGGCGGCCAGCGCCAACGGGTGGCCATCGCCCAGGCCATGGCCAAGCGGGCCCCCATCCTCGTGCTCGACGAGGCCACGTCCGCACTCGACTCGGAATCCGAGCACCTGGTCCAGGAGGCCCTGTGGCACCTCATGGCGGACACGACCGCCCTGGTCATCGCCCACCGTCTGTCGACGATCGCCCAGATGGACCGCATCGTGGTCCTCGACCAGGGCCGGATCGTCGAGGAGGGGACCCACGGCGAACTGCTGGCCCTGGGCACCGACGGCCTCTACGGCCGTCTCTGGCAGCACCAGTCCGGTGGGTTCCTCGTCTGAGCGGAGGTCCTCCCCCCGGGTGTCGGATCAGAGGGACTTCAGGTCGGCCACGACCAGCGAGCCGATGAAGGCGTAGCCCTTGGTGTTCGCGTGGATGTCACCGAAGGAGGAACTGGCGCAGTACCAGGTCAGTTCGCACACCTCGGCCACTGCGGCCGGGGCGGTCCTGGAGACGCCCCTGAGGTGCATCGTCGGACCCACGTAGGTGAACGGGGCGGCACCTCCGGTGGAGGCGAACGTCCCGGTGTCGTCACCTGCGGTGGCGGACTTCCAGCGCGCGTCGGTGACGTTCACGAACGAGCCCCGGGTGACCGAGGTGTAGGCGGTGTCGAGTGTGGGATTGATCAGGTCGTCGAACGCCGAGATCGACAATTCGGCCAGTCCCGGACTGGTGGAGCCGACCGGAGCGACCCAGTCACCCAGGATCACGTCGGGGTAGGTGATTCCGACGATGTGCGCCGGGGAGTCGTCGCCCGCCGTGAGGGTCGTGTCGAGTTCGCCCACCAGCTTGCCCACGTTGGTGGCGATCGTCGTGTCGGCGGTCTCCACGCAGGTGAGGATCGCCGCGGCCGTCGACAGTGTGGTGCACGCGGTCACGTCGTTGCCGCCGATCGACACGGTCACCAGGTCGATGGTGCCGGGGTGGGCGCCGATGAAGTCCAGGGCGGCCTGCACCTGGTTCGTACCCGGGTAGGCGACCCCACCGGAAGAGGCCGGTGCGGAGTTCGCCGTGGGACAGCCGTCCTGGGTGAAGATCGAGGTGGTGGTGGCGCCGCTGCAGCCGAAGTTGGCGAGCGTCAGCTTCTCCTTCTTGGCCACGTCACCGGTGAAACCCGTCGAGTGCAGCAGGTTCGGGTTCTGGTAGCCGACCGAGTAGGAGTCGCCGAGGGAGATGTCGTAGCGCTTGGCCTTGGTGGCGGTGGCTGTGGCGGTGGCACCGCTGGCGCCACCCGTGGCGACCACGCCCACGACGACGACGGTGGCGAGGATGCCGGCCAGGGCCAGCCGGAGGGACGGAGGACGGAACATGGTGGTTCACCCCAGGGTGTTCGAGCTGGCCGTCCTGCGTGTGCCGGACCCCATCGACGCTAGTCCGACCCCGTCATCCGTCACCTGTCACCCGTCACCCGGACACGATCACGAACACGTCAGGTTCCGGATGCCGGACGACCTCCGCACGGGGCCTCAGACGTGATGCACCACCCAGGTCACGCCCTGGAACGTCCGGTAGCCGAGGTAGATGACCGTGGCCACAGCCATGAACTTGAACCACCACGGTGAGGTGCGGTGGGCCTTGGGCTCGAGACCGCAGGTCGGGCAGTTGCCGTCGGCATCGAGTTCTTCGACCTCGAGCTGGGTGTCGCACTGCTCACACCACGGCATGCCGGACCCTCCGGAGACGGATCGGTGGGACGGGGGTGGTCACCGCTTGCGTCCCCCACCCCCGTTGGCACCCTTGGCCCGCACGCGGATCTTGATGGGGGTGGGACCGAGATCGAAGCGCTCGCGCAGTCCCCGCTCCACGTAGCGGAGGTAGGTCGGCTGCAGGCGTCCATTGGTGAAGAGCGTGAACGTGGGTGGGTCGTTGGCCCCCTGGACGCCGTACTGGATACGCGCACCGACGGGCGGATGGGCGAGCTGGATCGACTTGAGCGCCCGGTTCAGCTCTCCGGTGGGGATCCTCGAGTGGTACGCCTCCTCGGCGGCGGACACCGCCGGCAGGATGTGGTGCACACCGAGTCCGGACAGGGCGCTGATCTTCAGCACCGGAGCCTCCCCCAGGAAGGCCAGGCGGTCACCGACGTCGGCCAGGATGCCCACCCGGTCCTCGGTGGCGATCAGCTCCCACTTGTTGAGGACGACGACCACCGGACACCCCGACGCCCCGATCCGCTCGGCCAGGCGCTGGTCCTGGTGGGTGATGCCGGCCGTGGCGTCGATGACCAGCAGGGCGATGTCGGCGTGGTCGAGGGCGTCCAGGGCCCGCAGGACCGAGAAGTACTCCGTGCCCCGCTCGGTGCGCGACTTCCGCCGCATACCGGCGGTGTCGATGAAGCACACCGTCCCCTCCGGTGTCTCGACGATGGTGTCGACGGCATCACGGGTGGTGCCGGGAGCGTCGTGGGTGACCGACCGCTCGTCGCCGACCAATCGGTTGAACAGGGTCGACTTCCCGACGTTCGGTCGCCCGACGAGCGCCACCCGGGGGATCGTGTCGTCCACCTGGTCGGGACCGGCCACCAGGTCGACGAGTCCGTCGGCGTCGACGGGCGGACCTTCGTCACCGTCGGTCGCCTCGGTGGCCCCGTCGGGAAGGGCCCGGACCACGTCGTCGAGGAGGTCGCCCGTGCCGCGCCCATGGAGCGCGCTCACCGGCCACGGATCACCGAGGCCGAGGGAGAGCGCATCCCACACGTCGGCGTCACGGGCCTCCGAGTCGACCTTGTTGACGACCACCCGGACCGGCCGGCCCGACTTCTTCAGCACCCGGGACACGGCGAGGTCCTCGTCGGTGAGCCCGACGGTCACGTCGACCACGAAGAGGATGACGTCCGCCTCGCCGATCGCCCGTTCCGACTGGGCGCTCACCTGGGC
>Ga0302187_10003005_pt1 | contig 13698 bp, 11 predicted proteins | sample II_Bog_E1_3_FD_202120 | JGI IMG/M metagenome (GOLD analysis project Ga0302187, IMG submission 202120) | Peat permafrost microbial communities from Stordalen Mire near Abisko, Sweden - II_Bog_E1_3 | ecosystem: Environmental > Terrestrial > Soil > Wetlands > Peat | place: Sweden: Abisko...
CCGCATGCGAACCGCGCTCCACAACTTGCTCGTAATTCTCGCCGGAGCGCAACATCCAATACAAACGTACCGCCAACTTGTGTGCAATGGCCACCTTGGCCACGCCATGATGCTTCGTCATCGACAATCGCACATACTGCCGGTGCCAGCTCGCATCGTACCGTTGGGCGGTCGCAGCGGCCTCCACCAGCAACCAGCGCACCAAAGAATTGCCCTGCTTGCTCACCTGGCCCAGTCGCCGCTTGCTCCCGCTCGATTCTTCCACTGGAATCAGGCCCAAATAGCTGCCCACCTGCTTGCCCCGCGCAAACCGCCGCCAGTCGCCGATCACCAGCACGTAGGCCAGCGATACCACCGGACCCACGCCTGGATGCGTCATCAGCAACCGCGCTTCGCCGTTGGCCTCGGCCGCCGCGCGCACCGCCTCGTCCAGCGGCCCAATGCGCCGGTTCAGATCCTCCAGCAAAGCCACCAGATCCCGGCGCCGCTCCGCACGCCAGCCCGTCAACGGCAGCCCCTCGATCTGCTCCCGCCGCCGTGGTGACCACACCCGCGGGCTCAGCCAGCCTTCGTTCTTGGCCATCCCATCCAGCTGGTTCTTGATCCGCGTGCGCATCCGTACCATGCGGCAACGATGCAGCAGCAGCTGCCGCATCTCATCGTTCTCCACCGGAGGCTGCCAGATCGCCGGAAAACGATCTTGCACCAGCAGGCTCAAGATATGCCGGGCGTCCCGCTTGTCCGTCTTCTGCTTGCGCGGATTCGAGGCCCGGATCTCGGTCGCATCTCCCAGCAAAACTTCATGGCCCAGCTCCTGCATCAACCGCTGAAACCAGCCCAAGTTCCCCGTCGCTTCCACACCAATGCGCACCGCTTGCCCCGCCAGCGACCGGTAAAATCGCTCTGCCTCTTCGGGATGGCTTAAACGGCGCTCACCAAACTCCCCCGTCTCCTGCTCCAAAAACGCGATCTGCTGAAAACGAGGATGAAAGTCACAGCCTATAATCTTGGCCATGCCAGGCTCCTTCTCCCGAGCTCCTGGGCGTCTAGCAGCAACCAGTCTACTCGGGCTCGAAGGAGCCGGCGCTGTCATGTAATCAACCTCCCGGTCGGCTGTAGCGTGGACCTCCTCGTCCACGCTCGCTCAGGGCGACGAACATTTCCCAACGTTCACAGACCAGCCCATGAGTTGCAGATCGCAATGTCCGCAGCCAGCATATTGACCCAGCCCCAAAAGGCACGCCTCACCCGAAAGTTGTCATCCTGAGCAGCTCTATTCGATCCGACGAGTTACGGCCGAAATGAACGCCGCGCCGGAAGCCGCACAAACCCTGGGTGCCCCAGGTGCCTCGCTTTTGGGCACCTGGGAAAGCGCGAATCCCAATGAGCCACTTTCTGTACCGCCAACAAAGATGGGTGCCCCAGGTGCCTCGCTTTTGGGCACCTGGGAAAGCACGAACCTCAATGAGCCACTTTGACCTTGCCCTCAAGCCTGCAGTCGAGAACCGGTTCTAAAACCGCACCGCCGTCCTCGCTCCCGAGTACTCAATGGTCTTGTCCGGCGTCTGGGTGGGTTCCACTCCAGCTCCGTGCCCTTGAGTCACAACCACAACATGGAACGTGTGTCCAGCAGCCATTCCCACATAGCTTCCCTGGCGCGCGTCGAGGGTCAGGGTTCGCGTGGCGTCGTCCCACTGTATGGGGATGATGGCGTGCGCGCCCTGGACATAGCGATAGCTGTCGCCCTCGTCCTCGTAGAGGTCGAAGTCGCCGTTGGCGCCTGGATAGACGCGAAGTTCGATAGGGTCGGCTACCTGCCCAACGTATTCGATAGCCGGTCCCAGCGGCAGGATGGAGCCTGCGCGCACGTTCAGAGGAATTCTCTCGAGGGGCGCAGGCTCAGTCATTTCGACCCCGCCTTTGGCTCGTTCGCCGGTCCAGAAATCGTACCAATCGGTTCCGGCGGGCAGATAGACTTGGCGCTCGGTCGCGTGTTCGCGGGTTACAGGGCTGACCAGGATGGACGGGCCGAAGAGAAACTCGTCGCCGATCTCCCAGGTGGCGCGATCCTCGCGGAAGTCCATCACCAGCGGACGCTGCAGGGTGGAATCCTGGCTGGTCACCTTCCACGCCTGCGAGTAGATGTAAGGCAGCAGCCGGTAGCGCAAGCGGTCCAAGGTCAGCAGCGTCGGATAGACCTTGTCGTAGGTCCACAGCTCGTTGTGGTCCCGATGCCCGTGGGTGCGGAAGATCGGGCAGAAGGCCCCGAACTCGAACCAGCGCGCATAGAGTTCCTGGTAGGCCGGATCGTTGGCGGCACCGTCATGGGGCTGATGGTAGCCGCCGATGTCGGTGGTCCAGTAGGGATAGCCGGAAAGGGCGAAGTTCAGGCCGGCAGCCACCTGGTGCCGCAGCGCCCACCACGTGCTGTAGACATCGCCCGACCAGACCGTAGCGCCGTTGCGCTGCTGGCCGAGGAAGGCCGAGCGGGTAAGCAGAAAGACCCGCTTTTCCGGATTGGTCTGCTTCCAGTGCTCCTGGACGCCGCCGGTGTGCGCCAGCGGAAAGATGTTGGTGTACTCCAGGCCGCTGCCGATATGCAGTTGCTTGTAGCGCAGGACGGCGTCGCCTCCGTGCGGCCAGTACTCCTCAGGCTCCGCGCTGTCCAGCCAGAAGGCATCCCAACCCTGGGCGAAGAGCTTGCCCGCCAGGCGGTTCCAGAAGAGGTCCCGGGCGGCTGGATTGGTGGGATCGTAGACGTGCGTGCCAGGAATCTCAAAGCCCTGGCGCTGGATCTCCTTGAAGGTCTCTGAGGCTGGATCCATCATGCCCCACACCGAAATCATGGCGTGGACGTGCTCGGCGTGAAGGGTTTTGAGCTCTGCGGGAACGTCGGTGTAGTTGGAATTGAAGACCGGGTCGCCCTCACCTCCCTGCTTCCACCAGAACCAGTCCTGCACCAGCCCGTCGAGAGGGATGTGCCGAGCGCGATACTGGTGCGCGATCTCCAGCATTTCGGCCTGCGAGGCGTAGCGGTCCTTGGACTGGAAGAAACCGTAGGCCCACGCGGGAAAGAGCGGGACATGGCCGGTCAGGGAGCGATACTCATGAATGATCCGGTCCATGGACGGGCCGTAAAGGACGTAATAGTCGACCTGACTTGTCCCGGCCGAGGTGAACTTGAGGTCGAGGGGAAAGCGGTTGTCCATGGAACTGAGGGAGGCCGTGTTCCAAAGAATTCCGTAGCCCTTGCTGGAGAGCAGGAGGGGGATGGCGACGTCGGTATTCTCCTGGCCCAGTTCCACGGAACTGCCTCGATAGTTGAAGAGACCGCTCTGATGCTGCCCGAGGCCGTAAATGGCCTCCGTGGCGTCCGGGGAGAAGCGGTCGGCAACCTCATAAAGCGCGGGCGATGAGCCGGGTACGGAGTCGTAGGTGCGGGGAAGGCTCTCGTTCTCCCGCAACAGGGTCTCGCCCTTTGAAGTCGCGAAAAACAGGCTGCCGTGCTGGATGGAAAAAGATACCGTGAGGCACGCTGTCGTGAGCTTGGCCTGGCCATTCGCTTCACTGAACTGGAAGGGGGCGCCAGGGCAGGACTGAGCCGGCGAGAGCATCCAGGGCTGCTGCGGGTTCGCGGGAGGCGCCTGCGCGGGCCTGGCGACAACGTGCACCCGGGCTTCGTCGCACACCGTCACCTCGAGGGTCTCAAAGTCGTTGTGCGCGGTGAACCCGGTCGGAGATTGGGTCACCTGGAAGGCGGCGGGGTGGGGAAACTCCCCTATGACGGTTTGGGCCTTTGCGCCGTACGCAGAAAGGGCGAGAGTGACTGCAAAGAATGCGACGAATCTGAACGCCAAACGGGCAATGCCATGCTGGAGCAAATCACACCTCACGTGATAAGCGGAGAAGCAAAAACAGAAAAACGGCCCCCGCAAGTTGCGGAGGCCGTTCACACTTGCCGACAAGCGCCTGAGCTACTTCATGTTGCCGCTGGAATCCATGGTGATGCCCCCCGGCCCCTTGTCCTTCTTCTCTTCATTGGACTTGCGGGTACCCATGGCCTTGGTGCGCCACTCCTCAGCCTTGGCGAGATCATCCTTGCGGGCTGAATCGTTGCCCCAGTCCACGTCTGCCTTGCGCCTGTAGATCAGGTTCAGGTAGGCCATGGCATCGTCATAGTTTGCGCGGTTGGCTACTGCCTGGTTGAGGTACTGCAATCCCTCTTCAACCAGTGAGGCATTCTGCTCCTTGAGGGATTCCATTACCTTTTTGGGAGCCTTGACATTGCCTTCGCCGTCGTCGTTGACACCGGCAGGAAGCAGAGCCTTGAGGGTATTCTCGTGCGCTTCGGTCCAGTCGATCACGCCGACCGTATAAGCAGCCTCGGGATCCTTCGGATCTTCGGCCAGTACCTTCTTCTGCCACACTTTGGCATCATCCAGCTTCTTGATGCTGAAGTAGATGCCAGCAACCTGCTTCATGCTGTTCACATCGTGCGGGTCTTTGGCCAGAACATCCTGGAAGATATCGATGGCCTGTTGGGCGGTCTTGATATTGTCGGGCGTGTCCAGACCAGGCACAACGTTCTGGGCCAACGCAGTGGCCAGGTAGCTTTTGGCCATGGGGAGGCTCGGGTCAAGCTGTGTTGCTTTCTGGAAGTGACCGATCGCCTCTTCATAATGGGCGCTCTTGTACGCATCCACTCCCTTGTTCAACTGATCACGAGCGGCGAGGCGGTTGCACCCGCTCATGGAGAGCACCATGCCGGCCAAGGCAACCGCGAGCGCCGTAATACGTGCGGGTCCATTCATGTTCGTATCCTTCTCCTTCAGGTCGTGCCTATCAGTTGCGCGCCTGGAATCTTGGTGCAGCTGGCCGCGGGCGGGAGTAACCGTAACCAGGATGGAAAAATTGTACTCCTGCTTTCCGTCCGAATGAACCGCCTCCGGACGGGGCTGGCAACCTTTGGGGAAATCGGGGTTCGACATCCGCCCCACACCCCGCACCCCAAACAGCCAGCTTGAACTCGTTGCGTCACCGGTATGCAAAGTGCAAACAGGCGCAATCTACCTTCCCGCGCCGCGTCCCGTTGGGGAGAACGGCTCCAGAAGAGTGTGCTATTGACCGGCGAGAATCTGGGGCGTCATCAACCCGATGTGATCCACGTTGGCGGCGCGACCTATATCGATCACCTCTGCCACGTATGCGAAGTTGAGATCGTCGTCCCCCTTGACGAACATGATGCGTTCGGCACGGTTGGCATAGATTTCAGTCAGCCTGGGCAACAGATCGCCCTTGGCGTAAGGTGTCTCGTTGATCTTGTACTGCGGAGTCCCACCTGGGACGTGCAGAACCTGGACCACGATAGTGCGGTCATTGGGCTGCGATTGCTTTTCCGGATTCTTGGGCGGCTGGGGCACCAGTGCATCCAAGCCCTTCGGCGTCACCGGCACGATGACCATGAAGATGATCAGTAGCACCAGAAGAATGTCGATCATCGGCGTCATGTTGATGTCGGACGAGTAGCCACCCCCGCCCCCAGTTGTCATTGACATCGCTTAATACTCCTCGTTTCCTGCAAATCGTTAAGAGATACAGCGCTCGTGCAAAAACTACTCGCCGCCTGCGAGGTTGCCTTGGCGCTTCTGCGTCAACAAGCCCACGTCTTCCACGCCTGCGGTACGCACAGCGTCAATGGCGTCTTCGACCGCCCGATATTGTGCACGCGCATCGGCACGGATGAAGATGGTCTTGCCAGGCTTGTCCGACAGTTTTTCACGGACCTTGCCGCCAAGCTCACTGGTAGCGACCTTGTCCTGACCGAGGAACACACCGCCGTCCCGAGTGATCGCCACAACAATGGCATCTTCCTTGTCGGCGTCGGGCATGCTGGTGGGGTTATCCACCTTGGCCAAATCGATCTGCACCTTGTTTTGAAGCATGGGGGTGATGACCATGAAGATGATGAGCAACACCAGCATCACGTCCACCATGGGGGTGACGTTGATGGCGGCGGTGACTTTACTGCCTTCTTTGCGAACCGAGATTGCCATTGATTGGGCTCCGTTGCCTGTGATTTTTAGTCCGGATGGCTTCCGGCACGCTTGCGATCCACCTGGCGGGCCTGCGGTTGAAACCGGATGGCGGGAGAGAGAGGTCTCACTCTCTCGCCATCCATAGCTTCCCGCTCTTGCCGACAGCCGCTTCGCTTAGCGCTTGTGGCTCTGCTTGATGAAGTAGTCGATCAGTTCGCTCGAGGAGTTATCCATTTCCACGTCGAACGACTCGACACGACCCGTGAAGTAGTTGAAGGCCATAACGGCAGGGATGGCGACCAGCAGCCCGAAGGCGGTGGTAACCAGGGCTTCCGAAATGCCGCCGGCAACCGCGCCGATGCCCGAAGTCTTCTGTGTAGCGATCTGCTGGAAGGCGTTCAGAATGCCGACGACGGTGCCGAACAGGCCGACGAAGGGAGCCGTTGCGCCGATGGTGGCCAGAACCGCAAGGCCCCTCTTCAGCTTGGCGTGAACGATGGCTTCGGCACGATCCAATGCGCGACCCGAGCTCTCGATGGTCTGCTCTGTGGGTGCGCCAGCGGAGGCGCGGAACTCTTGCAGACCGGCGGTCACAACCTCGGCGAGGTGAGACTTCTTGCTGCGATCGGCGATCTTGATCGCTTCTTCCAGTTTGCTGTCCTTCAGAGCACCGGCAACCTTGGGCGCAAACTCGCGCGACTGCTTGCGGGCGGCAGAGAAGTAAATGTAGCGGTCGATCATCACGGCCAAAGACCAGATCGACTCGATGAAAAGGAGCACGGCGACTGCACGGGCGAGGTTGCCCATGTGGCTCCACAACCCAAGCGGAGTAAAGCTGACCGTCTGCTCTTCACCATCGAAGATGAATGCCAGATTGGCGGCAGTGTGCGAAGCGAAATGTGCGAGCTGAGCGAGAATCACTGAATCGTTCCTCCTAAGGAGTTTTCTTGTGGACTGCGACTACCTTGCGGTGCTGGAATGCGAATTCTTGCGGGTATCGCATTCAGTTCAAAAGTGAAGCCCTCGCCCAGTAGAAGCAGGGAGGGCCAAAGATTTTCTCATCCACCCAAGGTGAAGATTACGTTGACTGTAGTCTCCACTTCCACCGGCTCGTTGTTGAGCAGATAGGGCCTGTAGCGCCAGGACCTGACGGCATCGAGAGCAGCCTGCTGCAACATGGCCGGTCCGCTGACGACGCGAAGGTTTTCGATTGCCCCGGTCTTGGAAATGGTGGCCTGGAGGACCACCGTACCGGAAACGCGAGCTGCTTTGGCGATGGGGGGATAGACAGGCTGCGTCTTCTGCAGCAACATGCCCACCGCAACACCTGCCGAGATGTTGACCTTCTTGGGAGCCTCTGCCTTAACCTTGGGCGCGGCCTGACCGCCGAAGATACCGCCCATGGTGCCACCAACTGATCCGCCGCCCAGACCTTCCATACCGGCAACGCCAAAGCTGGAGGTCGGCGGCGCTTCCTTCTCGCTAACCATTTTGATGTCGTGGGGAATACGCGTAGGCGCCGTGAGCTGATTGTTCATCATCTCCGACTGCACGTGAACCACATGCACTGCCTCCGGCGGCGCCGGCGGCGGCGGAGGAGGTGGCGGCGGCGGCGGGGCTACCAGGGCCATCTGCATGGCGGCCTTGGGCAGCGCCTCGGGATAGATCAGCGGAATGAGGATCAGGAGCAGAATGATGGAGCCATTGGTGATAAACGTCACCATCATCCAATACTTGCTCTTGCTCTTGATCCTGCCTCCGGATTCAAACGTGGAATCTTCAAACATGGCCAGCCTCGAATCGGGTGTTTGCTTACTTCTAATTAGACACCGGGGAAAGCAGAAATGTTCCCGGCATCGAAACGATACCACAAATAGCGTGTTTCACTGTTCCGGATTGATCATCAGAACAAAGTTTCGCAGACCAGTCGCATCTGCAAAGCGCGTGAAATGCGCTAAAACCCTAGACTCTGGTGCGTTTTGCCGCCGGCAGAGCCACGGCATTGCCCCGTTTGGCGCTCCATTCCTGATAAGCCACAAGCATGGGCGCCGCTACTGCGATGGACGAGTATGTACCGATAAGAATACCGATCACCAGCGCGAATGAAAAGCCCCTTAATACTTGGCCACCAAAAATATACAGCGAGAGCACAGTTAGGAAGGTAAGGCCAGAGGTGAGCACGGTTCTGCTCAGGGTCTGGTTGATGGCGCGGTTGACCACGTCGGGAAGGGACTCGCGCCGGCTCAGGCGGAGGTTCTCCCGGATGCGGTCGAAGACCACGATGGTGTCGTTCATGGAGTAGCCGACCAGGGTCAGGATGGCCGCAATGACGGTCAGACTGATTTCCTGGTTGGTGAGCGCAAAAGCGCCGACTGTAATCAGGGTGTCGTGGAAGCAAGCAACTACTGCCGCCACACCGTAAATTAACTGGAATCGAAACCAGAGATAGACCAGCATTCCGGCCATCGAATAAAGCGTGGCCAGCAGGGCCTGCCGCTCAAGCTGCTTACCCACCGTGGGCCCCACCACCGAGGTATTGCGCACGGTGAATGGATTGCCGTAATGGTTGTGCAGCGCATCCACGATCTGCTGCCGGCCGGTGTCAAGCGCAGACTCGTTCTGCTGCTCCGGCAGGCTGATGAGCACCTCGTTGTTGGATGCAATATCGAAGATCTGGACAGTGGCATCTTTGATACCGACCGCCTCGGTGGCCTGACGAATCTTGTTCAGATCCGGGGTCTGCGTAAACTGCACCTGCACCTGCGTGCCGCCGCGAAAGTCTACGCCGAGGGGCACGGGGCTGCCAATGCTCGCCCAATGCATGCCCATCGAAACGATGCCGGCCACGCTGAAGATCAAAGAGAAGCCGAGGAAGTACCATTTCTTTCCCAGCCAATCCACATTTACATTGCGAAACAATTCCACTGGTTTTCTGCCTTCCTGTGGTCTGGAGCCTCCAGGGAGGCTCCAGCGTTCAATGTTTTTCCTTGCCGCTCGTCGACCGTTGCTTCCGGGTCTAGATGGACACCATTTCGCCTGGCTCCAGCTTGTTCAAGTGGGCATCGAAGATGACCCGCGAGACGAAGACCGCCGTGAACAGGTTGGCCAGAAGGCCGAAGGTCAGGGTGGTGGCAAAGCCCTTCACCGGGCCGCTACCGAAGACGAACAGAATGGCTGCCGAGACGATGGTGGTGACGTGGGTGTCAACGATGGTGACCCATGCGTGGGCAAAGCCCTGGTCAACCGCCGCCGACGGCGCCTTGCCAGCGCGCACCTCTTCACGTATTCGCTCGAAGATCAGCACGTTTGAGTCGACGCCCATGCCGATGGTTAAAATAACTCCGGCGATACCCGGTAGGGTCAGCGTAGCCTCGGAGAAGCCCATGAAGCCAAGCAGGATCACCAAGTTCAGGAAAAGCGCCAGATCGGCGTTGATGCCCGATCCGCGGTAATACATGAGCATGAAGGCCATGACCACCAAAACGCCCACAACGGCAGCCGTCACGCCCTGCTTGATGGAATCCGCGCCCAAGGATGCGCCCACAGTTTCGTTGTCCAGATAGTTGAGCGAGGCCGGCAGCGCGCCGGTGCGCAACATCTTGGAGAGGATCGTCACTTCGTCGGGAGAGAAGCTGCCGGTAATTTCGCCGGAGTCGCGAATCGCGCTCTGGATGGTGGCAACCTCACGGACGCGGCCACCCATGACCACGGCCATGCTCTGGCCCACGTTCTTGCTGGTGTAGTCGTAGAAGCGGTCGCCGGCCTCGTTGGTCAGAGTAAAGCGAACGTTGCGGCGGCCGTTCTGGTCGGTGCCGGGATCGGCGGAGCGGAAGTCGCTGCCGGCCACCACCGAGATGCGGCGCACCACATAGACGCTGTCGGAGTCGGAACCGTTGCCCACCGTGCCGGAGCCGTGCGCCAGCATTTCGTCGGTCGGAACCGTGCCGCCCACACTGGCCGCGGCTTCCTGGTCATCCTTGAACGGACCGCCGGCGACAGCGTGAATTTCAAGCCGGGCGGTGGATTGAATGATGGTCTTCACCCGGTCCAGATCGTCGATGCCGGGCAGTTCAACCAGAATCTGGTTGTCACCCAAGCCGTATTCCTGAATGACGGGTTCGCTGACGCCCAAGGTGTCCACGCGGTCGCGGATGGTCTCGATGGCCTGCTGAACGGTCTTCTTGTCCAGGGCCGTCACCACCGTAGGCTTCATGGTGACAGTAAAGCTGGTGTCAGCCCCGCCGCCAGAGATGTCGTATTCGTTCGAGTATTTGGCTTCGAGAGCGGAACGGACGTCGCTGGCCTTGGCCGTCGACGTGCCTTCCACCCGGATCAACTGCGGCTTGTTGGCCGGATCCGGCTTGTAGACCTGCGAGAAGCTCAGGTTGGCCGTTTTCAGATCCTGCTGAATGCGTCCCACCGTGTTGTCTGTCTCCGCGCTGATCGCTTCCGACACCACAACCTGCAGAATGAGATGGGCGCCGCCGCGCAGATCCAAGCCAAGGTGAATGCGTTTGCTCACAGCCTCGGTCAGGGCCTTGCCAGTTACACCCGAGGGCACCCCAACGATGCCGTAGACGCAAACCAGCAGGACCGCAATAATGAGGGCAATCTTACCTTTGAGATTCTTCTTCATCGTCCCGTTTCTCTAGTCCAAATCGCTAAAAGCCAGTCATAAACCTGAAAATGCCCGAGGACCTCAGGAGGCCGAAGAGCTGTCCTGGGTGGTCACCGAGGCAATGGCGCTTTTGGCCACTTCCATCTTGATGTTGTCCGGCGCCACGCGCATGATGATCACATCGTCCTTGATGGAGATGATCACGCCGCGAATGCCTCCGGCGGTAGTCACCCGGTCGCCGGCCTTGATGCCGGCCAGCATCGCCTGCCACTGCTTTTGCCGCTTCTGCTGCGGGCGGATCATCACCATGTAAAGAACCGGGATCAGCAGCAGGGGCAAAAGCATCGGAAGGCTGCTCCCGCCTCCGGCGGCCTGCATCAGAATCAATACTGCAAAACTCGTTGCCACGTTCATCCTTTGCTCGCCCCTGGCGGCGCAATTCCGGCGCCTTCAGGACACAGGCATACCTGGCGTTTTGCCAGGCGCCCGAGAATAGATTTGCCTCCGGGAATGGTCCAGACTGCTCCGGACTGGCCCAGACCGCCGAATCGTCCCGGCCCAAGCACTGGAAGAAGGGTCTGGCTACCGTTCGCCGGAACCTCGAATCCAGTTCCGCGTCCGCATACCTACTTTAGACCCAACCGCCGTCTGTTTCCTGTTCGACACGGCCCCCTTCAGAAACCCAATTCCGGAGGCAACACGGTTCTCCCGTGCTCATTTCCTGACGGATTCCAAAAGAATGCCTAACGAAGATAAGATACGCGCGGCCTGTTGCGTGTCAAGGCGGATCGCGCGCGCTATTCCCGGCAGTGGGATGCGTCGGCGGCCCTCGCCTGGCTTTCCCCGGTATTTATAAAGCCCTTACGGGTTGACTGCACCATCCTTATCCCTGCCGGTTTCCGATGGAAGTGTCGATGCTTTCTCTTCGACAGCGCCGCCCGGCCGGTGCGATCTCGCCCGGCAGAAGCAGCGAAAGGAGTTCCTCCGATGCACGAATTTTCTTTCATGTCGCTCCTGCTGGTTCCGTTTGCCCTGGGTGAGGCCTTCCTGATCTGGGCGCTCTGGCAACTGTTCAAGCAGACCCACCGATAGACAGCTCATCTTTCAGGCGCCTAGAATGCCTCCCATCAACCTTCCGGGGACACTCCATGGCAAAATCGATGCGCCGCTCTCTGCCTGTTTTCCTGCTGCTGACCTCCGCAGCGCTGTTCGGATTCGCACAGGCTCCGGAACCGGCCAGGTTCATCGACCTTCCGCAATATTCGGTTGCGGTCGAGGCGGGCAATCCTCCCCGGCTGCGGATTGAGCGCGACGGCCAGGCAGTTTTCGTGGTTCCGGTCGTGGCCGGGCTGGCTTCCAGTGCCCGGCAGGAACACCTCTCCGGCGTGGACTACGCGCTGACGAAGACAGGCGGCACGTACGAGTTGAACGCCCGAGCCACCAGCGACCTGTGGACCTCTCGCCGGTTCCAGTGGCATTTCTTCCCCGATCACATCGAGTTTCAACAGTTTGCCACCGGTCACGGCAAGCTGGGACGCAGCTATTTCCTCTCCAACGGCATCTCCAACCGCTGGGACAATGGCACCACCGCGGGCTTCGGCTGGGACGCGGCGATCAACGCCGACCGCTACTTTGCGCCCAATCCCAACCACGCCAACCAGTACGAATTCGACATTGCGATGCCGCAGATCCTGGGTTTCAGCGTGGGGCGCCAGCCAGATTCGGAGGACGATTTCCGGCCCGAGCGCATGACCGGCCTGTTCGCGCCGCCGCCCCTGTTTCTGGCCTTCCACATGGACAAGACCTGGACGGGCATCGGCATCGGCGCCAAACCCGGCGACTACCAGTTCCCTGCCCTCGAATACACCGGCTTGCGCTATGCCGGTGCCTCTCTCTTTGTGGATTACATGGGGTACCGCGACCTCGACGGCGAGTTTGCCTCCCCCGTGCTGGCGATCAACTTTGCCTACGATCCGCTCGACGCGCTCACAAGCTACACCGCCTGGCTGGACCAGAAAGGCTTCTCGACCCAACCGGGAGCAAAGGACGTTCTATGGCACCACCTGCCCGTCTTCTGCGGCTGGGCGGAGCAGACGGTGGAATCGGTTCCCCAGGGCGGTGCGGCCAACAAACTCGCCACGCAGGCCAACTACGAGAAATGGCTGGCCACACTCGAAGACCGAGGACTGCCGGTGGGAACCGTGGTCATCGACGACAAATGGCAGAAAGCCTACGGAACCTTCGAGGTCGATCAAGAAAAATGGCCGGACATGAAAGGCTTTGTGGCTGCGCAACATGCCAAAGGCCGCCACGTTCTCCTTTGGGTCCCGGTAGCGCAAGCCGACGGATTGCCGCAGGCGCTCTGCATCATGGTCCAGGGCAAGTGCATGGGCGCCGACGTAGGCAAGCCGGAATATGAGAGCTACCTGCGCCCGCGCATCCGCCACCTAGTGGAGGAGGTCGGCGTGGACGGCTTCAAGGAGGACTGGGTGGGCGCGCCCGCCGCGCCCGGGTTGGCGCTGACCGGTACGGCCACGGGCATCGAGTTCGTCCGTCGCTTCCAGTGGATTCTGTGGAGCGAGGCGCACCAAGCCAAGCCCGACGCCATGGTCGAGACCCAGACCGTCAACGCCCTGTTCCGCGAGTCCTCTGACCTCATCCGGCTCAACGACATCTGGTACGGGGCGCGCGAGGTTCCCACCATGATGCAGATGCGGGCGCGCATCGCCAAAATCTCCGGCTGGCCGCTTGTGGACACCGACAACGCCTCCTCCACCAACCTGAAAGAGTGGTGGAAGTACATGCAGGCACAACCCTCCATCGGCATTCCCGCGCTCTACTTCGTAACCCGTACGGAAACCACGCAGGAGAGCCCCTCCGACGCACAGTGGAAGGCTCTGGCCGCGCTTTGGCAGAGCTACGTCGACTCGGTCAAACAAAAGTACTGAGGAATCCAGTCGGGATAACGGAAGGGTAACGCCGTGTATGACAGCGTCGGCTCCTGTCAACTAATTTTCGCAACAAGGCCCTTGTTGTGGTCGGAGG
>Ga0302187_10003006_pt1 | contig 13698 bp, 6 predicted proteins | sample II_Bog_E1_3_FD_202120 | JGI IMG/M metagenome (GOLD analysis project Ga0302187, IMG submission 202120) | Peat permafrost microbial communities from Stordalen Mire near Abisko, Sweden - II_Bog_E1_3 | ecosystem: Environmental > Terrestrial > Soil > Wetlands > Peat | place: Sweden: Abisko, Stordalen...
GTTCGCACGGGCTTCGTTCAGGAACGTCGGCGAGAAGGTGTGGTTCCAGATCACCGCCATCGCTTCGTTGATCTGGTTGTGGTTGAACTTGTCATACCCGCGGGCGCCGCCGTTGTAGCTGCTGTTTCCCTGCGGAACCCAGTAGATCGTGAACGAGAGACGGTCACGCGTGGTGGCGTTCCAGTCGTAGCGGCCAGCGTACTGGCGATAGTAGGAGGTCGTCGGAACCGAGGTGGAGTAGTACCCGACATCGGCGACTCCATCCAGACCGCCGCCCACACCGGGGTTGGAGGCGGTACCGGTCGCGGTAAGGTCCTGCTTGCCTACGCCCGTGGTGACCGGGGAACCGATGTCCAGGCCCTGTCCGGAGATGGTGCGGCAGTTCACGCCTTCCACGAGACCGACCGAAGCGCAGGTCTGCGTGGAGGTCGCGAGCGTACCGATCGGAGCGGCGCCCGTGAAGGTGTTGTACTGCTTGGCAATCGGTCCCTGCGTCGTCGAGCTGCGGAACGCCGCCGTCTCGTACCAACCGTTTGAGGTTGAGTTCGAGCTGTTTGGCGAAGCCTCATAGGCGAAGAAGGCAAACATCTTGTCTTTCCAGATGGGTCCGCCCAGGCTGCCGCCGTACTGGTTGAAGCGCGCATTGTCGCGCAGGGGTGAGTTCGCGGTCGATCCTGCCGCCGCGCCGGACACGTTGCCTGCCGCGTAGTACAGCGGACGCTGGTAGGCGTTCATGCCGGGCCGGTGGATCGCGAGGAAGGCACTGCCGTGCAGCTGGTTGGTGCCGGACTTGGTGGTCACCATCGTCTGTGCGCCGGAGAAGCGGCCATTCTCCGCGTCGTAGTCGTTGGACACGATGCGGACGTTGTCGATGGACTCTTCGGTCGGGGTGATGATCGTCGTACCGCCCCACACCGCGCTCACTGTGCTGATGCCGTCCAGCGAGATGCTGTTGGAGCCATACTGGCCGCCGTTGGCCTGCACCTGCGGGCCGTTCTCGGTAGGAGCGGCTCCGCCGTTGCCCGAGCCGCCGGGGCCCTGGTTGCCGGGGACGCCGTACACGCCGCCACCCGAGCCCTGCGAGCCATCCGAGATGACGCCGGGAATCAGCTGCGACAGCGTGAAGACGTCGCGGTTGAACGAGGGTGTGTGCTGGATGTCATTGGCGCTGATCGTGCCGCCGATGTTGGAGGTCTCGGTATCCATCGCAGGGGTGGTCGAAGCATCGACCGTCACCGTGGTGTCCGTCGCGCCCACAACGAGCTGCACGTTGACCGAGTTGGCCTGCTCCGGGATGAACTGCAGGTCGCTGAGGACCTTGGTGGTGAAGCCGGGGGCCTTCACCGTGAGGGTGAAGTGGTCGGCGGGAAGGGCGTTGAAGTTGAACACGCCAGAAGCGTCGCTCTGGTGTTCGATGGTCTGGTTGTTGGCCGTGTCTTTCAGCGTGAGCGTTGCGCCCGGGATTGCAGCACCGGTGGGATCGGTGACTGAACCTTGAACGGACGTACGAAACTGGGCATAGCCCGATGCTGCGCCGAAAAGCAGCGTGGCTGCGAGCGATGTGCTCAACCACGCGCTACGAGTCATTCTCATGTTGCCTCCGAGGAGTGTTGCGGGTGAAGAGGCAGGCGCGGGAGCATCGCCCCGGGCGCTCTGCCGGTGGATCGGTAAGACCGGTTACCGCCTTTGGGCAAACCTTTGCCTAAACCGAAACGAGTTGTACGCGCTCCATTACACCAATGTCAAGATTTGCGCGTGGTACACCCCGGAAAACGGCCGGGGCAACCAAACCCTACTTCCCTGTGGATGCAGTGGAGGCTCGCGGCGTTGCGAGAATCGTCGAAGCCTAATCCCTTCGTATGAGGTTAGGGGCCGCAACGAATGTTCGCTGTGTCAGACTGCTCAGGTGACTGGAAATAGCAAACCCGGGGCGCCCAAGCGTCCTGCAAGTCTGCAGATAATCGCCGATCATCTCGGGCTTTCGGCCGCAGCGGTTTCGCGCGTGCTCAACGGCGCGCCTGCCGCCAAATCAATCCCCAAGTCCACGCAGGAACGTATCCTCGCTGCAGCGAAGCAGTTCAACTACCGGCCCAACGTGCTCGCACGCTCGCTGCGCCGCGGGCATTCGATGACTGTCGGCGTCCTGCTCCCCGAGGTCTCCGAAGGCTATGCCACGCTGGTGCTTGCGGGTGTCGAGCAGGCGCTGCTGCAGGCCGGCTATGTCTTCTATCTGGTGAGTCATCATCACCAGGCCGAGCGGGTCGAGAACGCGCAGACCATGTTCGTCGAGCGCTTCGTCGACGGCATCATTGCCATCGACACGGTGCTGGCGCGCCATACCGAGCTGCCGACCATCACGGTCAGCTGCCCGGACGAGCAGGAGGGCATGACGAACATCGTGCTCAACCATCGCCGCGCTGCGGAGCTCGCCATCGACCACCTCTCCGGTCTCGGCCACCGCGAGATTGCGTTTATCAAGGGGCAGGCCTTCAGCTCAGATAGCGAGCCACGCTGGCAGGCGATTCGCCACGCGGCGTCACGCGCCGGGATCACGGTGGACCCCAAGCTGGTCGCCTCGCTCGAGGGGGATTCGCCTACCCACGAACCCGGCTACTTCGCCGCCCAGCGCCTGCTGGCCTCCGGATCGAACTTCACCGCGCTGTTCACCTTCAACGATGTTTCGGCGATTGGATCGATCCGCGCCCTGCGCGAGGCTGGCCTGCGCGTGCCGCAGGACGTCAGCGTCGTGGGCTTCGATGATGTGCAGTCGGCTGCCTTCCAGAATCCCGGACTGACTACTGTGCGCCAGCCGCTCAAGACGATGGGCATGCTGGCCGCCGAGACGCTGGTGCAGCGCATTGCTGCGCCGCCGGAACATCCCGCGCCGAGGCAGCTGGTGATCGACCCGGAGTTCGTCGTGCGCGAGTCGACCTGTCCCCCTCCGCCGAAGCGGAAGAGGTAAGCCTTGCGACACGTCCAAAGTCTATGCGGGCGAAGAGCCTGCTACGCTGGCCGCTATATCTGCCGCGGTCGCCTCTGCCGTGGTCGCGTCCGCTGACATCAGCAGCTTGTCGAGGTTGTATCCAGCCTCGGCGGCGTCCTTGCAGGAGGCAGCCACCGTTGCTTCCACACCCTCGAGCGTCAGCTTCGTGGGCTTGCCGGAGACCAGCTCCAGCAGCGAGGGAAGCTGGAGCCACGCCAGCATCTCCTCGAAGGACTCCTTGTTGAACCAGGTCGCGCCGCCGGACTCGTTCACGCCTGCCAGCCAGCTGACGTCCGGGTCGGACCACAACTTGGGCGCGCGGAGATCGCATTCACCCACGTGCTGCAGCAGGATGCGGACGCGAGCCGCTGCACGCCACGCATCGTTGCCGTCGAAGCCCAATGTGGTGAAGGCCTCCGCGAGTGCTGCGCGTAACTTCAGCCGGTCGAAGAGCTCCACCGGATGCGCGGGCCAAGGCAGGCTGCGCAGCACGGCATAGGCCAGCGCGGGAGCGAGAGTCTGCTCGGCTGCTGCGCTCTGTGCGCCCAGTGGAAGCATCTTCGCTGCGGCTGTCGGCCACTCCGTGGAGAGGCTATGCGCCAGTGACGGCAGCGCCGCGACCGCAGCCACGGCAGCGCCGCAGGCCTCGTGGAACTTCGAAGCCGCGGAAGGTCGCAGACCCCGCACGGACTCGCGGTGATCGCTGGGAAGAGAATCGACCCAGCGCTCGAAGAAAGGCTGCGCTGCCGAAGCGAAGGCCTGCACGCGCGCGTCGATGCCAAGATCGGCAGCGTTGACCGCAGCGTGTTGCGCTGGTACTTCGTCGATGGCGGGAGCGGCCGGGGGGACGGCCATGGGCGCGGGATCGTTGTCGATCGCCGCCGATTGAACAGCTTTCGCGCTGCTCTCAATGGGAGCCGCTTGCGTTGCGGTCTCAGTCGCCATTGGGCTCGCGGCATCGGCCGCAGTCGATGGGTTGCGCGTCCCGTCAGCAGGCCGCGCTGATCGCACGCTTGCCTCGAGCGCTGCTTCCTCGAGCCCGCGAATCGCAGTTGCCTCAAGCGCTCCGCGCAGGGCCAGGTGCATCGGTTGCAGCCGCAGGCTGAACAGCTCATCGTTCAACGAGCTCACACCCGAGCCTGCCAGCTGATCGCACAGCCTGTCCCACGGAGCTTCAATCGTCGACCGGAGCTCGCGCCAGTCCAGCAGCACCATGTACTGGAAGCCGCGCAGCGCAAAGCCAAGCCCGCGTTCGTGGATCTCCGACGCGCGGCGCAGGTACTCCATGCCGCTTGCGGTGTCGCGGTAGCCAAGAATCAGTTCACCATCGAAAGGCACACCCAGGCCGTCGGCCAGAGAGCGCTGCCGCATCTCGCCAGAGCCCTTGTCCATCGCGGCCACGGAGACGTGGATCGTACCCTCGGTCGCGCCATAGCTGTTGTTGTAGAGGATCAGGCCGCGCTGGCCGTCGCGGCGGTTGGAGTACGCGAAGACGTTCTCGTTCACCGTGCCATAGCCGGTCCAGAAGTCGTACAGCACGAAGTGGTCGCTCTCCGCGAAGACCTTGCGCTGCTTCAGCAGCGGAGCGACCTCATGCATGTGCCGCGCGATGAGGCCTTCGTTGGGCCGCTCGTCCATCTTCGCGGTCTTGTATTCCATGCCATAGCGCTCGGTGTAGCCTTCGATCTGTCCGTGGCCCAGCATGGGCAGGCCCGGCAGAGTGGCCATCATGGTCAGCACGCCGAAGTACTTGTCGCCGGTGCCGAACTGGTCGATCGCCGTACGCTCGTCCGGGTTGGACATGAAGTTGACGTAGCGCTTCAGGATGTCCGGATCGAACTCGATGGTCTTCTTCAGGTAGCTGCGATACTTGGCGTTCTCTTCATCGCGCAGCATGTTCATGAAGGCCGAGTTGTACACGCGGTGCATGCCGAGCGTGCGCACGAAGTAGCCTTCGAGCAGCCAGAAGGCTTCTGCGAGCAGCAGCGTTCCAGGGACCTCGACGGCCACGCGATCGACCACCTCGCGCCAGAACTCATGCGGCATCAGCGCATCGAACTCCTCCTGCGACATTGCATTCTCGGCGCGCGACGGGATCGATCCGCCCGCGCCCGGCAGAGGGAACCACAACCGCTGCACGTGTCGCTTCGCCAGCACCATCGCGGCGTCGAAGCGGATGATGGGGAAGAGCCGAGCGACGTACAGGATGGTCTGGATCACATGCTCGCGGACGGCAGCCTTCGAATAATCCAGCTGCGCGGTATCGTTCCACGCGAAGGTGGTGCCATCGTTGCCGTGGTACATGTAGCGCGTCGCGCCGTCGGAGTGATGACGCACGCGGAAGACGACGGCGGCGTCCGTCTGGTCGTAGTAGTGGTCCTCGATCTTGATCTCGACGCGCGAGTCCGCGGAGAGGTCCGGACCATTGAACGAATAGCTGGGGAACGGGCTCTCCCAGCGGTAGACGAACGCGTCGGGATTGTCGATGACCCACGGCGAATCGATGCCCATGTGGTTGGGCACCATGTCGCTGGCCAGGCGCACGCCAAAGCGCGAGGCCTGGTCGCGCAGATGCTCATACGCATGGTTGCCGCCGAGATCCTCGGCGATGCGGTACTCCTTCAGCGAATAGGCGCTGGCCACGGCGTCGTGATGGCCGCGCAGTCGCTTGATCGTTCGCGAAGCCACCGACCGCTCCCACAGGCCGATGAGCCACAGGCCAGTGACGCCACGATCCGCCATCAGGCGAACTTCTTCCTCCGGGATCTGGTCGAGCCGATGAATGTGCCGCCCGTACTTTTTGGAGAGCTGCTCGAGCCACACATAGGTGCTCTTGGCGAGCAGCACGACGTTGGGCATCCACGCCTGGTCGGCGCTGAAGGCCTCATACTCATCCAGCGGCGCCTGGTAGTCGGTGGCGTAGCGGCGCACACGGTTGCCCTGCGCATCGGTGGTCCACATCTCATCGTCGTAGCCGACGAACTCATCGCCGGCGAAGCCTTCATCGCCGCGCCCGGGAGCACCATGGCGGTACCAGTCCGGAGCCGGCGGATGGAACATCGACCAGATCGCGATGTCCTCTTCGCGCAGCGTGTCGATGGCCAGCAGCAAGCGCTTCAGGTCCGCGCCCAGGGCCTTCCCCCAGCGCTCGCGGATAAAGTCCAGCTGCGCCGTCAGCGAGTCCGGCGACTGCAGGAAGGGAGCGCAGAGGGTCTCCAGCAGCGTGCCTTCCTCCATCTTGGGGCGTGTCACGAAGTAGTCAGGCAGCGCTGCGGTGACTTCCTTGTACTTCGTGGCATCCTTCAGCTGCGCGTCGTTGAAGAGCTCGCGGAAGGGCTTGAACGCCGGGTTGGCGTTGGCCAGCCACAACATCAGCAGCTCTTCAAAGGCTGCCTCGCGATTGGGCAGACCTTCGGTCGTGCCCTTCAGCCACTCGGCCGGGGTGAGGTGCTTGCGGTACACCGCGACGTTGGGAAACTGCTCCGTAAAGATGAGCAGCAGGCGGTCGAGCTCCTTTTGCCCGGCCTCGGCGCTGCCCAGGGTCGTGCCCAGCGTCTTCGCGAAGAAGTTCATCGCCTCGCTGAGTACGGCGGGGTCGACCTCCTTGCGGTACTTCGCCACGAGCGCATGGTTCAGCTCGTCGATGAGGCCCATCGCGAACAGCGCGCCGGCATGCACCATCTTGTTTGGATCATTCGCTGGGTTGCGCACCTCGTTGAGCTGCTGCGCGAGCTTGCGGCTGGCCGCAATGTTGGCGAACACAATGTTGCCGGTGTAGCTGAAGAGCAGGTCGTCGAGCTGAAGCTGATCGCGGATCGAGCGTGCGATGTGAAATTCCATGCTGGCCTCATTGCGTTTGCAGTGGTGGTCTCTGCGGCGTTCGGGGGCGCGAGAGTGATCGCGCGGGCTGCGGTGCAAGCATACTGCGCGGTGACGCTGGCGTCCTGGCCGGCGAAGTGCGGCGAGAAAACGCGCCCGGAACCGATCCGGGTGCGAACCTCTGTTGCCTTGGATGATAGATGCACATTTCGTGTTCAACCGTGACCACCCGGATTCGCCGCACGTTCATCGTACGGACGCACCGGGGTCTGGCGGGCGTCCGTGCCGTTCACTCTCTGAAGCGTCACAAGCCCCATCGTCCGCTTGGGACCCACAAGCGATACTGGATTGATCGGAGAACGAATGCGCCCGCATCTCGCCAGCCTCGTGGAGGACTTTCGCCGCCACGCCATTCAGAGCCCCGGGGAAACCGCCGTGGTGGAGCATCGCGGCGTGCGCCGATACGCCACTACCTATGGCGAGCTGGCGGACCTCGCCGGGCGCTTTGCCGCCGAGCTGGATCGCCGCAGCATCCTCCCGGGAGACCGCGTCGTCCTTTGGGGAGCGAACTCGGCGGAGTGGGTCGCCTGCTTCTTCGGCTGCCTGCTGCGCGGCGTGCTGGCTGTCCCGCTCGACGCCATCGGAACGCCGGAGTTCGCCGCCCGCGTTATCGCTGATGTGCGGCCGAAGTTTATCGTTGGGGATCGTGCGTTGCTGGCGGAGCTGGCTACCGACGTCCCGAAGCTGGTTCTGCGCGACGTTCGCGAATGGACTCCGGCGACGCCGAACTTCGCCGTCAGCGAAGCCGTCACGCTCGACGCTCCGTTCCAGATCGTCTTCACCTCCGGCACCACCAGCGAGCCGCGGGGCATCGTGCACACGCATCGCAACGTGCTGGCCAGCCTCGATCCGATCGAGCGCGAGATTGGGAAGTACCGCCGCTACGAGAAGTACGTGCATCCGCTACGCTTCCTGCATGCCGTGCCGTTGAGCCACGTCTTCGGCCAGTTCATGGGGCTTTGGATCCCGGCGGTCCTGGCGGCCGAAGTGCATTTTTCAGACCAGATGGAAGCCTCGCGCGTCGTGGAGTTGGTCAAGCGCGAACGCATCTCCGTGCTCATCGCTGTGCCGCGCGTGCTGGAGCTGCTGCGGGCGTACCTGCTGGCCCGCTACGAAGGCCTCGCCGCGCAACTCGCTGTGGCGAAAGCGTTGCCCGCATGGAAGCGTTGGTGGGTCTTCCGCCGCGTGCATCACGCGCTGGGCTTCAAGTTCTGGGCGGTCATCTCTGGCGGGGCCACGCTGCCGCGTGAGCTGGAAGAGTTCTACAACCGCCTCGGGCTGGCGCTGGTGCAGGGCTATGGCATGACTGAGACTTCCGCGCTGGTCACTTTGAACCATCCCTTTCACGTCGGAAGAGGCACGATTGGCAAAGCTCTCCCGGGTCGGGAGGTTAAGCTTTCGGAGGAAGGTGAAATCCTGGTGCGTGGCGACGTCATCAGCCGGGCGACGTGGCAGAACGGTGGGATGCGTGAGCGCCAAAGCGAGTGGCTGGCGACCGGCGATCTCGCCGCAAAGAACGACGCCGGCGAGCTGCAATTCCTGGGCCGCAAGGGCGACGTCATCGTCACCGCCGCAGGGATGAATATCCATCCTGCCGATCTTGAAGCTGCCCTCGCAGCGCAACCCGGCGTGCGCGCCGCGGTCGTCGTCGCTTGTGAGGGGGCCAACGGTGCGGAGCCTGTCGCGGCGGTGTTATTTAGCGGGAGCGACGTCGAACTTGAGGGCGCCGTAGCCCGCGCGAATGCAGGCCTCGCCGACTATCAGCGCCTGCGCCGCGTGCTCCGCTGGCCGGAGCTTGCGTTCCCTTACACCTCGACAGGAAAACTGCTGCGCCGCAAGGTCGCTGCGTGGGCTTCTGCCGAAATCAGCGGGGCCGTAAGCACCGCAGCCGCAAACACCGACGAACTCGCCGAGATGATCGCGGAGATCACGGGCGAGACCCCCTCGCGCACCGACGATGCCGCGCGCCTCAGCGCAGATCTCCGCCTCGACAGCCTCGGCCGCGTGCAGCTGCAATCCGCGCTCGAACAGCGCCTCGGCGCTGAGATCGACGATGATGCGATTGCCAACATCGCCACGCTTGGCGAGCTGCGAGCCTTGATTGCGGATGCTTCTGAGTCCGCTGAGAGCTTTACCCTGTCGACGCAGCCATCCGAGGCCTCACCCACAGCGTACGCCGCCATCAGTCCGCCCGCGACGAACACACCCGCAGCGTCGGCACCGCGGCGTCCGACGCAGTCAAGCGCCGACGCAATGATCTATCCCCGCTGGCCCTGGACATGGCCCGTGCGCATGCTGCGCGTGCTCTTCCTCGAGTGCGCAATGCGCCCCCTGGTCTGGTTTCTCGCTACACCGCGCATCGTGCCCGCGAAATCAACGCTGCCGCAAGGTCCGCTGCTGCTCATCGCGAATCACGTCTCCGCGTATGACGGCGCGCTGGTTCTCGCAGCACTTCCCGCGCACCTTCGCCGCCGCGTGGCGTGTGCCATGTCTGGCGAGATGCTGGTCGATCTCCGCAAGGGCCGCAACCAGCCCATCAAGCTGCTGCAGCCCTTCGCGCCCATCGGCTACTGGCTCATCACGGCCCTCTTCAACGTCTTCCCGCTGCCGCGTCATCGCGGCTTCCGGCGCAGCTTTCAGCATGCAGGCGCGGCGATGGATCACGGCGACTCCGTACTGATCTTTCCGGAAGGAACGCGCAGCGCGACCGGCGAGCTTGCTGCATTCCGCCAGGGCATCGGCCTGCTGGCGCGCGAGGCCAACGTGCCGGTCTTGCCCATTGCACTGCTGGGCCTCGGTGCGATGCGTGCACGTAAGTTGCACTGGTTCCGCTCCGGCACTTTGGAGATTCGTGTCGGCGAGGCCTTGCATATCAGCGAGGACGACGATGCTGCGAACATCACCGTGAAGCTCGAATCGGCGCTGCGCACATTGATGCAATAGGATTCGCGCCGCACCAACACGCGTGCGTTGATCGCGCTCCAAAAGGCGAACACACAGCGCAACGTGATAAAAATGATGACAGGACGTGCGTTTACAGATGCTGTGTGAGCCCTTCTACGATCCGGCCAGGTCCTACCTCGAAAACTTCGATCATGGCCCCTTTGGAGGCTTCGCCGATGGCGCAATCCACGTGGATGCGGGCGAGCACGAAGTCGCGTTCCTTGGACACAAGGTTCATCTGCCCATTGGCATTCCTGCCGGTCCGCTGCTGAACGGCAACTTCGTCAAGGCTGCGCTGGACAAGGGCTTCGATCTTCCTGTCTACAAGACCGTGCGCACGCGCAGGTACGCTTCGCACGGTTGGCCCAACGTCTTGGCCGTGCACCCCGACGGCGATCTCAAGGCGACCCGCGAGACGCTGGTCGCGGATGAGAACTACACCTCACCGATCTCCATTACCAACTCCTTCGGCGTGCCTTCGTTCGATCCCGAGTTCTGGCAGCCCGACATGGCTTCTGCTGTTGCATACGCAAAGCCCGGACAGGTCGTCGTCGCCAGCTTCCAGGGAACCAAGTCCGAGAGCGGCGGTGTCGAAGCGTACATCGAGGACTATCGCGTGGGCGCGCGGCTCGTGAAGGAGACCGGCGCAAAGATCTGCGAGGTCAACTTCAGCTGCCCCAACGAGGGGACCTCCAACCTGCTCTGCTTCGACATCCCGCGCGCCGCAACGATTGCAGCGGCGATCAAGGAAGTCTTCGGAGATGATGTGAAGCTCGTAACGAAGATGGCGTACTTCGCCGATCAGGATCAGCTGGCAAGCTATGTGCGCGAGGTCGGCTCCATCGTCGATGGAGTCTCCGCCATCAATACGATCTCCGCGGAGATCGTGGATGCGAACGGCCGGCAGGCGCTACCCGGCGATGGTCGCTTGATGAGCGGCGTCTGCGGCGCTTCGATCAAGTGGGCGGGCCTTGAAATGTCCGCGCGGCTCAAGGCGCTGCGCGAAGAGATGAATTTGAATTTTGCCATCGTGGGTGTGGGCGGCGTGCTGAACGCCACGGACTTCGAGGCCTATCGTCATGCCGGTGCAGATGCCGTGATGAGTGCGACGGGCGCGATGTGGAATCCGGAGCTTGCAATCCAGATCAAGATGGCCAATCGAGAGGAACGTGCATGAGTTTTGAAGTCGCGCAGGCACTGGTTGCCATTGGAGGGGTTGGCTTCAGCCCCGCTGCGCCCATTACATTCAAGTCGGGCATCGTGTCGCCTGTGTACTGTGATAACCGCCGCTTCCCGTTTCATCCCGCCGAGTGGGCGAAGGTCATCAAGGCCTTTGAAGCCGTGCTCGCGAGCGATGGCGTGAAGCTCGATGTCGTTGGAGGCATCGAAGCTGCGGGCATCCCGCACTCGGCTGCGCTGGGCTTTGCGATGAAGGTGCCCTCGATCTTCATTCGCAAGGAAGCCAAGGGCCACGGCGCGAAGAAGCGCGTCGAAGGCGGAGACGTCAACGGCCTGCGCGTGGTGCTGGTCGAAGACCTCGTGACGACTGGCTCCAGCAGCTTGTCCGCAGTGGAAGCGCTGCGGGCTGAAGGCGCCATCGTCGAGGACTGCCTCGCCATCATCTCCTACGGCTTTGAAGAGGCGCGCGCGAACTTCGCCGCAGCCGGCGTTACGCTGCATGCGACGACGACCTTCGAGGAAGTCCTGCAGGCCGCTATCGAAGCTGGCCGTCTTACGGAGCCGGATGCGGAGATCGTGCGCGACTGGCTGCGCGATGCCAAGGGCTGGGCTGCACGCCACGGATTCGCGGGAGTGTCCGCATGAGCACCATCGCAGCCAAATATGCGCGCCGCGTTGCGGCCATCAAGTCTCTCGTCTGCGTGGGCCTCGACAGCGAACAGAGTCGGCTTCCGCAGCGGTTTCAGAAGGAGTCTGAACCGCAGTTCGCCTTCAATCGCTGGATCATCGATCAGACCAAGGAGTTCGCAGCGGCGTACAAGCCGAACACTGCGTTCTACGAGTCGCGTGGCAGTGAGGGATGGCGTGAGCTTGAGCGCACCCTGGCGTACATCCAGCGCGTGTGCCCGGATGCGGTGACCATCTGCGACGCCAAGCGCGCGGACATCGGCAATACCAATCGCGGCTATGTCGAAGGCATCTTCGACCGCATCGGCTTCGACTCCATCACGCTGCACCCGTACCTCGGTGGCGAGGCTCTCGAGCCATTTCTTGCGCGTGAAGACAAGGCTTCCATCATCCTCTGCCGCACCTCGAACCCCGGCGCAAGCGACGTGCAGGACCTTATCGTCACCGATAGCGAAAAGTCGGTGCCGCTGTGGGAGTCGGTCGCGAACAAGGTAAACACCGAGTGGAACAAGCGCGGCAACTGCATGCTTGTCGTCGGAGCAACGTACCCCGAAGAGATGCGCCGCATCCGCGCGATTGCGCCCGAGATGACCTTCCTCGTGCCCGGTATCGGCGCACAGGGCGGCGATGTGAAGGCCGTGATCGAAGCGGGTCTCGACGCGAATGGTGCAGGCCTCATGCTCGCGGCCTCGCGTTCGATTCTCTTCGCACCGGAACCCGGCGCTGCAGCCCGCGCGCTTCGTGACGAGATCAATGTCGCCATCACGGCAACCTTGGCTCAACGGCAGGGAGCAACCGATGCTGCGCGTTGAAGGCACGATCGTGAACCATGATCGCGTCTACAACGGCGCGGTAGAGATTGACGAAGCGACCGGCCTCATCACCCGTGTTGGCGAGGCTACCGGCCACAGCGATATCGACACCACCGGCTGCCTCATCTTCCCCGGCTTCGGCGATGTACACATCCACGCGCGCGAAGATTCAAGCGGCCTCGAGAGCTACAAGGAAGACTTCATGACCGTGGGGCAAGCCGCGCTGCAGGGCGGCGTGGCGCACGTTGCGGACATGCCCAACAACCGCATCGCGCCTGTCGACGATGCGCGTTACGAGGCCAAGGAAGTGCTCGCGGCCAAGTGTGCCGTGCACGTCACGCTCTACGCAGGCATCGGGCCGCACACACGTCCGCTCACGCGCCACGTGCCGTACAAGGCCTTCATGGGGCCTTCGGTCGGTGACCTCTTTTTCTCCTCGCAAGAGGAGCTGGAGCGCGCGATCGCCTTCTACCGCGGCAAGAATGTCAGCTTCCATTGCGAAGATCCCGTGATCCTGCAGGAGAGCAAAGGCGCGCCCACACACGAGGAACGCCGCCCCGCAGCCGCTGAGCTTACGGCCACGGAGTTCGCGCTGTACCTCATCGAAAAGTACGAGCTCAAGGGCAAGCTCTGTCACTACTCGGTAGGTCAAGGGCTGCCGAAGATTCAGGCAGCCAAGGAACGAGGCGTCAGCGTTACCTGCGAGGTCACGCCGCATCATCTCTTCTTCGATACCACCTCGCTGACGGACGAGAACCGCCCGTGGCTGCAGATGAATCCTCCGCTGCGTGCGCCGGAAGACCGCACCGCGTTGATCGAAGCGCTGCGCAATGGGCTCATCGACTACATCGCGACGGACCACGCTCCGCACACGCATGAAGAGAACGCGAAGGGCATCAGCGGTGTACCGCATCTCGATACCTATGGCGCCTTCGCTGCGTGGCTCATCAAGGAGCACCACTTCACGCCCGAGCAGATCGCGCGCGTGTGTGCGTTCAATCCTGGCAACTTCGTGCGTGAGTTTCTGCCCAGCGATTATGGCGAAGGCTTCGGCGTCGTCGCGCCGGGGTATGTGGGGTCGCTCACCATCCTCGACATGGAGACGCCATGGACGGTGCGCCGTGAAGAGATGAAGACCAAGTGCGCGTGGAGCCCGTTTGAAGGCTTCACCTTCCCCGGCCGCGTGCGTTCCACCGTGATTCGCGGCAAGGTACA
>Ga0302187_10003008_pt1 | contig 13692 bp, 7 predicted proteins | sample II_Bog_E1_3_FD_202120 | JGI IMG/M metagenome (GOLD analysis project Ga0302187, IMG submission 202120) | Peat permafrost microbial communities from Stordalen Mire near Abisko, Sweden - II_Bog_E1_3 | ecosystem: Environmental > Terrestrial > Soil > Wetlands > Peat | place: Sweden: Abisko, Stordalen...
GTACACGTTGCGCGGGACCTGCAGGCCCTTCATCTGGCGGCGGAACTGCGGGCAGGCGTAGACCAGCTCCTTGGGGACGATGCCGTCCTTCAGGATGCGGCCCTCGTTGTAGATGTCCTTCAGGAACAGGTTCAGCGCCGTGATGCGCTGCGTCAGGCCGCGCTCCACGCGTTCCCACTCCGCGCTCGTGATGATGCGCGGCAGCATGTCGTAGGGGAAGATTTTCTCGGTGCCTTCCTCGCGGCCATACACCGTAAAGGTGATGCCCTGGTTCAGGAAGCTGAGGTCGGCGGCCTGCTTGCGGCGCTGCACCTCTTCGGGTGGAAGCGCGGCAAAGTGTTCGAGCAGCGGCCCATAGTGCTCATGCAGCGCGCCTTCGCCTTCGAACATCTCGTCGTAGGCCTCGTCGAGCTGATAGTCGCGCAGCGCCTCAAGGGAAAGAGGGTCTGGCGCTGAAGATGTCACAGCCGGATCGAGATTATCCATGGGTTCGGACAGTATAGGGCACCGGAGGAGCTGTTTTGGCCCCGGGATCACCGGAACGTCATGAAGGCCCTGCGCGCGGCGCGGGTGGGGTAAACTAGAAAAGGCGCGCAAAATCAGTTTCCCTCCGGCCCGGAACGGCACATCGCAAGGCCGTTGGCGCGCAACCCGGCGCGCAATTCGCCGCCGGTTGATCGCCCTAAGCAGCGCCCCACAGACTTTCACAGAACAGGACACCTCTTCGCAGTGAGCAGCCCTTCGAGCGTCATCCGCAATATCGCCATCATCGCCCACGTTGACCACGGTAAGACCACGCTGGTCGACGCCATGTTGCGCCAGTCCGGCACCTTCCGCACCAACGAGGCTGTCGTCGACCGAGTGATGGACTCCAACGACCTCGAAAAGGAGCGCGGAATCACGATTCTGGCCAAGAACACGGCCATCCACTATCACGACACCAAGATCAACATCGTGGATACGCCGGGCCACGCCGACTTCGGCGGCGAGGTGGAGCGCGCTCTCAAGATGGTTGATGGCGTCGTTCTGCTGGTGGATGCCAGCGAAGGCCCGCTGCCGCAGACCCGCTACGTGCTCTCCAAGGCCCTCGAGGCCAAGCTGACCCCGATCCTCGTCATCAACAAGATCGACCGTCCCGACGCGCGCGTCGCCGAGGTGCTGGACGAGGTCTATGACCTGTTCATCGACCTCGATGCCGACGAGGACATCCTCGACTTCCCCGTGATCTACACCAACGGTAAGGCCGGCACCGCGACCATGGATATGGCGAACCCGGGCACCGATCTGCAGCCGCTGTTCGAGCTGATCGTGAAGACGATTCCCGCGGCTCCCGGCACCGCAGACGGCGATCTGCAGGTCCTGGTCACGAACCTCGACTACTCCGACTACCTCGGACGCCTCGCGATCGGCCGTGTCTTCAACGGCACGCTGCGCAACGGGCAGGAGGTCAACCTCTCCCGTGCGAACGGCACTCTCCAGACGGTGAAGATCACCAAGCTCTTCACCTATGACGGCCTCAAGCGCATCGACACCGACGAGACCACCGTGGGCGACATCATCGCCGTCGCGGGCATCGAGAACATCACCATCGGTGAGAGCTTCTGCGCGCTGGAGAACCCCAAGCCGCTGCCCATCATCGCCATCGATGAGCCGACCATCGCCATCGTCTTCTCGGTCAACAACGGACCGTTCGCCGGCCGCGAAGGCAAGCTCGTCACCTCGCGCAACATCAAGGAGCGCCTGGAGCGCGAGCTGCTCACCAACGTCTCGATCCGCGTCGAAGATACCGGCACGCCCGATAACTTCAAGGTGCTCGGCCGTGGAGAGCTGCAGCTCTCCGTGCTCATCGAAATGATGCGCCGCGAAGGCTTCGAGCTGATGGTGTCGCGTCCGCAGATCATCACCCGTCGCATCGACGACAGGCTGATGGAGCCCTCCGAAGTCCTCACCATCGACATTCCCGAGAGCTTCGTGGGCACCGTCATCGAGCGCCTCGGACCGCGGAAGGGCGAGATGACCAAGATGTCGAACCACGGTTCGGGTCGCGTCCGCATGGAGTTCAAGGTACCGTCGCGTGGCCTCATCGGCCTGCGCAACGAAATGTTGACCGAGACTCGTGGAACCATCGTGATGAACTCCATAGCAGGCGAGTACATCCCCTACACGGGCGAGATTCCGCAGCGTCCCACGGGCGCGCTCATCTCGGACCGCCAGGGTACAACGACGCTCTACGCTCTCGACGGCATCCAGGAGCGCGGCATCCTCTTCCTCGGCGACGGTGTAGAGACCTATGAGGGCATGATCATCGGCGAGAACTCGCGCGATAACGACCTCGACGTCAACTGCGTCCGCGAAAAGAAGCTGACCAACATGCGCGCGTCCGGTTCGGACGATGCCGTCCGCCTCGTTCCGTTCAAGGTGCTCACGCTCGAGCAGTGCATCGAGTTCATCGCCGACGACGAGCTGGTCGAAGTCACGCCCAAGTCGCTGCGCATGCGCAAGAAGGTGCTGCAGGTCAACCGCCGCCCCAAGAAGAACCAGCCAGTCGACTAATTGTTTCAATTCGCAAAGAAAGGCCCGAAGCCCTTGTCGCTTCGGGCCTTTTTGCGTTTGCGAGGTTACTTCGGACGTGTAGCTCAGAACCACGTCTGGCGCCGGTAGCGCTCGTACTCGTTGCCGAAAGCCTCTAGGAGTACACGCTCTTCGCGCTTGATCCAATGCAACTGGACGGGAAGAAGCACCAGCACACCCAGAACCATCCACGGCTTGTGGACGAACATCGCGAGGCCTGCAAGGGCGATCATCGCGGCGAGATAAGTAGGGTTCCTGACCTTTGCATAGAGCCCCGTCGTGACCAGCTTTGCGGGCGTGGCCGACTCGCCGAAGGGACGCCGTAGCTGGAGGCGTGCGATGACGATGATGGTTACCCCGAACAGCCCCACCGCTGCCCCTGCGATGCGCAGTCCATCCCAGGGAGCAGTTCGTGTCTCACGTTCGAGGATGACGAGAGAAGCCGCCAGGGCCGCCGCGCTGGCCAGGTTGACCTTCATACCGTGTCACAGCTTACCATCGCGCTGCTCCCTCGATGGCCCGCGTCTTGACGCGATATGAGATAGTTGACAGAGTCAACCATTCATTTGAAGATGCCTCATGAGCGAAGCTTCGGCCATTTACCCCACACAACAGGCGGAGACATCTGCCTTCCGCAGCTTCAATCGTTTCTACACTCGCTTCCTCGGCATCCTGGGCGAGAGCCTGCTGGCGACCGGCTTCAGCCTCACGGAAGCCCGCATCCTCTACGAGCTGGCAACGCGGGGCACCTCTGCGGCGAGCGAGATCGCCCACGATCTCGGCATCGATCCTGCCTACCTGAGCCGAGTCTTCACTCGTTTCGAAACAGCAGACCTCCTCCAGCGGACAAGATCGAAGCAGGACGCTCGATGCTCGGAACTCACCCTGACACGCCGCGGTAAGACCCTATTCCGCAAGCTCAACCAGCTGTCGGAGACCCAGGCGCTTTCCACGCTGGAACCGCTGACCCTCGCCGAGCGCCAGCGGCTTATCGCGGCCATGCGCACGATCGAGTCGATGCTGTCGCCGCCACCGAAGGCAAGCGGGGAAAGGGCCGCACCGAGCTTCATCCTGCGAGCTCCGCTGCCCGGGGAGTATGGCCTCGTCATAAGCCGCGAAGGCGCGCTCTATGCGCAAGAGTATGGCTTCGACGCTAGCTTTGAGACGCTCGTCGCCCGCATCGTCGCCGACTTCGTCGACCACCTCAACCCCGCGCGCGAGCGTTGCTGGATCGCCGAGAAGGATGGTCGCCACGCAGGCCACATCTTTCTTGTGCAACATCCGAAGCAGAAGCACACTGCCAAGCTGCGGCTGCTGCTGGTCGAGCCGGAAGCGCGCGGTTGCGGCGTGGGAGCAGCGCTGGTTGCGGCTTGCATCGCCTTCGCACGCGAGGCCGGCTATCGCAAGGTCACGCTATGGACGCAGAGCATTCTCGGCGCGGCACGGCACATCTACACCCGTGCGGGCTTCACGCTGGTGGCAGAGCAGGAGAACTTACAGTTTGGCCAACAGCTCACGTCACAAACGTGGGAGCTGGACCTCTAAGGCTGCGCCTACGGCAGCTTGCCGGCGATCGCATCATCAAGCTGGATGTGGTTCTTCTCCAGCAGGTCCCCCAGCGCATGGTCCAGCTGCAGCCGAGCCTTCATCCAGTTGCTGCGCGCGGCAATCTCGGTGGAACGCGCCTGCGCAAGATACGCTTGGCTCTGGATCACCAGCAACTCGGTCGACTGGCCTACCGAGAGCTTGTCGCGCTCGGCGTCGAGGAGCTTCTCCTGGTAAATGCGGCTCTGCGAAGAGGCAACATACGCGGCCTGCGCTGTCTCCAGCGCCACGATGGCGGTCTCGATCTCTTCGCGAACCTGGGCCGAGAGCTTCTCGGTGCGGGCTTCGATCTTGCGGAGCTCAATCGTGTCCCGCGCGGCATCGCTCTCCGCCACGCGATTGCGCAATGGCAGTGTAAGCTGCACACCAGCCTGCACAATCGTCGAAACCCGTTGGCCGCCCGTGGCAAGAGCTTGCGGTGTGGTTGGCAGGCCTGTGCCGGTGGAACCCAGCTGCTCGAACGGCTGCTCGGCGGCGCCGCGTGTCTCCACGTTGGCGTAGACGTTCAACTGCGGACGCGTATTGTTCTGGCTCGCATTCACACTGACGCGGCCCGTCTCGATCTGCATCAATGCCTGTGCGAGGTCGGGCCGCTGTGCAAGCCCTTGTTGCACCAGTGCATTCACATCAAACGGCAAAGGATGATCCGGCACCGTGATGCGGTCGGTGGGAACGATCTCGCTGAACTGTGCTGTGAACACTGGAGACGCCGTGCGCAGCAGCACGTTGCGGAGGATGATCTCTTCCTGGCGATAAAGCCCTTGTGCCTGGATGAAATCGAACTGGCTCGAACGTTCAAGCGCGACCGCCTGCGCCAGGTCGATGGGCGCGAGTGTGCCGAGCTGCTCCTGTGCCTCTTCATCCTCGCGCTGCCGTGTGGCGGCGCGCAGCGCTTCCTGCTTCACCAGCACGTTCTCGCCCAGCGAGACGAGATCGAAGTACACCCGGGATGTGCCGTAGATCGTATCCATCACCTGCTGCGCAAACAGCAGTTTGGAGATCTTCCGATTGCTTTGCGCGATATGCAGATAACGCAGGTTCACCGCGCCACGGCCGCGCAGCAGCGGCTGTGTCAGCGTGAGCGACGTGCTCGGTGCGTGGAACGGGTTGATCTGCGAGTTGGAGCCATAGAGCACCGAGGGTGCATTGTTCACGATGCCTTCCAGCTGCGCTCCGGTGGCAAAGCCCTGCAGGTAGGAGGCGTTGAGCTCGGTGAACTGTGCTGGATTGGTCGCGGTCGTTCCCGTGGTCGTGCTCAACAGCGCAGAGGTTCCGCGATGCAGGTATCCGGCCTCCGCAATGAACTGCGGATCGAAGAGCGGAATGTTTGGCCCGGCTGAGAAAGTAAAGCCCTGGCTGGTCTGTGCAAGAGCCAGACTGCTCTGCGCGGTCGAGTTCAGGCTGGTGAGATCTGTGACCGCAGGGGTGGTGGGATTGGAGTTCACCGTGGTCGCATTGAGCAGGGGCGAGCCCGGTCCGCCAACGCCGTTCGGCGGCTCGGCAATGGTGTAGTCGAGTCCGCGCAAACTGCCCCCACCGGCCGCGCGAACCTCATCCGTGCGAGCCGCGGCCAGATCGTAGCGCTCCGTCTCAACGTCGAGATTGTTCTCCAGCGCGAGTGCAATGGCGTCCTGCACTGTGAGGTACAACTTACCATCGCGGATCAACGATTCAAGTCGAGTCTGCGAGCCAGGAAACAGGGCTGGTACAACAGGCTTGCGGTAGGGCCCGAAGAAGCCGAGATCGTTCGGCGTCAGCCCCGTCGCGCTATTGCGCTGTGGCAGGGAACTGCCGTTCGCAACCTGCGTGAGCTGCGGCGAAGGCGCATCTGGCGTCGCAACGTGGCCGTTGATGGGCGCGACGTCCGGCGGCGTCATCTGCTGTGTCGGCCCGGGGCTCGGGGCCTGCCACGACGGCGCCTGCGCATGCACCGTGGCCGCCAGCGTGCAAGCCCACAACGAGGCCCGTGCGGCACGCCGAAGGTTGCTGCGTCTAAGGCGCGGACTCATCGTTGACCGCCGGTCTGCTTGTCCTTGGAACCTGCGCTCTGCGAACTAGGCGCGTTGCTGGCCTTCGGACTGGTCGAGTTGTTGCCGCCTTCAGATTGGTTGGTCGGCGACTGGATGTGCGGCATCACCTCGCGGCCTTCGGTCACCTCATCGGTCACGGAGGTCACGATGACATCGCCCTGCTGCAGCCCCGAGACAACCTCGACGACATCGCCGAAGTCGCGACCCAAAGTCACCGGGGTGTAGTGCACGCGACCGTCGACAACCTTTGCCACAGTGGTGGTGTTCTGGCGCACCACGATAGCGTCACCGAGGATGGTCAGCGGACCGTGCACACCCGCGGTGGGTGGGAACGTCACGGTGCTGTACATGCCGGGCAGCAGCTTGCCATCCTTGTTGTCGACCTGCACTTCCGTGAGCAGCGTACGGGTGTTGGGGTCGATCGAGTTGCTGGTGCGTGTGATGTTGCCGGTAAAGCTCGCGTTCGGATACTCCTGCACCGAGAGCTTTGCTACTCCACCCGGATGGATCGCGATCACGTAGCCTTCCGGCACAGAGATCAGGATACGCAGGCGGCTCTGGTCGGCCATGCCGAAGAGTGGGCCGCCCTGGCCCGGAGACTGCGCCGGCGTAGCTGCGGTGCTGGTAGTTCCACTGGAGCCGGAGTTATTGCTTTGACCGGCCTGCGCGGAGCCTCCGGTGCTCGAAAACTGCCCGCTCGGGGCAGGCCCTGTTGCCGCACCGCTACTGGTACCGGAGGCAGAGATCAGTGCACCCACATCGACGTTGCGCTGCGTGATGATGCCTGTGAAGGGTGCCCGCACCTGCTCGTAGCTCTGGAGCGAGATGTTGCGATCGAGGTTGGCTTTGAAGGCCTGCACGTTGCGTTCGGCCGCGGCTACATTGGCCACCTGCGTCGCGTAGTTGGTCTCCTGCTGGTCTCCTGTCTGGCGGCTCAGCACGCCCTTGGTGACAAGCACGCGGTAACGATCCAGAGTGATCTTCTGCAGGTCCAGCTGAGATTTCTGGTTGTCGAGCTGCTGCTCCGCCTGGCGAAGCTGTTGTCGTGCCTGGTCCACCTGCGCGTCCAAGTCGGGTGCTTCAATGACGGCCAGCAGCTGGCCCTTCTTCACGTGGTCGCCAATGTCCACGAGCCGAGTCTTCAGGTAGCCGTTCGAGCGCGCATAGACATACGCTTCGGTAAGCGGGATGGTGGTACCGGGAAGTACCAGCGCCGAGCCGGTCCGTGCGGCATCCACGCGCTCTGCCACCACCACGGGCTTCTCATGCTTCTCCGTGTTGGCGTTCTTACGCAGCTCACGATCGCGGAAGAGCCGTGGCAGCCCGCCAATCAGCAGGGCAGCGATGAAGATCACGACCGCGACGACGATGCCGATCCAAAGGATGCGGCGGCTGCCGTGTTCGTGCGAAGGCTCTTCGTGGCGCTTGGGCTTGCCACTGGCGTTGGTCGCGGCAAAGCTCTTGCCCAGGCGAATGTCATCCTGCGCATTGGGGTCTGCGAAGGACTCGCCAACCTTCTGTTCGCTGCGATTGTCGTTGGGTGTCAGATCGTCTGCCATCAGGCGTGCTGCTCCTGCGTCCCGTCCGGGCCGTGGGGATGATGTTTGGTCGGATAAAGCTCAGCGCCCGCTTCTTCGTCGATCTCCTGCGAGTAATCGATGGGCGGATGCTTCTTGAGCAACGAATAGATGGTGGGCACCAGAAACAGCGTGCCCATCGTCGCGAACAGGAGGCCGCCGATCACTGCGCGGCCCAGCGGAGCATTCTGCTCGCCGCCTTCGCCGAAGGCCAGTGCCATGGGCAGCATGCCGATGATCATCGCCAGCGCGGTCATCAGCACGGGACGAAGCCGCGTGTGCCCCGCGAGTAGCGCGGCCTCGCGGCGATCCTTGCCTTCAAGGCGCTGATCGTTCGCGAACACCACCAGCAGGATCGAGTTCGCAGTAGCCACACCGATCGTCATGATCGCGCCCATCAGCGAAGGCACGTTGAAGGTTGTCTGCGTGACGAAGAGCATCCATAGAATGCCGCAGAAGGCGCATGGAATGGCCATCAGGATGATGAGCGGATCGAGCCAGCTCTGGAAGTTGACGGCCATCAGCAGGTAGACCAGCATGATGGCAAAGATGATGCCAATGCCAAGGCGCGCGAACGACTCGTTCATCGTCTTCACTTCGCCGACAACCTCGATGCGAGTCGTTGCCGGCAGGCCCTTGCGCGCCCGCTCCACGATCTTGTCGATCTCGCCCGCGACACCGCCGAGGTCACGCTGATCCACGTCCGAGAAGACGTCATACACGGGCTGGATGTTGTAGTGGTTGATGATCACCGGCGACTCATCGCGGCGGAAGGTCGCCACGTTGCCCAGCATCTGCGTTGCGTTCCCGGCGACCGCTGTCACAGGCGTCCGCGAAAGCGCGTCCAGCGAGTTGAGCCGATACTGGGGCGTCTGCGTGACGACCTGGTAGTTAACCCCGGTCAGCGGATTCAGCCACTGGTTCGGCGCGGCCTGCGCTGTACCGGAGAGTGAGACCAGCGTGGCCTGTGAGACCTCCTGGTCGGTGAGGCCGATCTGGCGCGCCTTGGTGCGGTCCACGTCGATGCGCATCGTCGGGTAGGTCACCTTCTGGCGCACATGCACGTCCACTGCCCCGGGGATGTCCTGGATCTGCCGCGCCAGCTTCGCTGCGATCTCGTAGTTGTCCTTGCCACGCCCGATCACCTGCACGTCGATGGGCGCGGGCAGGCCAAAGTCGAGGATCTGGTTGGTGATGTTCGCAGGCGCGAAGAAGAACTCGCCGTCCGGAAACTTCTCATGTAGATCGGAACGCAGCGTACGCATGTACTTTTGCGTCTCGCGCGAGCCCGGCTTCAGCGAGATGAGGATCTCGCCATCGGAGTTGGAGAGCGTGGAGGAGTCGCCGAAGGCAAGGTTGATGCCGCTGTTGGGCAGGCCAATGTTGTCGAGGATCAGGTCCAGCCGGTCGGCTGGGATCACCTTGCGGATCTCGCTCTCGATCGAAGCGAAGTACAGCTCGGACTCCTCGATGCGCAGACCCTGCGGCGGCGTGACGTGCAACCTCAGCTGGCCGGAGTCGACGTAAGGAAAGAAGTCCTTGCCGATGAACAGCGAGAGCGGCAGCGAGACGATGACCAGCAGCACGAAGAGCACGATGGTGAGGCCGGCGTTCTCCAGGCACCATTCCAGCGCGTGCTTGTACTGGTGCTGCATCTTCTCGAACTGCCGATCGAACTTGGAATGGATGCGCCAGATGAAGCTGCGGCGCTCCTCGGCCTCGCTCGCTGCGGGATCCTGATAGAGCTTGATCTCCGTACCCAGCAGGAAGTGCATCATGGTCGGCACCAGTGTGCGCGAGAGGAAGTAGCTGGCCATCATCGCGAAGGCCACGGCCTCGGCCAGCGGCGTGAAGAGGAACTTCGCCGCACCGGTGAGCAGCACCACCGGGATGAAGACGATGCAAATGGACAGCGTCGAAACAAACGCCGGAGCCGCCACCTGCTGCGCGGAGTGCAGAATGGCCTGCGTGAGCGGACGTCTCTCCGCCATGTTGCGGTGCGTGTTCTCGATCTCCACGGTCGCGTCGTCGACGAGGATGCCGACCGCCAGCGCCATGCCGCCGAGCGTCATCACGTTGATCGTCTCGCCGAGCGCGGTGAGAACGCAGATCGAAGCCGCGATGGACAGCGGTATCGAAATGCAGACGATCAGCGTCGAACGCCACGAGCCCAGGAAGAGCAGGATCATCAGACCGGTAAGGATCGCGGCGATGACCGCCTCGCGCACCACCTCGTTGATCGACGTGCGCACGAACAGCGACTGATCGAACAGTGGCTTGATCTGCAGCGTTCCGAGCCCAGCGACCAGCTGGGGAATCATCTTCTCCGTGTTGGAGACGATGTCCAGCGTAGAGGTGTTGCCGTTCTTCAGCACCGTCAGCAGCGCCGACCGCTTGCCGTCTTCGCGCACGATGTTGGTCTGCACGGCATAGCCCATATGGACCTGCGCGACATCCTTCATCGTGACCACCGCGCCATTGACCGCGCGGATGGGCATCTCGTTGAAGGCCGCAAGAACATCGGGGCTGGAGTTGGTGCGGATCACATACTCGCGGTCGCCGAGTCGCGCCGTGCCTGCGGGCAGGATCAGGTTTTGCTGACCCAGCGCCGTCGAGACATCCGAAGCTGAGAGGTGATGCGCATACAGCAGGTTCGGGTCGGTATCGACCATCACCTGCTTCACCTTGCCTCCGTATGGCAGCGGCACGCTGGCGCCTTCGACGTTCGCGAGGCGAGGACGGATGTACTGCAGGCCATCGTCGTAGAGGTCGGCCTCGGTGAGGCCGGCGCCGGAGAGTGCAAGCTGCACCACCGGAACCGACGACGCGTCGTACTTGATGATCAGCGGGGGAAAGGCTCCGGGGGGAAGCGCCCGCAGAATCGTCTGCACGATGGACGTGACCTGGGCCTGCGCGACGGCGATGTTGACACCCGGCTGGAAGTACACGCGGATGATCGAGACACCCTGGTAGCTGGTGCTCTCCGTATGCTCCATATTGTTCACGGTGGTGGTCAGCGCGCGCTCGCACACCGTGACAATGCGGCCTTCCATCTCCTGTGGTGTGAGGCCCGTATAGGTCCACACGATCGAGATCACAGGGATGTTGATGTACGGGAAGATATCCTTCGGAGCTTCCACCGCGCAGCCAATCCCCAGCATGGCGATCAGCATCGAGAAGACGACAAAGGTATAGGGGCGGCGCAATGCCAGCCGGACGATCCACATGCGGCAGCCTCAGCTGTGGTTAGGGTTGGCTCATACTCAGTTCGGTAGACGCTTCGAAGCGTATCGAAGACTCTTCCGGCTACGATGGTACCGGGCGATGATCGGTTGTGGCGTTGGATACCGTAAACAAGCCTACCTACGATGCTGCGGAGGGCCGCCCGGATGCGCCTTTCCTGGACCATGCGCGACTTTGGCGCGATATTCTCGCAGAGAATAGAGGAACATCCAGTGCAGGTCCGGCGCACCCGCCTTTTGAGGTAGTCAACGATGAGAAATACGATGAGAGCCGCGGCGTTGCTCGCGGTGCTTGGCGCCATGGCGCCGCGTGCCCTTGGTCACGCGTGGGCGCAGATGAGTGCCTGTCATGACATGAGCTCCATGCAGCCCGTGCCTCCGCCGGACCAGCTCCCCGCGCCGATCAGGATGACCGGCATCGGCAATGGACACCTCAAGATTACCGCGACCCCGGAGGCGCAGGCCTGGTTCGACCAGGGACTCAACCTGCTGCACGACTTCTGGGACTTTGAGTCGGCCAAGGCCTTCGAGCAGGCTGTGCGCGTCGATCCCAGCTGCGCGATGTGCCAGTGGGGCGTGGCGCAGGCCTTTGCCAACTCGCACAACCAGGGCGGGAGCTACTCGTCGATCGCGATTGGCAAAGCGCAGACGCTGAAGGCGCACGCGACGAAAAAAGAGCAGCTCATCATCGAAGCCACCGCGCTGGGCCTCGACGAACACCGTGTCGGCAACGCAAACGGACGTGGCGAGACGAAGGAGTCCGAAGCGACAGCGAAGTGGCGCGAGGCCGTGAAGCTTGATTCCAGCGACCCGCAGACGAAGATCTTCCTCGCCGAATCGCTGATGGACGGCTTCGACGACAAGGGCGAGCCGCACGCAGGAACGAAGCAGGCCATCGCACAACTCGAAGAGGTGTTGAAGAGCACGCCGGATGACTCCGCCGTGAACCACTACTGGATCCACGCGATGGAGCCAAGCTCGCATCCGGAGCGTGCGATCGAGAGCTCGAAGAAGCTCGCGAGCCTCGCTCCGGCCTCGGGCCACATGGTTCACATGCCCGGCCACATCTTCTATCGTGTCGGCGACTACGCGCAGGCCGAGCACTGGTTCGTCTCGTCGACCGAGGTCGATGAAGCCTACATGCGCGACCGGCATGTCTCCGTGGATGACGACTGGAACTACGTGCACAACCTGATGTACTCCATCGACAACCTGATGGAGGAGGGCAAACTCGCACAAGCCATCACGCTCTCTGCGAAGCTCGCGGGTGCGCGCGGTACGCGTGCGGATACGCTCTATATCGGCGCTCCACGCGACGGCATGACACGCATCAACACACTTCTTCCCATCGCGCTGCGTAAGGGTGACTGGAGCGGCGTCGAAGCGTTGCTCGCCCAGAGCCAGCCGGACGCAAAGCTCGAAAATCTGCTCTTCCTCTCCGGCGAGCTGAAGACCTTCGCGCATGGAATGATCACGCTGGAGAGCGGCAACCTCGCGGCCGCGCAGCTCGATTCGAACACCCTCGACGCGACCCTGTGGCGCAAGTCGCAGAGCTTGAAAGATGCTGCCGCGGAGCCTAAAGAGGGCGCGCAAAAGGACGACGCGGCAATGAAGGCCGAAGCAATGAAGCCTGTAATGACCGCGATGTCACCGGATGCGATGCCCGCGCCGCTGGTCTCGGTGCTCAGCATCATGTCACTGGAGCTGCGGGCATCGATCCTCGCACAGCAGAAAGATCTGGCGGGGGCAAAGAAACTCTTCGCGGAGGCCACGCACGAGGAGAAGCAGCTCGGTTACCGCGAGCCCCCCATGTACATCCGCCCCGTGGGCGAGACCGAGGGCTTTGCCCTGCTGCGTGCAGGTGATGCGGAAGGCGCGCATGCAGCCTTCGCCGCGGCTCTCGTCGAGCGCCCCAACGAGGGCTTTGCGCTTTACGGGATGGCGCTGTCCAGCGAGATCGCAAAGAAACCTGCGCAGGCGCGCGACGAGTACGGCAAGTTCCTCGACGCCTGGCGAGATGCTGATCCAGGCACGCAGATGGAGCACGCCAGAGCCTACGTGAAGGGCACGCCCGTGATGGCTGGGCTGCGGTAGACCTTCGAGATTGTTCCCTCGCCACCGGAGTCAAAGTGCCTTCTACCGTGTGAGCCACTGTTTTATGTCTTGACGCACGAGATAGCGTGTTCCATTGTTATCAGTCACAGTAAGCTCAAGCACGGACTCCATCACTCGGGCCTTGGGCATCTTTACGTAAAACAGTAATTTCCCTGATCTCGGGACGTTGGTCTGCAATGGATCCGATAATGTGGAAACGTCTAAAGCTTCGCTCGAATTCAAATGGGCTGTGTTATTTGGACCACGAGCCACGAGGGAAGGCGGCATCTTGGTGAGCTGCGCTTCTTGCGGCTTGCCAACGTCGGGTATTACAGACAATCGCCAGTCGAGCGCTAAACTTGGCGTTCCTGTATTGACGATCGTCGCATCGAGGGCTATACCCGTTAGTCCGGGCTCAATGTTAGGTATGAAGATGTTTCCGCCGGGCAAGAATAGGCGGAAATTAGTCGGAACAATTGGCGCAGTGCCACTGGCAGCTTGCGGCTTGGACGCCAATTGGTCCTGCAGGGTTTCGATGAGGTCGCTCTTGTTGTCCAACGTAGTCTTGTATAG
>Ga0302187_10003016_pt1 | contig 13677 bp, 9 predicted proteins | sample II_Bog_E1_3_FD_202120 | JGI IMG/M metagenome (GOLD analysis project Ga0302187, IMG submission 202120) | Peat permafrost microbial communities from Stordalen Mire near Abisko, Sweden - II_Bog_E1_3 | ecosystem: Environmental > Terrestrial > Soil > Wetlands > Peat | place: Sweden: Abisko, Stordalen...
CAATCCTTGCGCCACCTTCCCGCGCTGGCTTCCCAAACCCCGCCCACAACCACAGCCTTCTCCCCCTCCCGCCCAATCGTGGGACAATGAAACAGGTTGCCGCCATGTCTAATGAGAATCACCCTCAGTCTGCTGACCTCCCTACTGAACCCGAAGCGATAAACGACCCCGGTCCCGTCCAGGAACCTCCCACGGTTGACCCGCCCCTTCAGGACCCCGAAACCCCCGAACCTGTCAGCGACCCGCCGCGCCGCGACCCGCCCCCGGCAGAAGCCCCTCAGGGCGAGCCGCCCGCGCCCCCGCCTCCCGTCAGCGAGCCCGCAAAATCCGAAGCTGCCAAAGCTCCTGCGCCTGCACCCGCTCCTGTTGAAGCGGCGCCGGCCCCCGAAGAGCCGCAGGAGTCTTTTGGCGACCTGCTCCGCGACTTCGAGAAGACCCATTCCCACAAAGCAGCGCCCGGCACAAGGCAGTTGCAGGGCACAGTCGTTTCGCTTTCAGCCGACCAGGTCTTCCTCGACATCGGCTACAAGACGGAAGGCGTGCTGCCCCGATCCGCCTTTCCCGGCAATGCGGATGCCGTAAAGCCCGGCGCAGCCTTCCCCGTCTCCGTCACCGGCCGCGACGAGGAAGGCTATTACCAGCTCTCGCTCTTCAAAGTCGCCCAGCCCCGCGACTGGTCCGCCCTCGAAGCCGCCTTCGTCGACAAAACCGCTATCGTCGGTACCGTCACTGAAGTCGTAAAAGGCGGCCTGCGCGTCGACGTCGGCGTGCGCGCCTTCATGCCCGCATCCCGCAGCGGCACCCGCGATGCCGCTGAACTCGAGAAGCTCGTCGGCACTGAGATCACCTGCCGCATCACCAAGCTCGACGTTACCGATGAAGATGTCGTCGTCGATCGCCGCGTAGTGCTCGAGGAGCAGGCCCGCGTCCAGACCCAGGCAAGCCACGATGCCATGCAGGCGTCGCTCAACGTGGGCGACATTGTCTCCGGAAAAGTTCGCAGCCTCATGCCCTATGGCGCGTTCATCGACCTCGGCGGCATCGACGGACTCCTCCACATCAGCGACATAGCCTATGCCCGGGTCGCCAAGCCGGAAGATGTGCTGACCGTGGGCCAGGAACTCCAGGTCAAGATCCTCAAAATCGACCACGACACCAAGAAGCTCTCCCTCGGCCTGAAGCAGTTGCAGCCCGAACCCTGGGAAACCGCGCCAGCCCGCCTGCTGGTCGGCCAGCGCGTCACCGGCAAGGTCACGCGCCTCATGGACTTCGGCGCATTCGTCGAGATCGAGCCTGGCCTCGAAGGCCTCATCCATATTTCAGAAATGGCTTGGAACAAGAAGGTCCGCCATCCCAGCGACATCCTCAAACCCGGCGACACCGTCGACGCCGTCATCCTCTCCGTCAAACCGGAAGAAAAACGCATCGCCCTCGGCCTGAAGCAGACCCTCGCCGATCCATGGACCGAAGCGCAGCGCAAGTTCCCCGTCGGCTCCCAGGTGGAAGGCCCGGTGACCAAGATCATGAACTTCGGCGCATTCGTCCAGATCGCCGACGGCGTTGAGGGGTTAGTCCACGTCAGCGAGATAGTCGCCGACCGCCGCATCAACCACCCCTCCGACGTGCTCCGCGCCGGCCAGGTCGTCCAGGCCCAGGTCCTCGCCGTCGACACTGAAAAGCGCCAGGTCAAGCTCAGCATGAAGCAGCTCATCCCCACCAGCATCGACGAGTACATCGCCGAGCACAAAGCCGGCGACATCGTCTCCGGCCGCGTGATCGAGCACTCGCCCACGCAAATCATAGTCGAGCTAGGTGAAGGAATTCGCGCGCAGTGCCGGGTGAAGTCCACCGGGCCAGCCACCCCAGCGACAGAGAAAAAGCCCGAAGCCAAAGCCGACCTGTCCTCGCTGACATCGCTCTTGAGCGCGCGCTGGAAAGGCAATGCCCCGGCGGTATCCGCCAAACCTGAGGCTCTCGCCGCAGGCCAGATCCGCACCTTCAAGATCGTGAAACTCGACGCGGAAGCCAAGAAGATCGAAGTGGAGCTGGCCTGATCAGCTACAGATACACCTCATCGATATAGCACCACTTCCAGTCCTCGCCTTTTTCCGCCGACTGAATCAGCGGGTGCTGCGTTGCATGGAAATGCGCCCGCGCGTGCCGGTTCTTTGAGGAGTCGCAGCAGCCCACATGGCCGCATTCCAGGCACATCCGCAGATGCACCCACGTATCCCCGCTCTTCAAACACTCCTCGCAACCCTTCGTCCGCGGTTTCACCTTCTTCAGGTGCTCCGCAACATGCGTGCATGTAGCTGCCATCTCTCATCCTCCAGGGGAATCATTCGTTGCCTGCATCTTAGATGCCGCCGATCCCACCGGTCGCTTTCTTTTGCAACCTCACAAGCAGCCTCTGGCACTATGTAGCGTACCCCTCCGATTGAACCTTTCGCGCTTGAGAACTAAGAACTACGAACTGAGAACTGTCAGCTGTGCTTTACACTCCTGCTTATGATTCATGACGGCAGGAGCAGGAAGCTTCCCTTTGATCGTGACGAGGCGTTGCGGCACTTGAAGGCCGCGGACAAAAAAATGGCAGGACTGATTGAGCGGGTGGGGCCATTCACCATGAAGCTGGACCAGTCCGCTTCTCCCTTCGAATCGCTCTTGGAATCAATCCTTTACCAGCAATTGCACGGTAAAGCGGCCGCCACGATTCACGCGCGCGTGCGGGCCTGTTTCGCGGGCGATCCGACACCACAGTTGCTTTTGGCCACGCCGGATGAGCGGCTGCGCGCTTGCGGCGTCTCAGGCAACAAGATCAAGGCTTTCAAGGACCTGGCCGCGAAGACGCTGGATGGGACAGTCCCACCCCACGCGGCAATCAATAAACTCTCCGATGCCGAGATTATTGAACGGCTTACAGCCGTTCGCGGCATAGGCGCCTGGACCGTGGAGATGCTGCTGATCTTCCGTCTGGGCCGCCCGGATGTGTTTCCGGTGACCGATTACGGAGTGCGAAAAGGATTCGCGCTGACCTTTCAAAAAGTCCCAAAAACACGTGCGCTCGCTGCGGAAGACCTGCCTAAGGCAGACGTGATGCTGAAGCGGGCAAAGAAGTGGTCGCCGCATCGCAGCGTGGCAAGCTGGTATCTCTGGCGGGCTTGCGATCTTAAAAACAGGGAATAGGGACCAGCGACTGCAAGCACCCGGCACGGATACACTTATTCTTTTCGGCAGCGGCGAAGCGGCACGGCCGAAGCAGCGGCATCCTAGGGAATAGCGCGAAAACCATCACGAGACAGGAAGAATTATGCCTCCCAGCAAGCATTACATCTGTATTCATGGACATTTTTATCAGCCGCCGCGAGAGAATCCGTGGCTGGAGACGGTAGAGACGCAGGACTCGGCGGCGCCGTACCACGACTGGAATGAGCGCATCTGCGCGGAGTGCTATGCGACGAATGGCGCGGCGCGCATTGTGAACCAGAAGAACAAGATCATGCGCATTGTGAACAACTACGCGCGGATGAGTTTCAATTTTGGGCCGACGCTGCTGAGCTGGCTGAAGGACAATGCGCAGCGGACCTACCGGATGATTCAGGACGGGGAGCGGCGGAGCCGGAAGAGCTACAAGGGCCACAGCTCAGCAATGGCGCAGGTTTACAACCACATCATCATGCCGCTGGCCAGCAACCGCGACCGGCTGACGCAGATCCGGTGGGGCATTGCGGACTATGAAAAGCATTACGGCGCGCGGCCGGAGGGGATGTGGCTGGCGGAGACGGCTGCGGACAGCGAATCACTGGAACTGATGGCGCAGGAGGGGATCAAGTTCACGCTGCTTGCGCCGCATCAGTGCAAGCGGGTCCGACCTTTGAAAGACGCTGCGGACGCGGGCGCAGCATGGATCGAAACACCCGGTGCCGGAGTGGATACGACGCATCCTTACCTGGTGCGGTTTGCATCCGGATTTTCCATCGCCGTGTTCTTTTATAACGGCGCGGCATCGCGAGCAATTGCGTTTGAAGGCCTGTTGAACTCCGGGGAGAATTTTGCCGGGCGTCTGAAGGCGGGGTTCAAGGAAGGCAGCCAGCCGCAACTGGTGCATGTAGCGACAGATGGCGAATCGTACGGGCACCACCACAAGCACGGGGAGATGGCGCTGGCCTATGCATTGCGGCTGCTGGAGGCGGACAAGACCGTCAAGCTGGCCAACTACGGGAGCTATCTGGAGCAGTTTCCACCCGAATATGAAGCGGAAATTGTGGAAGACACGTCGTGGAGCTGCGTACACGGGGTGGAGCGTTGGCGGTCGAACTGCGGCTGCAATGGCGGCAAGCCAGGGTTCAACCAGCTTTGGAGGGCCCCTCTTCGCCAGGCGCTGGATGAGTTGCGCGACGCGATTGTTCCGCTCACGGAAGCGGAGGGCGGAAAGCTGTTTAAAAATGTGTGGGCGGCGCGGGACGGCTACATCGACGTGGTGCTGGATCGCAGCGATGAAGTGGTGGAACGGTTTTTCCGGACACATGCCAGCCAGGTCTTGAGCGAGGACCAGCGGGTGCGGGCGCTGGAACTGATGGAGATGCAGCGGCACGCGCAACTGATGTACACCAGTTGCGGATGGTTCTTCGACGACATTTCAGGGATTGAGACGGTGCAAATCATCGCCTATGCGGCGCGGGTGCTGCAGTTGGCGCGGGTGCTGTTCGGCACGCAGGCAGATGGCCTGGAGCCGGCGTTCCTGGCGCGGATGGCGGAGGCGAAGTCAAACTTGGCGGAAGTCTGGGACGGGGCAAAGATTTACACGGCATGCGTAACCACGATGGAACTGGGGCTTGAACAGGTGGCGGCGCACTACGCAATCAGCTCGGTGTTTTCGTCGTTTGGCGAGGAGACGCAGTTGTTCTGCTACAACGTGCGCCGCATTTCCTATGACATCTTCAATTCAGGGCGCGGCCGTCTGGCTCTGGGACGGGCGCACATCGCGAGTGCGATTACGGGCGAGCATCAGACTTTCTCGTTTTCCGTCTTGCATTTCGGCGACCAGAATATAACCGCGGCGGTGAAGGTATACGACGAGGCAGACGCGGTGGCATTCGAGGAGTTTGTGAAGAAGGCCGCGGAGCTGGTGCAGCGGGCGTATTTCCCTGAGGTAATCCGGTTGTTGGATCGCCGATACGGAAAAGTGGATTACTCGCTGACCTCGCTGTTTACGGACGAGCAGCGGCGCATTGTGCAACTGATTCTGAACTCGACGCTGTGGGATATCGAGAACACACTGACAACGATTTATGAAGACCACGCGAGCCTGCTGCATTACCTTTCGCAGGCGGGACTGCCGAAGCCACCGGCTTTGACGCTGGCGGCGGGGTTTGCAGTGAATGCCGGACTGCGGCGTGCTCTGGAGAGCGACCCGGTGGACCAGGCGCAGGTGCGGTCGTTCCTGGCGATGGCCAGGCAGGACTTTGTCCCGCTGGAGACGGCCACACTGAGCTACATTGCCGACCAGCGCATGAAGCGGGCGATGCTGGAACTGCAGATATCCGCCGGATCGGTGGAGATGGTGGAGCGCGCGTTGGCGCTGGCGCGAACCCTGGTTGAACTGCCGTTCGAACTGAACCTTTGGCAGGCGCAGAACATCTGGTATGAGGTTCTGCGCAGCTCCAGAAACGCTCTGAGCGCGATGACCACCGATGAAGTAGACAAGTGGGAGAAGAGATTCAACGAGCTGGGGAATTGTCTCTCGATTGACACCGTGGCAATGACCGCTCCCGAGCCGGTGGCGGCGACGGGGGATTGAAGAACAGCGGTCAGTTCTCAGTCCCCCACCGGCGTTCCCGACCCACGGAAGATGGAACTGTAGCGCCGGTCTCCTGACCGGCTGTAGCGCGGGCGTCCCCGCCCGCGCTCTTCCGGATCGGCCAGATTGTTTCTAATCAGTTCTCAGTCATGAGTCGGGTACATTCGAACTGTCGGCTGGACGGCGGTGCGGCTGCGCCTCCACGGGGGCAAAATATCAATTGGCCAGCTGAACCATGTCGATGCACTCCTCTTTCCCGTTACCATGGATGCGGCAATCAAATGAGAAAGCTTCCCCTCCTGATTCTTCTGCTCTGTTCGCTCGCATGCGCGACATGCGCGGCTGCGCCCGCGGAAGTCACGCAATGGCGGTCGGGGCTGATTGAAATCAACGACTCCTGGGCCGCGCATGAGGGCGACAACATGGCCTGGGCTGCGCCGGGCTTCGATGACCGCAGTTGGCAGACGGTCGATCTCGAAGACATGGGCATCGCGCAGCCCGGCTGGCAGTGGTTCCGCAAGCATGTGACTGTCGGGCCGGACTACCCGAAAGTCCGGTTGCTGCTCCAGGGCGGCGAGGGAACCTATGAGCTGTACGTCAATGGAGAACGGATCGAGGGGGCCGCAATCCTTCCTTCACTTGCGGTGAATCGCCCGGTGGAGCGGGTCTTCACGCTGGAAAACGACAATGGCGATTTCGAAATTGCATTGCGGACCCGTGCGACGACCGGTTACGTCGCTTATGGCTTTCCCCTGTTTATCTACGCCACCTTAGGCCAACGCACTGTCATTGAATACGAGCGGGAGGCGCTGAAAAGCGACCGCATGTATTCCATAGCCCCGCCGGTTGCCATCAATCTACTGCTGGTGCTTGCAGCGTTGGGGGCGCTGGCTCTTTTTGCCAGCCAGCGGACCCAGCGCGAATATCTGTTTCTCGCCATTTTTCTCTTTCTTTCCGGCATCTCCAACGGCTTATGGCACCTGCAGCAGGCGGGAGTTGTGCCGATCTCGGCGAATTTTCTCTTCGCCGACCCTCTGGTCTATCTGATCTCGATTGCGCAGATCGAGTTCACGCTCAGTTTTGCGCGGCGTCGGGTTGGAATCGGCTGGCGAATGTACGAGGTTCTGCTCTTGTTGCCGGCTCTGCTTGTGCCGTTCTCGTGGCTAGGCCACTTTTCTCAGGACACATACACACTCGTGCAGGTGGCGTTTACTGCTCCAACGGCATTTCTGCTGCCGGGATTCCTGGCCTATTGGTACCGCCGGGGAAATCGTGAGGCGGGCTTGTTGATTCTTCCCAGCCTGGTGCCCACGGCGATGGGCGTGGCCTTCGACCTGGGCCTGCTCTCTGGATACTTTGGCTGGAAGAGCCTTGACGTTCTGACCGACCCAATCCAGATTGGCGTTTTTCATGTGGAGATTTCCGATGCGGGCAGCATAGTGTTTCTTGTGGCCATCGGGGTGGTCATGTTTTTCCGCTTTACGCGCGTGAGCCGCGAGCAGGCGCGTTCCGCGGCAGAGTTGGGAGCGGCGCGGGAGATTCAGCAGCGGCTGGTGCCGGCCGCCTTGCCCGAGCTTGCAGGCTACCAACTGGAGGCTGCCTATCTTCCCGCGCAGGAGGTGGGAGGCGACTTCTACCAGGTGCTGGAGCAGCCGGATGGCTTTGCGCTTGTCGTGGTGGGAGACGTGAGCGGCAAAGGCTTGAAGGCCGCGATGACCGGGGCGCTGGCGATTGGCGCGCTGCGCACGCTTGCTGCTGAGAATCTGAGCCCCGGAGCACTGATGGAACGCCTGAACCGGCAGATGCTCGCGGCGCAGGACAGCGGGTTTATTACGTGCCTGTGTCTGCGCGTGTCGCGCGAAGGCGTGGTAACGATGGCCAACGCAGGACACCTTTCGCCCTACCGGAGCGGAATTGAGATAGAGCTCGACTCCGGACTTCCGCTGGGACTTGCCGCGGATGTGGTCTATGGCGAGACGGTGATCAAGCTTGAGGCCGGCGACCGGCTCACGCTGCTGTCGGATGGTGTGGTGGAGGCGATGAACGCGCAGCATCAGTTGTTTGGATTTGAGCGCACGCGGGAGATCAGTACGCAATCCGCGCATGAGATTGCGGCCGCAGCGCAGGCGTTTGGGCAGGAGGATGACATCACGGTGCTGACGTTGGCAAGAACACTGGATAGTTAAGGAACCTCTGCACAACATGCCCTGTAACAGTCGTCCACCGTCGTTGCCGACCCACGAGGGATGAAACATCGTCGGACTGCTTTTTCTCCCGGAGGGAAAAGCGATAATAGCCCAGGACAAGCGCAGCGCAGTCCTGGGTCCGAGTTCAAAAAAAAGCCCCCGTCCCGTAGGGACGGTGTGAAATCCGTCCAAGATGCGCTTTTCAATGGAATCAACCATTTGCAACCCCGGCGGAGAGTAGTTTCTTTTGAGCCTTCCACCGTCTTCGCCGACCCACCGGTATGAACCTGCAGCGCGGGCGGCCTCGCCCGTGCCCTTCAATACCGGCAGCGCTTGTTTCTTATCAGGGCACGACTTCACAGGCTGCGGAAAAACCTCGAAAGGATGGCGAAAGTGCGAAATTTGGGGGACGCAAATCCATCGACCAACCCTCGCGGATCCTTCCTAGGGCATCCTGGCGCGATCCGTTTTTCCCACTTCTTGAGAAATCGAGTTTTTCTGCAGCCTGTTCAGTCGTGCCGATAAGGCCTGCTAAATGAGCGGGCTTTAGCCCCTGCAAGAATCACAGGTCCGTGGCACTGAACTTGTGCAGAGCTTCCTTAGGGGGAGTCCAGTCAACTCCGCCAGTGCAGGTCCACAGGCGCGTCCACAGGGTGTTTCGGCGGGACGCCGGCCTGCGCGGAGTCGAGGCGGGCCTGCTTGAGGGCGAAGTACCACTTGGCGGGCTTGTCCGCGTCGTCGATCAACATGAGGCTGGGGTTGTGGCGGAGACCTTCGGCCTGCTGGATCATGGTGACCTGATCCTGCCGAACGAACTTTGCGCCGAAAAATTTGGCGATGGGCGTGACGAAGGGGACGTGGTAGAAGACGTTCCAAGCGGCGATGACGTCGATGCGGCAGGTGGAGGCGGTGACCGGCGTAACGGTAGTGAGCGAGGAGAACCACTTGTCGCCGGCGCGGATGACCTCAGTGCGGCGGTTGGGGAGAGTGAAGTCTATGGTGGTTTCGATGGGCGCGCCGTAAACGCCGAGGAGCTTGTAGGGCGCGGAGTTGCCGCTGGGGGAGTGCGCGGACATGCGGAAGCCTTCGGGGATGGGCTCGAAGCGCTTGGTTTTTTCCCGAATGCTGGCGCGCGATCGCCACCACCAGGCCTGATGCACGAAAGGGCCGTGGGCGGGATCCATGAGGCCGATGATGCCGTGGTCGACGTTGCAGGGCAGGTCGGCGGTGAGGAAGGCGGAGCGATAGCGGCCGCCGAACTTGGCTAACTCCGGTACGGGACGCCGCTCCGCGGTTTCACTTTTTCGTCCGGATCCTGGGCTGGGAATGTAGACCCAGGCGTGGCCGTCGCGTTCTTCGCACGGGAAGGCGGTGGCGTAGATGCGGGTTGCGTCGAGGTGGTCGTGGCTGGAGAGCGAAGGGATGAGGGCGCACTGACCGCTGCAGGGCTCGAACTCCCAGCCGTGGTAGCGGCAAGTGACGCGGTTGCCGTCGAACCATCCGTAACTGAGGGGAATGCCGCGGTGGGGGCAACTGTCGCGCATGGCGAAGACGCGGCCATCGGTGCGGCGCCCCAACACCAGTGGAATATCCAACAGCATTGCCGTAGCCAGCTTGCCTGCGCGCAGCGTGTCCGTCCGCAGGGCCGGATACCAGTCGTCGTAGAGCAGCGTAGCGGTGGGGCCCTGGATGAGGACTCCCGATTCGGTAGTGGTTACAAACGGCATTTGGGACTCACGATAGCATCCCTATCATCGCAGAGACCAGCCTGCATGGATCGAAGCTGAAGGCCGTCCAGGGGCTCGTATTAGACAAGGAACGTCAACTAACCGGCAGGTTCGGTCAGCTTTATCAGTTTTCCGCCCTTGAGCGTGAAGCGCTGGCCGCGCCAGACGATGGTGTTGCCGGCGAAGCCGGCGATCCAGACGGCCATGGCGACGAGGTCGCGCAGAGGCAGGAGCCACAGACTGGGCAGCACCTGGTGGTCGGCGAGAACCTGGGCGCCGACGGTCATGGCCAGTGCGAGGCGCAGGAAGAAACTGAGGCCGAGCAGCCAGAAGCTCACCGGACTCAAACCGCTTGCAATGACGTTGAGCACCGCCCAGGCCAGGCCGTGGGTGAAGATGAGTCCGATGTAGCCGCCGGGACGTGCGTCGCGGACGGTGCGGGCCCAGCGGAGCTGATGATCGATGAAGCCGCGCCAGGTATAGGGAGGCGTGGAGGTTTCGACCACTTCGGCGCTGAGGGCGACGCGGTACCCAGCGCGGTCGATGCGGACACCCAGCTCGTAGTCGTCGGCGAGGTGGTCGACGAGAGGGGCGAGGCCGCCGATCTGGTCGAGGGCTTCGCGGCTGACGGCGAGGGTGGAACCGAGGCCGTAATGCAGGCCGCCTTCGATCATTTTGGAGAGCAGGACGCCGGCCTGGAAGTCGGTGGCGATGCCCAGGGATTCAAGGCGCGAGGGAAGTGTGCCGTGGGCGCGGCCGCGGTAGAGGGCGGTGACGAGGCCGGCTTGTTTTGTGGCAAGCGATGCCGGCGCAAACTGGGCCATGACGCGCTCGAGATAGCGGGGCGAGACGGTGATGTCGGAGTCGTTGATGAGAAGGTATTCGTGGCGGGCGTGGGCTGCGAGCTGGATGAGGGTGCTGACTTTGCCGTTGGTCCCGAGGACGGCTGGGCAGTGGATGAGTTGGATGGCGAGATGGGGGAATTCGCGCTGGAGTGCCTCAACGGTTGGGACGGCCGGGTCATCGAGGGACGATACGCCGAAGAGGAATTCGTAATCGCCGGTGTAAGTCTGGCGGCAGTGGCTGCGGAAGGCGTCGAGCATGAAGGGGTCGAGGCCTTTGAGGGATTTGAGGATGGTGACGCCTGGGGCGAACGCCGGGAGCGGAGCGCTGCGGCCGGCAATGAAGACCCGGGCAGCGAGGATGGCGGCGAGAAAATAGCCCATGCCTGCGAGGGTGAGAACGGTGGTGAAGATCTCCACGGATTGGGCCAGGGCGTGGGGCATTGTTCCTGCAAGTCTAATGGAACGGCCTGTCAAAACTCATGCTGCGCTGAGCGGAAATGCAGGTAGACTTCCCAGAAGGCAGCCAGGGCCCGGCGGCTCGGAGGGTGGACATGAACAACACAAAACAGCAGATCCGCGCGCAGGGAGCAGTGCGGCTGGGGAAGTCGCACCCAATCGTTGGAGCCTCGACGGCGGGTCTCGGCGCTATCCCGGGAACGGTAAGACGAATGCAGGTTTACATTGAAACAAGCATTATCAATGGCACCCAGTGGGCGGCATTCGAACCGAATAACCAGTTGCTGTGGTCACAATTGCAGTTGAGTGTCGGATCCTTCATGCAACGGCTCTTCATGCAGAGCAGCTTTGCCGGGTCGACGCCGCAGCAAGCCTACTTTGTAATGTGTGACGCAACCAACAATCCGCAGTCGAGCATTGCCCAGGGAATTGTCAACATCGCCGTGGGGTTCGCGCCGCTTTTCCCTGGGACGTTCGTGGTGATACAGATTCAGCAAATGGCAGGTCAAAGCTCAATTTCCTGAAGGGAAAGTGATACCCGTCACATCCAGCGAGGGAAAACCGGGGTACGTTCGCAATACAAGGCGAAAAACTCTGTTCAATTCTTTAGGTCGCGTTTCCCGCGCCCTGCTGGAGGTATACGTGCCGATAACCGTTGTGCTTGCTGTCGGGCTGGATTCGATTGAGGTGGAGATGCACCGCTCGGTCTGGAAATCGTCGGGGTTTTTCGTGATTGACGCGGCAACTGTGCAGGAAGCCATCGGTCACTTCGAGGCCGGAGACTTCGACTTGGTGCTCCTGGGCAATTTCCTTCCCTTCGACAAGAAAGAGAGACTGACCTACCTGATTCGCGCCACCGGTTCCCATGTACCGGTAGTGAGCATTGGTGACCCTTCGAGCGATCCGGATTCGTACGCGGATGCTACGCTGCGAGGCGACCCGGGCGCGCTCTTGACGGGGATCAGCGCGATTGTGGCAGAGAGGGCAAGAACGCGCCGTCCGCCGCCGTTTCTGCTCGGCAAAATAGCCTAGTGTCCTGAGTCCGAAATTCGCTTCGTTATTCAGACAATCTTTTACCTCCCAAAAGAGAGTGTCATCCTGAGCATCATGCCTCGCCTCGGCAAGATACGGCCGGAATGGACCCGCGCTGGACCAGCAAAAAAAGCATCGTGCCCCGTTTTGCGCCTTACCGGGGTCCCCGCGGACAGGTCTTCGTCCGTGGGGTGGTCTTACCGGGGTCCCCGCGGACAGATCTTTGTCCGTGGGGTGGTCAGGCGCAAGGCGGGAAAGTACAAACCTCAACAACCCGGTTCATCTGGAGCAGCCTGACTCGCCGCGCCGAGTTACGGATGAAATGAACAGTTGTTGGAGATCGGGTCCTGCGCTGACTCGCTAACTTGCTATCGCGGCGAAGCCGCGGCTAGCTGCTGATTTTGCTTGACCGGGTTTCTTGTTCATAGGGAGCGAACGGGCGGGCGCCCTCTGGGCAACGCGCACTTCAGCCCCAGGTGGGCGCCCTCTGGGCACGCAGACAGGTTTTCGTCTTCGCAGTGGAGCCTGGGGGTGGTGCGTCGAAGGATCTGCTGTTGCTTTTCGTCATTTATGCAATGAACTTTGGACTCCCCACACTAGGATCCATTCATACCCAAATCAAACGTAGAGCGTGTCCGGTCTTTTGAGTCGGAAGACGCGCGGTGCGTCTTGACAGCCCTATACTTCTAGGGGTACTTTTCATACCAAGATGTACAGGGGTGGGCAACATAGGAGTGAAAGCATGGCTCGCAACGATTTGCAGGGCAGTCTCGACCTGCTGGTTTTGAAGACGCTTTCGCAGCGCGGCAGGCTGCACGGCTACGGGATTGTCGCGCATATCCAGAAGGCGTCCGAAGAGCTGCTGCAGGTGGAAGAGGGCTCGATTTACCCGGCGCTGCACAGGATGGAGCAGAGCGGGTGGATCCGCGCGGAATGGGCGCTGACGGAGACGGGGCGGAAGGCGAAGTACTACATGCTGACGACCGCCGGAGGAAAACAACTGCAGGCGGCGGAAGAAGGCTTCGAACAGCTTGTAAAGGGCGTCCGCGCAATGCTGCGGTATGCGTGAGGTGAGGGAATGGCGCTGATTCGCAGGATGGTAAATCTGTTTCGCCGCAGCCGTATGGATGGTGAGATTGAGGCTGAACTCCGGTCGCATATCGAGATGCGGATTGAGGAGAATCTGGCTGCCGGAATGAGTGCGGATGAGGCGCGGCGCGATGCAATGGTGCGCTTTGGTAACCATGTGGTTATGAAAGAGCGCGTGACGGCGGCGGATGCGAGTTTGGGGATTGGTAATTTGTGGCGCAATGTGCGATTTGCGTTGCGGCAGTTGCGGAGGTCGCCGGGATTTGCGCTGACGGCGATTGTTACGCTGGCGCTGGGGATTGGGCCGACGGTGGCGATTTTCAGTATTGTTTGGGCTACGTTTCTTGCGCCGTTGCCGTATCCGCAAGCGGACAGAATGGTGGTGGCGTGGACACACTATAAAGGCGAGCGCTACCCAACGCGCGCTGACGATTTTGCCGAGTATGCGGCGCAGAGCCACGCGTTTCAGCGGCTCGATTTTCTTTCGTGGGAGGGGTACCATCTAACGAACCCAGACCACACCCAGGATGCGATCACCGGGA
>Ga0302187_10003020_pt1 | contig 13671 bp, 10 predicted proteins | sample II_Bog_E1_3_FD_202120 | JGI IMG/M metagenome (GOLD analysis project Ga0302187, IMG submission 202120) | Peat permafrost microbial communities from Stordalen Mire near Abisko, Sweden - II_Bog_E1_3 | ecosystem: Environmental > Terrestrial > Soil > Wetlands > Peat | place: Sweden: Abisko...
AGGGCAGCACCGCCGCGCAAAACGGACAGGCCGGCGTGAGCCCACGTGTTTCGCTGGACGTTTCGCGCATCAACCTGCGCGGCACCACGCAGTCGCTGACGTTGCACACCACGTATGGCCTGCTGGAGCGCGTTGCCACGCTGACCTACAACGTTCCGCAGTTCTTCGGGAGGCCAAACCTGACGGCATCGGTCTCGGGTGGCTACTCCAACGTGCAGAACATCACCACGTTCCAGGCATCGACGCTGCAGGCCGACTTCCGTGTCGCGCAGAAGATCAAGCGTGCCGACAACGTGATCTACGACTTCCTCTATCGCCGTATCTCGGTGAACGAGGACTCGCTGGAGATCACGCCCAACCTGGTGCCACAGCTTTCGGAGCCCGTAACAGTAGGCGGCCCGGGCATCACATTCTTCCATGACACGCGCTCTCCTTCGCCGCTGGACGCTCAGCACGGGCAGTACTTCAGCGCGCAGGAGTTTATCTCCTACTCGACCTTTGGCGCGGAGACCGACTTCAGCCGGTCGGACTTCTCGCATTCGAGCTACTACACGTTCGGCAAGCGCCGGAAGTACACCTTCGCTCGCAACCTGCGGGTGGGTTTTGAGAACTTCTACGGCGGCACAAGTGGCGTCAGCAATCTTGCGAGCATCGGTGCGATTGCGAACTGTTCCGGCAGCCTGCTTTACACCAACGCGACCTGCAACCCGATCCCCTTGCCCGAGCGGCTGTATGCCGGTGGAGCGAACTCACTGCGAGGCTTCGGCATCAACGATGCCGGCCCGCGCGATCTCACCACCGGATATCCGGTCGGCGGCTCGGGTGCGGTGGTGAATACCTTCGAGCTGCGCATGCCGCCGCCGGTGCTGCCGCTCGTGGGCGACAGCGTATCGTTCGTGTTCTTCCACGACATGGGCAACGTGTTCCGTTACCCCACGGACATGCTCTCGAGCATCAAGAACTTCCACCAGCCCAATCGCAAGACCTGCGAGAACGTCAGCGTTCCTGCCGGGACCACGGATGTCAGCACGTTGACCGGGACCTGCAGCTTCAACTACTACTCACACGCGATTGGCATGGGCGCGCGCTACAAGACCCCCGTCGGCCCCATCCGAGTTGACTTCAGCTATAACCTGAATCCGCCCACGTATCCGGTCTACGACGACTACACGGGCGCGGCACCCTACGTGGGCCACGCGAGCCACTTCAACTTCTTCTTCGGTATCGGACAGACCTTCTAGACGATGACATGGCGAGCACAAGACGGCGGAACGTTGGTAGCGACAGTGCTCGCGGCGCTGTGCCTGTGCGGAACGGCGTGCGCGCAGGTGGCTCCGTTGACGCTGAATGCGACCGGCCCGGCGAAGGTCGCTGCGCCGATGCCACCCGTGCCGCAGGCGGGAGCAGCGGGCGCGCCAGGGACGCAGATCGATCGGATCGTCGCGATCGTGAACGGCGATCTGATCCTCGACAGCGATGTGGACCAGGAGCTTCGGCTTGAGGCACTCGAGCCATACGACAATCCCACCCGCGAGGGCTCACGCGATGAGGCGGTGAACCGGCTGATCAATCGCGACCTGATCCTGCAGCAGGTGAAGCTGCAGAACGAGGATCCACCGTCGGCGGCCGAGGTGGAGGCTGAGGTCGATGGCCTGCGCCGGAACATCCCGGCATGCAAGCGCAACGATTGCGCCACCAAAGCCGGCTGGACTGCTTTCCTCGCGACGCATGGCTTCAATGAGGAGACGCTGCAGTCCCTGTGGTCCGAGCGCATGCAGGTGCTCAATTACATCGAGCAACGCTTCAAGATGGGCATTCGCATCACGCCGCAGGAGATTCAGGAGTACTACACGAAGACCATGCTGCCGGAGTACGCGGCGCAGCATGTGATGCCTCCCAGCCTCGACAGCCTCTCGGAACGTATCCAGGAGGTGCTTCTCGCACAGCGCGTGACAGCGTTGCTGGATGACTGGCTGAAGAGTCTGCGCGCGCAAGGCTCGGTGGTCGTGCTGCATCCGGGGGAGGTTGCGCCATGAGCCTCTTCGGAAACGACCCCAAGGATCCGGTCGCCAAAGGCCCAGAGGATGACAAGCCCAAGGCGCATGAGTCCCTTCGCGAGCACTTGAAAGAGACCCGCGAGCATTTGAAGGAGACGGGCGAGCACCTCAAAGAAAAGCTGAAGGAAGCTCACGAACGGTACGAGGAGATCCCTCCGGCCCAGCGCCGCGGCTTCTGGAAGTGGGTCGGCTATGTCTCCGCTTCTATGCTGGGGTTGATCGTGCTGATGCTGGGCGTGGCCACCTGGTACACGGGCACGGAGGACTTCCAACATCGCGTGGGCCGCGAGGTGAAGGAGGTTCTGGAAGACTCCACCGGCGGCCGGGTCGATGTTGGCCACATCGGCTTCAGTCTGTGGCACCTGGCGATCGAGGTGGACGGGCTCGTCATCCATGGCACCGAACCTACGGGTGACATGCCGTATCTCTCTGCCGACAAGATCCTGCTTCGGCTGCGCATCAACACGTTCCTCTCGCACACAGTGGGCAAGGGAGCGCAGACGCACGTCGGGCTCAACTTCCTGCGTGTCGAGCAGCCGCATGTTCACCTGATCGTAAGCAAGGACGGCACCACCAACCAGCCGACGCCGAAGCATCCCACGCCGAGCAATGAGCCCGTGCAGAACACGCTGCTCGATCTTCAGGCGGGTGAGGTGCAGCTGGCCAACGGCCTCGCGGTGATCAACGACAAGTCAATCCCCTTCGACATGGCAGCGCATGATTTAGCTGCCGAGGTGCACTACCTCCCGGAGACCGACCACTACGGCGCAACAGTGGATCTGAACGACCTGCGGACGAGGATCAGCAAGCAGCCGGAGGTGCAATCGCAGCTGCATATCGCAGCCGAACTGGGCCGGGACACGTTCTCGCTGAACAAGGTGGATTTCACCACGGCACGCAACACGCACGTCACGGCGAACGTCTTCCTGCGCAACTTTGCGAAGCCGATATGGCAGGCCACCGCGAACGGCGCGATTGACCTGAAGCAGCTGGGTCTGCTGGCTGGGATCGATGGCTTCAGCGCAGGCACGGTAGAGCTTGGAGTCAGTGGCCACTCCTGCGATGTCACCCCACAGGAGGCACAGGCGAAGCCGCACTTCTGGCAGCACAACCGCAAGACGCCGCCTTCAGCCAAGGTGCTGCCTCCGAGCCCGGACTGCCAGAAGGGCTATCTACTGCTGGGTGAGGTGAAGGCCCATCGCGTGGCCTATCGCATCCCTGAGGTTCGCTTCCATGATGTCGATGCCGTGGCGCACCTGAACGTGACCCCCGAGGAGCTGCTCTTCACCTCGATTACGTCGACGCTTCCCGGCGGTGGCCGGATCGCGGGCGACATGAAGATTGTGAATTGGCTGGGCGAGGTGCCGCCTGATTCGCCGGTCGCCTCAGCGACGACGGTGGCGAGCGAGAAGGTCGCCAACAACGCGGCCAAGAGTATCGGCGCAAAGGCACCGGTAGCGAACGTGAAGGCCGTGAAGCAGAAGGATGTTCTGCCGAAGACCGCAGCATCTCTGGACGCGCCGATCACGGGCACTCACACCTACATCACCGTGAAGGTCCAGGGCATTTCGCTGCGGACGATCATGGACATCACGGCACCGGAGCACTACGGCGACCTCGGGCTCGATACCTCGATCGCCGGGCCTGTGGAAGTCGATTGGGGAGGCCCCGCCACCAACGTCTCCGACACCGTGAAGGTGGATGCGGACCTGACCCTGACTCCTACCGGCAAGCAGACGGCAGGCAGGCAGAACATCCCGGTGAGCGGCCACGTGCTGGGCCACTACGTCGGAGCCAACGAGACGGTAAAGATCACCTCGATCAACCTGCAGACCCCGGCGACGACGCTGCAGGCGAGCGGCGTTCTCGGTGTCAACAAAGGCGACCCGCTGACGCAGCTTGCGTTGAACCTGCAGGCACGCGATCTGAGCGAGTTCGACTCCGTGCTGCAAACCTTAGGGTTTGAGAACAACGGCAAGCGCGGTTCGGCGGCCATTCCTGTTACGCTGCATGGCTCGCTGGCCTTCAGCGGTGAAGCACACGGCGCCGTGCGCGACCTGGACGTAAAGGGCCATCTCTCCGCCGACAACTTTGAAGCAGCCCTGGGAACAACGGCCGATGTGCACGTGGACTCTCTGGTTGCCGATGCGGAGTACTCGCCCTACTCGGGGCTGGCGGTGGGTTCCTCGACGATCAAGCGCAATACGGCTGTTCTCGAAGCGACGGGCACCTATCGTCCGCGCAAGGTGGTGTCGCGCCGCGGCCTTGTGAGCTACGTGTGGGACGAGAACGGCGACATCGACGCCAGCGTGAAGCTGGACACGGCCCAGGCCACGGACATGCTGGACATTGCGGGACAGAAGGGCAAGGTCCCGCTCACGGGAACAGTCGCGCTGAATGCCCATGCGGCCGGCACGGTGAAGTCTCTGGCCGGCGGCGGCGAGCTGACGCTGAAGAACGGTACAGCCTACGGTGAGGATTATCAGACGCTCGACGTGGCGTTCACCATGGCCGGACCGCAGATCAATGCGTCGCACCTACTGGTGCAGGCGTACGACATGGCGGTGAACGGCTCAGGCAGCTACAACTACGAGACGAAGCGCATCGTCGCACAACTTGCGGGCAACAACATGCAGCTGGCAAAGCTGGCAGCGTTGCGCAATGCCGGGGCGGAGGGTTCGCTGACCTTCAACGCCGATGCGAACGGCACGCTGCAGGAGCCGAATCTGCATGCGAAGCTTAGCCTTGCGAAGCTTGTGTACCAGGGCAAGCCGCTGGGAGATCTGAACGCGACGGCGTACAGCACGAAGAACATCGTCTATTACGATGTCCATTCGAATGCACTGGGAGCGCAGCTGGTGGCGAACGGCCACACGGCGCTGACAGGCAACTTCGATACCAACGCGAAGATCACGCTGGCGGACCTCGACCTCGCCAACGCGATTGCGTTGTTCGCGCCGGGCAGCGTGAAGGCCAGTTCGAACATCAGTGGCACGGTGAACATCTCCGGCCCGGCATCGCAGCCCAAGCAGCTGGCGGGAACGGTCGAGCTGAATCTCGACAAGATCATGCTGCAGGGCATCGACCTGAAGACGGCCGAGCCGTTGCGGGCTTCGCTGCGGAACGGTTCGCTCTCGATCGACCAGCTGCACATCACCGGCCAGGATACGGACCTGCATGCGGGCGGCTCGGCGGTGCTCTTTGGCGACCCCAATCCGCAGGGCGGCACGCTCAGCCTGACGGCCAACGGCAGCATCAACATGGGCCTCGCGCATGTCTTCGACCCGGACTTGATCACCAGCGGCAAAGTCACCTTCAACGTTGGTGCGAATGGCCGGATGAAGGCGCCTCAGCTCAACGGCAAGGTCCAGTTCCAGAATGTGAACCTCGCGATCGATGGCATCCCAAATGGCCTGAGTTCGATGAACGGCTCGCTGGCGTTCAACGAGAACCGTCTCGATGTGCAGTCTCTGACTGGGCGTTCCGGCGGCGGCGACCTGAAGATCGGCGGATCGATCTACTACCAGAAGGGTCTGCTTGCCGACCTGACCGCCACCGGCGACAACGTGCGGGTGCGCTACAACGGCCTGAGCGCGACGGCGAACTCGAACTTCCGTCTCCAGGGGGGACCGCAATCTCTGCTGTTCTCCGGCAACGTGCTGATCACGCGCTTCAATGTTGGCCCTGATGTGGACTTCGCGGGGTTCGCTGGAGCCGGTGGCGTCGAGCTTCCGCCCGACCCTACGTCTGCCGCCAACAAGGTTCGGCTCGACGTGCGAGTGACGAGCTCTCCGCAGCTCGACTTCCAGAACAGCTATGCGAAGCTCGCGGGCACGGTGGACCTGACGGTGCGCGGCACCGCGGCGGTGCCCAGCATCCTAGGGCGCATCCAGATCACCGAGGGCAGCGCGACCTTCGCAGGCACGAAGTACCAGCTTGACCGCGGGACGATTTACTTCTCCAACCCGGTACGCATCGACCCGATCATCGACCTGACGGCGAGTGCTCGCGTGGAGAACTACGACCTCACCATCGGGTTGAACGGCACGATGACCAACCTGAAGCCGACCTACCGCTCTGAGCCACCACTGACCGAGGCCGACATCTTCAACCTGCTCGCGCTCGGCCGCACGCAGGAAGAAGCGCAGCTCTACCAGGAGCAGCAGGTGCAGGCCGGGACCGATCCGACGACAAACGCGCTGCTGGGCGGAGCGTTGAATGCGACGGTCTCAAGCCGTGTCGGGAAGCTGTTCGGCGCGGGCTCGGTGAAGATCGATCCGGCGTTCGTCGGAACGTTGGGCAACTCGTCGGCTCGCATCACCGTGCAGGAGCCGCTGTCCAAGCAGCTGACGCTGGTGTTCGCGACCAACGTAAACCAGACGGCCCAGCAGCTGATCCAGGTGCAATGGCAGGTGTCGGAGAACCGGTCGATTGTAGCCACCCGCGACGAATCGGGCGTCTTCTCCATCGTGTACAAGATCCGCAAGCGCTATCGCTAAATTCGGGCCCGGTGTTGTGTCACGGTTTTGTCAGCGCTGCTACCTAACCCGTGGCGTCCAGCATCGAATGATTGACCTCCGAGGGGTACGGAGGCACGAGGAGAACAAGCACCATGCGCATCCGAACATTTCTACCCGCCGCCGCCATCCTGACTGTGGCGCTCTCAAGCTTCCAGGCCACAGCCCAGAAGGTCGATCCCGACCCGCAGTTGCAGGCTGAGGTACAGAAGGCTCTCAGCAAGAAGCAATTCGCCGACGTGAAGGTTGACGTGGCTGATGGCGTGGTCACGCTCACCGGCTCCGTCAACAAGCTGAATGACAAGATCGATGCCACGAAGAAGGCCGACCACTTCAAGCCTGTGGGCGTGCAGAACCGCATCCAGGTGGCGATGAACGGCGGCCCCGTCGTCAGCGATCAGCAGCTTGGCGAAAAGTTGATGAAGAAGATCCTCTACGCCCGCGAGGGCTACTGGACGCAGCCGTTCAACGCGTTCACGCTGGGCGTGCGCGATGGTGTGGTGACCGTGGGCGGCGTCGCTGTGCGGCCCGAGGACAAGGATGAGGTCATCGGAGACGTGACCGAAACCAATGGCGTGCGTGATCTGGTGGACAACATCAAGGTGGCTCCGCTTTCGAACGTGGACGATCAGCTACGCCGCGCGCTCTTCACCGCGATCTATGGCTACACGGCGCTGAACCGCTATGCGCTCGATCCCGCGAAGCAAATCCGCATTGTCGTCATCAACGGCCATGTCACGCTGGTGGGTTCGGTGGACAGCGCGATGGATAAGCAGATGGCCGGGATGCGCGCGAATGGCGTCCCGGGCGTGTTCTCGGTGGAGAACGACCTGCAGGCGCCGGGGCAGGAACGCGGAAGGTAGGTGTTGGTTTCAGGTTGTTGGGTGTTGGGTCTGCTGTTTCGAGGCCCGACACCCAAGGACCCGGTCCGGAGGCCGCGTGGCGTGCAGTATCCGCGTTTCAAGTACGATTAAGTGATGGAAAACATTCTCCGCAGCACGCGCGTCACGCTGGAGATGATCAAGTGGGAGCACTCGATCTTTGCCCTCCCATTCGCTTTGACGGGAGCGATGCTGGCAGCTGGCGGTTGGCCGCCTCTGCATGTGCTGGGTTGGATCATCGTGTGCATGGTGAGCGCCCGCTCTGCAGCGATGGCATTCAATCGCCTGGTCGATGCAAAGCTCGATGCAGCAAATCCTCGCACCTCGATGCGGGCACTGGCCAAGGGTGAGCTGACGATCACGTTTGTCCTTGCTTTTACGGTGCTCTCGGCGTGCCTGTTCCTCGTGGCCTCCGCGATGCTCAATCGCCTGACGCTGCTGCTGGCGCCCTTGGCGCTGGCGGTGATCCTGAGCTACAGCTACATGAAGCGCATCACGCGCTGGTCGCACCTGGTGCTGGGACTGGCGCTGGGGATTGCGCCGTCGGCTGCATGGATCGCCGTGCGCGGCACGTATGACTGGCGCATGCTGATGATGACGGCGATTGTGCTGCTGTGGGTGGGAGCGTTCGATGTGCTGTATGCCTGCCAGGACTTCGAGCACGATCGCAAGGTTGGGCTGAACAGCATTCCCGCCGCGTTCGGACTGGAGGGCGCGTTCTGGATCGCACGGGGGATGCATATCGCGATGTTTGTCCTACTCTTCGTGCTGGTGCATGCCTTCGGGCTGGGATGGATCGCGTTTGCAGGGATGTGCCTTGTGGGCGCGCTGCTGGCGTATGAGCACGCGATCGTGAGCCCCCGCGACCTGAGCCGGATGAACGCGGCCTTCTTCACGCTTAATGGGATCATCTCGGTGGTGTTCTTCGTGTTCGTTGCCGCAGACATTTTGATTCGGCGTTAGTGTCTCAGCCCAAAGTTCTCGAGGCATTGAGTCGGGCCTTCAGCCCTCTGTTTTGTTGCGAACCGTAACCCAGGGCTTCGCCCTGGGTTACGGGGATAAGGGGGGCCTTTGGCCCTTACAAACTCTCGGCCTCGACAACTTCAGGCGCCATGCACTTCCGCTCCCATGAACCTTCGCTCTCGAGAACCTCTGGCACTCGAAGCTACAAGGAGTTTCTGGCTGAGGCGACAAGTACTGCGCACAACGAGAAAGGCCCGCCGAAGCGGGCCTTTTCTCGTTGTGTGGAGGCGAAGTCTACTCTTCGTGATTCTTGTGGCGATCCGCGAAGTTCTCCACATGCTCGCGAACGTTCTGCGCGGTGGAGACGATCTTCTCTCGGATATCATGCGCCTTCGCTTCTGCCTCAGGCTGGTGGCGCTCCTTGGTGTCCTTGGCGGCCTCTTCGAGACTGCCCCAGGCTTGCTGGGCATGTCCCTTGATCTGCTGGGCTGCGCCCTCGTTGGCCATGGAATCGTTGTGGGTCAACTCGCCGACGCTCTGCTTCACGCGGCCGGCCACCTCATTCAACTTGCCCTTGATCGTGCTTTCGCTCGTCGTAGTGCTCATATCGGGACTCCCTGGTGAAGTTGCCGCGTCGTTGAGCGAAAGAGCCTCAAACGACGCGGCCTGATGTTGGGTTGAACGTGCTGATGCTCTGCACGAATCCGGTTTGTAGATCGGCCCGCCGGATCGCCTCGAAGAAAGCGCCTAGATGCCTCGGCGCCCAGAAAGCAGGTTGAAGATCAGAACGATGATCGCCAGGACCAGCAGAAGATGAATCCAGCTTCCGAGCGTGTACCCACTGACGACGCCGAGAAGCCAGAGGATGACGAGAATGATTGTGATGGTCCAAAGCATGCGGTCGTTCTCCTAAATGTGAAGCGCGTTCCCAATCACTGCCGGGATTTGCGCTGTTATCCTGCCGGCCTCCGCGCCGGGCTGTAAGGAATAAGAGCCGATGGTACAGAGCGAGGTTGTCCCCCGCCAGCGATAATCTGATGTATCGACAGGGTTGCCCGCTTACGCAAAAAACGCAGCGGCGACCAGCGGGAGGGCGGTAACGGTGAGCGGAACGATGCAGGCGCAGGGGCAGAAGAACAGCACGGTGCGAACGGTCGCCATCCAGGGTGAGCCCGGCTCCAACAGCCACATGATGGCGTTGGAGATGCTTGGCGACGTTGAAATCGTTCCTTGCTCCCTGTCGGGCGAGGTGATCGCGGCTCTCGTGGCGGGCCGAGTCGACGGTGCCGTGCTGCCCATCGAGAACAGCCTGCATGGCAGCGTGCATGAGCACTACGACCTGATGCTCGCCAATCCGGTGCGCATCGACAGCGAGGGCCTGCTGCGCATCCGGCACAACCTGATGGTAGTGCCGGGAGTGAAGCTCGACGAGATCCGCACTGTCTACTCACACCCTGTGGCGCTGGCGCAGTGCCGCAAGTACCTCGCGACAATGACAAGCGCGCGCGCCGTGCCCTTCTATGACACGGCTGGGAGCGTGAAGCACGTGATGGCAGAGGGCCTGCGTGACGTCGCGGGCGTGGCGCCAGCGCTGGCTGCGGAGATCTATGGGGCGGAGATTCTTGTTCCGGGCATTGAGGACCACGAGGACAACTACACGCGCTTCCATCTGCTGCGGCGTGCCTCGGACCCGAAGCCGGGGGGCCTTCCTGCGCCCAACTTTTCTGCACCCAACAAGCTGAGCGTGGCGTTCGCCGTCGAGCATGAGCCCGGCACGCTGGTTGCGGCGCTGCAGGGCCTTGCAGGAGCAGGTGTCAACCTGATGAAGATCGAGTCCCGCCCGGTTCCGGGCAGGCCGTGGGAGTACATCTTTTACGTCGACTTCCGGTTCGAGGACGACTCCACCGCCGACGCCGCACTGGAGGCCCTGAAGCCGGTGTGCTCGATGGTGAAGGAGCTTGGGCGGTACGCTGCGGCGTAAGGACGGTGCGGGCGTTCTCCGGTATGAGTTGTCCGTTGTCCGTTGCCAGGTGCGGAGGCTCATGGTTTCGGGGGACGGAGATCTGACAACCGACAACGGGAGCTATTCCGTCTTCGGCTTGTCCTCTTCTGCCGGCAGCGGCTGCGCCACGCTGAAGTCCGTGATGGGTCCTACCTGCTGGGGCTGTACACGTGAGGTCATTGGCGGCGCTCCCCAAGGGCGACCGTTGACTGCCTGTGCGGGGCGGGCGCCGGGCGAGAACGCCTCACGCGTGCGACGCAGCGCGAAGTAGACGATCCACCAGACCCCGACGAGGGCGATGAGGCCCGACACGAGGCCCATGCCCGCGAAGACGAGGCGCATCTGCGACTGGCTCACGGTGGGGGGAAGCTTCATGGCACTCGCCATGAGCGGAGCCAGGAGGCAGCCCAGCGTGAAGAAGCCTGCAACGACGGCCACGATGCCTCCCTGCGCCATGATGGAGATGCGCGCCCATGGCTTGAGCCGCAGCAGTCCCACGATCGTCACACCACCCCAGACGGCCAGCCCGAGCCCGATGATGGTCATCATCGCGTAGACCAGCATGATCGCAGCGACAGAGGGCGGGACCGTACCCTGCACCTGGCTCTGTGCTTGAGCCTGTGCCTGGGCAGCCGCAAGAGCCTGCGGAGATTTGTGGACCAGCACGGCGGCCATGACGCCGATCCCGGCAGAGCCCAGCGCGGCCAGCGTGGCCAGGCCCAGGGTCAGGGCTGCGATCACGACTCCCGTGGGACGGCGCTCGGCAACCGAAAGAGTGGGAGGAACGGTGGCGGGCGCAGCAGAGGAATCGTAGGGATCGTAGGTCATGGTCAGCTCGGGAACTCAGAAATAGAAGGAAGCGTTGGCGGAAGTGTACCGTGTCCACGTGGCGGAGCTGGGAAAGAAGCCAAAACCGCCACTTTCGGGGCTTCGCGGGCTGACCCCGCAGCTTTACAGTCGTGGCACCGGGAGCGTAGGGTGACGCGATGGCCGGTGCGGACGTGTGCTTCCGCTCACATCCCTGAGGGATGGATGCGGGGTACGCTGTCTGTCAGCGCTTACGGGCGCTCATACCGCGTCGGTTAAGATAGTTCAAACCCCGAATTTGCAGTGTGAGCCAACGATACGCCGGCGCGCATGCAAGGAGACGAAGACGAGATGGCAAGTGGAAGCTGCGACATCGGCCTGATTGGCCTGGCAGTGATGGGCCAGAACCTGGTCCTCAACATGAACGACCACGGCTTCAAGGTGTGCGTTTTCAACCGCACGACAAGCAAGGTGGACGAGTTCCTGGCGCAGGAAGCGAAGGGCACCGAGGTTGAAGGTGCTCACTCGATCGAAGAGATGTGTTCCAAGCTCAAGACGCCGCGCCGCGTCATGATCATGGTGAAGGCGGGCTCGGTCGTCGACCAGACCATCGAGCAGATTGTTCCCTTCCTGGAGAAGGGCGACATCATCATAGACGGCGGTAACTCGCTGTTCACCGACTCCGAGCGAAGGACGAAGGAGCTCGGAGCACAGGGCTTCCACTACATCGGCACGGGCGTTTCGGGTGGCGAAGAGGGTGCTCGTTTCGGCCCGTCGATCATGCCTGGCGGCGATCCCGCGGCATGGCCTGCGGTGAAGGCGATCTTCCAGGGCATCTCTGCCAAGGTGGAAGACGGCACTCCCTGCTGCGACTGGGTGGGTGAGGGCGGAGCCGGGCACTACGTGAAGATGGTGCACAACGGCATCGAGTACGGCGATATGCAGCTGATCGGCGAAGCCTACCAGCTTCTGAAGGACACGCTGCACCTGACCGCCGATGAGCTGGCTACCATCTTTACGGAATGGAACAAGGGCGAGCTCGACAGCTACCTGATCGAGATCAGCGCGACGATCTTCGCGAAGAAGGACGATGACGGCACGCCGATGGTCGACAAGATCCTCGACACCGCTGGCCAGAAGGGTACCGGCAAGTGGACCGCGATCTCCGCTCTCGACATGGGCATGCCCGTGACGCTGATCGGCGAGAGCGTGTTCGCCCGCTGCCTGTCGGCGATCAAGGAAGAGCGCGTTGAAGCTTCGAAGATCCTCACCGGCCCCACGGCGCCTGCGTTCACGGGCGACAAGGCGGAGTTCATCGAGAACGTGCGCCGCGCGTTGTTCTGCTCGAAGCTGATCAGCTACGCGCAGGGCTACATGCTGCTCCGCGAGGCTGCCAAGGAGTACAAGTGGAACCTCAACATGGGTGGCATCGCGCTGATGTGGCGCGGTGGCTGCATCATCCGCTCGGTGTTCCTGAACAACATCAAGGCCGCCTACGACAAGAATCCGAAGCTCGAGAACCTGCTGATGGATGACTTCTTCTCGGGACTGCTGAACAAGTACAACGCCAGCTGGCGCAAGGGTCTGATCGCGGCGATCGAAGCCGGTATCCCGACACCTGCGTTCTCCACGGCACTCGCGTTCTACGATGGTTACCGCTCCGAGCGTCTGCCGGCCAACCTGCTGCAGGCGCAGCGCGACTTCTTCGGCGCGCATACATACGAGCGCATCGACAAGCCCCGCGGTGAGTTCTTCCACACCAACTGGACGGGTCGCGGCGGTCGCGTATCGTCCTCGACGTACAACGCGTAAGGCAGTGAACAGACAGTAGAGGCAACGACAAAGGCCCGCTCACGTTGAGCGGGCCTTTGTGTTGCAGGAAGCAGTATGTTGATTTCCACCTGCTCTGCCGCCGTGCAGGGCTCTCCTGTGCGAGCTACGGGCGATGCGCAGTGAGGAGACCTGGGCCTCGTTCATGCCGTGCGTGGCTGCCTGCACCGGCCGAAACAACAGGTCTCTTCACCGCGCGTCGCTGCCAGCTCGAAGGTGCCAGATCAACTCGTCGGCACACTGCCTGACGGCGGTGCGGTTCAGCTGATGCGTCCGGAAAAGCTCGGCATGATCACCTGCATGACGTACATTGTCGCGATCACCACAGTGAGAAGGCCGATCGCAATGGCGTAGATGCGAGTGGGCATGGCGAGAGCCTGGACGCGATGCACGATCATCTCCTGCTCCACGTGCACGGCGGCGGTGCCGCTCGCGTCCGAGAGGAAGAGTTGATCGGTTTCCATATTGGTTAGGTGCGAGCGATAGATCATGAGGGCGAGAAAGCCGGCGATCATTACGCCCCAGACGACGGACAGGACAACAAGTGTGGTCATCAAGGACCTCCTTGAACCATCTGCCGAAAGACCCGGCTCGCCTTCCGTTTCAACAACGGG
>Ga0302187_10003023_pt1 | contig 13667 bp, 13 predicted proteins | sample II_Bog_E1_3_FD_202120 | JGI IMG/M metagenome (GOLD analysis project Ga0302187, IMG submission 202120) | Peat permafrost microbial communities from Stordalen Mire near Abisko, Sweden - II_Bog_E1_3 | ecosystem: Environmental > Terrestrial > Soil > Wetlands > Peat | place: Sweden: Abisko...
GACCAGCCCGGACACTTCGGTCACTTGCGCGGAAATGCGTTCGAACACCGCGCCGGTGCGACCGACCAGTTGCACCCCGTGCACGACTTCCTGCCCGCTGGCGGTGATCAGGCGTTTGATGTCTGCGGCTGCTTCGGCAGAACGTTGCGCCAGCGCGCGTACTTCGTTGGCCACCACGGCAAAGCCCTTGCCCGAATCACCGGCACGGGCGGCTTCGACCCCGGCGTTGAGCGCCAGCAGATTGGTCTGAAATGCGATGGCATCGATCACCGTCAGGATCTGGGCAATCTCTTGCGCCGATCGTTCGATGCCGGCCATCGCTTCGACCGCTTGTGTCACCACATCGCGGCCTTCGCTGGCCTGCGCTTCGGCCTGGCCGATCGCGGTGTTGGCCGCACTGGCACCATCGGCGGTTTGGCGCACGCCGCTGGTAACCTGGTCCAGCGCGGCAGAGGTTTCCTCGATATTGGCTGCCTGTTGCTCGGTGCGCTGGGCCAGATCGTCGGAGGCCTGGCGAATTTCCGCCGCCCCGCCGGTGATCCCCGCGCTGGCGGCATTGACCGACGCCATGGCCCGCCCGATGGCCACCATGGCATTGTTGAAATCGCGCTTGAGATTGGCAAAGCGCCCTACCAGATCGGCCTCGACACGCGCCGCCAGATCCCCACGGGCCAGGGCACCGAGCGCCTGGCCGATGCTCGACACGATCAGTTCCGCCTGGGCTTCCATGGCCTGTTCGGCACTGGCCAGTTGATCGCGGAACATGGCCATCGATATCGCCATTTGCCCCACTTCGTCGGTGCGGTCGATGTGCGGGATGGCATGGCCGGTCTGCCCGGCGGCCAGCCGCTCCATCGCGCTGCGCAGATCGTGCAGCGGCATCACCACGCTGCGCCGGATCATCACGAACCCGGCACTTGCCCCGGCCAACCCGGTCAGCGCGGTCGCCACCAGCAACAGAATCTGGGCAAACCGCGTTGATTGCGCTGCAGAGGCGCGCAAGTCGGCCACTTTGTGGTCGAGTGCCTCGATGCTCTGATCGGCAATCTTTGATGCGGCTCGTTCCGCCGGGCGCACGACGTGATGGAAATCGTCGAGCGCTCCGCCGGTATCCCCGCTCAGCGCCTTGGCGGCGGTGGTTTTCAACGCATCGACCACCTGGTGCTGCCCGGTAAAGAATTCGGGTGGCACAAAGCTGTGATCGGGCTGCGTTGACAGGCGCTCCAGACCCGATGCCATGGCCTCGATGCGCTGGTCGAACTTGGTGGCGATCTTTGCGCGTTCGTCGCTGTCGGTCTCGGTAATCAGGTTGAGCGCGTCGCGTTGCAGCGATCGACTGGTCGAGCGCAATTCGGCCAGGGCTATTGCATCGGTCTGGGCCGCCATCGCCGAGGTATTGGCCTGTGCAACATCGATCTGGGTCCACAGCACCACACCGGCCAGCGCGCAAAGCAGCAGCATGGACAGTGCCAGCGGTGCCATCAACCGAGCCGTAATGTTGCTTGAAATCATGGTGGATCGGCCATTCGTTGGGATATTCTGCCCATCCAGGCTTATCCGCCGCGCTTTAAGATCGGTTTTGCCGCGCAATGAGGGCAAATGCGCAAGATGGGCGGATTTCTCGTTTGCGCGACAGGGACAATTACGCGGTTCGCGTGAAATCGATAAAGGCGCGCAGCGGCGGGGGCACCTGCCGACGACCGGAATAGTACAACTTTGGGCCGGTGAAGGGCGTGGTCCAGTCATCCAGCAGCACCTCCAGCGCGCCGCTACGCAAATGCGGGGCCAGCCAGTCCTCGAACAGACAGATCACCCCGAGCCCCGCCAGGGCCGCATCAAGCAGCAAGTCGCAGGCCGATCCGGGCTGAACCAGCAGCGGCCCGGGTGGATCGAGGCGCAGTGTTTCGTCGCCTTTCTCGAACTCCCAGATCGCCGTCGCGCCGCTGGAAAAGCGCAGGCGCAGGCAGGCATGGCCAAGCAAGTCGCGCGGGTGCAACGGGCGCCCGCGCGCGGCGAGGTAGGACGGCGCGGCGGCAGTGACCAGGCGCTGTGTGCGTGGCCCGATCGGCACCGCGATCATGTCCTGCTCCAGCCGTTCCTCATAGCGGATGCCGGCATCGGCGCCCGAGGCGAGGATGTCGACAAAGCTGTCCTCTACCACCACCTCGACGCGAATGTGCGGATGGGCGCGCAGGAATGGCGGCACGATGTCCGGCAGCACGGTTCGCGCAACATTGGCCGGGACATTCAGCCGCAAGGTGCCCGCCGGTGCGTTGCTGTCGGCGTGTATGGCATCAAGCGCGGCACCGATCTCTGCCAGCGCGGGCGACAGCCGCGCCAGCAATTGCGCACCCGCCTGCGTCGGCGAAATGCTGCGCGTGCTGCGGTGGAGCAGCCTGACGCCAAGCCGCGTTTCGAGCCGCCGCAGCGCTTCGCTCAGGCCCGAGGGCGATGTGCCTGAAATGCGCGCGGCCTCGCGAAAACCGCCAGCGCGCGCCACCGCGACAAACGCGGACAGATCATCGAGTTCGATGGGCATTGTGCAAAATTCCGTACAGCCTGTGCCGAATGGAATGGATTATCGATCACGGACGGAAAGTCCATCATGCGGACCTGCCCTTCAAGGAGACCCACGATGACCAATCTTGCCGCAGCCGGAACCTTCCCCCTTGCCGACCAGGTGGTGCACCGCATGGGCTATGGCGCGATGCAACTGGCCGGGCCGGGCGTGTTCGGTCCGCCGCGGGACCGCGATGCTGCCCTTGCCGTGCTGCGCACCGCCGTCGCCGCCGGGGTCAACCACATCGACACCAGCGATTTCTATGGCCCGCATGTCACCAACCAGATCATCCGTGAGGCGCTCCATCCTTATGCCGATGATCTGGTGATCGTCACCAAAGTCGGCGCGGTGCGGGGCACGGATGGATCGTGGCTGCCTGCGCAAAGCCCGGATGCCCTGGCCCAGGCGGTGCACGACAATTTGCGCAATCTCGGGCTCGACCGGCTCGATGTGGTGAACTTGCGCCTGATGGGCGATATCCACGCGCCCGGCGAGGGATCGCTGGAAGCGCCGTTTTCAGCGCTGGCCGCGCTGCGCGAACAAGGCCTGATCCGGCACCTCGGGCTCAGCAACGTCACTGCCAGCCAGGTGGCCGAGGCGCAGGCCATTGCGCCGGTCGTCTGTGTCCAGAACCACTACAACCTGGTCCATCGGCACGATGACGCGCTGATCGATGTGCTGGCCGGGCAGGGCATCGCCTATGTGCCGTTCTTTCCGCTTGGCGGGTTCAGCCCGATCCAGTCCGATGCGCTGTCCGACATCGCCAGCGGCCTGGGCGCGAGCGCGCTGCAAGTGGCGCTGGCCTGGCTGCTGGCGCGCGCGCCCAACCTGCTGCTGATCCCAGGAACATCGAGCACGGCCCATCTGGCGGAAAACCTCGCTGCGGCGCAGCTTGCCCTGCCGGATAGCGTTAAGGCCGCGCTCGACGCGCTGGTTCAGGCTGGATCAGACTGAAAGGCGATCGATCGCCGCGCATGCCGCCGGGAGTGCCCCGGCGGCAAAGTCGGGGATGTTCAGCCCTTCGATGCGCAGGCATTCGACATCGGTGATCCCGATAAAGCCGAGGATGCGGCGCAAGTAGGGCGTGGCAAAGTCCCATTCGGCCCAGGGTCCGTCGCTGAACACCCCGCCAGAGGCGACCAGCACATAGGCGCGCTTGCCCGTTGCCAGGCCGGTGGCGCCGGTGCCGGTATACTGGAATGTCCTGCCCGCGCGCACGACCTGATCGATCCACGCCTTCAGCGCAGAAGGAACGCCGAAATTCCACAGCGGCGTGGTGATAACCAGACAATCGGCGCCAAGCAGTTCGGCGATCAGGTCGTCCGACAGCGGCGATTGCGCCGAGGCATCGTGATGCGGCAACGGCTGGGTGGCGAGATCGCGGCGGATCAGCCCGGCCTCGGGATAGCGCGCGGTCAGCCGGGCCACCAGATGATCGGCGGCGGCACGACTGGCAGAGGCGGGCCCGCGCGGGCTGACCTCGACAAGCAGGATCTCTTGCATCGGGATCGTCCTTTCAGGCAGCCAGCGCATGCCACGCGGCGAGCGAATCCATGTAATCGCGCCAGCGCACGATCTGGCGATTGGCGACGGTGACGATCGAACAGAAACGGTTGTGGTAGGCGCGCCCGGTCGCCAGGATCGTGCCGTGGACCTCGTATTCCAGCACGAACACCCCGCCTTCAGCCCGGTGCACCGCCAGATCACTGGTTCCGGTCAGCGCGATATGCGTCACATAGCCGCCAAAGGCAGTCATCAGCGCGGTGCGACCCTGTGTCAGCCGCGGCCAGCCAGGAAAGTCGTAACGGACTTCATAAGCGATGTCGGGCGCGACACTATCGAAGAAATGCGCGCCATCGACTGCATCGCCCAGTGCCTGGCGGACCAGTTCGAAATAAGGCGCGGCGGGGGCAAAGACGGCATAGTCGGGGTTAGCCATGGGAACCTCGCGGGTTGGGATGGTTGCTTACTAATCGTATGTGACATATATATCGGAAGTGGCTTCTGCAAAAGAAGGCACTTTTTCCGCTGTCACTTACGCCGAGGTAACCCATGGCCAAACCCGCGCAGAACAGGACTTTGGACCCGGCTGCGATCTGCCGCAGCGCCGACCCGCTGGCGTTGCGCGAACTGCTGACGCGGATCGGCGACAAGTGGACAATCTTTGTCATGCTGTCGCTCGATCTGCTGGGGCGGCGGGCGCGCTTTTCCGAACTGGAACGCGCGGTGCCGGGGATTTCGCAGCGCATGCTGTCGGTTACGTTGAAAAGCCTGGAACGCGACGGACTGGTGACGCGCGAGGTTTTTCCCGAAGTGCCGCCGCGCGTCGAATATGAACTGACCGACCTTGGACAAAGCCTGCTGGCCCCGACCCAGGGTCTGGTCGATTGGGCCAAGGCGAATTGGCAGCAGGTCCGCATCGCGCAGGCGCTCCACGACGCGCCTTGACCGGCCGCCCGGCCGCCCGGGCGACGACGGGGGGGCCATGTTTACGCGGACATTACGGCGAACACCACGTTCAATCTCGTATCTTTATACCCTCGCCAATAGAGGGATTGCCTCATCAAGGGATGTGGCAATGTGCCGTTGGCACCACGACGGAATGGCAGATTTGGGATCGGGGCGGTGTGGCATGATGCCATGTGGCACGTCCTTGCCCTCTTGCGAACGCGTCAGGCCGCGATCCGGGCAGAGCCTTCCGGACAGCATCCCGCACCGACACCCCGAACCCGGAGCGCTGCTGTGACCGAGCCCGATCTACATTTCGTGATCCCGACTTATCGCCTGCGCGATGTCGGGGAAACGGTCGAAGCCTATGACGAGAATTTCGCCCGCAGTGGGCAGACCGCGCCGATCATCGTGTTCGATGACAGCTCGGTCGCCAATCACGACAAATATTTCGGATCGCTGGAGGCAACCCGCACCACCAACGAGCTGTGGTATGTCGGGCCTGCGGAAAAGGAACAGTTCGTCTCGTACATCTGCAAGCGCCTGCGCGACCGCAAGCTCGACGTGCTGGTGCGCAACTTGTTCCGGCCGAGCTATGGCGGCAACCGCAATTTTACGCTGATGTACACGCTGGGCGATCTGATGGTCAGCGCCGATGACGACATGCGGCCCTATGCCCTGATCGAGGACAGCCCCGAGGCGCTGGGCCAGAACGAGATCAGCCGGGGCAAGCTGATCCCGCGCGGTGCCAACGGGCACACCCGAAAATCCTATGACATCCTCGAATCGTTCCGCGATATCCTGGGCAAGACAGTGGCAGAGGCCCCCGCCAATTATGACCAGGGCGAACTGGTGATCGACAGCGCGATGGATCTGGAATCCAACACCTCGCTCGGTTTCGCGCGCGAAAACGCGCTGACCCTGCAGGACGGGCGCCTGCCGCGCGGGGCGGTGGTGAAGATGGCGCAGACGTATCGCACCGGCACCAACGACATCGATGCGGTCGACTACGTCGACATGTTCCTCGACGCCCCGGACGAAGTCGACGCCGAGCGGCTGAACGATACATATGTGCTGGTGAATTTCCGGCCCTGCCTGACCAACCTCAACTGGCGGATGGATTGCGGCGTGGCCGGCTATGACAACCGTACGGGCCTGCCGCCGTTTTTCCCGACCCGGCTACGGTTTGAGGACTATATCTATCGCCTGTGGGTGCAACAGCCCAACATCGTCGCCGCGCATGTCGATTCCGCTCAGACCCACATCAAGAACAGCTATATGCGCAACCCGCTGGCATCCGAAGTGTTCAACGAGGCGATCTGCGGCCTGCTGAAGCGCAAGATCCGCACCAGCCTGAAAAAGACCGACGAATGGTCGATCACGTTCGACTACGACGGTTCGGTCTCGCTGGAAGACAGCGAACAGATCCTCGACAGCGCCCGCGCCCTGCACGCCCGTGTGCTGCAACGCATGGCCGATGCCCGGTCGACCGAGCGACGCGACGCGCTCGGCCATTTCGCGGCCGGACTGTCGCGGACATTCTATGATTTCGAACCCGATTTCTTTCAGCAGAATGTCAGCCGCATGGTCGATGACGAAGTCGGCCTGATCCGCTCCTCGCTCGAAATCTGGCCGACACTGCTCGAAATCGTCTATTTCAAACGGCACTGCCGCAACCTGCCGATGCGCCGCGTCAGGAACAAATCATCGCGATCACCCCTGATCCGCCCGGCGGCCTAAAGCATTGTGCGATAAACGATGCGAAAACAAAGACTCCTACAGCAAGCAGAGCCTCCCGGCCCCACCATCCATGACACGGTTGCGTGGGCCAGGTTTCGTTTGGCGCACAGACGGACCAGCCAGCACTTTTGGCGCCAGTGCAACGGCTGATCGAGGCCGGTGTCCAGTGGACACCGGCCTCATCTCGGCGGGGGTGATCAGCGGGCGATGTGCGTGCGGATGCCCCCGTAAGGCGGGGTTAGACCGCGATCCGCCGCTCATCCGCAGCGATGGCAACATCGTTGATGCTGGCTTCGCGGATGCGCATCAGCCCGTCGTCGCCGAATTCCCACTGTTCGTTGCCGTGGCTGCGCCACCATTGGCCGCCGGCATCGCAGGATTCATATTCGAAGCGCACCGAGATGCGGTTGTCATGAAACGACCACAGATCCTTGCGCAGGCGATAGTCGCCTTCCCTGGCGAACTTGGCGCGCAGGAAGGCCTTCACGGCTTCACGGCCGGTCAGGAATTCGCTGCGGTTGCGCCAGACGGTGTCTTCGGAATAGGCCAGCGCAATGCGTTCGGGGTCGCGGCTGTTCCAGGCATCTTCGGCGGCTTGCACCTTCTTCAGCGCGGTCTCGCGCGTGAAGGGAGGGCGAATATCGGTTGGCTTGATCATGGTTACACCTCCTGCTCAATGGCTTGCGTCGTGCGTGGGAGGCGTTCTGGATGTGCCTTCCCCGTGGCGTGGGCAGAGATATACAGACTAGTCTGTCTAGGTCAATGACCTTTTTTTCAGGCCATGAATCTTTGTGCCCCGGACCGGCTTATTCCCCCTCACCCATCCACCAGACCATGCCGGATCGGACGCTCCGCCGCGGACAGGACCGCATGGCGCGCCTGGGCGCTGCGGCGCGAGCGGCAACTGGGGGGACCCTGATCGCGCGGGCCCATCGCAGCGTGAAGCGCCTATTGCGGGCAGGCGCTCTCGATCAAGCACCGGGCGATGGTCTTGGCTTGTTGAGCCGCATCGCTCAGTCCGCGAACTTGCGCGGTGACGATGGCGCCTTCCTTCAACAGCGCGAGCTGTTCGGCCAGTTCGTCAGGCTTTGCCGCGCCCGCCGCCCGCGCCAATTGCGCCAGATGATCAACAATCCGCTTCTTGTGTTCGGCCGCGGCGCAGTGAATGGGGTGATCAGGATCATCGAATTCCCCGGCGGCCTTGATAAACGCACAACCGTGAAAGCCAAGCGCCGCCATCGCGCGGCCGTTGAACCAATCGTCCAGCGCGTCGAACATCCCCAGCATCTGGTCGCGCGGGTCACGGCCGGGCTGGTCCATGGCGGCGGTCAGCCAGGCGCGGAACCGTTCGTCGCGCAGGTCGATGACCGCCAGGATCAACTCGTCCTTGGACCGGAAATGCTTGTAGAGCGTCATCTTGGCAACGCCCGCCTCGGCCAGCACTTTGTCGATCCCGGTCGCGTGAAAACCTTGCGTATAAAACAGCCGCAACGCGGTCTCCACGAGCCGTTCGCGGGGGGATTGGGTCACAAGCAGACACTCCAAATATACAGAACGGTCTGCATATAGTGAGGGCTCGGCGCCAGTGCAACCCCGACACATTTGTCCCACCGACCGACCGACGGGAAGCCAGCGAACCAGCTTCCCGCCATGGTCACAGTCCGCCAAGGCTCAGATACTTGGTCTGCATGAACTCCGCGATCCCGTGGGTAGAACCTTCACGGCCGATGCCGCTGTCCTTCACGCCGCCGAAAGGGGCGACTTCGGTGGTGATGATCCCGGCGTTGATGCCGACCATGCCGCATTCAAGCGCGCTGGCGACGCGGAAGGTGCGCGCCAGATCACGCGTATAGAAATAGGCGGCAAGGCCGAATTCCGATCCGTTTGCGGCGTCGATCGCGGCTTGCTCGTCGCTGAAGCGAAACAGCGCGGCGACCGGGCCGAAGGTCTCCTCATCGGCGATCAGCATGTCCTGCGTCGCATCGCGGATGACGGTCGGTGCGAAGAAGGTGCCGCCCAGCGCATCGCGTTGTCCGCCGGCGAGCAACACGCCACCTTTGGCCAAGGCATCATCGACATGCGCCTCGACCTTGCGCACCGCCGCGGCGTTAATCAGCGGACCCTGGGTCACCCCATCGTCAAAGCCGTTGCCGACCTTGAGTTGCTTGACCCGCTGGGTGAAGCGTTCCGCGAAGGCCTCGTAAATGCCGTCCTGGACGTAGAAGCGGTTCACGCACACGCAAGTCTGGCCGCTGTTGCGGTACTTCGCGGCAATCGCGCCTTCGACCGCCTGATCGAGATCGGCGTCATCGAAGACGAGGAACGGCGCATTGCCGCCCAGTTCCATAGACAGCTTCTTCATCGTCGCGCCCGACTGCTGGTAGAGCAACTTGCCGACGCGCGTGGAGCCGGTGAAGGTCAGCTTGCGCACCAGGGGGTTGGCGGTCAGCTCGCCGCCGATCGCGACGGCGTCACCCGTCACCACATTGATCACGCCACCGGGGATACCGGCCTTTTCGGCCAGCACCGCCCACACCAGCCCGCAATAAGGCGTGAACTCGGACGGCTTTACCACCACAGTGCACCCAGCCGCCAAAGCCGGTGCGATCTTGCGCGAGAGCATCGAAAACGGGAAGTTCCAAGGTGAGATCGCCGCGACGACCCCGACGGGCTCGCGCAGCACCAGGATCTGGCGCCCTTGCCACGGCGATGGCACGATCTCGCCGTTGATCCGCCGCGCTTCTTCGGCAAACCATTGCACATAGTTCGCGCCAAGCAGGATTTCGCCGCGCGCTTCGGCCAATGGCTTGCCTTGTTCCAGCGTCAGCATGGCTGCGAGGAGGTCGGCGTTGTCGCGGATGATTGATGCCATGCGGTGGAGGGCGTTGGCCCGCTCGCCCGCTAGCAACGCGGACCAGCTTTTGAAGGCAGCCTGTGCCGTTTGGATGGCCGCCGTTGTCTCGGCGGCGCCGGACCATGCGATCGTGCCGATCTGCCGGCCGGTCGCCGGGTCGGCAACGTCATAACGACGCCCGTCGTCGGCATCGCGCCATGCGCCGCCGATGGCGTTCTGTTCGCGAAGCCATCCCTCGGCTTTCAGCGTTGCGAGGATATCCATGCGATTGTTCCTTCTGTCGATGGGGGTGGGGCCGGGTGAGTCATTCCCGGCCCGCGGTCTTTCCGGACGATGGACGGCAACAATGGCTCGCCGTCCGATGGCTCACCACGGTTCGCCGTTGCCGAACGACCAGTCCTCGCGGGCAACGAAGACCATGTTGATCATGATGTCGTCGGGTCGGACCGAGAGCTTGCGCTTCAGTTCGTCGGCGATGAACCGGTAGAACGCGAACTTCGTCTCCCGCGCATTGCCGACCGTGCTGGTCACCTGGATCAGGATGAAGTCGGGGGATCGGCTGAAGCCAAGGAAGTCGGGATCGTAGATCAGGTTGTCGGCCTGATGCTCGCCGACGACGACGAAGCGGTCGCCGTCAGGCGCCTTCAGGACATCGACGATGCCGCGATAGACGATATCGGCAATGGCGGAGCGGTAACTGGCGGGTTTCCCCTGGACGAGATCGATACGGGCAAACGGCATGATAGCCTCCTTGGATTTGCAGTGCGGGTGGAGCATCGGTTGATGCTGGCGGCGCGGGTCAGGCGCGGTTGTCCAGTTCGGGGACGCCGCTGTTGCGATCGGCATAGGCGGCCAGGAAGGTCGGCCGACCCAGCCAGCGCTGCCAGAAGGCGTCGATATGCTCGAAGCGCTCGTCGAGCGGCGTGGCATTGACCGGGAACTTGGAGAACGCGATCGCCGTGGCCAGCGTGATGTCCGAGAACGTCGGCGCATCGCCGCCCAGCAGCCAGGCGCGCCCATCCGCCAGATGCCGGTCGACCAGCCCCGCATGCGCCAGCGCCACCTTGCGCGAATGCTCACCCCAGGCAGGGTTGCTGGTCAACTCCAGCTTGGGGCCCAGGCCCTGGTGCAGCACGTGGAAGGCGGTGACGATCGGATAGAGGATGTGCACCCAGATCCGGTTGTCCCACATCTGGTCGAGGCCGCGCTCATGGGCGGTGGCGCCCATGATCTTGCGGCCCTCGAACGTGTCGTCGAGGTAGCGCGCGATGGCGGCGGTCTCGCTCAGAAACGAGCCGTCGGCCAGAGCCAGCGTCGGGGTTTCGCCCCAGGGGTTCATCTTGAGGTGCTGCCAGCCGCGCTGTTGACCGCCGGGGGTCATGTCGTAGACCGTCTCGGCGAAGGCATCGGCGATGCCTTTCTCGTGCATGAAGATGCGCAGACGCTGCGGATTGGGGAATGCCGAAGGAGAGGTGAAGAGGGTGAGCTTGTCGGTCATGGGGTGTCTCGCTTGGTTTGAGCACCACCTGCCTGCCAGATGGTAGGTATCGTTTACGACTCGAATCTTGCCCGGTCAACCCCTATCTGTCATATGGCAGGTGAATCATGAGCAGGCAGGATACGATGAAAGAAAACGCGAAAGAGGCGATCCTCACGGCAGCGCGCGAAGCCGCGATGGCCTATGGCTATGGCGGCCTCAATTTCCGCGATCTGGCGGAGACCGTCGGCATCAAGGCGGCCAGCATCAACTACCATTTCGCCAACAAGGCGGCGCTCGGCGCGGCGGTGGCGCGGCGTTATTGGCAGGACATCGCCGCCGATCTCGAGGCGATCGCGGCAGCGGCACCCGATCCACTGGAGGCGTTGCGCCGCTATCCGGACATTTTTCGGGCGTCGCTGGCGCGCGAAAACCGCATGTGCCTCAGCAGCTTCATGGCCGCCGAGCATGACGAATTGCCCGAGGCCGTGCTCAAGGAAGTCCAGAGCTTTGCCGACGTCAATGTCGCGTGGCTGAGCCGGCAGCTCACGGCGGCGGGCATTGTCAGCGCCGAAGAGAGCGCGGACCGCGCCTTTGCGATCTATGCGGCCGTGGCGGGCGCGCAGGTGATCGCCAGGAGCCGTGCGGCCATCGCCCTGTTCGATACGCTGATTGCGAGCTATCGCGCGGCAGGGCTGCTGCCGGGTTAGATGGCGCTCCCGGAGGCTCCATTTGCCATCGGGCGTTGTCGACACCGGCCACCATCCGCAAAGCAACCCCGAACGGCCCATGGGAGGCCTCGAAATCACCAGTGGCCGACAGGCAGACCTGCTTGGTGGAAGCGATGCTTTTTATCCCGCAAATCCAGCCGCAATCAAATTGTGGGATAATTTTTATCGCCCACCATTCAGATGAAGAATGCCCCGCTCGTATGGCGGCCTTGAGCCAACCCCCAACGGGGGGGGCGAACCAACAGGAAGTCTTATCGTTTGGCAGACGGCATGGCTTCGTCAAAAACCATAGTCTTTTCACATCCAAGCTGATCGGGCGGAAGGTCCTGATCCGAGACTTAACCGCCGTTCGCTGACCGGCTCGAGAACGTCGGTTCCAGCCAAACACCGGACATTCCTGTTGTCCGTGAACGAATGACCGCGACGGGAATGGCCGGCCGGTGGCCGACGGATGGGTTAATTATGGACCCGACTGACTTCGGGCTTGACCTTAACATGATGTCAGACCCCATCATGATTCGCATGGAGTCCCGTATGACCAGCAACGTTCACGCGCAGCATCACAGCGACGACAATCAGCATGTCGACCGAGAAAATGGCACCGTCAAGGATCCGGTCTGCGGCATGACCGTCGACCCGACGAAGACCGCACATCACGCCGATCATGATGGCCACAGCTATCATTTTTGCAGCGCAGGCTGCCGGAGCAAATTTGTCGCAGCCCCCGAAACCTACCTCAGCGACCAGCGTTTGTCCGAGCCGAAAGCAACACCAGGAGTAGTTTGGACATGCCCCATGCATCCCGGCATTCGGGAAGGCGGTCCGGGAACTTGCCCAATCTGCGGCATGGCACTTGAGCCGGAAGACCCGACGCTCGACACCGGCCCGAACCCAGAACTCACCAATGTTACCCGGCGCGTCTGGGTGGCGGGGGCGCTAAGCGTGCCGTTGCTTGCGATTTCGATGGTGGCCGAGATGCTCGGCATGAGGTTCGTGCCACCGACCTATTCGCCCTGGATCCAACTTGCGCTCACCGCACCCATCGTCCTGTGGGCTGGTGCGCCATTCTTTCAGCGCGGCTGGACGTCGATTCGCACGCGTAACCTCAACATGTTTACGTTGGTCTCGCTCGGCGTCGGGGCTGCATTCGCCTATAGTCTTCTGGCCACGATAACGCCTGGATTGTTCCCGACCTCTTTTCGCGTGCACGGGGTCATGCCAGTCTATTACGAGGCGGCCGGCGTGGTTGTGACGCTGGTGCTGCTTGGGCAGGTGCTCGAACTGCGCGCGCGCGCGGCGACCGGTCGAGCGATCCGCGCGCTGATGGATCTCGCGCCAAAGACGGCGCGTCGGCTGCGCGGAGATGGCAGCGAGGAAGAAGTTCCCCTTTCCGAAGTTGCGACCGGCGATAAGCTGCGCGTGCGTCCCGGTGAAGCTTTGCCGGTCGATGGTGTGGTGGTCGACGGCCGATCGTCGGTCGATGAAGCGATGCTGACCGGCGAACCGGCACCAGTGCTCAAAGAGCACGATGCTGTCGTGACCGGTGGGACGATCAACGGCACCGGCTCGCTGGTGATCGAGGCCCGCGCAGTGGGCGCCAACATCGTGCTGGCACGGATCGTCAAGATGGTGGCCGAGGCACAGCGCAGCCGCGCGCCGATCCAGGCGATCGCCGACCGTGTGTCGGGCTGGTTTGTGCCCCTGGTGGTTGGAACCGCGATCCTAACCTTCATTGTCTGGAATCTGGTCGGGCCACAGCCGCGCTTCGGTCATGCGTTGCTCAACGCCATTGCGGTGCTGATTATTGCATGTCCCTGTGCGCTGGGGCTTGCCACACCGATGTCGATCATGGTCGGC
>Ga0302187_10003040_pt1 | contig 13643 bp, 12 predicted proteins | sample II_Bog_E1_3_FD_202120 | JGI IMG/M metagenome (GOLD analysis project Ga0302187, IMG submission 202120) | Peat permafrost microbial communities from Stordalen Mire near Abisko, Sweden - II_Bog_E1_3 | ecosystem: Environmental > Terrestrial > Soil > Wetlands > Peat | place: Sweden: Abisko...
TTCGGTGAACTGGTAAGTAGTTGAGTAAATATAGCTTGTAAAGCGGGAGTATTTGTTATGCTAGCAACGTCAGTAACTCCATCGTAGGTCAACGTATCACTACCACATCCGGTATCGTCTGGGTTATACCAAATAATTGGTGGACTACTACTGCCGTAAAATTGGGCGTTGTATCCATCTGCAAAAACAGACAAAGTTGAGTTTGTAAAAGTAATAACTCCTACGAGAATGATCATAAATAGTCGGATTAAAAACAATTTATTTAAGCGTTTCATTGATATTGCCTTTTAGCCCCAAATCCAATCTGAAGAAATCCGAAGAAATTATTTGCAATTGTGTTTGTGATCTTTGCCACTGAGTTTGCGGCCTTTTCTATTACATTGGGTTTTGATGCTGTTTTAGTTGTTGTTGAGGGAGGAGCAAACGCTGTGATAATGCTGTTTGAATCTGCGGACTGAACAGTTGGAGTTGCTGTTGATGAGTTATCCCCGTCCATCTCGTTATTTATCTCTTCATCCATAGTGTAAACTCGGAAGTTATCCATCTCAGTATTATCATCCTGACATCGTATACCAAGTTGCCAGTCGTAGCTTGGATCTGTAATTGACACATCATCTTGACCTAATGGTGCTGTACGGTTTGCGCAGTACTCCACATAGTTATTGTAGTCAGTCTGAATTGCACTTGTGCCCTGGACTGGTTCTCCGGTATTAATGTCTATAAGATCATTAGATGTCATATAATCTAGGTTTGTTGCCGGATCCATAGTAAGTTCTGTGTCGTTCATTACATAAGAAGGGTTACAGAATTCGTCTGCATCAACACCGATATTCTTTAAGCTAATATCCGAACAAGTACCGTAGTTACTAGCATTCACGACCGCTTGAGCTCCAGCGGTGGATGTTAGTGATGAGAACGACTCAGGAACTATAGAGAGAAGACTTCCAAGACGCGACATAAATGAGGTATTACTAAATGAACCAAGGTGTATAGTCTGTGCAATTGATCCAAGGAATGAATATTGATTTGCTGCATCTAAAGGATCGCTTTTGGCGTCTAAGCGAGCAATTTGATCGTTCTGTGCTTGTATTTGAGAGGTATCAACAGCATATGCAGCAATTTGGGAAGTGGTACCAGCTTCCATACCGATGCCGCCGGCCTCAGCACCAAGCATTTGAGCCGTACCAGTATAAAGAGCATCCCCTGCTGCGGCGCCGATGGTCTCTTCACTCAGTTCTGGGAGGTCAGTTGTAACAATCGCCTGGACTAGTTTAGGAAGAGCTAGGCTAATAACATCACCAGTTACAAATCCAGTTGCTGCCTGAACACCAACACACCCAATAAGGGCTACTGCCGCACCAACTCCGGCATCGGCAGCACCTCCGGCTGCTTCTGGAAGACATTGTGCGATTGTTGCACCCGGAGATACTGCGGTTGCACACACGGTGTGTATGGCGGTTTCGACAGCTGGTCCTACCTTCTTGTTAACATTTACATACGCTATAAAGGTCGCGAGTAATGCCAAAGCACCAAGAGGAGCAGCAGCGTAAACCGCGTCTTGAGCCGATAATGGTGCGGTCGACTCCCCTGCTGCCAGGTGATAGCCGGTTGAATCAGTGGCTGCCTTACCCTGGAAGGCGTTGGTCGTTCCATCGGGATTCTTCGGATTTGTTTGAGTATCTGTTAACTGCGCACCCAACTGTGATCCGACAGTTGGATTTGCCGTACCAGCCTCAATTTGACCAGCATAGTTAAGAAATACGAGAGCAAAACTAGTGAAGGCAGCGATTTTTGCGACATCATCTGCATAAGTAATATTCCGAGCGGTATCATAGGCAAAGCAGGCACCAGCAACAGCATTTGATATTTTGCCAAGGCTTGTCACGCCAGCACTTTCAGCTGCAGTAATTGGCTTTGCCGCGGGATCTTCGGTTACTTTCTCGGCCGGCGTTAGGTTGGTTAAGGGATCCTCAGCAGCACTATCTCCTTCAAGTCCAAGGTCTTCACGGAGTGATTCGTCGACCTCTTCGGGGGTTTCTCCAGTTACCTTCGGCTCTTTATTTAAATGAAATACATTTGCAAGTATTTGACTAAACCTACTACTAAGATAGGGTGCGGATTTAGGGTTATATATTTTATAAAGATCAGCTGCCCTAAGGGGATCCTTCATGGCAGTCGTAAATTCGTCTCCCGTAGACACAATAGTTCCGTCTGGGAAGGTAATATTTTTAATAATATATCTTCCTTCTGAAGCTGATTCGGTTGCATCGATTTTAAAGTTATTTGTTGGATCTTCGAAAGTCTCTTTCATACTTTCACTAATGGTGCCGAATTTACACTTTATATTACATTCACCTGTAGCAGATTCGGCAAAACCATTTGTAATTGAATTGATTTTTAACTTAAAAAGCAGTCGGCTACGAAGAGCGACGGCAGGACTTACGTTATCAAGAGCATTCGTAAAAGTATTTTCAATTTGTTCAAATAGCAAAGCAGGACTACCGAGAAGTCCACCAACCCCGATTGCTCCGCCAACGACAGCTAAAATAACTGCAATAAAAGGTGATCTTTTCTTCGCCCAAACAAGGGTACCATTACTTGTTTTCTTTGCACCACCAGTAAATTTATTTTCAAATGACGGAGCATCAACACTTTTCTCAAGATCATCTACGGATGTGTCATTTGCTCTAGCATAGGCGTCTCCGTTTTTTTCAACGTCATCAAGATGTGAAGCTATGTCATTAAACTTCTGATCGCTGTCAGTTTGTCCGGGATTTAGCTTATCTTCCTCTTGAGTTGGACTCGGCATAACTACCTACATTATACCCTATACACTCGAGCCAGGATCGGTGTATCCACCAGTAGAAGTCGCATCTATTGGAGCTTGTGTTCCGGCCTGAGGATTAGTTGTTATAAGTTGTTGTTCGGTTTGACTTGCAACAATTTGAACATGTACGTGACTTTGTCCAGCAAAGAAAAGACCTTGTCCTACGGGAAAGTTAGCGAGTCGCTTCTTTTCTTCTTCGGTAAGCTTGAAGACGTCAGACAGCACATCAACGGCACTTGAAGATTGCTTCAAGAGTAATTGCATTGAACTGTTGGCAACAATTGCTCGACCCATCTTGCTTCCCATAAAGTCTTCAACATCCTGAGTGATGGTAGTAAGACCAAGGAAGTATTTTCGAGCTCGTTTTGCAAGAGAAAAGAGGAAATTAGCTGAATCGTCGTATTTCATTAACTGCCACGCCTCATCAACGATAAGCATTCTCTTTTTTTGGTTTGTACGAGTAATGTTCCAGATGTGGCTCAAAACAATATACATAGCAACTGGACGAAGTTCATCTTCAAGGTCACGAATGTTAAAGACGACCATCTTGTTATTTATATCGATATTAGATTGTTGGCTGAAGATACCGGCGAATGTTCCGGTTGTGTACTTACGAAGACGCTGAGCTAGTTGTGGGCCACTGCCACCCATGTGAAGAAGTGTATCGTAGAGATCTGAAACTGTTGGAGGCGGTGAATTGTGCGTAAGAACATCACTGGTAATACCAACACGAGCGTAGGTGTCGATAAGTGCTTGGTCAAGATCTGCTTCTTCTGCAGGAGTCAGTGCTGACATAGCGACTCCAGCAGCTGTGGTTTGAGTTCCACCAAGCATAAGGCGCAGTAGCCCATGAAGTGTGACTAAGTTTGCCCGAAGAGCGTCGTCTGCTTCGTCGCTGTCAATAACTCGTGGAAGATCAAAAGGGTTAATTCTTGTATCAGCACTAAGGCTAAGGCGAATATAACTACCACCTACTGCATCGGAGAGTTTTTGGTATTCGTTCTCTGGGTCGATAATAATAACTTCACTACCAGTCATCATGCTTCTTAGGGCTTCAAGTTTTACAGCAAACGACTTACCTGCTCCAGATTTTGCAAATACAACTAAGTTTGCGTTCTCAAGGCTAAAGCGATCAAAAATGACGAGTCCGTTATTATGCATATTAATACCGTAAAGTACTCCACTCTCTTGAGTAAGGTCGGCACTAGTGAAGGGGAAACTAGTACTAATAGCACCAGTATTCATGTTTCGACGTATTTGTAATTGATCGGTCATCTGAGGAATAGAACTATTAAGTCCCTGCTCTTGTTGAGAGCTTGCTACCTTACTAAAGATAAGTTGTTGACCAAATAGGGTTTCAATCTTGTGTTGGACGAATGAAAGCTCATCAAGGCTATCCGCGTACAATGTAACGTAGAGTCCGAAGCGGAAGAATCGTTCAGCACCAACTTGAAGCTGGTCACGGAGCTCTTCTGCGTCATTAATAGCTGCTTCGATTCCAGGATCTCTTGTTTTACCCTTTTCGTTATTAATAGATGTTGAGGCTTCGAGCTGAGTAACTTTCTTGCGCAAGTTGTTAAGCACAACCTGACTGTCCACTGGATAGATAAACATACTTACATCCAGTACTTCATCGATGTTAATAAGGCTACTTAGCCAACCTGTGTAGATTTGACGAGGGTATCCATAAATATAGAGTGTTCGACCATACTTTGTTCCAAGACGAAAATATGCAGAGTGAATCTCTATACTACTAGGTGCAATAAGGTCACGCAGGGTTGTAACACCTTTTAAGAATGCTTGTTCAACCTCTGCTTGCTCACGAGCACGCTGTTGAGCTGCTATATCGACAGCGCTAGGTTGCTTTGCCATTACGAAATACCTCCGATTGGAGAGTTAATGGAGTCACCGACACCTTTTTTAGTGTAGACAGCTGTTACGTTCTCGAAGTCACCAAGCGGCTCACGAACAGCAGTGTCTGGGTTGTAAACGTTGTAATACAACTCACCAAGCTCTTTTGTCGTAAGTTGGACACTCTGAACACCGAGTTGAAATAACCCACCAGTAACACTGTCTACCCTATTCTTGAGTTCAGTTCGTGCTTTTTCATATGTTTCAGTATCAATCTTAGTAATCGTTGCAGGTTTAGCGAACATCTTACCAAAGAATCCCTTAGCTTGATCCTTTAAGTTACTTAAGTCCCCTAGTGGGTAATATGGAATTGCGATAAAGAAAGATTTATCCATAATATTTGCTTCTTGAGAGAGTGTATCGATGAAGTTTATGTAGTCATCCATAAGAACATTCAAGAGCATGTTATCTTGTGTTCGACGTATGTCTACAAGTCGGTCGATATATGGTCCGATATCAACCCGTTGCGATCTAATCAGAATTTGAATAGGAAAATTAAGAGAGTTAAGGAAATTCTGATAACTAAACTCAACCCCTTCCCTTTCGCGAGCACTCATAAGGTCAAAGTTAATCGATTTGCAGGCGATGACCGCGCGAAATGTTCCGTCAGCCATGATGACGATATTGTCACGTACCTCAGAAAGTAAAAGAGTACTCTGGGTTGAATTGGGGTTTTTAGGTGCTTGTTTGGATGCGTCTGGTGCTGGACTAGCGCTGCCAATAGGAGCAGGACCACTCGCAATCGGAGCTGGTATTGGATTTACAGACGGTTGATTATTAGGTGGCATCTACTGAACTTCCCACTCCGTTAAGTATCTGCTTCTCCCGAGCTATCGTAGAGATATAACTACTTCCTCACTCATGTCTTCTTTTTCATGAATGCGGTTAGCTTCCCTTGCGATAGTCTCAATCGAGAGATCAGAATTGTTTGCAAGGTTTATTATATCAGCTGAAGGCTGTTTTTCGCTAGTGGTTGGAACAGGAGTTGAAGGTGGTGTCGCAGATGTTGGTGGCTGTGATGTCGGTAGGTCGCCGAGAGGAGTGATCATCGCCTGCTGGATAGTTGGATAAGGATTATAAACAGGCGTTGACTGTGGCTCTACGAATGTAGGTGTAGGTTGTGTTGTAGAAGGAGTCGCAGGTGCTGAAATAGGAGGATTGGAAGTAAAGAAATCATAAGGATTAGGAGCTGGGGTACTTGGAATAGTAGTTGTAGGCTCTGTCGGAGCAGCTACTTGTTGTTTCATACGATCCACCATCTCTTGGCGGCGTTTTGCATCTGTTTGTTCAATCTTATGGTCTAGTGATTGAGCAGTAGCTGAACTGTCGTCTAATATATCCTCTGTTTGTTGAGCTGCAAAATAAGCATCTGTAGTCATGGCGCTATTTGGTGCTTGTATGCCTCGTACTGCCCATCCTTGGCTATCGACGAGATCCGCAAGGTAGCCAAATCTCTGCTGAGCTTCTGATTGAGAAATGTCCTTCGTACGTCGAACCTCAACTGTTTTTGGAACCGTGATCTCAATAAGTGAATCAAGACCATCTGAATCCCAGAGTCTTTTATGTGGCTTTAGTAAGAAAGAAAGCATTGCCGCAAGATATATTTCCATTGGCTGGTCTTTTCGAAGCGGAAGCGCCAGTGCCCCAAAGAAAAGAATAAGAGGAAAAGGGAGAATAGCTAAAGGTAGAAATAGGTGACCTAGTCCCCATGCTGCTGCAACCGAAAGAGCAACAATAATAAGGTATATAAATTGCCTAAAACTAAACGGACCGATAAGCTTATCGTCTGCTTCAACATCTTGAGGAACTTTATACACTGCCATAGTGTTTATAGTATAACAAGCTTATAGCTATTCGATCTATTCTTATTTTCTAGATCTAGGTACGACAAATCCGTTGCTCTGTTCACTAAACCCAGGAGGTGGAGGTGTTCCTCCGGTTCCACTAGATGGTGGTGTTCCCCCACTACTACCCCTAGTTCCGGAAGCATGTTGAAGAGCAAGGATTTGAGTTTCGTTAAGCTTTCCTTTAAGTTGGTCATTATTAAGTAGTTGACCGGCAACAGCTCCATCCAGGAGATTTGGTCCTGCGACTTCATAACCACCCTTTCCGTCTGACTTGAGTCCAGCCGCACGAATAAGGGAATCCCCTGTTTGGTCTGATAACTCTGTTTGTGATTGACCCGACCAAGTATTAGGATTTTTAGTGTAATCTGATAGTTTTCCTCCCTTGGAAGCCCATTTAGAAGCATCAGAGGCTTTTGTCTTAACCATAAGACCATGGTTAGCATTTATATTCTCACGTAGTGCACTAACGGCATTCTCATTTGCCCAGCCCTGTTCCTGCCCGTTATTAACAGTGTCATAAAAGTCTTTCATACCTGCCGCACCCTGTGTGAACAAAATATTTTGAGCAGCTTGTGCGGCAACTCTATCTCCACTCTTAAGAGCGGCTTCTAATGCCACTTTAGCATGGCCACCTCCATTTTTAGTTACGCCGGCGTTAACTAATTTTTCTGCTAAGGCTACTTCTTCAGCTTGTTGTTTTGTTGCGGCCGCAACACCAGATGCTTCTAGTCTGGTTCCAAACTTACCACTGGCGTTATTAAGACCCTTATTGATTGTTGAGTTTAATTTGCGGAATGGATTACTCCCCTCGTAGGTACCTGCGCGAATCATTCCTCGACGATTGGCTTTTTCATTCTTACGATAATTCTGGAATTGACCAAGTCTGGATTCCCCGTATTTTTCCGCTGTTTTCTTCTTGCCAGCATTGCTAACGTTACTACCAAATCCATTGATCTTCGCACCAAGTTGACCAACGCCATTAAGAGAGGCTTTAAGCAGGAATGGAACGATGATTAGAGGTATAACAAGCACAGCCTGCGCAATGATCTGATCTATTACGTTTCCCGAACCAGTTGATGAGCCGTTTATAGTACTTGCACCTTTGTATGCTTGGGTTAATACAACAGAAGCAAGTGAAGATGCTCCAAATACAAGACCGATAATTGGGTATAGCATCAACAGCGAAACAAGGACTTGTCGCCATTTTTTAAACAGAGACTCGGTGTTTGGTAATAGATAGGCTACGAATGCTATAGGTGCGATAACAATAATCAAAATAATAAGCATCTGTCGAAGAATTAACATTAGGAAGATAACCAGTATTGTTATAAGAGCTCCTATTAGTAGCGGGATCAATGTTCCCAGGGCTGCGTATGCTGCGTATCCCCCGCTGGCTGCTAGAACGATAACAACGATACTTTCCCATTCATTTGCTCCGGTTGTGCCGTCTGCGCCTGTCGCCGCTGTGGGCGCGGTTCTTACCACGGTCGCCCCTATATTATCGAAAATACCTTTTAGCCCAAAACCAAGTATATTACTGAGATCCACCGCTATTTGACATATAAAGAATGAAAGATTTACAAGTATGGCTGCAACAATTAAACGGGGAAGCATCTTTTTAATGCCGTAATTGTTTACTCCGAAATTGGATATTTGGGAGAAGATAATAATTAAGAAAACAACAACAAAAGCTGCATTCGCAATATTTCGCATTACCCCCCAAGCAACATAGGTCCCATCTGTAGATCCAGATGTGGCAAGTGTCGAAACTTGAGTCTGAAGGAAGTTATTTGCCAGGAATTGAAACATTCCATCGGTTAATTGGCCAAGAATTGTGATAACGGGACATATAATCCACCCCACGCCGTTTATAGCGCAAGAGTTTGTGGGTGGGACTGTACACGCTGGGTTAGTAGACCCTGATTTACATTGAACCGGAGATGCAACAACAACTGCAGATGAGTTTGCGGGTGAATTAAGCCAATTCTTATAATTAACAGCATCTTTACTGAAGGTACTGGCGAGACTAGCACAGGTCGGTGACTCTGATAGACCACGTGCGTTGCCGGTATTACCATCATTTGCTTGGCCATATAGCGTTGTCCGTCCCGCTACGGATGCTTCAGGGGGGTGTGCTTGAGCAGTGGACGATGTGTAAAAAGCAAATTCGTCTACTTCTAGTGTTTTGTCAGGCTGCACTACACTATCTTTTATATAGGCCACGTTACCGCTAGTAATAGTGGGAACGTTTGCTACTGAAGAAGTCTCTACTTGACCGACTTGGTCTTGTATTGTCTTGGACTGACTAGAATATGGTCCGTAGTCGTATGCCGAGCAAACGGGTGCTTCGAACATCGTCAGGTCAAGTAGGTAAGTAGCAGGGGCATCGAGAGATGGTTGAAGGTATGTTCCTTTTAGGCTTCCGTCATAAACAGTAGCGTTCATTGCTGATTCGAAACCTTCTGCTCTAACGTCGCCATTAGCATCAGGTGAAGGGCTTCGCCATCCATTAAGACCATTATCATCGTCTGTTACATACTTATAACCAATTGTTTGGAGAAATTGAGTTGAACCAAAATTCCAAAAAGTAAGTGCTTGCGAGGCAAGAGTCCCACAGTCTTCTGACACCCCTGCAGTATCACCTCCGTTTGGATAAACAATATAATTTTGACTTCCATTTCCAAACCAGCCACTACCTACCGGTGCACTATCTGGTCCAACTAAAGTGTTTTCTGTACTACTATCAATGTTGGGTTGCATACCATTGTTGAGACACCCATCCATTGCCACGTAAAAGGCCAAAGACTCTATTTCTTGCGGTGGTGTGAAGGTACTGGAATCAACAGAACAGTCTTGTGCCCCATTTATTCCAGTTATAACAACGCCTGACGGACAAGAAGCACTATCTGCATATACAGAAGAGTTTGATTCAAAAAGACTAAGAAGGCCCGATAGACCGATCAAACCAGCAAGCACAAAAAGAGTTACCCTTTTTCTTACTGACCTAAGACCTAGTCTTGAATGTCGATAATTGCTCGAGAGAGCATTTTTTTTAATGCGAGAAATAAGTGGCTTCAACATCCTACACTTTATTGAAGCATAAGCAGTAAATAATAGGAAGCTCTACAGAGTAATAACTGGTTTTAACCATCTCTATTACTCAAGTAAGTACGAACTTACTGAAAAGAAGTGCTAATCGAAGTAATGGTTTCTGTGTTACCAGTTACCTTTGTTGTCACGTCGAAAATTTGCTCTGAGCTACTAGAACTTAAACTATTTGCGTCCTCTTTAAGGTTTGCGCCAAGGGCTATATCCTGAGCGGCGTTATCTGCCTCGTTGACGTAAATTTCAAATGTTCTACCGGTTGCATTTTGAGATTCAGGAGACACAGGCACAACATGTTCTATGGTGTATCCACGAGTATATGGTTGTATGCCTTTTGCAGCTACTGCCGCACCAGTTGTTGCCATATATGCGTCGAGGTCCTCCGCATTCTCTTGTGTCTCACCACTAATATATGGAGTTACGTCTGAATTTGATTTATAGTTAGGACCGAACATAGCTACACTATATGTCTTTGCGGTCTGTGTGGTCTCTGTTGTCAGGAAGTTTTGTAGTGCGGCATCACCACCAGTATTATTTTTGTCAGAATTTTCAATCCACTGAGCTAATATATTCTTACTATCAGCAAAGTTCCATGAATTTACTTCAGAAATAATATTTTGTGCAAGAGCTGGTGTCGTCTGCCCTGCCTTAAACTGAAGGCTACTAACAGACGGGCCTGTTTCAGCGCTTTTAGATTTTGAACCCGACTTAACCTTATTTGGTCCTACTGAATGAGAAGCTTTTGCTTTCTCTCCTGTGGCCGTAGCGAGGTGATATACTTCTGCCCCACCTGCGAGAACTATCAAGATTGCACCACCACCAATTACTCGTCTTAGTACATTAGGTTTTTTAGAGCTCGTTTCAATGTGACGATCGTTGTTTTCCGGTGGTTGTGGTTCAACGGTTGGAGTTTCTGGCGTAAGTGTACTCATAATGATTTAATAGTTCCTTATTTGGTGCGATATGGACTGATTACTTATATTAGTATTTACTAATATTTATACACTATATTGTCCAAAAATGCAATAGCTTATGCTTAGTTTATGCAAAAAACTTGCAGGAATAACACGTTTATCGTATTTTATAGAGTAGATATGAGTATAAAACAAAAAATTAATCAAATAGTTATAGGCTTATCAATACTTGCTTCGCCTCTCCTTATTATAGGTAGTCCGTTGACGGCATTTGCTGCGACTTGTGGTGGTGTTCAGACGACGATTATTAGTTGTACTCAAGATGGTACAGGTACAAACGTAAATAACAGTGGCGTTTGGGGTCTTCTGCTTCTCGCGATTAACATTCTTACTGCTGGAGTCGGTGTTGCCGCAGTAGGGGGTATTGTTTATGGATCAATCCTCTATACCAGTGCCGGAGGCTCACCTGATGGTGTTAAGAAGGCGCGTGAAGTAATTACAAATGTTGTTATTGGAATTGTGGCTTACGCTTTAATGTATTCAATTTTGAATTTCATAATTCCTGGGGGGTTGTTTCACAAATAATCATGGCTTTTAAAAAAATAAAAATTTGGATTGCTTCAATGACACTAATAAGTGTGCTTGGTGTTGGCGTTGCCTCAATCGCAACTCCTGTTGTTGCGTCGGCTGCGTCGGACGCAAACCCTAGCTGTGCGCCAACGATCCTCACCTTCCCCGTTTGGTATAGAGGCTTAACCAAGAGCTCGTCAGACTGTACTATCGTTCCTCCAGGTAACCAGCCAGGAGATCTAAGTAACTATATATGGCATATTGTTCTTAACTGTATCGACATCGCTTTACAGGCAGTTGGTTATATAGCAGCATTTCTAATTCTCTATGGTGGATTCCTGTTCTTAACAAGTAGCGGAGAGGCATCTGGCATACAAAAGGCTAAGACGACAATTCTTAACGCAGTTATCGGACTTGTTATTTCGATAGTCTCAGTAGCGATAGTCAACCTAATATTTGGTATTATTAATAACTAGTATGAGTATATTTACCTATTTTTCCCAAACCCTTACTCCAGGCAATGGTCCTACGGATGTAAATAACCTTCCTGTTGGCTCGGCGAGTACGGTTTTAGCTAACGGTTTAGATATTGTGTACCTTCTTGCCGGAATTATTGCAGTTATCGTCATCATAATATCGGGATTTAAGTATGTAGCTTCTGGAGGAGACTCGGGAGCGGTAGCATCAGCAAAGAATACACTTTTATATGCAATCGTTGGACTTGTTGTCGTAATACTAGCGTTCACGATTACGCAGTTTGTAGTAGGGAGATTCTAATGAAAAAGATTAAATATATACTAATGACACTTGCGCTTGTCGCAGGACTTACGGGAGTTTTAGCCCCAGAGTTTGTCGGTGCGGTTAACGCCTTTAATACCTGTACGTCAACGTCAGAAAGTGACGTGTGTGGAGCACAGTCTGATTCTATCGGATCATACGTAGCAATTATTACTAACACACTTCTCTTTATCCTAGGCGCAGTATCTGTCATCGTGATTATCTATGCTGGTATTAGGTACGCTACTTCTGGAGGAGACCCTGGTCGTGTATCTGCGGCAAAGAACACCTTACTCTATGCAGTTATTGGACTTGTCGTAGCTATACTTGCCTATTCAATCGTCAACTTTGTTATCTTAAAAATTGGAAATAAGTAATAAAAGTAAGCACTACCACTTAACAATTCGTGAATTATCTGGTATAAAAGTAACAAGAATAACGAAAGGATTCAAAATAAATGAAAAAATCAATAAAAGTAGCTCTTGCCGGATTGCTTGCCATTCCTGCACTAGCCCTAAGTGTTGCGGTGTTTAGTCCGTCGTCATCACTAACCTACGCAGATGACTGTAGTGGAAGTAGTGGTACGATCCAAAGCGGTGCAGATTGTGCTGCTGGTAACGAAAGCGGTAACGGTCAGTTATTTGGTAACGGAAGCATCTTTGCAACCATTACCAACACTCTTCTCTTCCTTGTTGGAGCGATTAGTGTGATCATGCTTATCTATGGAGGTATTCGATATACTATCTCTGGTGGAGACAGCAGTGCAGTAACAGCAGCAAAGAATACGATTCTTTATGCGATTGTCGGTATTATCGTGGCACTTCTTGCCTACGCTATCGTCAACTTCGTTCTTGCAAAACTCGGTACATCAAACTAGAGCCTTTCACTAGTTACTAAAATAACCGCTCGTACGAGCGGTTATTTTATTGTGTACCCACATAGGACTATGGAGTCTTCTGACTTCTCTTTTGTACGCTTCATGTGTATGTATGGCTATAAAAAATACAGCTCCACAAGGAAGCTGTATTTAGTGCTGAGAGCCGGGCTTATAATACCTGGATCTTCTTTGCTTGTTCTGTCTTAACCTTACTGAAGGTGATGGTGAGAACGCCGTCTTTGAGCATTGCCTCAACTTCGTCTTCCTTAACACTCACGGGTAGAGCAAGCGTTCGACTGAACTCTCCCCAGTAACATTCCTGAATGTGCCAGTTAGTTGCGTTAGCATCGTCACCGCTACTAAGCGTACCGCTGATAGTAAGAATACCATCGCTAATACTAACATCTAAGTCTTCTTTGTTAACGCCAGCGGTGCGGGCTTTAACAACAAGCTTCTCTTCTGTTTCGTATACATCTACAGCGAGTTGACCAGGGAATTCGTCTTCATTTTCGTCCCAAGTATCGTCAGCCGTTGGTGTCGGTGCAGTCGTATCAGTTGTTAGGTCGTCTTCATTTAGGAAAGCTGCTGCCAGCTCATCTTCAATTAATAGGTCATCGTTTTGTTTGCGGGCCATGATATCCTCCACTTTCTCTAGGCTCATTTGACAAATAGTCTCTCACATTATAACCAACATATACTGCTTAATCAACCGTCGGAAGTGGCAATACGTAAAAAACACAATGTTAGACATACTGTTTTTGCTTATCGAACCACACCCCTATTAGCAACGAGGTGATAATATGGGTGCTTTTGAA
>Ga0302187_10003049_pt1 | contig 13624 bp, 7 predicted proteins | sample II_Bog_E1_3_FD_202120 | JGI IMG/M metagenome (GOLD analysis project Ga0302187, IMG submission 202120) | Peat permafrost microbial communities from Stordalen Mire near Abisko, Sweden - II_Bog_E1_3 | ecosystem: Environmental > Terrestrial > Soil > Wetlands > Peat | place: Sweden: Abisko, Stordalen...
CCGGCGACAGATCGCCAGCAACATGGCCATGGTCTTCGCCATCCTGGCGCCTGCCTGCGTCGGACTGTGGATCGTGCTGCCCTCGGTCGAGGTCCTGATCGTGCCGGAGGCCTATCGCGGCCCCTTCGCGCTCTTTTTGACCCTGCTGCTCCCGGGGATCTTCCTGTTCAGCCTCGGCCAGTTCGCTGTCAACGCGGTGTTCCAGATCGCGCAGAAAACCCTGCCGATGGTTGTGGCGGCCTTGGCCGCCTGTGTCGCCGATATCGTCTTCGTATTGACGCTGCCGCGCGGAGAAAACGCCTCCAGTATCGCCGTCGCCCAAAGCTTGTCCATGGCGGTCGGCTTCGTCACGCTGATCGGTTTTGCGCAAACCACACGGCCGCAATGGCCGCGCTTGCGCGATCTGGCGCTAACCATTGTGGGCGCGTTGGGAATGGCGGCTTTGGCGTGGCCCTTGCGCGCGCTGCCGCCCGGTCCCGGACTGATGTGCGCCCATATCGTTCTCGGCGCGGGCTTCTATTTGCTGATCGTCGCCTTTTTCGACGTCGCTGGCCTGCGCCGCGCTTTTGTCGCCAAGGCCCTACCGATCTGGCTCTCGCTCACCAAAAACAAGGACGCGCCGAAGGCGTCCTGACCCCTCAACAGAAAAAGGCGGGCTTTACGGGCCCGCCTTCGAAATCGAATTTTTTTGCTGGGATCAGGCGGTGGCGGCCTGTTCGGCGCCGGCCTGCTTCTTGGCGATTTCGCGCTTCAGCTTGAGGGCGTCGAGCGAAAGCTCCGCGTCGCGCGCCTTGAGCAGGAAGGCGTCGAGACCGCCGCGATGCTCGACCGACCGCAGGGCCGCGGCGGCGATGCGCAGGCGCACCGAGCGCTGCAACGAATCCGAGATCAGCGAGACGTTGACCAGGTTGGGCAGGAACCGGGTGCGGGTCTTGTGATTGGAATGGCTGACGAGATTGCCTGACTGCACGGCCTTGCCGGTCAATGCGCAACGGCGGGACATAGGGTTTCCTTTCGACTCAACACGCCGGCGTTTTCTTGGCCCGCGCCGGCTTGCGCCGGAAAAAAAAGGCCTCGCGGCCGAAATTCGAGAAACCATCTTGTCGCTGGCCGCCGAAACCCGGAAAGCCGAGAGCCGGAAACGCAAAAACGACGCGGGAACAGATATTCCGCGCAAAACGGTTCATTGGCTGGCGTCTATAAGCGAGGGGCCGGAAAAGGTCAAGCGCGCTCAGGTGAATTCAAGCCACGATGCGAATTCAAGCCGCGATGCGATCTGAAAAAAATGGTCGGAGTGATAGGATTCGAACCTACGCCCCCCTCGTCCCGAACGAGGGTTGTTCAAAGGAACGACCATAGGACTCCTCATGTTTTATCCCGTCATAGATCGCCTCAAAGCGTCCTGAATCGGTCAATTTCATTCCGTTTCATTCCGCAGCTTGAGTTGCCGTTTTGCCCCAGCGCACGCGGATGATCCTTCCGGCGGGCCGTGGGAGCCAGCCTTAATTGGGCCGACCGTTGGCCTGCCGGGCGCCCTTATCGCGCTCCGTGCTACGCGATCAGGAATTGGCAGCGAATGGCGCAAATCGGCTCATTGCTAACCTTCCTGACCGGGTCGACGACCGTCTCAATCTGCCCCAAAACGGCCGCTCCCCTTAGGGAACTCTCGCGTCGATCGGGTGGCGAAACAGACATTTGAAGTAGTTGGGCGGTGCGCGGCTGTGACAGAGACTGTTACGGGATCTCAGAAAATAAAAGTCACCTGCGTGCGCAATTGCCAGTCCGGCCCATATTCCGGCTTCACCAGATTATAATAGGCGCCGAGCATGAAATTGACGGGCAGCTTGTTGAAGAGTTTGACCACGCGGCCCGCCCCGCCGCCGATGGGAAGGGTCCATTTGGTCCCCGGCGCTTCCCAATTGGCGGTGACGATGGGGGAAGTCGTGACATACCAGCCGCCGCCGAAATTATAGTTCACGAAAGGCTGGGTCAGGAAATTGTCGTAGCCGTCGCCATAGCGCCCGAAGGTTCCGCCGAGCGACCAGACATTATTGACCAGCACGCCCGCGACCCACGGCCCGTTCATGTAAACGAGGACGCCGCTGGCGCCGCCGCCCCAGACGCTGGAGCCGAGATTGGCCGAACTGGCGGTCGGAATCTGCACCACTGGGCCAAGGCCCCAGAGCCAGCCATTGGTGGGATTGCGCGGCGACAGGAAGGCGGTGAAGGTTGTGGCGCTCGTGCCGACCGGCGTGGTCGGCAACGGCGACAGGTCGGGACTCCACATCACCGGTAGGATGGTGCGGGTTATGATGTTCCAGTCCTCGTTGACGTGGAACGGGAGCACCGGCTGGATATTGAGGATTTCTTGCGCGCCATGATTGGGGCCGACGCCGAAATTGGTGTTGCTCTGAAAGGGGACGCTGTAGAGGTCGCCGATCGGATTCTGCAGCTTTTTGGCGAGGTCCGAAGCACTTTGGCCCCCGGCGTCGTCGTCGGGAGCGGCGGGAGCCGCAAGCTCGGCGTGCACCGGAGCGGAGGCGGCCAGAACGAGGGCCGCCAGCACGGCCGCCAGCAGCGTCGGCTTGTTGCGATCTGTCATAGTTTATGCCTCGGGTCGTTCTTGGCCTGTGCAGGCGTGTCTCGAAAAATACGTAGTGGCAATTTTGTGCGGCAATTAGGCGCCGTCTGAAAGACCTCCCGGCGCTACCTTCTGGCGGAGTCTTCAAATGCGAAAATCCGCTTCCAGTCGTCTTTCATGCTGATGACAAACCAGCCGTCCTTCTTCGCTTCGTCGTAAAGCGCCTGCGGGAATGTGCCGACCTTGCTTTCGGGCAGGCCCTGCGCCGGTCCGTAGGCGTATTCGCGTTTGCCGTCGTCGTGCAGCACGAGCATCGACAGGCGCACGCCATCTCCGGCCTTGGTATATTCCAGCATTTGCCGGTCGCCGATAGAATTGCCGAAAGCGGCGCGCGGCCTGCGGCCGATCTCCAGATGGATGCCTTCCGGCTTGCCGGCGTGGTCGTCGTTCAGCAACAGCTTCGGCTCCTTGGTCAGGAAGGGCTTGCCGTTCTTGTCGTAGCCGAACTTCGTCCCAAGCGCGCTGCCGACCACATTTTCACGCGGGATTCCGTAGACGCGTTCGGAATAAACGCGCACGAAATCCTGTCCGCCGCCGGTGACGATGAAAGTCTTGTAGCCATTGGCGCGGAAAAAAGTCAGCACCTCCTGCATCGGCTGGTAGGTCAGTTCAGTGTAAAGCCGCTTCCAGCGGTGATCCCTGGCCTCGGCTATCCACGCTGTCACGTCGGCCTGAAATGTTTCCACGTCCATGCCGGTGAGGGTCGCGACCGCGATCTTCTCGAAGTCATGCAGCGAAAGCTTGCCGATTTTCTCGAAGTCGCCGGTCAGCACGGTCTTGAACGGCTCAACGTGGGCCAGCTCGGGTCTCGCCTTGACCAGAGCCGGCACGCGGTCGAGGCAATAGACCAGTTGCGTATACATCGGATGCTCGACCCACAGCGTTCCGTCCTGATCGAAGGTGGCGATGCGCTCCTCCAGCGGGACGAAATCCTTGCTCGCCGAATCGGTGGTGGTGCGAATGAAGTCGAGGATCGCCTGTTTCGCCGGTCCGTCACTCCATGAGGGCAAAGGGGTGGCGGCATCTGCTGCTTGCGCCGCAATCGGAAGCAGCGTCGCCGACGCCGCCGATAACATGGCCAGGGCGGAGAGAACTGCGCGACGGTTGAGTTTGGGAATGACTGAGTCGGTCGACATGATGAGTCTCCATTTAGCAATGGACTTGGCGGATCGCGGCAGTTCGTGCTTGCGCCGCCTCTCGGCGGGTGCGGCGCCCTTGCGGGCGGTGTCGCGCGTGTCTGGCGTCCAAAAAAGCCTGAACGAAGAACGGGCGGACCTTTAGAGCCGCCCGCTAAGTCACTTCATACGCCATGCATGCGATCAGTCGCTCGGGTGACCGCCCTTTTTCATCGCGTCCAAAATGCCCGTGAGGTTGTAGGTCTCCGGCGCTTGCAACGGCGGGAACTCCTTGTAGGATTCGAGTTCCTTCGTCCAGAGCAGCTGACCGATGGGCAGCATGTTCCAATCATAGAGGAAAGCGGTGACAGGGCCGCCGAGAGCGCCACCCAAGCCGAGAGCCGTCTTTTGGCTCTCGCCAACCGCCTGCTCGAACGGATCGCGCTTGATGTTCTGGACCAGGGTGAAGTGGAACGAAGTCAGCGGCAAGATCCAGCCGTCCGCCCCCGGCTGCGACATGTTGTAATACATCTTCCAGTTCTTGTAGCGCACCGCGGACGGCGTCGCGCCGGAGAAGTAGAAGAAGACGTCGCGCGCCGACTTGTCGGACTTTCCTTCGAGGTAGTCGCGCTGGTCGAAACCGTCGAGCGTCGTCTTGACGATGCCGGGATAGGCGCCTTTCTCGATCTGCTTTTTCAGCTCATCGCCTTTAGCCCCGCCGGCTACGTCCACTAACGTCGGCACCCAGTCGAGCGCGGCGAACAATTTGTTCTTGACCGTTCCGGGCTTGATGTGGCCCGGCCAGCGGACGACCTGCGGCGCCCTGTAGCCGCCTTCCCAGGCTTCACCCTTCTGGCCCTTGAACGGCGTGACGCCGCCGTCCGGAAAGGTGATGGCCTCGGCGCCATTGTCGGTGGTGAAGACAATGATGGTGTTGTCGAGTTGGCCCATGTCCTCGAGCTTCTTCATCACGTAGCCGATGTTGTCGTCCATCTGCTTCATGCCGGCTTCATTGACGCCCCAGTCCTTGCCGCCCTTTTCGCCGACCATATCCATATATTTCGGCGGCAGCACGGTCGTGACGTGCATGCGCGCCGGGTTGTACCAGACGAAGAACGGCTTGTTGGTCTTCTTGGGGTCGTTGCGGTCGAGGAAGTCGATGACATGCGACGAGATTTCTTCGTCAACCGTTTCAGACCGCTTGAGCGTCAGCGGGCCTTCGTCCTTGCAGGACTGGTTCTTCTCGGTTCCGTCGGAGGAATGGCACCACAAGACTGGACGCGGAGGCGTCATGCAAGTCGTCGTCATGGGGTCGACAGCGCCCGGGACTTCCGGCACGCCGGGGATCGGGGTGTTCTTGCACGGCGGCGCGACGGTCTGTTCGGTCGGAGATTTGTTGATGTCGGGGAAGCTCACCTGCTGCATCGCATCAAGATGATAGAGGTAGCCCCAATATTCCTCGAAGCCATGCGCGGTCGGCAGCGCCGCAGTGTGGTCGCCGAGGTGGTTCTTGCCGAACTCGCCAGTGGAATAGCCGAGATCATGCAGGAACTTGGCGAGGGCCGGGGTTCCGGGCCGCAAATAGCTAGGGCTGCCCGGCAATTGCGGAGGGATCATGCCGGTGCGCAGCGGATACATGCCGGTGAAGAAGGCGTTGCGGCCGGAGGTGCAACTCTGCATGGCGACATAGTCCATGAAGATCGCGCCTTCATTGCCGATGCGGTCGATATTGGGCGTTTCGCCGACCATCAGGCCGCGATGGTAAATGCTCGGCTGCATCCAGCCGATGTCGTCGCCCATGATGAAGACGATGTTGGGCTTGTTGCCCTGCCCATTTTGCGCGTTCTGCGCATGGGCGCTCATCGCCGGTAGCGCCGCTGCGGCCGCGAGGACGGCCGCCGTCCCCCATGACCAAATTCTTTTGTGTATGCCCATTGCAATCCCCTTTTCGTCGCTGAATCCGGTCGTTACCAAAAGCATACCGCCCGAACCGGGCGTCTTTGATCTGTCGCCCGCTTTGAAATTGGTCGGGAAAACAGCCAGCTCTACTCTGCGGCGAAGTATAGAAATGCCGTGTGCTCTGTCCATTGTCATTTCGCGCAAAGACTGGGTAAAAAGGCTTATGCGCACGCGGGATTCCGCCGCCGGACGCGGGGGGGGCGCTATCAATGACAGCTCCGTTATTCTGCCGGGCTTCGGGCTTCGGCTCATTGTTCGCCATGGTCGAGGCGGAACAGGGGGCCGAGGCGTTGCAGCTTTTGCAGCGCCAGTCGGGCTTCACTGCCGAGACCTACGCGCCGTCGGCCCTGACGCCTTTTGCCGTGATGAACCGCGTGTTCAATCTCGCGGCTAAGATGACCGGCGACCGCCAGTTCGGCTCCCGCGTCGGCCAGAATATCAGCCTGGAGAATTTCGGGCCGTTTGTGGAATATGCGCTGCACGGCGAAACGCTGGGTCAATTGATCGTGCGCAGCATCATTGCGCAGCCCCTCCACAGCAACGAATTGGTAATGGACCTGCGCGTTGTTGGCGGCCACGCGCGGTGGCGTATTTGCTATCGCGCCAAAGCCGAACCAACGGTGGAGCAACATGCACAGCGCAGCTTGATGCAGATGCTGAGCGCGGTTGGCCTCTACGCTGGTTCGCGCAGAGACCAGATCGCGATCCATGTCGCCGAGCCCTACGCAGAGGAAGCGCGTCTGCTGCAAAGCCGTCTCGACATCGCGGTCCGGCCGCGCATGGGCGACTATGAAATCGCTTTTCCGCAATCGTGGCTCGGCAATTGGACGCCCCTCGCCAGCCTTCCTGCCGACCTGTCGATCGAAAGCCTTGCGCCCTACCGCGAACGCCCTTTGCCGCGCAAAATGGCGGAGGCGGTGCTGATCGCGCTTAAACTGCATGAGGATCTGCCGAAAGGCGGGATCGGCGCCATCGCCGCCGATATCGGCCTGCCGTCCCGAACGCTGCAACATGCGATGCGCAGCGAGGGCGTGAGCTACCGCGAGATCGTCCAGGGATTATGCCTGCGGCGCGCAAAGTCGCTTCTGGCGAGCACCGAAGCGCCCCTGAGGGAAGTTGCGCTGCGCGCTGGCTATACCGATCCGTCGAACTTCCATCGCGCCTTCCTGCGGTTGACGGGAACGACGCCGGGACGGTTCCGCGCGGCGTCGCAGCCCGATGCGCCGGTGGGCTGATCACTGGTCGGCGCTGCCGCAATTGGCGATGCTGAAAAGGACCGCCTTAAGGCGTTGATCGGGTTTGAAGGCAAGATCAGCGACCGGCCGCTTGGGGGTCAAAGCTGCGCCTTCGGGCGCTGACCCCGGCGGTCATCGCAACATCCAGATCGACACTTTCGAGCAAATCACTGATCTTGGTCGTACCCGGACCGATTCGGCGGCGGGATAGCCAAGACTTCGCGGTGATCGACACCCTTTCCTCACCGCCAATCGATAAGCCTAAGCAGGACTCAGGCCTGCTCGCGATTGGCACACCACGTCCCGACGCCAAGAAGCGCCGGGCGAACTGGCCGCAGATCTGCGGCGGTTATCGAACCTCAGAATAGAGACGATGTAAAAAAGGGGATTCAAACGAAGTTTTCAAAGACATGGATTGGCGAGAAGTTCGTCGAAAAGCCGGGAGCGCTTGCTAATTACGTTGCATCATCGAGCTATGCGCGCCGTTGCCTTGAAGATTTCCGCGCCGCACCCAACGCTTATGCCAGAGCCGGAATTCTGCGTGACCTAGTTAAGTTTACGCTTCCGGAAAAACCCCGGGGCCGCATCGACTTCCTGACGATGGACGAGGCTATCGCGCTGTGTAAAACCACATGGCGATATAGAGAAACTCAAGTTCGTGAAACGCTGACTGGGACGCGTCAATTAGTCACGCGGCGGCGGCCCACGAAGCATATTTTGATGTTCGTTGCCGCCGCCATATCAACGTGTTCGCGATCTGCCCGCATATACGAAGCGTCATATATTTCTGAGGTTGGCCGCCCGTGGGCGGACCTAAAGGCCAAGCTCTATTATCGAGCAGCCCCGGACGAGACCGTCTCAGCGATTAAGCAGGCGCCGACGATTCCGATCGGCGAAGGTCTTCTAAAGTCCATGATACGACGACATGCCGCTGGCGACCGCTATGTCGTCGAGTTCAAGGGGAAGCCTGTAGATTGCAAAAAGGCGTTTGTGAATACGGTCGAACGCGCGCGAAAGGCCTATCCCAAGCTGTTCCACAGGCCCGACGGAACGCCTAAGGAAGTCGTGCGGCACACCCTTCGGCATACCGGAATCACGTGGCGGGCAATGCAGGGGATCGACCCCCTACGAAATTTGCAGGTTCGCCGGATTGACGCTGGAAACGTTCGAGCGTGTCTACAGCCACCATCATCCTGATTATATGGCGGGCATCCGCAAGGCCCAAGCCAAACAACCAAAGCTTAAATTCGCTGCGGAATGATTGCGGGGAGTTTCATTCCGAATTTCATTCCGGCAGTGAAAAACCGCCAGGAGGCGGCTTTCTGAAGCCATTGAATGCACAAGAAAAAAATGGTCGGAGTGATAGGATTCGAACCTACGACCCCCTCGTCCCGAACGAGGTGCGCTACCAGGCTGCGCTACACTCCGACATTTGCCACGGAATCGCTTCCGCCGCGCCCAAGACCTGATCAACTTGGAGGCCGCCTTATAACGACGACTTGGCAAGGCGGCAAGCGAAAAGGCGGCGACAGAGCAAAGAGAAATTTTGCCGCCACGTCCTCGCCATTATATTAACTATCTATGGATACGACTCATTTAACCTGTTTTTCGAATTTTTGGCATTGCGAGCCGCGCCCCGGCGCGGCCGCCGGAAGGGCCTCCTTGGGCATGAAACTGGTAAATTCAAGCAAATCAGCCTTTTACGCATGCGCGGTCGCGGCGACGGTTTTTTCCTGCGCCGGCGTCGCCCGTGCGGAAAACATGCGCGCCAGTTACCGCGTATCGCTGATCGGGCTGCCGATCGGAGTCGCCGTGGCCAGCAGTTCGGTCGCGGACGCCCATTACAAGGTCAATCTCAATGTGCGGCTGACCGGCCTCGCCGCCCTGGTGTCCAATCTCAAAATGGCTTTGGCCTCGTCCGGCGATTATGAGGAAGGCGCCATCGCCCCCTCGGCTTACGCCACCACCGCCTCCAATTCGCGCGAAACCCGCACCCTGCGCATGGCGCTGAACGCCGGAACGGTGCGGCAGGTGCAATATTCTCCGCAATGGGAGGAGGATAAAAGCCCGGAACACGTGCCGCTCACCGCGGAGCACAAGCAAGCCATTCTCGATCCGCTGTCCGCCTTCGTCATGCCGGTCGCCCCCGGGGCCGATCCGGTCGGTCCCGGCGCCTGCAACCGGCGGGTGCCGGTCTATGACGGCTATACGCGTTTTGACGTCACGCTCAATTTTGTCGGCGTGAAGGAGATCAAGACCGACGGCTACGCCGGCCCGGTGACCGTCTGCTCGGCGCGCTACATTCCCATCGCCGGCCACAAGGTGAACGGCAGGACGATCCGCTTCATGGCCGACAACAAGGATATGGAAGTCTGGCTCGCCCCCGTTCCCAATGTCCGAGTGGTCGTGCCCTATCGGGTCCAATTGATGACGCTCGCCGGAACGGCGGTGATCGAAGCCTCGGAACTGCGCTTCACGCCGTGAACGCCTGACTCCGCGCGATTGACAGATCGAGCCAAAGGAGTCCGTGCGGGCGCTTTTTCGCACGACCGGGAAATCGGACCCGAATCAACCCTTGGCGCCGCCTTCCCCTTGGTAAGCGATATCTAGCGCGAACAAAGGGTGATTCCGAACAGGTCTGCGATTCGGGCGCGATTCGTTCGTGCAAGGTTCGGTTCGTTCACGGCGCCACGCACCCCTTGTGCAGGAACGAAGACCTATCACTCTGTTTTTGCATATAAAAAACAAAATCTTGCGAAACCGGCCCCGGAACACGATTGTATTGAAATGAAACGACGGCCAAAAACGCCGCCAGGAGTCTCGACGCGATGGCATGGATGAATGGCTTCGCGCCGCCCCCGCGCGACGGGAGGGACCGAAAAAAAGTCGCCTCGGTAGAAAATGTCGCGGCGATTCTCGGTCCCACCAACACCGGCAAGACCCATTTCGCCATAGAGCGCATGTTGAGCCATTCCGCGGGCATGATCGGTCTGCCGCTGCGGCTTTTGGCGCGCGAGGTCTATAACCGGGTCGTGGCCAAGGTCGGGCCGGAGGCGGTAGCGCTGATCACCGGCGAGGAAAAAATCAAGCCGGCGCGTCCGCGCTACTGGGTCTCCACAGTCGAGGCCATGCCCCGCGATCTCGACCTGCCTTTCGTCGCCATCGACGAAATCCAGCTCGCCGCCAGTTTCGATCGCGGCCATGTTTTCACCGACAGGATCCTCAACCGGCGCGGAACGCAGGAGACCCTGCTGATCGGCGCGGCCACCATGCAGGAGGTGCTGGAAAAGCTGCTGCCCGGCCTGCGCGTTTCCTCGCGCCCCCGCCTGTCCCAATTGACTTTCGCCGGCGACCGCAAGATCGCGCGGCTGCCGCGCCGCAGCGCCATCGTGAGTTTCCGCGCCGAAGACGTCTACGCAATCGCCGAATGGATCCGGCGGCAGCGCGGCGGCGCCGCCGTGGTGCTCGGCGCGCTGAGCCCGCGCACCCGCAACGCCCAGATCGACCTCTACCAGAACGGCGACGTCGATTATATCGTCGCCACCGACGCCATTGGCATGGGCCTCAATCTCGATGTCGACCACGTCGCCTTCGCGGCCGACCGCAAATTCGACGGCTATCAGCACCGTCGCCTCAATCCGGCCGAGTTCGGCCAGATCGCCGGACGCGCCGGACGCCATCAACGCGACGGGAGTTTTGGAACCAGCGGGCGCTGTCCGCCGTTCGACGAGGAACTTGCGGCGATGATCGAAGGACACGCCTTCGATTCAGTGAATCTGTTGCAATGGCGCAACGCTACGCTGGATTTTTCAACAATCGACAATCTCGTCGCCTCGCTCGAAATCCTCCCGGCCTCGCCCGGCCTTTCGCGCGCGCCGGTCGCCGAGGACCAGAAAGTGCTCGAGGCGGCCGCGCGCGACGAAAAAGTCCGGCGCCACACAAAAACCCGCGCCGACGTTGAAAGATTGTGGGATGTCTGCCAGATACCCGATTATCGCAAGACTTCCCCGGCTGCTCACGCCGATCTGGTCTTGACCGTTTATGGCTATATTTTACGCGCCGGGCGCATTCCCGACGACTGGATCGCCCGGCAGATCGCCAGTCTCGACCGCACCGACGGCGACATAGACGCGCTGTCCGGACGCATCAATCAGGTGCGCACCTGCACCTTCATCGCCAATCGATCTGACTGGTTGATCGATCCAGAGCATTGGCAGGGCGTCGCTCGTCAGGTAGAGGACAGTCTGTCCGATGCATTGCACGCGCGTCTGACCCAAAGATTCGTGGACCGGCGCGCCAGCGTGCTGATGCGCCGCCTGAGAGAGAACACAATGTTGGAAGCCGAAGTCACATCGACGGGCCAGGTCATGGTCGAGGGTCATCATGTCGGCTCTCTTTCCGGATTCTGTTTCACCCCGGACCCGCTCGCCGGCGGCGAGGAAGCCAAGACGCTGAACGCCGCCGCGCAAAAGGCGCTGGCGACCGAGATCGAAGCGCGCGCCAGGCGCGTGCACGAAGCGGTGGACGAGGCTTTCGTCCTCGCCAATGACGGCGTCATCCGCTGGCTCGGCGAGCCGGTCGGCAAAATCTCGGCGGGCGACCACATTCTGAAGCCCCGCGTGAGGCTCATCGCCGACGAGACCCTGAGCGGCCCGCAGCTTGAAATGGCTCAGACCCGTCTTGATCTCTGGCTGGCGCAGCATGTGAAGAAACTGCTCGGCGCGCTCGACGATCTGGAGGTCGGCGACGGACTCGAGGGCGCGGCGCGTGGCGTCGCCTTCCAGATCGGCGAAGCGCTCGGCGTGCTGGAGCGTTCGCGCGTCGCCGAGGAAATGAAGTCCCTGCCGCAGGAGGCGCGCGGCGCCCTGCGCAAGCTTGGCGTGCGTTTCGGCGCCTATCATCTTTATCTGCCGGCCCTGCTCAAGCCGGCGCCCCGCGCCCTCGCCACCCAATTGTGGGCGCTGCAAAATGGCGGACTCGAATCGGTGAAGGGCCTTGATGATGTCGCCCATCTCGCCTCGTCCGGCCGCACCTCCTTCGCCGCCGATTTGCAGGTCAATCGCGCCCTCTATCGCGCCGCGGGCTTCCGCGTTTGCGGCGAACGCGCCGTCCGCGTCGATATTCTTGAGCGCCTTGCCGACTTGATCCGCCCGGCCATCGCCTACCGTCCCGGCGCCACCGTCGGCGATCCGCCGGCCGGCGCCGCCGATGGCGACGGTTTTGTCGTCACCGTCGCGATGACCTCGCTGGCCGGCTGCTCCGGCGAAAGCTTTGCGAGCATTCTGAAATCGCTCAGCTACGTCAGCGAACAGCGCCCCGGCCCGGCGATCACCGTGCCGATCCTGGCCAAGGCGTCGACGCAGCCGATCAGGCCGGCGGCAGTTGAAACGGCTCCCGTCGAGGAGGACCTCACGGAGGCGTCGGAAACGCTTGCGGAGGCCGAAACGGAGACCCAGGTCGAGACTGGGACGACGGCGGAAGCCGCGCCGGTCGAAGAGCCTTCCCAAGCCGAGGCGGCGACGGTCGAAGACGTCGTTGAAGCCGCGCCGATCGAGGCGATCGCCGAGGCCCCGGCGCAGGAAACGCCGGAAGAAACGCCAGAAACATCTGAGGATGCGTCTGAAGAAGAGCTGGAAAGCGTTTCCGAAGCGCCAGAAGCCGAAGGCGAAACCGCGACGGTTGCCGAGACCGAAGCCGTCGTCGAAGTTTCTTCGGAAGGCGCCGAAGCCGCGCCCGCAGAACCTGTCCTCATTGAAGTCTGGAAGCCACAGCGCCACCAGCACGCGCGCCGCCGCGAGCCCGGACAGGACCAGCAGCATCGCCGCCACGGTCCCCGCCGTTCGCATGGCGCGCCGCATCCCACCGGCGAGGCCGCGCCGGTCGAGGGCGAGCCCCAAGCCGCACAGGAAGGCGCTCCGCAGGAAGGCGCCCGGCAGGAGCGCCGTCAATTCGACCGGCCCCGCCGCGAAGACCGCCGTCCCGAAGGTGGGGGAAAGCCGCGTTTCGAAGGCAATCGACCGGAAGGCGGACGCGAACCCCGCAAATTCGAGGGAAAATTCGACGGCAAGCGCCGCGATGACCAGCGCGGCGAGCGGCCGGTCCACGTCGAAAAGCCCGTTCGGCGCGAAAAGCAGGCCGACCCTGATTCGCCCTTCGCCAAACTGGCGGCGCTCAAGGCCGAGCTGGAAGCCAGAAACAAGAAGAACTGATCGCGAAACATCTCAGCCGGAGTGCAATCTGTCCGGCTGACTTATCGCTGGATGGCCTGACGGGCCTTGAGAAGGGTCAACAGCAACTGGTCGCGTTCGGCCGCCAGATCCTGAAAACTCCGGTCCCCGACTTCGGCGTGCAAGCCATCGATGATCTTCTGCTGCACCTCCGGCGTGAATTCGAGGTCGTGCAGCGGCGTCCACCAGGTCTCGAGCGGCTTGGCGAATTGCTCATAAAAATGCTCGATGCCGCCCGCCCCGCCGCCAAGGTGGTTCAGCAAGATGGGGCCCATCAACCCCCAGCGCAAACCCGGCCCCCATGAGCAGGCCGCGTCGGCGTCGCTGACGCTGACGACGCCTTCGTTGACCAGCGATATGATCTCGCGGATCACGACGCCTTGCAGGCGGTTCGCCACATGCCCCGGCACTTCCTTGCGAACGCGGATCGTGCGTTTGCCAAGGCTG